>Ga0209051_1001003_pt1 | contig 27110 bp, 24 predicted proteins | sample AraplaCvi_mMS_r2_2_FD_184286 | JGI IMG/M metagenome (GOLD analysis project Ga0209051, IMG submission 184286) | Arabidopsis root microbial communities from North Carolina, USA - plate scrape MF_Cvi_mMS_r2 (SPAdes) (version 2) | ecosystem: Host-associated > Plants > Roots > Endosphere | place...
GGTGGTGACGGCATGCGCTGCCGCGGTCTCCTCGATCCGGTTGTCGCGCATGCGAATCACGCAGTGTCCGGTGAACAGTTCCCCCGACCGGCCCGCCATCGCCCGCCACGCGTCGAGCACCGCATCCTCGGTGGCCGGCTTGCCCCACAGTCGCCCGTCGCGGAAGAGCATCGAATCACAGCCGATGACAACGCAATCCGCGGCGACCTCGGCGTCCACCGCGTGCGCGACGGCCTCCGCCTTGGCGATCGCCAGGGCGGTCGTCACCTCGCCTGGTCCCGCATCGGCGGGAAGGGCCGCGACCACCGCGTCCTCGTCGACGCCCGACACCACGATCAGCGGGTCGACACCCGCGCCGCGCAACACCTTGCGCCGGCCGGGCGACGCCGACCCGAGAACGACGCGTGTCATCTAGGTCAGACCTTCTTCGCGCAAGCGCTCATCTAGCGCCGCAGGTGGGCGCGTTCCACCTGCGTGATCCGCTGCCAGCTGATCAGCGAGTAGCGCAGCTGGTCCACCGGAAGGCCCCACCGGTTCAGTTCCTGCGGGCCGGGCTCCGCAGAACCGCCACCGCTGCCTGCCAACACCGTCACCAGTGCGGCCAGGTCCTCGTCGGTGGGGTTGCCCTTGAGGATCTTGATCTCGGGCACCGACGTCACGACGGGAGCGTCGATGGTCAGGTCGTCGGGATCGGAGACCTCGGTGATGTCGACGTCTTGTGACACGAGTGGTTCCGTTCGTCGGGGAAGGGAGCGCGGATCAGAGCGGGATGTTGCCGTGCTTCTTGGGCGGCAACTGCACGATCTTGCGTTCCAGCAGACGCAACGCGGCCGAGATGTAACCGCGGGTGTGCGACGGCGGGATGACCGCGTCGACGTAGCCCCGCTCGGCGGCCACGTACGGATTGACGAGGGTGTCCTCGTAGTCCTGCTGCAGCTCCAGGCGCAGGGAGTCGACGTCCTTGCCCTCCTTGGCGGCTTCCTTGAGCTGAGACCGGTAGACGAATCCGACGGCGCCCGAGGCGCCCATCACGGCGATCTGTGCGGTCGGCCATGCGACGTTGACGTCGCAGCCCATGTCCTTGGAGCCCATCACGCAGTACGCGCCGCCGTAGGCCTTGCGGGTGATGACCGTGATCTTCGCGACGGTGGCTTCGCCGTAGGCGTACAACAGCTTTGCGCCGCGCCGGATGATGCCGTTGAACTCCTGGTCGGTGCCGGGCAGGAAGCCTGGGACGTCGACCAACATGATGATCGGAATGTTGAAGCAGTCGCAGGTGCGAACGAACCGTGCCGCCTTCTCGGAGGCGTTGATGTCGAGGCAGCCGGCGAACACGGTGGGCTGATTGGCCACGATGCCAACGGTGCGACCGTCGACCCGACCGAATCCGACGACGATGTTGCCCGCATAGCCGGACTGCACCTCGAGGAACTCGTCGTCGTCGAGGATGCGCGTGATGACCTCGTGCATGTCGTACGGCTGGTTGGGCGAGTCGGGGATGAGGGTGTCGAGTTCGAGGTCCTCGTCGGTGAGGTTCTCTTCGATGGCACCGGGATGCGGCGGCGCCGGGTAGCGCGGCGGCTCCGAGGCGCTGTTGGGGGGCAGGTAGCTGAGCAGGTCGCGGACGTAGTCGAAGGCGTCCTGCTCGCCGGAGGCGACGTAGTGCGCCGTGCCGGACTTGGCCATGTGGGTGTGGGCGCCGCCCAGCTCCTCCATGGTGACTTCCTCGCCGGTGACGGTCTTGATGACGTCGGGGCCGGTGATGAACATCTGGCTGGTCTGGTCGACCATGATCACGAAGTCGGTCAGGGCGGGGGAGTAGACGTGCCCGCCAGCCGCGGCGCCCATGATCAGCGAGATCTGAGGGATGACGCCCGAGGCCAGGATGTTGTTGCGAAAGATCTTGCTGTACAAGCCAAGTGAGACGACACCCTCTTGGATGCGGGCGCCGGCGCCGTCGTTGATGCCGATCAGCGGACGACCGGTCTTGAGGGCCAACTCCTGGACCTTGACGATCTTCTCGCCGTAGACCTCGCCGAGGCTGCCGCCGAACACGGTGGCGTCCTGGCTGAAGATGCAGACGTCGCGGCCGTCGATGGTGCCGTAGCCGGTCACCACGCCGTCGCCGACGGGCCGGTTCTCCGCGAGCCCGAAATTGGTGCTGCGGTGCTTGGCCAGTGCGTCGAGTTCGACGAAGGTGCCCTCGTCCATCAGTGCGTGGATGCGTTCGCGTGCCGTCAGCTTGCCCTTGGCGTGGACCTTGTCGACGGCTGCCTCTCCCACCGGGTGCAGCGTCTCCTCGGTGCGTTTGCGGAGGTCGGCCAGCTTGCCTGCGGAGGTGTGAATGTCGATCTCGGGTGAAGCGGCCGGGGCAGAAGGATCCGTAACGCTCGTCATGGTGGTCGATCGTAGCGATAGAAGCGCCGGAACTCTTAAGCAGCCCTTAAACACGCCGCACGGGGCGCCGGGTGCGCCCCGTCGGTCGCCCGCCACGGACAGATCGCGTCGAGCATGCAACCATTCATCGCAGCTAATCTCGATCACGCGTTTCTGGCGCGGTTGTTCGAAGTCACGACGGAGGTAGCACGAATGGCATCGGTCTTGGGTGAGTCCGGCACCCCGAAGAGGGCGCTGATCACCGGCATCACCGGGCAGGACGGCATTTACCTGTCGGAGTTGTTGCTGTCCAAGGGTTACGAGGTCTACGGGTTGCTGCGGGGGCAGAACAACCCCAAGGCGGCAATGCTGGAGGAAGTGCTCCCGAGCGTTCACGTCATCGCCGGGGACCTGTTGGACATGTCCAGCCTGATGCGGGCGATGACCATTGCGCAGCCCGACGAGGTCTACAACCTCGGTGCGGTGTCGTTCGTCGCCTACTCGTGGCAAAACGCGCGCCTGACCACCGACGTCACGGCCGGCGGCGTGCTGAGCATGCTGGAATCGGTGCGGCTGTACCAGGAAGTTTCGGGCAAGCGGGTCCGGTTCTATCAAGCGTCGAGTTCAGAGATGTTCGGCAAGGTGCAGCACGTTCCGCAGACCGAGTCGACGCTGTTGTGGCCGCGGTCGCCGTACGGCGTGGCCAAGGTGTACGGGCACTACCTGACGATCAACTACCGCGAGTCCTACGACATGCATGCCAGCTCGGGGATTCTCTTCAACCACGAATCACCGCGCCGCGGCGTCGAATTCGTCACGCGCAAGGTGTCCCGTGCGGTCGCCAGGATATCGCTGGGCCTGCAAGACTCCCTCACCCTCGGCAACATCGACGCCGAGCGCGACTGGGGTTTCGCCGGCGACTACGTCGAAGCCATGTACCTGATGCTGCAGCAGGACGTCGCCGACGACTACGTGATCGCCACCGGGGAGACGCACTCGATCTCCGAGCTTCTCGACGTCGCCTTCGCGACGGTCGGGATCGACGATTGGAAGCCGTACGTGCAGACCGACACGGCGCTGTTGCGGCCGGCCGAGGTCGACCAGCTGATTGGCGACGCGTCGAAGGCGCGCAACGCCTTTGGGTGGGAACCCAAGGTGACGTTCAAGGACCTCGTCGAGATGATGGTGCACAACGACCTCGCCCTGCAGTCGCGCGACGCAGGCCACGCCGCGTCGTGATCCGTTGATGCAGTCGGACCGACAGCACATGAAGGTTGCACTGGTCACCGGCGTCACCGGCCAAGATGGCTACTACCTGTCGCGACTGCTGAGCGACTCGGGAGTCGCCGTTCACGGAGTCGTCGGACCCAACGAGGGGCCACGGTCGGTCGCGGTACCGGAAGTCACGGCGCACGCCGCCAACCTCACCGACGGCGAGGCCGTGCTCGACCTGGTGACCACGGTGTCGCCCGACTACGTCTTCCATCTGGCCGGCGTCTCGTCGGTGGCCCTGTCGTGGGACCGGCCGGTGTACACGGCCGACGTCAACGCCGTCGCCACGACCGCATTGCTGGACGCCTGCCTCAAGGTGCAGGACGCCACGGGACGTAGCGTCGCCGTGGTCAACGCCTCCAGTGCAGAGATCTTTGCCGGGTCGGGAGGCTCGCGTCAGACCGAGGACACGCCCGTGCGACCGACGTCCCCGTACGGGGTGTCCAAGGCGATGGGCCACATGATGTGCCACGTCTACCGCGACAGGGGATTGCGAGCGTCCAACGCCATCCTCTTCAACCATGAATCTCCGCGACGGCCAACGTCTTTCGTGACGCGAAAGATCACCGCCGCCGTGGCGGCGATATCCCGGGGCGAGCAGAGCTCGGTCAAGTTGGGCAACATCGCGGTGCGGCGGGACTGGGGCTGGGCGCCGGACTACGTCGACGCGATGTTCCGCATGGCCACACACGAAACGGGTGACGACTTCGTCGTCGCGACCGGTGTCGACCATTCCATCGCCGACTTCGCCGCCGCCGCGTTCGCCGCCGTGGGCATCACGGATTGGCGGTCGAAGGTCGACGTTGACGCCGACCTGATCCGGCCCGCGGACATCGACGTCATGGTCGGAGACGCGACCAAGGCGGCCACCGTCCTGGGCTGGCGCACGACGAAGTCGTTCGACCAAATCGTGGCGGCCATGGTGGAGTCCGACTTGGGACGGGAGCAGCCTTCGTGAGTACGGACCTTTCTCGGACGCGGCTGGTCTACATCGCGCCGAGGGTTGGCATCGGCGGCGTCGGAGACTTCGCGGAGGCGTTCGTCGACGCCGTGCGGTCGCACTTCGCCGACGTCGTCGAGTACCGCCACGGCGGCCCCGGTGACGACAGCGTGTCGGACCTACGAAGGCACAGCGCCGCAATCCGCAAGTTGGTGGCGGAGGCGCCGGGTGGGCGAGTGCTCGTGCACGCCGAACTGAGTGGAGGGGCCGTCGTCCCGTTCTGGGCGACGGCGAAATTGCCCGACCACGTCCCGGTGACGGCCACCATTCACGACCCGCCGCATCCGATCTGGTGGCCTGCCCGGACGCGGTTCATGGCCCAGCACTGGCTGGTCAACCATGCCGTTCACTTCCCCTTCCGCAGGGTGTCCTACGCCGTCCAGCGAAAGTGGCTTCGGGCGACCACGCTGTTCGTCCTCACCGAAAGCGGCGCAAGGTCCATCAGGCCGGCCTATCCGCACGCTCGAGTGGTTCGGGTCCCGCATCAGGTCGCCGACCGGCCAGACATCCGCCCACCGGAGCAGCGACCACTCGCGATTGGGCTCTTCGGTTTGGTCTATCGCGGCAAGGGATTCGAGCAGATCGGCGCGCTCAGAAAGCTGCTACCGCCGGAGATCGGCATTCGCGTCGCGGGCCGCGGGACCGAGGACCTGCCTCGAATCGAGGGGATCGACGTCGTCGGAGGCATCGAAGGCGAGGCCGAGGATGCGTTCTTCGAGTCGGTTCGCGCCATCGTCATGCCATATGGCAAGCGCTCGCCGTACGGCATGGGCTACCCCTCCTCGGCGGTGATGGCCCATGCCGTCGCGTACGGGACACCCGTGATCTGTACCGACCACGGGGCGCTCGGCGATCTGGGGGAGGACGAAGGCGTCGTCGTGTTGCGCGGGCTGTCTCACGCGCCGGACGAGGTCGCCGCGGCGTTCGCGGACGCGGTGACGGCCCTGGTCGACGACGACGCCAAGCTGGCAACCCTGGGCGAGCAGGTGCTCGTCCAGCGGAAGGCGCGTTCGGCCGCGGAGATCGCCAAGGCGTTCACCACCGTGTGGTCGGAGTTGCTCGAGGATTGAGGATGGCCGGCGGACCGATCCAGGACGTTACGGTTGCAGCGCACGAAGACGGGAGCAAGCACAGTGTTCGTCGAACCCCAGCGGTCCGATCCAGAGGTCCTCGCCAAGAAGCGCGCGGTGAATCCCAACGTCCGGACGCCCGGCCTGATGGAGTGGATCACCGACGACGACGGGCGCATCGTCAACTTCCGCATCGCCGGTGAAACGGTGTGGTCGAGGTTCGTCGACCTGTACTCGGCCTGGTTCTTCAACAACTTCGTCACCTACATTCCGCTGCACTTCGTCCGGCAGGCCTATCTCCGCGCGTTCGGTGCCTCGATCGGCAAGGACACGGCGATCAACAGGGGAACCAACGTCTGGTCGATCCGGTTGATCGTCATCGGTGACCGGGTGTCGATCGGGTTCCGATGCTTGCTGGACGCGCGGGCGGGGATTGCCATCGGTGACGACGTCATCATCGCCAGCGACACCCACATGATCGCGGGCGGCCACGACATCAACCATCCCGACTTTCCGCCAGCACCAAATCCACCCGACCCCATCGTCGTCGACCACCACGTCTGGATCGCGAGCAGGGCGATGATCCTGCCGTGCCTCATCGGCAGTGGTGCAGTGGTTGCAGCGCACGCGGTGGTCGTCAACGACATACCCCCGCTCGGGATCGCCGGCGGCGTCCCCGCCAAGGTCATCGGCAAACGAAATCCGGACGCTCTGCGGTACAGCGGGAAGTTCAAGGTGCCGCTCTTCTGACACCTAAAGTGACAGTAGGGGACACGTTTCGCTCGTTTTGCTGACGATCCGGTCACGAGTTGCCAGTCATTTTCTGGCAACCGGTGAAAGTTGAGTTGCCGGTGTACAGTTGTCGGCGGCGCCTCCCCCATGGCGGGTTGGCGCAACCCCCTGTCCCGCCCAGCACGCATGTTCAAGTGCCAAACATCGTGAGGATTACTGACGGTGCCCCGAGACCTCTTAGCGCATACGTCAACGCGCCCTCGAGTGGCGATAGCGCACGACTACCTCACTCAGCTCGGCGGGGCCGAGAAGACCGTACTGGCGATGAGCAGGGCGTTTCCCGACGCTCCGATCTACACCATGCTCTACGACCCCGACGCGACGTTTCCCGAATTCCGGGATCTCGACATCCGGGTGGCCTCCGTCAACCGGGTGAAGGCGATCCGCAAGCATCACCGCGCCGCGCTTCCCCTGTTCCCGTTCGTCGCGAACTCCGTTCAGATCGACGCCGACGTCGTGCTCGCCAGCAGCAGCGGGTGGGCGCACGGGTTCCAGACGACGGGTCGCAAGCTCATCTACTGCCATTCGCCGGCGCGTTGGCTGTATCAAGGTGACAGCTACCTTGGTGAGCACGGCAACACCATCGCGAGGCTGGGGCTTCGCGCCATGGCCAAGCACCTCACCGCGTGGGATCGCCGCGCCGCACTGTCCAGCGACCGCTACCTGGCGAATTCCGCGGTGATTCGCGAGCGCATCCGCATCGCCTACGACGTCGAGGCCGAGGTCGTCTTCCCCCCGGTCACCATGGCGCAGGCCGACAGTGTCAAGCCGATCGCGGAGGTGGTGGACTGGCTGGGCGCCGACGCGGCCAACATCGACTCGGTCGACGGCGCCTTCTACCTCGTCGTCTCCCGGCTGCTGCCGTACAAGAACGTCGACGCGATCGTTCGTGCCTTCGCAGGTACCGACCGCCGGCTCGTCGTCGTCGGCCGCGGACCGCAGGCCGAGCGCCTGCGCGCCATGAAGACGCCGAACGTCACCATGGTCTCCGACATCTCCGACGGCGAGTTGGCCTGGCTGTACGGCAACTGCCGCGCCATCCTCGCGGCCAGCTACGAGGACTACGGCCTGACGCCGCTCGAAGCGGGAATCTGGGGACGGCCGGCGATCGCACTGCGGTACGGCGGATTCCTCGACACCATCGACGAGGGCATCAGCGGCATGTACTTCGACGAGCCCACTCCGGGCGACATCGCCGAAGCCGTCGACCGGTTCGAGATGACCAAGTTCGACTCTGACAAGATCCGCGACCACGTCAAGCAGTTCAGCGAGGCGTCGTTCTCGGAGAAGCTTCACGACGCGGTCAACGGCCTCGTCGCGCTGCCCCGGTGAGCAGCTGTCACCGCCGTCACCGCTGTACCCTGACACCCCGAGTTGCCGAGACGACGCCACGGCGCCGTACGCCCAAAACATGGCAGGAGCCACGCCGGTGAACACCGAACCCGCAAAGGCGGACCCGGAAGACGTAGCCAGAAAGGTCGCCGCCGCACCCGGATTGAAGTTGCCGCCACCGCCGTCCTACGACCTGCAACCCGACGGCAGGGTGGCCAACTACCGGATGCAGAACATGGGCTTGCAACGCAAGCTCCGCAACCGCATCGGGCAGGTGCTCTACAACCTGATCGTCACCCACATCCCGTTCCACTTCATCCGTCAGGGATTTCTCCGGCTGTTCGGCGCCACCATCGGCGCCAACTCGTGCATCATGCTCGGCACGACGATCCTCGACATCGAGTTCCTGACCGTGGGTGACAACACGTCGATCGGTTCGCGCTGCCTGCTCGACGCCCGCGCCGGTCTCTACATCGGCAACGACGTCACGATTGCCAGCGACGTTCAGATCATCGGCGGCGGACACGACGTCAACCACCCCGACTTCCTCCCGGTGCCCATCCCCACCGTGGTCTCCGACTACGCGTGGATCGCCAGCCGCGCCATGGTGCTTCCGTCGTTGATCGGTCGCGGCGGAGTCGTCGCCGCGCAAGCGGTGGTCACCAAGGACATCGGCGTGTGCGAGATCGTCGGTGGAGTGCCGGCCAAGGTGATCGGAAAGCGCGATCCCGAGGCGCTCAAGTACACGGGTGGCTACCGGCCCCTGTTCTGCTGATGACGACGCTCGAGACGAAGGGCTCGTGACCTGACGCTCCCCGAATCGGCGCCCGAATCAGCCCCGGAAGGCGCGTCGCGCAACCTCTTCAAGACGCTCGTCGGCGTCTTCTTCATGTACGGCAGCCGAGGCCTCGGCCTGCTGCTGACCTTCGCGATCATCGCCCGCCTCGGCATCGCCGACTACGGTCTGTACGCCCTTGCGTTCTCCTTCGCGACGATTCTCGGCCCGCCCCTTGACAATCCGTGGGCAGTTCGGGCGATCCGGGAGTCCGAGGACGACTTCAACCGGGAGCGCTCGAGTCGCTACCTGGTGGGCGTCGCGCTGGTCGTCGTCGGCCTCGCCCTCCTGCCGTTCGACAAGCTGTACCTGCTGTGGTTCGGCTTCGCCATGGCCGGCGGGGAGATGGCGTTCAACAGCCTCAAGAGCCGCGCCGTGCGCGAAGGACATCCCGACCTGGTGTGGCGTTACGACGCCATCAGACAGACCAGCAGCGTCGCGCTGGTGTGTGCGTACCTCTTCGCGGTCGACGACCCCACGTTGAAGCTGACCAGCCTCCTCTATTGCGCGCCCTACGCCGTGATCCTGGTCCTGGCCGGTCTCGCCGTGCGGGGCCTACGACCCGGGCTGCCAGGTTCGCCGCGGCAGATGGCCTACCTCACTGCCGAGATGGGTTTGGGCACCGCCGCTTACCTGCAGGGCGACGTGCTGCTGCTGGGCTTCCTCACTAACAGCACCGTGGTCGGCTACTACAACGTCACGCTGATGCTGGCCACCGCGTTGGCCGGGATCGGGCAGTCGTTCGCGATGACCTATCACGAACCCCTGCGCAAGAGCGGTGGTGACCTGAAGACCGGTCCCAAGTTGCGTCTGACGCTCACCATCTCGGCTGCCGTCGGCATGATCGTCCTCGTCACCGGGGTGGTGATGCTGTTCACGCCCGCGCCGTTGCCCATGGCCCAGGCCATGGTGATCATGGCCGGATTCTGTTTCCTGCGGACCGTGATCTGCGTCTTCCAGGTCATCCTCTACGCCCAGCGGCGGGACCGCTTTCGGCTCGCGTCGTCGATCGCACTGCTGCCGATCAAGTTTGCGCTGCTGACCGTCCTGGTCAAGCTCGGCCTCGGGGCAGTGGCCGCGGCGATCGCGACGACGGCAGCGGACGCCGTGCTTCTGGCGGTCTTCGCGAACGCGCTCTACGGACGACGGCGCTCGTGACCTCCGTCGTCTTCCTGATGTCCAAGGACCCCGTGGTCGAACACGGCGGTGACGTCGCCCTCTCACGGCTCTTCGTCGAGCTGGCCGCGGAGAGTCACGACGTCTCGGTGATCTGCTTGGCCGCGGAGAGTGGCTCCGTCACAGCCGATTTCGTTCCCGGCGGGGTCGAGGTGACGAGGGTGCGCAAACCCGCCGTCCGGCCGCTCGGCTTGCTCGCCGACGCCGCCAGATCGCGTCGCAGCCTGGTCCACGTCCGGTTCGACGGCGACGAGCTGGTCGCCGCGATCGAACGCGCGGACGCCGACGTCTTCGTCGCCGAGCACAGCTACATGGCCGAGTCGTTCCTGCGGAGTTCGCACGTCGGCAGACGCAGGCTCGTGGTCAACACCCACGTCAGCGAGGCTCTGGTCTGGGGCGCCAGCCGTGGCCTCCTCGGGCGAGTGGAGTCCAAGCGGCTGGTCCGAGACGAATTGCGGGTGGCCATGGCCGCCGATGCCGTCGGCACCTTCGACGCCGACGAGGCAGAGCAGTACCGCCGCAACGGCGTTCGCGGTGCCAGGTGGTTCGAGCTCACGTTGCCCCCCGCCGATCAGGTCGACGTCTCGACCTCGCCCCCGCGTCTCGTGTTGATGGGCACCAGGGACTGGCCGCCGAATCAGGAGGCGTTCCTGCGTGCCCTCGCACTGTGGCCACGTATCTCCGCGGGCGTGCCGGACGCGGAATTGTGCGTCATCGGCGCGAAGAAGCCGAACGCTCCGGAACCGGCCTACCCGGCGGGGGTTCGCGACCTCGGCTTCGTCGCCGACCTGCACGCGTTCCTCGGCACGTGTCGGGCGATGGTGGCACCGATCACCACCGGTGGCGGCGTGCGCGTCAAGATCCTCGACGCCGCCCGCATCGGACTCCCGGTCGTCGGGACCGAGGCTGCGGTGGGGTCGCTGGGGGGCATCTTCGCCCTCGACGTCGCCGGGGACGACGACGCGTTCGTCCAGGCGTGCCGACGCATGCTGACCGACCGTGCGGCGGCCGTGGCTGCGGGACGGGCCATCTACCAGGCCAACGAACGGCATTGGCGGGACGGGACGGTGCGGGCGGCGGTGAACGCGCTGATCGAGGGCGGCCCCGATGAGTCGGCCACCCGGCCGTGACCTCGATGACAGCGACAGTGGTCATGATCGCGGTGACCGGAATCGAGGGCAGTCAGAGCCCGAGGTTCGATATGCGTCACAACCCCGGTGCCCGCCCATCATGACGTTTGCTGAAGGTCGGACCGCCCGCGGTGTGCGGCGCCGAAAATTGACGGCGATGTCGGGCTTCGTGATGGCTCGGAACTCACGGGCGACTCGTGGTGCGGTGGTTGGCATTAGCCAGGGGTGGACGGCGTCGGTCGTCTCGATCGCCTACGATCGACGGGCGGGAGTTCGACCAGGGGGCGTTGCGAGCGATCCGCTGGCAACGACACTCGACGGGGGTGGATGGAGGAGGCACGGATGAGCCTGCGCCGCGCCGTCATCTCCGCGCTCGTCGTGGTGACCGTGACGACGTCTGCGTGCGGCGGACGGGCGACCGAGCCGGTCGCTCCGCCGCCGGACGCCGGAATCTCACTGCCCGCCGACCTCAGCGGTTCGGGGCCGGGCACGGTCGTCGCCGCCCACAGCATGCCCACCCTCGACCGCAGGCTCACCGGCGTCACGTCGGTGGCGGCCAAGGTGACCTACGCCTCGACGTCCGGGGTGACCGGCCAACCGACGACGGTGACGGGAACCGTCTTCGCGCCGAAGGGCAAGCCGCCCGAGGGCGGATGGCCCGTCATCGCCTACGGTCACCCCACCACCGGTGTCATCGCGGGGTGCGCTCCGTCGTCGTCGCCGACCCTGTCGAACCTGTCGTCCGCCATTCTCGAGCTCGTCAACGCCGGCTACGTCGTGACCATGACGGATTATCAAGGGCTTGGCGACGATTCGACCTACCACCCGTACCTGGATGCGACGACGGCCGGCTACAACCTCGTCGACTCGGTGCGTGCCGCGCGCAAGGTGGTCGCGGACACTTCGAACCGGTGGGCCGCATTCGGTGTGTCGCAGGGGGGCCAGGCTGCGTGGGCGGCCAACGAGCTGAACCCCTCCTACGGGGCCGGGCTGGAGCTGGTTGGCACCGTCAGTGTGTCTCCGCCACTGAACGTTTCGGGCTTCGTCGACGACGCCGTGAATCGGGAGCTGTCGAAGGAGCAGGAGCCGGTGTATCAGGCGCTGCTGGCGTCGCAGAAGAACGAGGATCCGAGTCTGAACCTCGACGACTATCGACGCGGAGTGGTCGCGGACAAGTGGGATGTCTTGTTGCAGTGCGACTTCGGGAAGGCCGACGAGCGGTCGGCGGTCGCCGAACAGATCACCCCCGATGACTTGACGCCGTCGACCGCCGCGGCCGCGGCCGCACTGCGCGCCCGTCTTCGAACGTCAGATCTTCCGCGGCGCCCCCTGGCCGCCCCGGCCTACGTCGTCTACGGCGGGCAGGACGTCCTCGTCCCGCCCGCCTGGACCGACACGGCGCTGCAACGCGCGTGCGAGATGGGTGACGTCGTCCGCATCGACATGCAACCCGACCGCGGGCACTCCGACGTCGACGTCAGCCCGGTGCTGGGATGGATCGGCGACCGGTTCGGCACCGACCCTGCGCCCGACAGCTGCCCATCCTTCGTCACGCCCCCGCCGTCACCAGGTTCAGAGGGGGCGCCGGCTCGAACAGGAGACGGCGGATGAGCGTGGCCAGACATCACCTGCGTCGATGGGCGTGAGGCGGGCTGTGCGGGTGGGCGCGGTCACGGTGGTGACGCTGGTCGCCCTCGTGCTCGTCGCGCTCACGCTCCCGTTTGGATTCCGCGTCGCAGGCAAGGTCGTCGACGCCATCCGCGGCGACTTGCCGGTCGCGCAACCGGTTCCCGTCCAAACCGCCGACCTCGGCGGGGCTGGGCCGGGGTCCCTGGTCAGTGCGATGACCATGCCCGCGCTCCAGAGGACGATCGGCGGACGCCAGCTGCAGGCGGCGCGGGTGGTGTACCGCTCGACCAACGGCGACACCGGCGCGCAGACGACCGTCTCCGGATCCGTCTTCACCCCCCTCGGCGAGCCGCCGAAGGGAGGCTGGCCGGTCCTGTCCTTCGGCCACGGCACCACCGGCATCGACGAGGGCTGCGCTCCGTCGGCCTCCGACTCGTTGCTCGGGCTCGCCGACCTTGTCGTGGGCTTCGTCAAGACCGGCCATGCGGTCGCGCTCGCCGACTACGAGGGCCTCGGGGAGAGTGGTACCCATCCCTACACCGACGCCAAGACCGCCGGGCTCAACATGATCGACGCGGTCCGTGCGCTGCGCCACACCTTCGCCAACGTCTCCACGCGTTGGCTGGCGTTGGGAGGATCGCAGGGCGGGGGAGCGTCGTGGGCCGCCGACGAGCAGGCCTCGACGTATGCGCCGGAGCTCGACCTCGTTGGCGCCGTGGCAGATTCGCCCGCCGCCGAGGTGACCAGGGTGGTCGACAAGGCGCAGGCGGGCACCTTGACCGACGACCAGCGACCGGCATTCCTCGCCATCGTGGAATCCCTGGCCCGCCGACACCCCGAGGTGAACCGTGACGACTTCCGGCGGGGCGCAGCGGCGGCCCATTGGGACGCGATCCTGTCGTGTGCCGGCGACACCGCCCACTCCAGGGCCGACGCGCTCAAGGAAGTCACCGCTGCCGACGTCCGCCCGGCGTCGCAGGAGTCGGCCGACGAATTGCGAAAGTTGTTGTCCGGCTGGGCAGTTCCACAGCGAACTCTGTCCGCTCCGTTGTCGGTCGTATACGGCGGCGCGGACACCCTGATCGACCCGGCGTGGACCACCGACGCCATCGCCAAGGCGTGCGCTCTCGGTGGCAACGTGGAGTGGGACTTGCAGCCTGCGAAGGGCCACGGTGACGTCGACGTCACCAACCAACTCGCCTGGATCGCCGACCGATTCGAAGGGAAGCCGGCCGTCAATGAATGCCGCTAGAAACCCGGACGGCGACGTCCCCAACTGGCGTCGGCTGGCCTTCGAGGCCAAGTCGGCGGTGAAGCGAAGGCTGGCGTCGGCGGGGACGCCCGTCGACCCGCCCCCGAAGCCCTACCTGGTGGTGCCGATCCTCGGTCAGTCCAACGCCTTTGGGATGGGACGGGGCCTCGACCCCGACGGGTTGGACCGACCGCACCCACGGGTGCACCAATACGCCATGAGCGGGCCGGCGAAGGGCCGGATCATCCTCGCCGAGGAGCCGCTGATGCACGAGATCCCCGGCCAGGGCGTGGGGTTCGGCATGACCTTCGCGAAGCTGCTCGCCGAGGAGACCGGTCGGCACGTCCTCCTGGTCCCCGGCGCCCGCGGCGACACGTCGTTTGCACCGAAGAACGGGTACACGTGGGATCCGGTCGACACCCGCACCAGGGTCAACCTCTACGTCGCAGGCGTGCGCGCGATCGACGCGGTGCTCGGCCATCGCCCGGGAAGTGCAGTGGCCGCGGTGCTGTGGCACCAAGGAGAAAGTGACGTGCCGTTGACGTCCGGCCCGACGTACCGGGACAAGCTCGATTCGGTGATCGACGATCTACGCGCGCGCTACGGAGACGACCTTCCATTCATCCTCGGCCAAATGGTGCCCGAGGAGATGGAACTGAGCCGCAAGGACTATTCGGTGATCGACGCCGTCCACGCCGACACCCCACGTCGCAGGCACCGGACCGCATTCGTCACTGGCGAGCGGGGCTGTGTCAACGGCGGCGAAGACCGGCACTACAACGCCGAAGGACAGCGCGCGATGGGACGAGCCATGTGGGCGCGCTACCGCGAGCTGTGTCCCGACGATCTGGCGGGGTATGACCGCGAGTAGACGGCTCCTGGCAGTGATCGAAGCCATCGTGCTGGTGATGGCGATCATCCTGGTCGACATGGGCCTCAGCGGCTACTTCGTGTTCGCCAACGCCAAGGTCGACCAACTCGAGCATGCGGACGCGATCATCGTGCTCGGCGGCGAACACGACGGTCGCGAGGACTACGGGTTGCAGTTGGCGCGGGAGGGCTGGGCGCCGATCGTCGTGCTGTCCGACCCCTACTGGGACGGGGACCCCGTGATGAAGCGGGTGTGCCGCAGCCCAGTAGACGTCGAGGTCATCTGCTTCAAGCCCGATCCGAGCACCACCCGCGGTGAGGCCGCGGAAATGCGGCGCCTGGCCGACGAACGGTCGTGGCGCAAGATCATCGTCATCAGCTGGCGCTACCACCTGCCGCGCGCGCGACTGGTGTTTCAGCAATGCTTCTCGAACCGGCCAGAGACCGCGGTGATGGTCGACGTACCCCGTCGATATCGCTATTCACTTCTCGGCTGGGAGTTCGTCTTCGCCTATCAATGGGCTGGTCTGGCCAAAGCGGCGATACAAGGCGAATGCAAGTGAGCTGGACATATGCTGTACGCATGGCGCTGGCTGGCTAACGGTGACATAGTAAACGCAGGCGGGGGCCTTGTTAACGCGTTTAACTGCCAGCAAACAGAAGGGGTGGGGAACGTTGTCTTTGACCGAAGAAGCCTTGGCTCTCACTGACGTGCCGGTGACGGCCTCTCGTCGAAGCGGTGGCCCTCGGTGGCAGCGACGGTACGTCAAGGTTCTCGTCGTCTCCGACATCGTCGTCGTCGCTCTTGCGCTGGTAGCGGCCCAAACCGTCAGGCTCGGGCGACCCATCACCGCGACCGATCCAGCGTCGATCTACTTCTCGATCCTGTCGGTACTGATCGCCTGCATCTGGCTCAGCCTGCTGGCCGCCTACCGCACCCGGTCCCCGAGGATCGTCGGAGCCGGTGTCGAGGAGTATCGCCGTGTGGTTTCGGCCACACTGGCAACGATTGGCGTCGTAGCCGTAGCGCTCATGATCTTTCGGCCGGAATTCGCCAGGGGATACCTCGCGGTGGCATTTCCGCTCGGCCTCGCCGGCCTCGTAGTCGGCCGCAATGCGTGCCGGCTGTTCTTGTCCCGGCAGCGTAAACGCGGCAGGTGCGTCGTCACCGTTCTGGCCGTCGGTGACGCCAGGGCCGTTCGCAGTCTCGTCCAGTCCCTCAACAGGGGCTGGGGATACGGATACTCCGTCGTCGGAGTGTGTCTCACCGGTCGGAGCTCCGGCGGCACCATCGACATCCCCGGTGTCGGCACGCTGCCCGTCTACGGCGACGAGAGCAAGGTCCACGACGCGATCCTCAAGACCAACACCGACACCGTCGCACTGACCACCACCGACCACCTCGGCCCAGAAGGCGTCCGGGAGCTGTCCTGGGATCTGCACAAGCTTGGCGTCGACCTGGTGGTCACCCCCGGCGTCGTCGACGTCGCAGGTCCACGGTTGACGATGCGGCCCGTCGCCGGACTGCCCCTCATCCACGTGGAGAAGCCGCAATACAGCGGCACCAAGAAGATTCAGAAGCTGGCGTTCGACTACTTCATGGCCATCTTCGCGCTCGTCATGGCACTCCCGGTGATGATCGCTGCGTCCATCGCGATCAAGCTGACCAGCAAGGGGCCCGTCTTCTACAAGTCGGAGCGCATCGGCTTGGACGGCGAACCGTTCCAGATGATCAAGTTCCGCACCATGGTCGACGGAGCGGACAAGCAGGTGGTCAACCTGATGGACGTCAACGACAGCGTCGGCGGGGTGCTGTTCAAGATGAAGGAAGATCCACGGATCACCCACGTCGGACGCCTCTTGCGGAAGTACAGCATCGACGAGCTGCCCCAGTTCTTCAACGTGCTCCGACGCGACATGAGCGTCGTCGGGCCCCGTCCGCCGCTGCGCCGCGAAGTCGACACCTACAACGACCAGGTTCGGCGCCGGTTGCTCGTTCTGCCGGGCATCACGGGCCTGTGGCAGGTCAGCGGCCGCTCCGACCTGTCGTGGGAGGACTCGGTCCGACTCGACCTGTCGTACGTCGAGAACTGGTCCATTACCAACGACGTGTTGATCGCGGTCAAGACCGTTCGCACCATCGCGACGGGTTCCGGCGCGTACTGAGTCCGGTCACCGCGGGTGCGGACGTAGCCGTCAGCAAACCAGCACGAATGAGCGTCTTGGGTTTCTGGACGGGCCGAGCCCGAATTGCCGTGGGTGGCGACGCGGCGTCGTGGCCCACGCGGTTTACGTCAGCGGGGGAGTAATTCCGGCGTAGCGGGGGATTTCCCCGCGAGGTATTCGGCGGCCTCCGTGTCCTTTCGGGCCTCGTCGACGTATAGGCCGAACGCCAGCAGCATCGACCACAAGAGCACGTTCTGCGGAACGTCGGCGACATTGTGGTCCAAGTTGAATTGCACCACGGTGACGCCGATCAGAATTCCGCCGTACATGGCCAGCGGAAGCGAATTGGACCGAAGCGCGCGATAGGACATCGCAATGCTGATCACCATGACCGCCACGAAGGCGATGAAGGGCAGAAATCCGCCCCGGTAAAGCGTCGTCAGCGGGGCGTTGGACGCCAGGTTGAAGAGGTATGAATACTCCGGGTCGATGAATTCCGGGCGACCCCAGCCCCAGCCGAACTGCCAATGGTGGGCAATTTGGCTGGGAAACGCCCTCAGGGCGTCCGCCCGCGCCGTCGAGCCGACGTCGCGGCCCGCGAAGGCCGATGTCAGACGGTCGCGGACGGCTGGCGTGAGCAGGGCGCCCGCAGCGACCAGCAGCCCAAGGCCGATGGTCGCCGCACGGTCCCGCGCCCGCATTGCGCCGAAGATCAGCACCAGGATGAGACCGACGGCGACGCTGAAGATGGACGCGCGGCTCAGCGTCAGCAGCAGCGCCGCGGCGATGACCAGGATCAGCACGGTGCGCCGCCAGCCTGCGAACAGGAGAATGGCGAGACCCAATGCCAACGCCAGGTTGAGGCCCGCCGTGTTGGCGTTGACCCACGTGCCGCCAAGTCGGATGGTCCCCGTCCCGTCGGCACCCTGGGCGTAGATGGGCGCAATGGCCTCCGGCAGATAGCCGAACGGCTGGAAGATGCGCAGCGCGGTGTTGTTCTGGTCGAACACCACCATGTACATGCCGAAGAGGCCGTTGGCCGCGGCGACGACCGCGAAGATCTGACCGAAGCGCTTCAGATTCTCGCGAGGCAGCTGAACGAGGGCGAGCAACACCATCGAGGGAATCAACCAGCGAATGTAAAGCGAATAGTCGACGAACCCGTGCGCATTTACCACCATGGTCACGCCGCTGGTGACGATCAACGCAATCCAGGCGAATTCCAGCGGGTGCATGGACCGTGCGAGTCGCGGATGGAAGTACGACGCGACCACGGCACCGAAAGCCAGTGGCAGGTATATGGGGAGACTAATTCCCGGAATTCGCCCGAATTGCAGACCGGCCATGATGGCGGCCAGCCCATAAAATAGCCACAGCGGGTGTCGGACACCTATATAGGCGCCGATCAACAGTCCGATGAGACCGATGACGCCGATGAATGAGAGCTTTCCAAATGAAATAGCCACCCAAACCACCGCCAGGGTCACCGCAACAATCAAGACGGACACCGTGATGTTGCGAATCGTTTCCCTGCTGGGGTTCACGATGACCATGGTCGCAGGTCGACCAGCTAAGCTCAACACGCGGGTGCGGCCGCGTTCCACGGCTCGTGGGTGGACGACGGCGACTAGCCTCTTGACACGTTGCACGGCAATTACCGAGGAGTCCGACGTTGGAGATCAAGGAATACCTGCGAATCTTTAGCAGGTACTGGTGGGTCATCGTGGTCCTCGCCGTGATCGGTGGCGCCATCGGATGGGCGTCGTGGCAGTTCGGCACCCGCGAATACCAGTCGACGGCAACGCTGTTCGTTGCAACGCAGAACGGCACCACGGTGACCGAGGCGTATCAGAACAACCTCTTCTCCACCGATCGCGCGAACTCCTACGCCACCCTCGCGACCAGCGAACAAGTGGCCGCCAGGGCGGTCGACCAGCTGAAGGGCTCGATCACGCCCGAAGAGCTCAAGAGCAAGATCACCGCGGTCGCCGCCCCCAAGACCGTCCTCTTCAACGTCAGCGTCACCGACTCCGATCCCGCCATGGCGCAGACCTACGCCAACGCCGTGACCGATCAGCTCGTCGGCCTCATCAGCGAACTCGAAACCTCGCGCAGAGGCGGCACTCCCGCCGCCGGTGCCGTCGTCGTCGACGAAGCGGACTACCCGGTCAAACCCGTGGGACTGGGCATGCCCATCAGGGTCGCCCTCGGCGTCGCGGGAGGGTTGCTGCTCGGCCTTCTCGCGGCCGTGCTGGTCGGGGCGCTCGACCGGCGGGTGCGCGGCCGCGAGCCGGTGGCCGACAGCACCGACTCGGCGGTCATCGGCGGGCTGCCCGCAGACCCCTCGCGAGCCAAGGTTGGGGTCGTCGACCTCGACAGGGACGGCCTCTACGCCGAGCGTCTCCGCGAGCTGCGCACGAATCTGCGCTTCGCCAGGTTGACCGACGGTCCCGAGCCGCCGAAGGTGATAGCCGTCACCAGTCCGGCGGCTGGGGAGGGGCGCACGACGCTGGCGGTCGACCTCGCGGCAGCCCTCGCCGAGTCGGGGCGTTCGGTGGTCCTCGTCGACGGCGACTTCCGGGGTTCCACCCTCGCCGAGCGACTTTCGCTCGAAGGCCCCATGAAGGAGGCCGCCGCAGCCCGAGGCCTGAGCACGACGATCGCCGGGGAAACCACCGTCGTCGAAGCGATCATCTCCGACGTACCGGTTGGCCATCACCGCGTCTCGTTCCTGCCGACCGGACCCATCCCGTCGCGGCCCGGCGAACTCTGGGCGAGCGACCGTGCGACGGATCTCCTCGACGAACTGGGTGACTCCTTCGACTACGTCGTGATCGACACTCCGCCACTGGAGCAGTACAACGACGGCGCGCTCGTCGCCGCTCTGTCTGACGGCGCCTTGCTCCTGGCCAGGATCCGCCGGACCACGAGTGCGAAGTTGCGGCGCGGCGTGCAGACGCTGCACGCGGCGAACGCCATCCTCATCGGCACCGTCGCGACGTTCGAGCCCGGAAGCCGTCGGCGTCTGAACTCGGGAACCGCCCCCGCGAAGGCGGCCCCACCGAAGTCGGCCGCCGCAGGCGAGGGCGAGGAACCCACCGAGGGTCTGGTGGGGACGTCTCAGCCGGCAGCGTCCAGGCACGGGTCAGACTGACCGTGCGGTCGCGTCTTCTGACCGCCCTGGTCACGTCGGCGGTCGTGTCGGCAGCCGTCGTGTCGGGTTGCGCACCGTCGCCGCGGGCACCGTCAGTCGCACGTGACCTTCCGCCGCGGTCCGACCTGTCGCCGAACTTCCCTGGGGCACCTGAAATTCCGCCTCCGGACCTGTCGGACACCGGCCCCGGGTCGCTCGTCGACTCCAAACCGGTCATCGGAATGGTCGCCTTCGACGACGCCGGCGCCGCAGCGGTCAAGGTGACGTACCGCTCAACGGGTCGCACCGGCGCACCGAGTCAGGCCACCGGCGTCGTCGTCGTTCCCGCGGGTGAACCCCCGAAGGACGGTTGGCCGATCATCGCGTTCGGCCACGCCATGACGGGCACCCAGCCGAAGTGCGGCCCCACCCTGGCCGACAAGTACTACGGCTACTCCTCGGCGATCGTGAACCTGCTGAGTCGAGGGTTCGTCGTCGTGTTCCCCGACTATCAGGGCCTTGGCCTCGACGGTCAGGCGCGGCACTCGGCAGTTGACGCGACGACGTTGGGCAACACGATGATCGACGCCGCCAGGGCAGCCCACCGGGTGTTGCCGTCGACCAGCACCCAATGGGCGGCCTACGGACTTGGCGAAGGCGGCCTGGCGGCATGGGCGGCGGCCGAGCGAGCCGGAACATACGGCGGCGGAATGACCTTGGTCGGCGCCGTGGCACTGTCCCCGTTCGCCGACATGTCGCCGCTGGTGGACGCCGCCGAGCGCGGCGAGTTGACCGGCATCGCCGACCTGCGGAACTACATCTGGTCACTGCAGAGCCTCGCCAACCAGGATCCCAGCCTCGACTTGGATCTCTACCGTTCCGGGCTGGCCCGCGAGCAGTGGGACGTCCTTGCCGACTGCGTTCCCCCCGACCCCGACGCAGCCAAGAAGATCTTCGACGACCTCAAGCCAAGCGATCTGAAACCCCGCGACCGTGCCGCGGCGGACGATCTGCGCCAACGATTTTCGGCCGCAGGCGTGCCCGCGCGGTATCCGACGCCAGGGGCCGCGCCGGTGCTGGTGACGTTCGGAAGCCTCGACGCCAGCTCACCGCCCGCGGGAATCCGCCGCGCGGTCGACGCCGCATGCGCCAAGGGCGAACAGATCGAGGTGCTCGAGCGCGCGGGCAGCACGGAGGCATCCGACGACCAGGTGGTCGAGAGTGCCATCGGCTGGCTGTACGCCCGGTTTGGCGGCCAGCGGTTGGGCAACGTCTGCGTGGGGGCGTCGTGATCTCGCCCCCGGACGCCCCTCGCCTCGCGGACTACCTCCAGATCGTGCGCAGGGGATGGCTGGTTCTGGTGTGTGCGTCCGTGCTCTCGACCGGCATGGGATGGGTTGTCTGGCAGACCGCCACACCGGTGTACGACTCGACCTCGCGGGTCATCGTCAAGTCCACCGGAGACGCGACCCCGCTCGACGCGTTCTACGGGCAGGTCAACTCCGAGACCCGCGTGCTGACCTACCAGTACCTCGCACGAAGTGAGCGGGTGACGGGACCGACCGTCGACCAGCTGGGACTTCCGCAGACCGGGCAGGACCTCGCCGGCCGCATCAGCATCACCCCGTCGTTGACTCCGGTTCTGGACATCGTGGTCAAGGGCACCGATCCCGAGGAAACGCACGAGGTGGCCAGCGCCGTCACCGCCAACCTGATCGCCGCGTCGAGTGAGCTGGCGAAGGTCGACGGCGGTGGCACGGAGTTGGTGCTCGTCGACGAGGCGGGCCCCGCGAAGCGAGAGGGCTCGCTGACGCGAAACCTCGTGCAGGGCGGTGGGCTCGGGTTCTTCGTCTCGCTGGTGCTGGTTCTGGCATGGGGCCTGCTGCAGGACCAACTTCTTGGACGGCGCCAGCTCGGCCGAGTGATCCACGGTGCCGGGCGATCTCGATGACTGAGGCCACGGGCCAGTCGACGTCGAGGTGGGTGCTCGTCGTGTTGGTCGTGGTCGCCATCGTGTCGTCGGCCTGCGGATCGACCGGCAAGGTCGCGGTGGGGGACCAGCCGACTGCCATCCCGACGGCCGACCTCTCCGGTTCCGGACCGGGGTCGCTGATCAGCGCGACGTCCATGCCCGCATTCAGTCGCTCGCCGGAAGGGCAACTCGTCGACTCGGCCCGGGTCGTCTACCGGTCGACCAACGGTGACACCGGCCAGCAGACCGAGGTCTCCGGATCGGTGTTCATCCCGAAGGGGGCCGCGCCGGCGGGTGGTTGGCCGGTGATTTCGTTCGGCCACGGCACCACCGGTCTCGACGAGCCTTGTGGGCCTTCGGTTTCCAACACGCTCCTGGGGTTCTCCTCGATCGTCGTCGGGTACGTGAGCAAGGGGTACGCGGTCGCCCTCGCCGACTATCAGGGTCTCGGCGCGCCGGGCGTCCATCCCTACACCGACGCGAAGACCGCTGGCCTCAACATGATCGACGCCGTCCGCGCACTGCGGCACACCTTCGACGGCGTCTCGGCGCGCTGGGCCGCCGTCGGCGGCTCACAAGGCGGCGGCGCGGCGTGGGCCGCCGACGAGCAGGCCGCCTCGTACGCCCCGGAACTGGATCTGGTCGGCGCCGTGGCCTACGTGCCGGCGGCCGACGTCACCGGTCTCGTCGACAAGGCCGTTGCGGGAACGATGTCGAAGGATCAATCACTGGCCTTCGAAGCCGTGGTGGAGTCACTGGCGCGGCTGCACCCCGACGTCGTCCGAGACGACTATCGGCGTGGCGCGGCCGTCACCTACTGGGACGTGTTGTCGGCCTGTTCCGGTCCGAAGGCCGCCAGTCGGGCGACGGCCGCCGAAGCCGTCGGATCCCGAGACTTCACCCCCGCCACCCCTGCCGCGGCCGAACGACTGCGGGCGCTCTTGCGCGCGTGGGCGCTGCCACAGCAACGCCTGAGTGCCCCACTGTCGATCACGTACGCAGGGCGGGACGAGTTCATCGACGCGCAGTGGACCACCGACGCGATCGCCAGGGCCTGTGCGCTCGGCGGCAACGTCGAGTGGGAATTGCAGCCGGACAAGGGACATGGCAACGTCGACCTCGCGTCTCGATTCGACTGGATCGCAGACAGATTCGCGGGCAAGCCGGCAGCCAACCAGTGTCCGCCGGGAGGCGGCGGATAGGGTGGCTCGACGTGAACTCGACCACGCGGGCTGCCTCGTCGGGCGGGGAAGGCTAGCGTGTCGGGCGTGCTGAAGCGAGTCGTCCTGCCGGTGGTCATCGTGGTCCTGGTGCTGGGAGTTGCCTACGCGGCGTTGCCGTTTGCGCCAGTCATAGGGGTTTGGGCGTACGACCAGGTCGCGCCGTCGGCCGGGCCGCCAGAGAAGGTCGCATCCGCGGAACTGAACGGCACGGAGCCGGGCTCGGTGCTGCAGGCGACGACGCTGCCACTGGTGACGCGCAAATGGGAGGGCCGCGGATTGCAGGCCGCCCGGGTCGTCTACCGGTCGACCTCGGGTGACGACATGTCGCCGACGATCGTGTCCGGGTCGGTCTTCGTGCCGAATGGCGACGCCCCCGACGGTGGTTGGCCGGTGGTGTCACTCGGACACGCGACCCTCGGCATCGACACACCGTGCGCACCGTCGCTCGACTCGGGCCTGCTCGGCTTCCTCAGATACGTCAACGTGTTCACCGGCATGGGCTACGCAGTGGCGCTCGCCGACTTTCAAGGCTTGGGCGCCAAGGGAATTCATCCCTATTCGGATTCCCGCACCGCCGGGCTGAACATGATCGACGCGGTACGCGCGTTGCGGCACACCTTCCCCGACGTGTCCGACAGGTGGGTTGCCTTCGGGGACTCGCAAGGCGCAGGCGCGTCGTGGGCGGCCGACGAGCAGGCCAAGGACTACGCGCCCGAGCTCAAACTGCTTGGGGCGTTGGCCGCTTCGCCGCCCGCCGACATGACGGGGATCGTGCAGAAGGCCCAAGACGGCACCCTCACCTCGGAGCAGCGCGGTGTCATCCAGGCCATCATCGAGTCGCTGGCCCGGCTGCACCCCGACCTGAACCGTGACGACTTCCGCGCCGCAGGGGCCAAGCACTATTGGAACGTCCTCACCGACTGCAACCCCGCCAACGCCTATGCCCGCGGCCAGGCCGTGGAGGGCGTCGGACCGAGGGACTTTGCGCCCAAGACCCCGGCGGCCGCCGACCGCCTGCGGCGGCTCTTGGAGGACTGGGCACTGCCGCAGAAGCCGCTGTCGGAGCCGCTGTACGTCTACTACGGCGGCAAGGACCCGTTCATCGACGCCGCGTGGACCACGGCGGCGATCCAACGGGCCTGCGCTCTGGGCGGGAGCATCACCATTCAGTACGACCCCGACGGCGGGCACAATCCGAGCGACGCCCTGGACGCAATCCAGTGGATGACCGACCGATTCGAGGGGAAGCCCGCCAAGAATGACTGCTGACTCCACCCGCCGCCCGCTCGACGAAGCGGCCCTGCGGGCCGCCGCCGTCGATCCGGCAGGCTGGCGCACGCTCGACGTCGTCGCCGAGACCGGGTCGACCAACGCCGACCTGGTCGCCCGGGTCGCCGCCGGTCAGGACATCTCCTGGTCGGCGCTCGTGGCGGACCATCAGACCGCGGGCCGCGGCCGAAACGGCCGCATCTGGTCGGCGGTGCCTCGCGCTCAGATCAGCATGTCGGTGGGGGTGCCCACCGACGGGTTGCCAGCCACCGCGTGGGGATGGGTGCCGCTGATCACCGGCCTGGCCGTCGTGGACGCCATCGCCGAGGTCACCGGCGTCGCCGCCGGACTGAAGTGGCCCAACGACGTCCTCGCCCGTCAGGACGGTCGCAAACTCGCCGGCATCCTCGCCGAGGTGGCGTCCCCGGCCGCGGCGATCGTCGTCGGCGTCGGAGTCAACGTCTCGCTCGACGGCGACGAACTTCCCGAGCCAACTGCCACATCGCTACGGGTTCTCGGTGCCGAGGACCCCGACCGCGGCGCCCTGGTGGTCGCGCTGCTGAGGCAGTTGCGGCGGCGAGTCGACGGCTTGCGGGTGGCAGGCGGGGCGGATGCCGGTCTCGTCGCCGACTACCTGGCCAACAGCCTGACCGTCGCCTCGCGGGTGCGGGCGACGTTGCCCGGCGGCCGGGAGGTGGTCGGCGAGGCCGTGTCGATCGACGATCAGGGTCGGCTGTGCATCGACACCGGCGGCGACGTCACCGTCGTTTCCGCAGGCGACATCGTGCATCTTCGACCCGTTTAGCCGATCGCGGCTGGGTAGAGTCTGCCCCGTGGGATACCCCGACAACGTGCTCGCCGGCGACGAACGCGTCGTCCTGCACCGTCATCCGCACTGGAAGCGGCTGATCGGTCCAGTCTTCGTACTGCTGCTGGCCACCGCGGTCGCGGCTTTCGGGCTCGGCGTCGTCAACCGCATGACCTGGGATCAGACGGCAAAGAACATCGTCATGATCGTCATCGGGGTGATCTGGCTGATCCTCGTCGGCTGGTTGGCGGCATGGCCGTTGCTGAATTGGCGCTCGACGCACTTCGTCATCACCGACCGGCGCGTGATGTTCCGCCACGGCGTCATGACGCGTTCCGGCATCGACATCCCGTTGGCGCGCATCAACAGCGTCGAATTCCGGCACGGCCTCGTCGACCGGGTGCTCCGTACCGGCACGCTGATCATCGAGTCGGCGTCGCAAGATCCCCTGGAGTTCCACGACATTCCGCGCGTGGAGCAGGTTCACTCACTGCTGTATCACGAAGTCTTCGACACCCTCGGGTCGGAGGAGTCGCCGAGCTGATCGTTGCGACGGGCACGTCGGCCCCGCAGCGAGGTGACCGAGCCCGCGTCGTGCGCCTTCTCGGCCTCGTCCTCCAGCGCCTCGGCGATGCCGCCCGCGGTGATGGAGGCCTCGACCGCCTTGTCCGGGTTGCGGCCGAACTCGTCGGGGAAGACCCATCGGCGGAACGCCCAGAACCGGAACGCCATCTGCAGCAGGTTGCCGATGACGTACGCGGAGATGAAGTCGGCGATGTTCTCCATGGTGAGGCTGACCATGGGCACGCGGAGCTCCAGCACGTAGCTGGACACCCACAGCGGCACCATGCAGATCAGCACACCGATGCCGCTGACACCGAAGAACAGCAGGGCTTCGTGGTGGCGTTCGCGGCCACCTCGATCGCGGAAGCTCCATTCGCGGTTCAGGATGTAGGAGGCGATCACGGCGACGATGCCGGAGATGATCTTCGCCGTCACCGGCTTGGGCTCGAGGATCGTCAGCTTCAGCGTGTAGAAGATCGCGGAGTCGATGATGAACGTGGTGCCGCCGACGATCGCGAACTTGATGAGCTCGTGATGCTGTTCGGCGAACGGCCGAATCGCGCGCGGCAGGCGCGCAATGGTGGCATCGGTGAAGGACACGAGAGGTCATTCTACGTAAACGGGCCATGCTACGCGTAGCCGCGCAGGTCGCGACGGGTGCGGCCAGTAGTTAGGACCGTGACAACATAGGGGCCGTGAGTGCTTCTCCAGTCGTAGCCATGGTCGGCGGCGGACAGTTGGCCAGGATGACCCACCAAGCCGCGATCGCCCTCGGCCAGACCCTGCGCGTGCTGGCCGCCTCCCCGGACGATCCCGCGGCTCTGGTGACCCGCGACGTGGTCATCGGTTCGCACACCGACGCCGACGCGCTGGCCCGTGTCGCCGAGGGAGCTGCGGCCCTGACGTTCGACCACGAACACGTCCCCACCGAGCTGTTGCAGGCACTGGTCGACGCCGGCGTGAACGTCGCACCGCCGCCGCAGGCGCTGATCCACGCGCAGGACAAATTGGTGATGCGCCGCCGGCTCGAGGAACTCGGCGCCCCCGTTCCCCGGTTCGCCGAGGCGGTGGACCCATCCGACGTGGACGCCTTCGCGGCTCGGATCGACGGTCCCATCGTCGTCAAGACCGCCCGTGGCGGGTACGACGGCCGGGGTGTGACGCTGGCCAAGGATCTCGCCGAGGCGCGGTCGGTGACCGAGCGCTACCTGGCCGACGGCGTGGCGGTGCTGCTCGAGGAG
>Ga0209051_1001004_pt1 | contig 27093 bp, 24 predicted proteins | sample AraplaCvi_mMS_r2_2_FD_184286 | JGI IMG/M metagenome (GOLD analysis project Ga0209051, IMG submission 184286) | Arabidopsis root microbial communities from North Carolina, USA - plate scrape MF_Cvi_mMS_r2 (SPAdes) (version 2) | ecosystem: Host-associated > Plants > Roots > Endosphere | place...
CGCTGCTGCCGAACAGGCGCCCGTTGAGCACGCTCGCCGGCATCGAGACCGCGAAGGCCTGCGCGTCCTGCACGGCCGGGCAGGCCATGTCCAGCGTCCAGTCGCCGTCGAACCGGTCCGCGGCGACCGCCGGCACCGGCGCCGGCTCGGGCGCCTTCTGCAGCGCGCCGTCCTGCGCCGCCGCCGCGCCCGGCGCGAAACCGATCGCCGCGGCCAGCACGGCCCCGGCCACGTTCATCCGCATCGTCGTCCGCTTCATGGCCGCTTCCCCTTGCGCGTGAATGACGAATCGTCGTTCCCGCCGGGCAAGCGCCGCGCCCGTGGCGCGGGTGCGGCGTTCAGTGGCCGAACTGGATCAGCTCGACCTTGTAGCCGTCCGGATCCTGCACGAAGGCGATGACCGAGCTGCCGCCCTTGACCGGCCCGGGTTCGCGCGTGACCGTGCCGCCCGCGGCGCGCACGCTGTCGCAGACGGCGGCGACGTCCGGCACGCCGATCGCGACGTGGCCGTAGGCGGTGCCGATCTCGTACCCGGTGACGCCGTAGTTGTAGGTGAACTCGAGCTCCGCCTCGCCGACCTCTGGGTTGCGCGCGTCGTCGCCGTAGCCGACGTAGGCGAGCGTGTACTGGTGCTCGGGGCGGTCGACGGTGCGGCGCAGCGTCATGCCGAAGTGGCGGGTGTAGAAGTCGATCGAGCGCTGCAGGTCGCCGACGCGCAGCATGGTGTGGAGGAGCTTCATGGCAAGGCAGGTTCGGTGGAAGGCTCGACGGTAGCAAACATCGCGGCCGTCAGCATCGAAGGGTCGTTCACGGTGCGCAGCGCGTCGTAGGCGTGCTGCGCCTCGGGATAGCGGCGGCGCAGCAGGTTCAGCCACTGCTTGAGGCGGCCGGCGCGGTGGCGCGCCTCGACGCGGGTGCCGACGCGGCGCCAGAAGTCGGCCAGGTGCGGCAGCAGCGCCGACCAGGCGACGACGGGCGGTTCGGCGTAGGCCTCGGGCGAGCCGGGGCCGCCGGCCTGGGCGCGGACATAGGCGAGCACCGGGGCGTGGTGGGCGGCGGCGGCCGCGCCGGGGTCGTCGTCGTCCGCCGCGGGCCGCGCGCGGATCGCGCGCGCCAGCCCCGGGTCGGCGACCATGCCGCGGCCCAGCATGAGGCGCTCGCAGCCGGTGACGGCGCGGCAGCGGCGCGCGTCGGCCGGCGTCCAGATCTCGCCGTTGGCCACGACCGGCACGGCGACCGCCTCGCGGATCGCGGGGATGCGCTCCCAGTAGGCGGGCGGGCGATAGCCGTCCGACTTCGTGCGCGCATGCACGACGAGCTCGCTCGCGCCGCCTTCGGCAAGCGCCTGCGCGCACTCGACCGCGCGGTGCGGGTCGTCGACGCCCAGGCGCATCTTGGCCGACACGGGCAGGTGCGCCGGCACCGCGGCGCGCACCGCGCGCGCGATGCGGCCCAGCAGCTCGGGGTCGACCAGCAGCCCCGCCCCGCCGCCGTGCCGGTTCACGACCTTGGCCGGGCAGCCGAAGTTGAGGTCGACGCCGTCGGGCCCGAGCGCCGCGAGCGCGGCGGCGTTGTCGGCCAGGCAGGCGGGGTCGGATCCCAACAGCTGCGGCCGCACCGGCACGCCGGCGAGCGTGCGCCCGCCCTGGCGCAGCTCGGGGACGATGCGCGTGAAGACGCGGTCGGGCATCAGGCGGTCGGTGACGCGGATGAATTCCGAGACGCAGCGGTCGATGCCGCCGACGGCCGTGAGCACCTCGCGCAACGGATGATCGAGAAGGCCCTCCATCGGTGCGAGCAGGAGCTGCAGGCGCACTGGGTGGGGACCGGCCTCCGGCCTGTCGCCGTCTTCCCGGGATCGCGATGCCGGACACGGGGACAGGCCGGGGGCCGGTCCCCTCCCGTCAACGGGCGAGGTCATGGAGGCGCGGCCCGGGCGTGGTCCACCACGGCGGCAGCTTCGCGCTCGGCAGCAGCTCGGCCACCGCCCGCGCGGCCTGGTCGATCGCGCCCTGGACGTAGGCGTAGGCGCCCGCGTCGGCGTTGGCGATCGCGATTCGACCCCAGCCGCGGCGCGCGGCGACGCAGGGCAGCGGGCCGTCGGGCCAGAAGTCGTCCCAGGGGCGCATGTACTCGTAGGCGTAGCCGTGGGCCCAGCGGTTGAGCGTGATCGCCTCGATGTCGCGCGCCGCGTCGAAGCCGAACTCGCCGAGCGCGCCGTCCAGCGTCGCACGGATCTCGCGCTCGAGATCCTCGAAGCGCAGCGCCGCGAGCCGGCGCCGGCCCGCCGCGCACTGCGCGCGCTCGGGCGCGCCGCGCGGGCCGTCCAGCACCACGGCGCCGAGGTGCAGCAGGACGGGCTCGGACGGATCGTCGGCGAAGCGGTAGTCGCCGATGCTCACCGGGAAGTCGAGCCGCATCTCGTCCCACACCAGGCCCGGCGTGCGGATCGCCGGGATGCCCGCGCGCTTGAACGCGCGCCAGTTCCCGAGCAGCACGTTGCCGTAGATCAGCGGCACCTTGACCTGGTCGTTCAGCGCCTCGACCTGCGCGGCGGGCAGCTCCGGGCACATGAACGGGATGGCGCGATGGAAGCACGCGAGCACCACCTGGCGCGCGCGCACCGTGCGCAGCGTGCCCTGCGCATCGGCCCAGGCGACGTCGACCGCGCGCGCGCGGCGCGGGTCGCCGCCGGCGTGGCGCACGTCGACCACGCTGGCGTTCAGGCGGATGCGCACCGGGGCGCCCGGCACGTCGAGCGCCGCATCGTCGCGCCGCGCGACGACGAGGGACTCGATGTCGGTGCGCGCGTCGGGGAAGCAGTCGGGCACCAGCGCACGCAGCAGGCAGCGCACCACGCCGGCGTTGCCGTCGGGGAAGTGGTAGATGTACTCGTCGCGCCCGGCCTTGGCCTGGCGGCCGCTCGGGCTCATGCGCGCGTCGGGCGCGTCGCCGAGCTTCATCGCGTCGAAGCCGGGCAGGCCCAGCGCCCAGGCGTCGAGCGCGCTCGTGGCGTCGGCGCCGACGCCGATCAGGCTGCGCGTGCGCGCGTTGTAGAACTGCGCGACCTGGGGATCGAGGCCCAGCGTCTCGACGACGAAGCGCTCGTACGTGAGCTCGGCCAGGCGGGCGCGCTTGCGGGCGCGCGGCCAGCGCGGGAACGGGTCGCGCCGGCCCTCCAGGAGCGCGAGCAGGTCGGCGCGCGCCGCGGCCTTCAGCGGCAGCTGCGCGACCCACTCGGCCGGCCGCATGTCGGGCGGGTGGCGCACCAGCTTCGCCTCGCCCCAGCTCGCGGCGTCGAACCACGTGGCGTGCTGGACCAGGCCGTGGCGTTCGAGCCAGCCGGCGTCGTACCAGGTCTGGAAGCGCTTCAGGTCGATGCCGAGCTCCCGGATCACGCGCTGCGTCGCGGGCGACCACAGGCTCGGCGAGTCCAGCGCCTCGGAGCCGCCGTAGCCGATCACGCGCCGGCCGTCGCGCGCGACGAACTCGTTGCGCTGCGCGTGGCCGCCGGGCTCGGGCAGCGCGTCGAGCACCAGCACGCGCGCGTCGCGCGGCCCGTGCCGGCGGTAGAGCCAGGCCGCGGCGAGGCCGCTGATGCCGGCGCCGACGACCACGAGGTCGGCCGTCTCGCCCTCCGCCGCATCGAAGGGCGGTGGCTCGGGGCGCGGCGCGCCGTCGCGGCGGGCGTGCATCCAGGCGGCCGCGGCGAGCGTCTGGCCCGCGAATCCGCCCGGCGACCCGGGCGCGCCCGGATCGTCCGCGGCCTGCGCGAAACCGCCCGCGCCACCGCCGACCGCGAGCGCGACGCCGTTGAGGAAGTCGCGCCGGGTGATGGGCCGGTCCAGGCCGAGCCGGCGGTCTTCCGGTGAGAGGCTCACGGCCGCCACGCCTCGATGGCCTGCGTCGCGCGCTCGAAGTCGGACGCCTCGTTGTAGACCTGCGCCGCCAGGCGCCACCAGAGGCGCTCGCGCACGGCGAGGATCTGCGCCTCGATGTCGCGCTCACGCAGCAGCCAGTCCTTCAGCGCGGGCGCGGCGTCGGGGCCGAGCGCCTGCAGGCGCCCGGGCAGCGCCACGCTGGCCATCGTGCCCACCATGGACTCCGGCGTCGCGAAGGGCTGGCCCCAGCGCTCGCCGATCTCGTGCGCCAAGCGCCAGACGAGGCCGTGGTTCCAGGCGCGCATCGCGTCCACGCCGAGCGTGTCGCGCATGAAGTCGAGCGCGACCGGCGCGCTGAGGAAGCCCGACGGATCGCGCGTGCCCGTCCAGTCGAACTCCTGCGAGAGTCCGTTGCCCAGGCCCCACGAGATCACCGCCGGATGCAGTCCCTCGCGCCGCCCCGGGGCGACCCAGAGGATGCCGCAGGCGCGCGGCGCGAAGGCCCACTTGTGCAGGTTGCCGACGTACCAGTCGACGCCCAGCGCCGGGATGTCGAGGGCGATCGCGCCCGGCGCGTGCGCGCCGTCGACGAGCACCGGCACGCCGCGCGCGCGGCAGGCGGCGGCCATGTCGGCGACCGGCAGCAGCAGCGCGGTGTCGGAGGCGACGTGGTCGAGGATGGCCAGGCGCGTGCGCGGCGTGATCGCGCGCGCGACGGCCTCGATGCAGCGCGCGGGGGCGTCCTCGCCCGTGGCCGGGAACGGCACCGCGGCGGTGACCAGGCGGGCGCCGGCCTGCTCCGCCGCGAAGCCCGCGGCCAGCCTCACAGCGCCGTAGGCGACGTCGAGCAGCAGGATCTCGTCGCCGGGCACCAGCCGCAGCGAGCGGATCACGGCGTTCATGCCGGCGCTGGCGTTGTCGACGAAGACGAGGTCGTCGCCGCGCGCGCCCAGGAAGTCGGCGACCGCGTCGGCCGCCTGGCGCAGGCGTGGGCGCGGGCGGCCGTCCGCCGGATCGCCGGGGGCGGTGCGGATGGTCTCGTGGATGACGTAGCGCGCGGGGGCGCTCTCGATGCGCCGCTGCCAGGCCTGCTGCGCCTCGATCACCACGCGCGGCGTCGCGCCGACGGTGCCGTGGTTGAGGTAGACGGACTCGGGGGCCAGGTACCAGTGGGAGAGCAGCGGGCGGCCGAAGGTGGGCACGACTGAGGGCCTCGCGGGATGCGGAAGGCCGATTGTCGCCGGTGCGGGGGACTGGCCTGCGGCCTGTCCGCGTTTTCAGGATGCTGCCATGGCGAACACGAGGACAGGCCGGAGGCCAGTCCCCGCCGGTCAGTGCGCGTCGCTCAACTGCACGGCCGGCGAGGCCCACTCGCGGCCGACGGCCGTCTGGGCGCGCAGGAAGCTGGCGCGCGCGCCCTCGGTCATCTGCTCCCACGCCACTTCGCCGGACTGGTCGCAGGGAAAGGTCAGGCCGCGGCCGCTGTGGAAGAGCGACTGGAAGCGCAGTTCGTAGCGCGCGAGCGACGCGGGGACGATGATCTGTTCGGGACTCATGGCGACATCTCCAGGCCGCGGGGGAGTGGCGGCAGCGTGGAATCCAGTGTGGCCCTGCGCGCGGGCGCGCGGTATCGGCGAAAGGCTGTCGGACACCTCCGCCAGACGCCCGAGAGGCTGTAGTCGCGCAAGAAGAATCGTGTCGGTGTGTGTCCGACAGGCCGATCGAGGATTCCCCGCCTCGAGTTGGGCGATGATCGCGGCTTCGTCTTCAACCATCCCCGGACCCGACCATGACCCTCGCCCGCACCGCCCTCCTCGCCGCGCTCGTCGCCGGCTTCGCCGCCGCCGCGCACGCCGACGACGACGCCGCGCTGGCCGCGGCCGCCAAGGAAGCCGGCGCCGTCAAGACCGACAGCGGCCTCGTCTACCGATCCCTCGCCGAGGGCAAGGGCGCCAGCCCGGCCGCGACCGACGTCGTCAAGGTCAACTACGTCGGCAAGCTGCCCAACGGCACCAAGTTCGACGCCTCGGCCGACCACGGCGGCCCGATCGAGTTCCCGCTCAACCGCGTGATCCCCTGCTGGACGGAAGGCGTGCAGAAGATGAAGGTCGGCGGCAAGGCCAAGCTGACCTGCCCCTCGGCCATCGCCTACGGCTCGCGCGGCGCGGGCGGCGTGATCCCGCCGAACGCGACGCTGGTGTTCGAGGTCGAGCTGGTCGCGATCAAGGGCAAGTGACTTCCAGGGGACCGGCCTTCGGTCCGTCCCCGTGCTCCTGACCGGCGACCGCGTCGAACTCGGGGTCAGGCCGGAGGCCAGACCCCGCCGCCCACCGCGTCGTGCAGCGCCACGAACTCCTGCGTGAGCTTGTGGCGCGGGTCGAGGTGGATCAGCGGCCGCGCCAGCTGGTGCGACTCCTTCACCTTGACCGAGCTCGACAGGTAGGGCGCCAGCACCGGCCGCCCCTCGTCGAGCAGTTCCTGCACCAGCCGCTGCGGCAGGCTGGCGCGCGCCTGGAACTGGTTGACCACGATGCCGCGCACCGCGAGCGCGCGGTTGTGGTCGGCGCGGATCTCCTGCACGTTCTCGAGCAGCGCGTAGAGCGCGCGGCGCGAGAAGTCGTCGCAGTCGAACGGGATGAGGCAGCCCTCGGCGGCGATCAGCGCCGAGCGCGTGTAGAAGTTGAGCGCGGGCGGGGTGTCGATCCAGATGCGGTCGTAGTCGTCGGCGACCTCGGCCAGCGCATCGCGCAGCTTGTAGATCTTGTAGCGCGACTCGAGCTTGGCGTGCAGCTCCTCCAGCGCTGGCGAGGACGGCATCAGGTGCAGGTTCTCGAACGGCGTCTCGACCAGGAAGTCGGCCGTCCTTCGCGCGCGCACGGAGAAGCGGAGCGTCTGGTCGAAGAAGTCGGCCAGCGTGGGCAGCGGCTCGCCGTCCTCGCCCGCGCAATCCGCCGCGTCGCCCAGCAGGTAGCGCGTGGTGTTGCCCTGCGGATCGAGGTCGACCACCAGCGTGCGCAGCCCCTGGTGCGCGCCGATCGCGGCGAGGTTGCAGGCGATGGTGGACTTGCCGACCCCGCCCTTCTGGTTGAACACGACGGTGCGCATGGTCATGGACGCAGTCTAGCCGGCGCTTGCTGCGCTGCAACATGAATTTTTGGCGACAGCGGCAGGCGGGGGGGCGGCGGGGACTGGCCTCCGGCCTGTCCCCGTATTCGGGACGCGGCACGATCACGCCGCGTCCGCCCGGTCGCGCAACGCGCGCGGCGTGGCGCCGAACCAGCGGCGCACGGTGCGGCTGAAGTTGGAGGTGTCCTGGTAGCCCAGGCGCGCAGCGATCTCCTCGACCGCCTCGCCCGTGTGCTGCAGCAGCCAGAGCGCGCGCTGCTTGCGCGCGGTGTCGAGCAGCGCCTGCCAGCTCGTGCCGTCGGCGCCGAGCCGGCGGATCAGCGTGCGCGGCGAGATCCCGCAGCGCCGCGCCACCTCGGCCATGCGCGGATAGCCGCCGCCGCGGCGCACGTCCACCCCAGCGAGCAGGCCGGCGACGCGCTGCGCCAGGCTGGCGCCGGCCACCTCGGCCAGCGCCTCCTCGCACTCGCGGCAGGCGTTGGCGTGCGCCCGGGCGTCGGCGCCGAGACAGGGCAGCGCGAGGTCGGCGCGCGCGAGGTGGAGCGCGAACTCGGGCTGCTCGAAGCGGATCTCCGCGAGGCCGAAGCGGCCGTACTGCTCGCGCCACGGCGGCGCCGGCAGCGGCAGGTCGACGCGCAGCGAGGGCGGCAGCTGGCCCAGCGCCGACTCGAGCATGCGCAGCAGCGCGGCGAGCACGGTGTCGATCACGAACCCGCGCACCGGGCCGCCGAGCTCGGCGCGCTCGGTCGCGCGCATCGTCATGCCGCACGGCGTGTCGACGCAGCGCCAGGACAGCGCATCGTTGCGCGTGGCGCCGTAGCGGGCGATGGTCTCGAGCGCGGCGCGCAGGTCGGGGCTGCTGACGACCGCGTAGCCGAGCGCGCCGTGCGCCGAGACGGGCGCGGCGCCCAGGTCGAGGCCGAGCCACGGGCGGCGCGTGGCGGCCATCGCGCCCTCGGCGAGCGCGACGATGGTGTCGCGCCCGAGGCGGCGGTCGTCGCGCAGCAGCGTGGGCCAGTCGAGCCCGGCGGACGCGAGCACGCGATCGGCGTCGACATCGGCGTGCTGCAGCAGCATGCGCAGTAGCCGCGCGTAGATGGGCGGCACGAGGGCGGCCGGCTGCGGCAGCGGCGGAGGGACGACGGCGGTGCGGGGCATGGACGGGGGATTCGGTGTCTTCCCTGAAACGGGGCGCGGCACGGCGCGCGTGTCACTTTATGACGAGCGCCTGGCGGGTGCATCGGTGTCGACGGCCGGCACGCGCACCCACACTGGGCGCTGTCGCGATGGTCCGGGATCCGGTGCTCCCCGTCCATTGCGTCGCGCCCCTAATCCGCCGTCCCTCCTTGACCGACACTCCCCGCATGGATCCGAAGTTCGACTACATCGTCGTGGGCGGCGGCTCCGCCGGCTGCGTGCTGGCCGCCCGGCTGTCCGAAGAGGCCGACGTGCGGGTCGCGCTGCTCGAGGCCGGCCCGCCCGACCGCAGCGTGCTGATCCATTGCCCCGCCGGCCTCGCGGTGCTCGCCAAGACCCACGCCGCCAACTGGAACTTCCACACCGTGCCGCAGCCGGGCCTGGGCGGTCGGGTCGGCTGGTCGCCGCGCGGCAAGGTGCTGGGCGGCTCGAGCTCGATCAACGCCATGGTCTACACGCGCGGCCACCGCGCCGACTACGACCACTGGGCCGCGCAGGGCAACCCCGGCTGGTCGTACGCCGACGTGCTGCCCTACTTCCGGCGCGCCGAGCACAACGAGCGCCTGCGCGACGAGTGGCACGGCCAGGGCGGCCCGCTCAACGTGATGGACCTGCGCAGCCCCAACGCCACCCTGCCCGCCTACGTCGAGGCCGGACGCCAGGCAGGCTACCCGGTCAACGACGACTTCAACGGGGCCGAGCAGGAAGGCATCGGCGCCTACCAGGTGACGCATCGCGACGGCGAGCGCTTCAGCGCCGCCAAGGCCTACCTCACGCCGAACCTGGGGCGCCCCAACCTCACGGTGCTGACCGGCGTGCACGCGACGCGCGTGCTGTTCGAGGGCCGGCGGGCGGTGGGCGTCGAGTTCCGCCAGGACGGCACGCTGCGGCGCGTGGGCGCGACGCGGGAGGTGCTGCTCGCGGCGGGCGCGCTGCAATCGCCCCAGCTGCTGATGCTGTCGGGCGTGGGGCCGGCGGCGGAGCTCGCCGCGCTGGGCATCCCCGTCCAGCACGACCTGCCGGGCGTGGGCCGCCACTTCCACGACCACGTCGACATCGTGCAGGTGGTGGAGGCGCCGGCGCTGAAGGAGACCTTCGGCGTGTCGTTCGGCGGCGTCGCGCGCATCGTGAAGGCGATCTCCGAATGGCGCGGCCGGCGCAGCGGCATGCTGACGACCAATTTCGCGGAGGGCGGCGGCTTCATCAGGAGCCAGCCGTCCGAGCCCATCCCCGACCTGCAGCTGCACTTCGTCATCGGCAAGCTGATCGACCACGGCCGCACCACGGTGCTGGGCCACGGGTATTCGCTGCACGCGTGCCTGCTGCGCCCGCGCAGCCGGGGCACGGTGCGGCTGGCGAGCCGCGATCCGTTCGCCGCGCCCCGGATCGATCCCGCGTTCTTCGCCGACCCGGACGACATGGCGCGCATGATCCGCGGCTTTCGCGCCATGCGGCACCTCATCGGCCAGCCGGCGCTCGCCGCCCTCGGCGGCCGGGAGCATCCGCGCTCCGCGAGCGCGCGCACCGACGCCGAGATCGAGGCCTTCATCCGCACCTACGCCGACACCATCTACCACCCCGTCGGCACCTGCCGCATGGGCCCGGGCGCGACCGACGTCGTCGGCGCCGACCTGCGCGTGCACGGCCTCGAAGGCCTGCGCGTGGTCGACGCGTCCGTCATGCCGCGCATCGTGGGCGGCAACACCAATGCGCCCGTGATCATGGTGGCGGAGAAGGCGTCCGACATGATCAAGGCGGCGCGGCGCGCGGGCGCGCGCGAGACCGCGGCGGCTTGAGCCGCGGCGGGGACAGGCCGCAGGCCAGTCCCCTTCCCCGCGCTAGGCTTTCTGAACGTCCACGCCGCCCGCGCGCAGCGCCTTCACGACCTTGTCCGCGGTGTCCCGCGGCACGACGACCGCGCCCGCCTCGCGCAGCGGCGCGACGATGAACGGCGAGGCGGCGAGCAGCTTCTCGGCGGAGGCGAGCACCACGGTCTCGGCGGCGCTGCGCATGAGCGCGCGCTTGACGTCGGCCTCCTCGGCGTCGCCGGTGCTCAGGCCCGCCTCGGGATGCACGCCGGTCACGCCGAGGAAGAACAGGTCGGCGCGCACGCGCGCCGCGGCCTCGATCACGGCGGCACCGACGTTGACCATGGAGTGGCGGAACAGTCGACCGCCCAGCATGCGGATCTCGACGTCCGGGCAGGCCGCGACCTCCAGCGCCACGGTGGGGCTGTGCGTGACGACGGTGGCGCGCAGCTCGCGCGGCAGGTGACGTGCGACCTGCAGCGCGGTCGTCCCGCCATCCAGGATCACGACCTGGCCCGGCCGCACCAGCGCCGCGCCATGGCGGCCGAGCGCCTGCTTGTCGGCCGTCGACAGCCCGGCGCGCGCGCCCAGGTCGCCCAGCGCCGGCGACGCGGGCAGCGCACCGCCGTGCACGCGCTGCAGCCTGCCCTCGGCGGCGAGCTCGCGCAGGTCGCGCCGGATGGTGTCCTCGGAGGTGCCCAGCTCGGCGGCCAGCGCCTTGGCGACGAGCTGGCCCTCCGCAGCGAGACGGGCGAGCAGGAGGGACTTGCGCTGGGTCGTGAGCATGGCGGCGATTGTCGAGGCTTGCGGTCCGCGCGAGTTTGCATGACACTGCACGAAATTGCACGAACAGACGGAGCCTCCATGAACCCTGCCGCCGCCCCCGGGATCCGCATCCTCGAGCAGCGCACGCTGTCGGACGACTGGTTCGTCCTCAAGAAGACCACCTTCGAGATGCGCCGACGCGACGGCTCGGCGCAGGTCGTCAGCCGCGAGACCTACGACCGCGGCAACGGCGCCGTGCTGCTGCTGTTCGACGCGGCGCGCGGCACCGTGATCCTCACGCGCCAGTTCCGCTTTCCCGCGTACGTCAACGGCTGCGCGGACGGCATGCTGGTCGAGGCCTGCGCCGGCCTGCTCGACGGCGAGGACGCCGAGGCCGCGATCCGGCGCGAGGTCGCCGAGGAGACGGGCTACGCGGTGCGCACGCCGCGCAAGGTCTTCGAGGCCTACATGAGCCCCGGCTCGGTCACCGAGAAGCTGCACTTCTTCGTCGCCGCGGTGGACGCACGCGACCGCGTCCATGCGGGCGGCGGCGACGTGGCCGAGGGCGAGGACATCGAAGTGATCGAGCTCCCGCTCGACAGCGCGATGCAGCTGGTCGCGCGCGGGGCGATCGAGGACGGGAAGACGATCATGCTGCTGCAGCATGCGGCGCTGGTCGGGCTGGACAGGCTCTGAGCCGGCGCGCGGCGGGGCGCGCTCACGCCACGTCGACGACGACCTTGCCCTGCGCCTCGCCGCTCGCCATCCACGCATGCGCGGCGCCGGCGTCGGCCAGCGCGAAGCGGCGCGCGTCCACGCGCGGGCGGATCTTGCCGGCGTCGGCCAGCGCCGCGACCTCGCGCAGGATCTCGCCGTGGTGCGCGCTGCCCTGCCCCGAGAGCAGCGGGTACAGCGTGAACACGCCCGAGTACGTGGCGGCGCGGAAGGACAGCGGCGCGAGCGCGTGCGTGCCCCAGCCGAGCGCGCTCACCACGTGGCCGCCGTAGCGCCGGGCGGCGACGAAGGAGGCGTCCAGCGTCGCGCCGCCGACGGTGTCGAACACGACGTCGAAGCCGTCGTCCGCGCCCGTGTGCTCGCGCACGTAGTCGGCGGGCGTGGCCGTGGTGTAGTCGATGGGCGTCGCGCCGAAGCCGCGCACGACCTCGAACTGCGCCGGCGCGGCCGTCGAGAAGACCCGGGCGCCGCGCGCCCGGGCGATCTGGATGGCGACGTGGCCCACGCCGCCCGCGCCGCCGTGCACCAGCACGCGCTGGCCGGCGCGCGTGGCCGCGCGGTCGACCAGGCCTTCCCAGGCGGTGATGGCCACCAGGGGCAGCGCCGCGGCCTCGCGCATCGTGAGCGAGGCCGGCTTGTGCGCCAGCAGGTCGGCGTCGACGGCGATGTACTCGGCGAGCGTGCCCTGCAGGCCGCCGACGCCGCCGGCCAGGCCGTAGACCGCGTCGCCGACCGCGAAGCGCGTCACGCCGGCGCCGAGCGCGGCGACCTCGCCGGCCAGGTCGAGGCCCAGCACCGCCGGCAGCGGCTGCTTCGCGTGGCCGGCGGCCCCGGCGCGGATCTTGGCGTCCAGCGGGTTGACGCCGCTGGCGCGCACGCGCACCAGCACGTGGCCGGCCGGCACGCCGGGCAGCGGGCGCTCGACGATCTCGAACGGGCCGTCGGCGACCTCGACGACGGCGGACTTCATGGTGGTGGGCAGGGCGGTGGTCATGATGCGGCTCCAGGACGAGGGGGATTCGATGGACGCCAGTTTGAGCAGTTCACGAATGCATGTAAATTCACATGACTGAACTCTTGGCATTCATTTCTGAATGGAATCCCTGGACTGGAGCGACGTGCGCATCTTCCTGGCGGTCGCGCGCGCCGGCTCGCTGAGCGGCGCGGCGCAGCGGCTCGGGCTCTCGCAGCCGACCATGGGCCGGCGCCTGCGCGCGCTCGAGGCCGCCGCCGGCCAGGCCCTGTTCCAGCGCGGCCGCGAGGGCTTCCAGCTCACCGACGAGGGCGCCGCCGTGCTGGCCCACGCCCAGCGCATGGAGGACGAGGCGCTGGCGATCGAGCGGGCGCTGGCCGGCAGCGCGGGCGAGCTCGAGGGCTCGCTGCGCATCTCGGCGTCCGACTGGTTCGGCACGCACCTGCTGACGCCGGTCTGCGCCGAGTTCCTGCGGCGCCACCCGCGCGTGCGCGTCGACCTCGTCACCGACGCGCGCGTCTACGACCTGGCGCGGCGCGAGGCCGACCTCGTCTTCCGCATCAAGGCGCCCGACGACCCGGAGCTGGTGCAGCGCCGCCTGCTGCACATGGACTACGCGCTCTACGGCCCCGCAGGCGCCGCGCCGCCGCGCGCCGGCGACGGCGAGGGCACGACGCTCGTGACGCTGGACGCCGCGCTGGAAGACCTGCCCGACGTCGGCTGGCTGAAGAAGACGTTCCCGCGCGCGCGCACCGGCTTCGGCAGCAACAACCGCGACGCCCAGGCGCGCATGGTCGCGCTCGGCGCGGGCTTCGCGGTGCTGCCGCGGCTGCTGGGTGATCGCGTGGCGGGCGTGGTGCGGCACGACCTCGAACCCGCGCCGCCGGGGCGCGACGTCTGGCTCGCGTACCACCACGACCTGCGCGGGCTCTCGCGCCTGCGCGCCTTCGTCGACCTGGCGGTCGAGCGGCTGCGCTCCTGAGCTCAGTCGGCTTCTTCCGGCTCTTCCTGCAGCACGTCCGCGCGCCGGGGCGGGGCGTCGGCGTCGACCTCCTCGCCCAGGAAGCCGCCGCTCTGGTGCGCCCACAGCCGCGCGTAGAGCCCGCCGCGCGCGAGCAGGCTGCGGTGGTCGCCCTCCTCGACGATGCGGCCCTTGTCCAGCACCACCAGGCGGTCCATCGCGGCGATGGTGGACAGGCGGTGCGCGATCGCGATCACCGTCTTGCCCTCCATGAGGCGGTAGAGGCTCGCCTGGATCGCGGCCTCGACCTCGGAGTCGAGCGCGCTCGTCGCCTCGTCCAGCAGCAGGATGGGCGCGTCCTTGAGCATGACGCGCGCGATCGCGATGCGCTGGCGCTGGCCGCCCGAGAGCTTCACGCCGCGCTCGCCCACGTGCGCGTCGTAGCCCTTGCGGCCCTTGGGGTCGGTGAGGCCGGCGATGAACTCGCCCGCCTCGGCGCGCGCGGCGGCCGCGATCATCTCGGCGTCGCTCGCGTCCGGTCGTCCGTAGAGGATGTTGTCGCGCACCGAGCGGTGCAGCAGCGAGGTGTCCTGCGTGACCATGCCGACGTGCGCGCGCAGGCTGTTCTGCGAGACCTGCGCGATGTCCTGCCCGTCGACGAGGATGCGGCCGGACTCGACGTCGTAGAAGCGCAGCAGCAGGTTGACCAGCGTCGACTTGCCCGCGCCCGAGCGCCCCACCAGGCCGATCTTCTCGCCCGGGCGGATGGTGAGCGTGAAGGCGTCGATCACCTGGCGCTTGCCGCCGTAGGCGAAGCCGACGTCCTCGAAGCGCACCTCGCCGCGCGGCACGGCGAGCTCGCCGGCGCCGGGGCGGTCGAGGATCGCGCGCGGGCGCGACAGCGTGCTCATGCCGTCCTGCACGGTGCCGATGTTCTCGAACAGGCTCGCCATCTCCCACATCACCCAGTGCGAGATCCCGTTCAGCCGCAGCGCCATCGCGGTGGCCGCCGCGAGCGCGCCCACGCCCACCCGGCCCTGCGCCCACAGCCACAGCGCGACGCCCGTCGTGCTGATCACGAGCAGCATGTTGAGCGCGTGGTTCACGATCTCGATGCCGGTGACGTAGCGCCCCTGGCGGTAGGCCGTGGCGATGAATTCCTGCATCGCCTGCTTCGCGTACGAGGCCTCGCGCCGCGCGTGCGAGAACAGCTTGACCGTCGCGATGTTGGTGTAGGCGTCGGTGATGCGCCCGGTCATCAGCGAGCGCGCGTCGGCCTGCGCCTGCGCGACCTTGCCGAGCCGCGGCACGAACCAGCGCAGCGCCGCGCCGTAGCACGCGACCCACAGCAGGAAGGGCCCGAGCAGCCAGAGATCGAAGGCGCCGACCACGGTGATCATCGTCACCAGGTAGATCACGACGAAGACGAGGATGTCGGTCACCGTCATCAGCACGTCGCGCACCGCGAGCGCGGTCTGCATCACCTTGGTCGCGACCCGGCCGGCGAACTCGTCCTGGTAGAAGCTCATCGACTGCGCCAGCATCAGCCGGTGGAAGTTCCAGCGCATGCGCATCGGGAAGTTGGCGAAGATCGTCTGGTACTTCAGCATCGCCTGCACCGCGACCATCGCCGGGCTCAGGACGAGGATGACGGCGAGCAGCAGCAGGCGGCCGCGCTCCTGCTCCCACAGCTGCGCCGGCCGCACCTGGCTCAGCCAATCGACGATGTGGCCCATCATCGCGAACAGCAGCGCCTCGAACGCGCCGATGGCGGCGGTCAGCAGCGTCATCGCGACGATCGCGCGCCGCACGCCCAGCGAGCACGCCCACAGGAACGGCAGCAGCCCGCGCGGCGGCGGCGTCGGCTCGCCGTCCGGATAGGGATCGAGGAATCGTTCGAAGATGCGCAGCAACTCAGGGCTCCCGGGGCGCGGCCGCCCCGGCGGCGCGCAAACCCGCAAGGCTAACGCGAAAACGGCCGCGCCCGCCCGCCGCGGGCCATGCGCCGGACGCGGACTTCCCTACAACGGCGACGCGGAGAAGGTGTCGCACTGCTCCACGTGCCCGCTCTGCCACCCCTGCTTGAACCAGCGCACGCGCTGGGCGCTCGAGCCGTGGGTGAAGCTCTCGGGCACGACGGTGCCGCGGGCGTGGCGCTGCAGGGTGTCGTCGCCGATCTGGGAGGCGGCGTTGAGCGCCTCGTCGATGTCGCCGGCCTCGACGATCTGCTTGGTCGCCTGCGCGCGGTTGGCCCAGATGCCGGCGAAGCAGTCGGCCTGCAGCTCGAGGCGCACCGACAGCGCGTTGGAGCGCGCGCGATCCGCGCCGCGCCGCGCGGCGTCGACCTTCTCGGAGATGCCCAGCAGCTTCTGCACGTGGTGGCCGACCTCGTGCGCCACGACGTAGGCCTGCGCGAAGTCGCCCGGCGCGCCGAGACGGTCGCGCAGCGTCTGGTAGAAGTCGAGGTCGATGTAGACCTTCTCGTCGCCCGGGCAGTAGAACGGCCCCATCGCCGCCTCGCCCTGGCCGCATCCGGTGCGGACGGCGCCGCGGAACAGCACGAGCTTGGGATACCGGTACTGGGCCCCGCGCTCCTGGAAGACCTGCGTCCAGACGTCCTCGGTGTCGGCGAGCACGGTCGCCACGAAGTGCTTGAGCTGCTCTTCCTGCGCCGTGTGCGGGCGCGGCTGCGCGGGCGCGCCGTGCTGCACCGGCGCGCCGCCGCCCGTGAGGAAGCCCAGGATGGTGAGCGGATTGACCCCGAAGACGGCGCCGCCGATCAGGGCGATGACGATCGTGCCGATGCCGATGCCGCGCCCGCCGAATCCGAACCCGCCCCCACCGCCGCCGCCCTCGTCGCGGCGATCCTCGACGTTGTCGCTCTCGCGCTGGCCTTCCCACTTCATGTCGATCGCTCCTCGGCCGCGCGGGCGGCCAACGGGCGCATTGTCGGCGAAGGCGCGGCCCGCGGAAGGGCCGTCAGGTGCCGCAGCAGGCGGTGCCGAGCGCGTGCCCCGCGGCGATCGCCGCGGCGCGCTCGGCCGGCGTCAGCTGGCCGCCGTAGTGCTCGACCGAGACCAGCGCGTCCTCCAGATAGCGCGCGCGCTGCGCGGGCTGTGCCAGGGTGGGGTTGGCGGCGGCCGCCACGTCGATCCAGGCGACCTGGTACTTGAGGGCGTCCGCGCCCTGGTCGGGCAGGGAGCCGTCGGCGTACAGGCGCGCCAGCGTGGCGAGCGCGTCGCGGTCGCCGCGCGCGGCCGCCTGGGCGGCACGGCCGACCACCTGCTCGCGCCACGCCGCATAGCGCGGGTCGTGCCAGACGGTGGCGAGCGGCTGGCCCTGGGGCCCCTGGGCGAGCAGGTCGGCCACCGCGCCGTGCACGCCGGCGTCGGCGGCGCTGCTCAGCCATTCGACGCGGCGCGCGACCAGCGCGTCGTCCACGCCCTCGCAGTCGTCGATCGCGCCGCGGTCGACGTGGCCGCCCTGGAAGCCGGAGCCGGGCGCGCGCTCGCGCGCGTTGGCGCAGCTGGCGAGCAGCTTGTAGACGATGTAGGCGTCGACCGGGCGGGGGCTGGACAGCCGCGCCGCGAGCTGGGTCGCGACCAGCGAGGGCACCGGCACCGGGGCGGGCGCCGCCTGCGGCCCGGCCGCCGTGGGCGGCATGCGCGAGAGGTCGTCGGGCAGGCCGTCCGACGACCCGTGCACCGCGGCCGACATCGCATGCCGGTGGCCGGGCAGCCCGAACACCCCCGCGGACACCGCGACGACCGTCGCCAGCATCCCCATGCACACCAGCAGATCCCTCTTCCCGTCCCGCATCGCAACCTCCCGACCGTGAAGCGATTCCTCCATGGACGCCGGCTCTCGGAGGCCGGCTGCCCGTAGGCGGATTCTGGGGCCGGCGCGCGCCGGCGCGCTCCCCCAAGAAGGGTGATGGACGCTATGGCGCGGATGGGGCCGGCGCGCCGTGCGCGACCACCTGCGCGACCAGCGCATGGCCCGCGGCCACGGCCGCGTCGTACTGGTCGGGCGTGAGCGCCTCGCGGTAGAGACCCGAGATGCGCTGCACGAGCATTCCGAGCGACTCGCGCCGCGTCGGGCTGGCATAGGCCGGGTCGAAGGCGAGCTGGACGTCGGCGTAGGCGGTGTAGTACTTGAGGGCGGCGGCGCTGTCGTCCGCGCTCAGCGGCCGCTGGCCCTTGTCGTGCTGCGCCACCATGAGTTGCAGCGAGACGGGGTCGCCGCGTTCGGCCTCGGCGGCGACGCGCTCCAGCGTGCGCCGGCGCCAGTCGGCGTAGGCGGGGTCGTCCCAGACCTCGGCGACCGGCTGGCCGTCCGGCCCCTGGTTCATCAGCGCGGCCACGGCGCCGGGCACGTGCGCGTCCGCCGCGAACTCGAGCAGGCGCACGCGCTCGCCGAGCTGGCCCGGGGAGAGGTCGCCGCACTTGTCGTCGAGCTTGCTGCGGTCGGCGCGCTGGCCGGGGTCGCCGCTGTGGTCTTCCACCGCCTGCAGGTCCTGCACGACCGCGCACAGCGAGAGGATGCGGTAGGCCGCGAAGGCGTCGGCCGGCCTGCCGGAGGCGATCAGCGCGCTGACGCGGGCCCACTTGGATTCGCCGTCGGGGCTCGAGGCGGCCTCGGGCGCGTCGAGCGTCGCCGCTGCGTCGCGGTGCGCGACCGCCGGCGCCGGCGCGACCGGCTGCGGCGCCGGGACGGCGGCGGCCGGCGCGCGCGCCGCCGTGGGCGCCTGCTCGACGAGCGCCGTGGGCACCTCGGGCGCCGCCGAACGGCCGGGCCAGGCGATCGCGAGGAACAGCAGCCCGGCCGCGAGCGCACCGCCCCAGGCGAGCCGGGTCTCGAAACGGAAGTCCGCCGTCCAGCGCGTCATGACCGCCTTCCCGCCGCGCGAGGTGCGGCGTGTGCCGGCCCAGTCTAACGCCGGTCCCCGGCCCCTGCGCGACGTCCGGAGGACGCCGGCGCGGTCCCCGCCTTCACTGGAGCTCGCCGTTGGCCGCGCCGGGAAACTTGGCCGCGTACTTCTCGATCCACTCGCAGGCCGCCTCCTCGGAGCTGAGCTCGCGGCCCTCCTCGCGGGCGACGGACTTGCGGTAGTCCTCGATGTAGCAGACCTGCTCGACCATCCGCGCAAGGAACACGTCGGCGGCATCGAGGAAGCTCACGCCGACCTCGTGCCCGCCGCCGCCGCCGCGCCGCGGCCGGCACCAGGCGACGCGGGCGCGCGCCACGAACGCGGGCTGCACGTAGGGGATGCGCACCTCGATCAGCGAGCCCGGCTCGACGGCCACGGCCGAATGCACGGCGAGTCCGCCGAGGCTGATGTCCTGGGTGTGGACCGGACCGGCCTCGCCGTTGCCGGCGCGGATCTCGATCGGCACGTCGACCGGATGGCGGATGAACTGCCGCATGGCCCGGTTTTACCGCGTGGCACCCGTCCGCGCCTAGGGCGACATGCGCCCGGCGCGGTCTTTGTCGGACCGGGCCGGGCGCACGGGCTTCACTTCGGCGCCAGCTGCGCGCCGCGCAGGTAGTCCATCTTGCCGATCTCGACGCCGTTGTGGCGCAGCAGCGCGTAGGCGGTCGTGACGTGGAAGAAGAAGTTGGGCAGCGCCCACGTGGTGAGGTACTCCTCGCCCGTCATCTCGAGCGTGCGGTCGCGCTGCTTGAGCTCGATGCGGCGGCCGGCCGCGCCCTCGAACTGGGCCTCGGTGAGCGTGTCGAGGAAGGCGAGCGTCTTCGCGACGCGCGCGTGCAGGTCGGCGAAGCTCGCCTCGGTGTCCTCGAAGCGCGGGATCTCGACGCCCGCCAGGCGCGCGGCCGCGCCCTTGGCGTTGTCGCTGGCGATCTGGACCTGCTTCATGAAGTCGAGCATGTCGGGGAACAGGCGCGCATGCAGGAACGCGTTGGGGTCGATCTTCTTGGCCTCGACCTGCGCCTCGGCCTTGGCGAGCAGGACGTCGAGGTTCTTCAGCATCAGGCGCAAGGGGTTCAGCGTGGCGGCGTACATGGACAGGGACATGACGGGTCTCCGGTTCTGTGGATTGAGGGGTGTCCGGGAAAAAGCCAGCCATTAGAGCGCAGGGCGCATGTCCTTGCGCGACGGCGGCTTGCGCGCCGCGGGACGGCCGCTACCATGCGCAACCATGCCGCCTCCGCCCACGCTCCTGCGCCTCGCGACCGGCGCCGCGCTGCTCGCCGCCGTCGCGGCGCAGGCCGCCGGCGGCCCGGCCTCCGGCTCCGCCGGCGCGCCCGCCGAGCGGCGCAACTGGTTCGACGACCCCTTCCTCCAGGCCACGCACGGCCTGCCGGGCTGCCCCGAGCCCGAGCCGCCGCTGCTCACGCAGGCCGAGATGCAGCACGAGACCCACTGGCGCGCCGAGCGCGGCACGAGCTGCTTTCGCTCCGGCCGCTGCCGCCTGCCCAACGCCTACCTGTACGACCAGGAGATCGCGCCGCGCGTGGTCAAGGCCCTCACCGCGGACGGCCGCTTCGACGACACCAGCGTCTGGGTCGAGGGCCAGCGGCGCTGGGTCTGGCTCAAGGGCTGCGTGCGCACGCCCGAGCAGGCGCAGGAGATGGAGCGCATCGTGCGCCTGATCGACGACGTCGAGGCCGTGATCCCGCAGCTGGTCGTCGGCACGGCCATGCCGCAGGGCCGGCCGGCCTATCGCCTCGCGGCGCCGAAGGCACCCTGATCCGATGGCCGCGCACGCCGCCCACGACGCCCCGCTCGCCGCCTGCCCGAACTGCGACACGCCGTTCGGCCCGGCCGCGCCCGCGCCCGCCTACTGCCCGCGCTGCGGGCAGCGCACGCTGCTCCACCCGCCCTCCGTCGTCGAATTCGCGCACGAGTTCGTCGGCCACTACGTGGCGCTCGAGGGCGCGCTCTGGAGCACGCTGCGCCTGCTGCTGCTGCACCCGGGCCGGCTCACGCGCGAGTACCTCGCGGGCCGGCGCCTGCGCTTCGTGCTGCCGCTGCGGCTGTACCTGAGCGCGAGCTTCGTCTTCTTCCTGGCGCTGAAGCTGGCCGGCGACCCGGGTGTGCCCACCCCGCACGACGCGGGCAACGCCGCCCCGGTCGCCGCCAGCGCGCCCGCACCGGGCACGGTGCGCGGCGTGGTCATCCTCCGCGACGGTGTGCCCCGGTCTGCCACGCCCGACGAGGTCAAGCGCATGGCGGGGGAGGGCTTCAAGGCCTGCGACGATCGCGACGCGTCGGCCGTCTGCCGCTTCTTCGAACGCACGATGACGCGCGCCGCCGAGCGCTGGGGCGCCGATCCCGAGCAGTCGCAGGCCAACTTCGTGGCACACGCGCTGGGCGTCGCGCCGTACGCCGTGTTCCTGATGCTGCCCGTGTTCGCGGGCCTGCTCGCCCTCGCCTACCGCGCCCGGCGCATGCTGTTCGGCGAACACGTGGTGTTCGCGATGCACCTGCACGCGTTCGTGTTCCTCGCCGCGACACTGGCCGTGTTCCTGCCCGAGTCGCTCGGCGGCCTCGTCGAGATCCTGGGCCTCGTCTATGCGGCGCGCGCCCTGCGCGCGGTCTACGGGGGCGGCTGGGCGTCCACCGTCGGCCGCCTCTTCGTCGTGGCCGCGGGGTATGGCGCGCTGCTGACCTGCGTGAGCCTGGCGATCGTGTTCTGGCTCGTCCTGCACTGATCAGAGCCGCGAGCGCCTGGCCAGCGCGTCCAGCTCGTGCGGCCGCAGCACGCGCAGGCAGGACTCGCCGTCGCAGGTCGCGAGGCCGTGCATCTCGATGGACTTCTGCATGCGCATCAGGCGCGTGAGGAAGCCGACGATCTCGGGCGTGACGACCTGGCCCGGCACCAGCACCGGGATGCCCGGCGGATAGGGCGTGATCTGGTCGCAGCAGACGCGGCCCTCCAGCGCCGCGTTGGGCTGGCCCTGGTCGTCCAGCAGCGGCAGGCGCTCGCCGTACTCGTAGAAGGCGTCGCGCGGCAGGCAGGCGAGCCGCGTGAAGTGCGGCAGCTCGGGCATGCGCACGTTGGCGCGCACGGGGCGGCGCTCCTTGGCCAGGCGCAGCAGCGCGTCGAACAGGCGCGAGACCTTGGAGCGCGTCGTGCCCACCGTGAGCAGCAGCGTGAGCGTGTTGTGCGTCGACTTCTCGACCTGGATGTTGAAGCGCTCGAACAACTCCTCGCGCAGCTCGTCGGACGAGAAGCCGGAGGCCGTGATGTCGATCGTGATCTTCGTCGGGTCGAGGCGGATGCCGTCGCCCGCGAGCTCCTCGGGCAGCAGGTCGGCCAGCTCCAGCGCGCGGAAGACGCCGGTGGCGTTGATCTTCTCGCGCAGCTCGGCGGCGTACTTCAGCGAGCGGTCCAGCAGCCGGTAGCCCTCCATCACCGCCTGCTTGCGCGCCACGTCCAGGCTCGCGATCAGGTTGTACTGCGGGCTGGTCGACGCGTGCATGTTGAAGTTCTCGCGGAACAGGTGCTCGTCGAACGCCGGGTCGTTCACGTGGATCATGCTCGCCTGCGAGAACGCCGAGAGCACCTTGTGCGTGCTCTGGGTGACGTAGTCGGCGCCGCTCTCGAGCGCGGTCGGGCGCAGCTCGGGGTGGAAGCGCGCGTGGCCGTACCACGCCTCGTCGACGATCACCTTGATGCCCGCGGCGTGCGCCGCCTCGATGATGGGCGCGAGGTCGTAGCGCAGGCCGTCGTAGGTGCAGGAGGTGAGGATGAGCGCGCGCGCGTCGGGGTGCTCGTCGATCGCGGCCATCACGGTCGCGCGCGGCACCGGGCCGAACAGGCCGTACTTGCGGTTGACGGACGAGTCGAGGTAGACCGGCTGCGCGCCCGACAGGATCACGCCGTGGTGGACGGACTTGTGGCAGTTGCGATCGAGCAGCAGCTTGTCGCCGGGCGCGAGCAGGGTCTGGAAGATGACCTTGTTGGCGGTCGAGGTGCCGTTGGTGGCGAAGTAGGTCTTGCGCGCGCCGAAGGCCTGCGCGGCCAGGCGCTGCGCCTGCACGATGACGCCCGTCGGGTGCAGCAGGGAGTCGAGCATCTCGACCGACACCGAGAGGTCGGCGCGCAGCAGGTTCTCGCCCGCGAAGTCGTAGAAGTCGCCGACCCACGGGCTGCCCTTGAACGAGTCGCCGCCGGCGTGGCCGGGCGTGTGCCAGCTGTCCTTGGCCATGCGCACGTACTCGCGCAGCTCGTCGTAGAACGGCGTGTCGGACTTCTCGGCGATCTCGGCCGCGAGGATGCGCGCCCAGCCGTTGAAGTCGAGCTCGCCGCGGTAGAAGTAGCCGTGCACGACGTTGCTCGCGAGCTGCTCGAGCAGCAGCTTGTTCTCGTCGTCCTCCAGCGCGACGTACAACGAGAGCTCGGGCCGCAGCGCGATGAGCTCCTGCGCCATCGCCGCCACGTCGTGGTGCAGGACCGCGCCCTTGCCGACCTTCGCGCCGAGCGCATCCTCGCCGTGGTCGATCAGCACGATCTGCACGTCGCCGTCGGCCGTGGCGGCGGCGCGCGCCGCGTCGGCGTCCGCGACGGGCGTGGCCTCGAGGGCGAACGGGTTCTCGAGGCGGCTCGCGGCGGCGTTCAGGCCGGCGACGACGTCCTCGCGCCAGCCGGCGTCGGCACTCACGACGAGCACGCGGCTCAACGGTTTCAGCAACTTGTTCTCGGGCATGGGCGTTCTCGGCAGGATCGACGATGTTAAGCCAGTGCACGGTGTCAAAAACTCTGGCAGAATCCGAGATTACGCTTTGAATGCACACCGCATCCGCAGCCCTGCCGCGACAGCGACAGGTCCGCAAGCGGGAAAGCACGCAGCGTTGTTCGCTCATCCCCTCTGACCTCCTCGAGCCGGTCCGCCGCTCGCCCTCCATGAAACGGAGAGCGATGCGCCGGAAGAACCGAAACGGCCCTGGTCGGCGGCGATGCCGTCGCTCCAGACGTTTCCAGGGCTTCCCCCGACGCCGCCCGGCGCCGGGCTCGCTCCGTTTTCTTCTCAACGCGACCTCACAGGCGCCGCTCGGGCTCATGACTGCCCGGCGGGCGGCGCCGTGCGCCCACGCACCTTCCGGTGCGCGCGCGCCTGCTCGAAAGAACCGATGAGTTTCGATCTCCAGCCCGACACGGGCGCCGACCTGTCCACCGACTCCACCGTCCCGGCCGCAGCCGCCACCGCCACCACCGAGCCCACGGGCTTCGCCACGCTGGGCCTCGCCGCCGAGATCCGCCAGGCCGTCGTCGACGCCGGCTACGACGAGCCCACCGACGTGCAGAGCCAGGCCATCCCGGCCGCGCTCTCCGGCCGCGACCTGCTCGTCTCCTCGCGCACGGGCTCCGGCAAGACCGCCGCGTTCGTGCTGCCCGCGCTGCAGCGCGTCATCGAGGCGCGCCGCGACCCGGCGAAGAAGCGCGAGCGCGGCCAGCCGTCGGGCCCGCGCGTCCTCGTGCTCGCCCCCACCCGCGAACTGGCCCTGCAGGTCAGCCGCGCCTGCCAGACCTACGGCCGCCACGTGCAGGGCCTGCGCGTCGCCAGCGTCGTCGGCGGCGTGCCCTACGCGGCGCAGCTGAAGGCGCTGCGCGGCCCGCTCGACATCCTGATCGCCACGCCGGGCCGCCTGCTCGACCACCTCGGCGCCGGCAAGGCCATGCTGGGCCAGGTCGAGGTGCTGATCCTCGACGAAGCCGACCGCATGCTGGACATGGGCTTCATCGACGACATCCACGCCATCGCCGGCGAGATGAAGGCCGAGCGCCAGACCATGATGTTCAGCGCCACCTTCGAAGGCAACGTCGGCCATCTCGCGCAGCAGCTGACGCGCGACGCGCAGCGCATCCGCGCGAGCGCGCCGACCGAGGCGCATGCGCAGATCGAGCAGCGCCTGCACTGGGCCGACGACCGCGCCCACCGCGACGCCCTGCTGGAGCAGATCCTCGTCGACCGCGACATCGACCAGGCCGTCGTCTTCACGAGCACGCAGCGCGACGCCGACGAGCTCGCCGACCGCCTGCAGCAGATGGGCCACCACGCCGCCGCGCTGCACGGCGCGATGCCGCAGGGCCGCCGCAACCGCGTGCTGGGCGCCCTGCGCACGCGCCAGCTGCGCATCCTGATCGCCACCGACGTCGCCGCGCGCGGCATCGACGTGCCGACGATCTCGCACGTCGTGAACTACGGCCTGCCGATGAAGGCCGAGGACTACGTCCACCGCATCGGCCGCACCGGCCGCGCGGGCCGCAACGGCATCGCGATCACGATCGCCGAGCGCCGCGACGTCCCGATGATCCGCCGCATCGAGCGCTTCACGACGCACGCGCTGCCGGTCGCCGTGGTGGCGGGCCTCGAGCCGCGCCTGCCCGCGCCGGTGCCCGCGCGCAGCGCCCCCAAGGGCGGCTTCCGCGACGACCGTCCGAGCCGTGGCGGCTACGGCCCGCGCGGCGGCTTCGGCGGCCAGCGCCACGCGCCGCACGGCGCGCCGCGCGAGCGCGCGCCTTTCGGCGCCGATGCGCGCAACCAGGGCGGCGGTTTCCGGAATGAACGGCAGGAGCGCCCCGACGGCGCACGCCCGGAGTTCCGCCATGACGCCCCGCGTCGCGACCCTCGTTCCGATCCCCGCTTCGATGCGCCGCGCGAAGAGCGCCGCGACGACGCCCCGCGCGGCGACTGGCGCGGCCAGCGCCCGTACGCGCCGGCCCCGCACGCGGGCCAGCGCCCCGAGCGCGCGCCGTATGCGAAGCCGCACGGCGACCGTCCGCAGGGCGACCGCCCGCGCACGCACGCGGCGAACGGCGACGCGCGTCGCCCGAGCCCCAACGGCGCCCCGCGCGCGCCGCGCCAGCGCACGCGCTGAGCATCACGCGCTGTTGCGGCGCAGCATTTCGCTGCGCCGCGCGGCGCGCCCTGTGCATCGCGCGGTTAGCCGGCGCCCGCCGCGCGTTGCGGCGATGCACCCGAATCGCGCACGACGCGTGCAAATCTTCCTAAATGCCCCTTTCGGATGCTTGCCGGTCTCGCGCTTTTTCATTAACCTGCGCTTACAGAAGAAGTCGAGCGCCTCGCTTGTGTCGTAGACGAGGACCCGGCCAGACGGTCACAGGGCCGTCCACAGAGGGCGAACAGATTCGCGGAGGGTGCCTCGTCATCCGACCGCAGGTGCCAGTTCTCTTTCGCTGATCACAAGAAAACCAAGAGGGATTCGGTCCCCGCCGCCGGAGCGAACCGGCGCGGACCGCTCGCGACATGAAGGGGCGAATGCGAGCGCCCATCGAAGAAGAACTGCGACATGAGCGAATACGAGTCTCGCCTCGACCAGGAACTGCAGTCCATCCTGCACAGCCAGCGCATCGCCGCGCTCGGCACGCTGCAATCGGACGGCAAGCCCTACGTCTCCATGGTGCCCTTCGCCATCGAAGGGGAGTCGGGGCGCGTCGTGCTCCAGGTGGCGACGCTCGCCCCGCACGCCGACCACATGCGCTACGACCCGCGCGTCTCGTTGCTGGTGATGTCCGGCGAGCAGGCCGACATCGCGCCCGGCTCGCAGCCGCGCCTCACCCTCGAGGGCCGCGCCGAGTTCCTCCAGAGCGGCAGCGCCGACTGGCAGCGCTGCCGGGCGGCCTTCCACGAACGCTATCCGGACAGCGGGCCGCTGTCCGCGATGCTCGAGTTCGACTTCGTCGCGCTGAGCCTGGCCGTCGCGCGCCAGGTCTCCGGCTTCGGGGCGACGCGCAGCCTTCCCGGCGACGCGGTGCAGCCGCTGCTCGCGGCGTGACGCCCCGGGGCTTGCCTCCGGCATGACGACGACGGGGACCGGCTGCAGGCCAGTCCCCGCCGCCCCTCATCGGGTCTTCTCGTAGAGGCGCGCCCGCGCCTCCCGCGTCCGACGCTTGTACAGCGCCTGCATGCGCTGGCGCTGGAACACGTCCAGCCCCTCCCGGTTCGCCTCGCGCAGCAGCTTCTGGTAGCTGCGCAGGCGCTCGGGCGCGACCTGCTCGCTGACCGCGCAGCCCGGCTCCCCGGCGTGGCGGCAGTTGCGGTATCGGCAGTGCGAGGCGAGCGCGCGGATCTCCGGGAACGCCTCCTGCAACTGCGCCGGGTCGGCGTCGAGCCACAGCTGGCGCAGGCCCGGCGTGTCGATGAGGCAGGCGCCGCCGGGCGTCTGGCGCAGGGTGCGCACGGTCGTCGTGTGCTGGCCGCGGCCGTCGCTCGCGCGCACCGCGCCGGTCACCGCCGCCGTACGCGCCAGCGTATTCGCCAGCGTCGTCTTGCCGGCCCCGCTCGAGCCCAGCATGACCAGCGTGCGGCCGCGGACGAGCCAGGGCGCGAGCGCCACGCGCGCGCCATCGTCGCGGCCGTCCAGCGCGAGGGTAGGCAGCGGCGCGGCGTCCGCGCCGTCCACGTCCAGGCGCACGTGCGAGCGCACGCGCGCCACCGCCGAGGCCGGGTCGGCGCAGCCGTCGGCCTTGGTCAGCACGACGACGCACTCGAGCGCCGCAGAGTGCGCGAGCACCAGGAAGCGGTCGAGCCGGCGCAGGTTGAAGTCGTGGTCGAGGCCCATGACGAGCAGCGCCGTGTCGATGTTGGCCACGAGCGGCTGGCGCCCGCCCGCGGGGTCGCGCCGCGACAGGCGGTTGCGGGGCGCCGCGTGCGCGA
>Ga0209051_1001005_pt1 | contig 27084 bp, 27 predicted proteins | sample AraplaCvi_mMS_r2_2_FD_184286 | JGI IMG/M metagenome (GOLD analysis project Ga0209051, IMG submission 184286) | Arabidopsis root microbial communities from North Carolina, USA - plate scrape MF_Cvi_mMS_r2 (SPAdes) (version 2) | ecosystem: Host-associated > Plants > Roots > Endosphere | place...
GTCGCAGAACCTCGGCCTGATGATGCCGTTCACCCTCGTCGGCGGCCTCGGTGGCTTCGTGTTGGTCATGATTGCGACGTTCGGTCGCAAGCAGGACAACCCAGCCATCGTGCTGACCTACGCCGCCCTCGAGGGCCTGTTCCTCGGTGCCGCGTCGTTCCTGTTCGCGAACCTCGTCTCGACGGGTGGCCCCGGCATGATCGCCCAGGCGATCGTCGGCACGCTCGGCGTCTTCTTCGGCATGCTGGTCGTCTACAAGACCGGCGCCATCCGCGTCACGCCCAAGCTCACCCGCATGATCATCGCCGGCCTGTTCGGCGTGATGGCGCTGATGCTGCTCAACATCGTGCTCGCGCTGTTCGGCGTGGGCGGCGGCGAGGGCTTCGGCCTGCGTAGCGGTGGCCCGCTGGCTATCGGCTTCTCGCTGCTGTGCATCGCGCTGGCGGCGTTCAGCTTCCTCATCGACTTCGACGCCGCCGACCAGATGGTCCGCGCCGGTGTCCCGTCGAAGGCGGGCTGGGGCATCGCGCTCGGCCTGACCGTGACGCTGGTGTGGCTGTACCTCGAAATCCTGCGTCTGCTGAGTTACTTCCAGAACGACTAGCAGCGCTGCCCCGGGAAGCCCGTTCGCGTATTGCGAGCGGGCTTTCTGCATGTCTGGGGTGCCCGACTCTGCGTGTACTGCGGCCGTTACTCGTACTTCTCCGCAGTAGACGCAGAGTCGCCACACCCGGACGGTCCCCAGTCGTGAGTCGATCCACAGTCCGGTCGCAATCCGGCAAGGACGCCCCGCCCCCGTCGGCGTCGATCGGCAGTCTGCCGGCATGGACGACGGCACACCCTTCATCGGGTCGGAGGCGTTGGCGTCGGGCGCGTTGACGCCCTACGAGCTACGCAGACACTTTCGCGCGGTGATGCCGAACGTGTACCTGGACAAACGAATACGGCCAACCCTTCGTCACAGGACCACTGCTGCCTGGCTGTGGTCGGGCCGTGAAGCCGTGGTCGCGGGGCTGTCGGCGTCGGCGCTGCACGGGTCGAAGTGGGTCGGCGACAGTACGCCAGTCGAATTGATTTTGCGCAACGCACGATCCCCGAGCCAGTTCGTCACCCGGGCGGACTTCCTCGCGGCGGGGGAGACCCTTCGCATCGCTGGCATGTCGGTGACGACACCGGCGCGAACCGCCTTCGACATCGGCCGGCGTGGACGCCTGGGCGATGCCGTCGCACAGGTGGATTCACTGCTTGCGGCCACGCGGCTGGCGGTGGGCGACGTCGTCACCCTCGCCGCAGAGCACGCCGGCGTTCGCGGCTTGCGGCAGCTCCGACGCGTGCTCCACCTCGCTGACGGCGGCGCTGAGTCGCCACGGGAGACGTGGCTTCGGCTCCTGCTCGTCGAGGCCGGGTTCCCGCCGCCGCGCACCCAGATTCCGGTGATCAGCCCCGACGGACGACGCCGGTACTACCTCGACATGGGGTGGGAGGACGTCAAGGTCGCGGTCGAGTACGACGGCGACCACCATCGATCGGACCCGGCCCAATTCGCCGGGGACATCAGACGATTGGCCGACATCGACGAGCTCGGCTGGTCGCTGGTGAGGGTCGTCGCCCGCAGCAGTCGCGACGACGTTCTGCGACGGGTGCGGCTGGCGTGGGACCGACGCTCGACTCTGCGCTGACTGCGACGGTTACTCGTACTTCCTCGCAGTGAGCGCAGAGTCGGCGGGAGGGCCGCTTAGCTCAGGCGCTCGATCACCATCGCCATGCCCTGGCCGCCACCGACGCACATGGTCTCCAGGCCGAACGTCTTGTCGTGGGTCTGCAGGTTGTTCAGCAGCGTGGCCGTGATGCGGGCGCCCGTCATGCCGAACGGGTGGCCGAGCGCGATCGCGCCACCGGAGACGTTCAGCTTGTCCTCGTCCATCCCCAGTGCGCGCGCCGAGCCCAGCACCTGCACGGCGAACGCCTCGTTGATCTCGTAGAGGTCGATGTCGCCGATCGACTTGCCCGCCCGCGCCAGCGCCTGCTTGCACGCCTCGATGGGGCCAAGGCCCATGATCTCCGGCGACAGCCCCGAGACGCCGGTCGACACGATGCGGGCCAGCGGCGTCAGCCCCAGCTCCTTGGCCTTCGTGTCGCTCATGATCACCACGGCGGCCGCACCGTCGTTCAGCGGGCACGCGTTGCCGGCGGTGATGGTGCCGTTGGGCCGGAACACGGGCTTGAGCTGGCTGATCTTCTCGTAGGTCGTGCCGGCACGCGGGCCGTCGTCCTTGGACACGACGGTGCCGTCCGGCAAGGTCACCGGGGAGATCTCCCGCTCGAAGAAGCCGCTGTTGATGGCTTCCTCGGCCTTGTTCTGACTGCGGACGCCCCAGTGGTCCTGGTCTTCGCGGCTGATGCCGGTGAACAGGGCGACGTTCTCAGCCGTCTGGCCCATCGCGATGTAGACGTCGGGCAGCAGCCCGTCCTCGCGGGGATCGTGCCACTCCGTCGCCCCGCTCGCGGCCTGGTCGGAGCGGGCCTGCGCGTCGGCGAACACGCCGTTCTTGGCATCGGGCCAGCCGTCGGCGCTGCCCTTGACGAAGCGCGACACCGTCTCAACGCCCGCGGAGATGAACGCGTCACCCTCGCCGGCCTTGATCGCGTGAAACGCCATCCGCGTGGTCTGCAGCGACGACGAGCAGTACCGGTTCACCGTGGTGCCGGGCAGGAAGTCGTACCCCAGCTCGACGGCGACCGCGCGACCGATGTTGAAGCCGGCCTCGCCGGCGGGCTGGCCACAGCCCATGATGAGGTCGTCGATGTCCCGCGGGTCGAGCCCCGGGACCTTGTCGAGCGCAGCCTTGACCATCTGTGCCGCCAGATCATCGGGGCGCATGTCCACCAGCGAGCCCTTGTTGGCGCGGCCGATGGGTGAACGGGCGGTGGAGACGATGACGGCTTCTGGCATGGCGAACTCCTCGATAGGGGACGGCTAATGCGAACCTAACCCGTGACCGTCGCGACGATCGGCGCGGGTACGCCCGTCGTGCGTCGCCAGAACTGCGTGATGCCACCGAGGCGGGCCAGCAACGAGTCCCCCCGCGCCTCGAGGGCAGGCTCGACGTCGGCGTCGGCGCTCCACTCGCCAAGTGCCTTGCACAACGCCGGCAGCAACTGCTGAGCCGCCAGCGCGTAGCCGGCCGCCGACGGATGGAACATGTCCTGGGAGAAGAACTCCTCCGGGGCCTGCTGGAACTCCGAGGCCAGCAGTTCCGAGAACGGCACCGGCACCCCGCCCGCGGCGCGCACCTCGGCGGCCTGGGCGTGGGCCAGCCGCAGACCGATGGTGCGGGCGACGGTGCGAAGCGGCTGCGGTATCGCGGTGATGACGCCGAAGTCGGGGCAGGTACCGACGACGACGACGGCTCCGCTGGCCCGCAACCGGCTGACCGCGGCACCGAGCCGCCGCGCCGATTGCCCGACGCCGTTGAGCGCGGTGACGTCGTTGGCGCCGATCATGACCACCGCGGCGTCGGGGGGCGGACCCGCCACGAACATGGCGTCGATCTGTCCCGAGAGCCCCTTCGACGTGGCCCCGACGATTGCCTTGGTGCTCAACCGGATCCGCTTGCCGGACTGCTCGGCGAGCCCGCGCGCGATCACCACGCCTGGCACCTCGTCGGCGATCCTGCAGCCGTAGCCGGTGGCCGTCGAGTCGCCGAACACCATCAGGTGGATGTCGAAGGGCACACCGCGGTGCCATTTCTCGAACGGGCCGCCGCCCGGGGAGTAGACGCCGTCGGCTCGGGGCGGGACGTCCCACGCCTTGGGGATGACCTGACGGGCTTGATCGGCCTGCACCTGGAGGAGGTTTCGGGCACCGACGACCGCCGAACCCGTCGTCGCGAGCGTCGCCGCCGCTGCCAGGGCAACGGTCGAACGTCGCGGTGCACGATTGCCCACGCGGCCAGTTTAGGGCGGTCCCGACGGGATATCTGCGTGGTAGCAGTCACGGCCGGTCACGGTGCGATATCAAGTCCGGTACGAAATCGGGTTCCGCATTCGTTACATATTTGGCAGGTGTCAAGCTAAGTTACCTGGGGTTGGCTAAGCATTAACGGCCTCGGGCACTACATTGGCGTAGGGAAGTGGTGACGATGACCGCACCAAGCGACGTATCCCGTTCGTTCGGGTCCACCGTTGGCGCTGGTAGGGCGCGCAAGGCTCGACGATTCCCCGTCAGTGACGGTGCCCCGGTCGAGGTGGTCGAAGACGGCCCGAGCCTGGCCGGTCGATTGTTTGCTCTTGGCGCCATGTTGTCGATCAAGCCAACCCTGGCCGTGGGCAGCTACGTGCCGCGGATGCCGTGGCCCTTCGGCGTCGTCGACTTCGCTGCCCGGGTGCTGCGGCCCGCGCCCGGCACGGTGCGCGCCACCATCGGTCTGCCGAACTGCACTGCGCAGCTGGTCCGAGCCGCAGGCGTGCTGCCCGCCGACGGCAACCGCAGCGTCATCCTCTACCTGCACGGCGGTGCATTCCTCACCTGCGGTGCCAACACCCACGGTCGCCTGGTGACCGCGTTGTCGCGGTTCGCGGACAGCCCGGCGCTGGTGGTGAACTACCGGATGATTCCCAAGCACTCCATCGGCGAGGCGGTCGACGACTGCTACGACGCCTACCGGTGGTTGCGGCTCAAGGGATACGACCCGTCCCAGATCGTGCTGGCGGGTGACTCGGCGGGCGGCTATTTGTCACTGGCGCTGGCCGAGCGGCTCAACCTGGAGGGCGAACTCCCCGCGGCGATGGTCACCATGTCGCCGCTGTTCGAGATCGACAACGAGGGCCGGGCCCAGCACCCGAACGCGCACTCCGACGCGATGTTCCCCTCGAAGGCCTTCGACATGTTGGTCGACTACATCGAGCGGGCCGCCAAGCGCCACGTCGTCGACGGCAAGGCCGAGGAGGTCTACGAGCCGCTCGACCACGTCGAGACCGGTCTGCCGCGAACCCTGATCCACGTGTCGGGTTCCGAGGTTCTGCTCAACGACGCCAGAAAGGCCTCGCACATGCTGGCCGCGGCCGGCGTGCCCGTCGAAGTGCACGTCTGGCCTGGTCAGATGCACGTCTTCCAATTGGCAGCCCCGCACGTGAAGGAAGCGACCCGGTCGCTCAAGCAGATCGGCGACTACATCCGAGAGGCGACCTGGTAACCAAACCGCGCGCCTGACACGATGGACCCATGCGAATCGCGGGTCATGTCAGTGAGCTCATCGGCAACACGCCTCTCGTCCGGCTGAACTCCGTTGTGCCCGAAGGCGCCGGACTCGTCGCGGCCAAGGTCGAGTACCTCAACCCGGGCGGCAGTTCCAAGGACCGCATCGCGATCAAGATGATCGACGCCGCCGAGGCCAGCGGTGAGTTGAAGCCCGGTGGGACGATCGTGGAGCCCACCTCCGGCAACACCGGCGTGGGACTGGCCCTGGTGGCCCAGCAGCGCGGGTACAAGTGCATCTTCGTCTGCCCCGACAAGGTGAGCGAGGACAAGCGAAACGTGTTGCGCGCCTACGGCGCCGACGTCGTCGTGTCGCCGACGGCGGTGCCGCCGGACCACCCCGACAGCTATTACAGCGTCTCGGACCGGTTGGTGCGCGAGATCGACGGCGCCTGGAAGCCCGACCAGTACTCCAACCCGAACGGTCCGGCAAGCCACTACGAGACGACCGGTCCGGAGATCTGGGCCGACACCGACGGCAAGATCACGCACTTCGTCGCCGGCGTCGGCACCGGGGGCACGATCACGGGTGCGGGCCGCTATCTCAAGGAGGTGTCCGGGGGAGCGGTGAAGATCATCGGCGCCGACCCCGAGGGCTCGGTGTACTCGGGCGGCACCGGCCGGCCCTACCTCGTCGAAGGCGTGGGTGAGGACTTCTGGCCGTCGGCGTACGACCCCTCGGTCACCGACGAGATCATCGCGGTCTCCGACGCCGACTCCTTCGAGATGACGCGCCGACTCGCCCGGCAGGAAGCGCTCCTCGTCGGCGGGTCCTGCGGTATGGCCGCCGTCGCGGCGATCCGGGTCGCGGAACGGGCCGGTCCCGACGCCGTCGTCGTGGTCCTGCTACCCGACGGCGGAAGGGGTTATCTCTCAAAGATCTTCAGCGACTCCTGGATGTCGTCCTACGGTTTCCTCCGGGAGCGCCTCGACGGCTCGATGGAGCAGACCACCGTCGGAGACGTGCTGCGCGGCAAGTCCGGTGCCCTGCCGGACCTCGTCCACACCCACCCCTCGGAGACCGTGCGCGACGCGATCGGGATTCTGCGCGAGTACGGGGTGTCGCAGATGCCGGTCGTCGGTGCGGAGCCGCCGGTGATGGCCGGTGAGGTGGCGGGAAGCGTCTCGGAGAGGGAACTGCTCTCGGCGGTGTTCGAGGGTCGCGCCAAGCTCGCCGACGCGGTGTCGCAGCACATGAGTCCCGCGCTGCCGCTGATCGGTGCGGGCGAATTGGTCAGCGCCGCAGCCAAAGAACTGCGCGACATCGACGCCGTCATGGTCGTCGAGGAGGGCAAGCCAGTCGGCGTGCTCACCCGGCACGACCTGCTGGGCTTCCTGTCGAACGGCAGCTCCCGCCGATAGCGATGGCGCAGTGCCGGATTCGACGGCCCGTAGTTCGTCGGCCCGGGCGCCGAATCCGATCGATTCGATGACTTCTTGGTGACCTTTTTCAGCAAGTTCTCGGGTAGGGTAACAGCGCTCAGACCCAGCACATCGCTTACTGGAAGGCGTTCATGACCGAGTATCCGCCGCCGCCTCCTGGGAATTACCCGCCCCCGCCGCCACCCGGAAGTTATCCGCCGCCAGGGGGATACGGGTATGGCGGCTTCGAGCCCGCACCCCCGCAGGGAAACAACAACCTGGCCGTGGCCTCCTTGGTGTGCTCGGTGATCGGCCTCTTCTGCGGCATCGGCGCGATCGTCGGGATCGTCCTCGGCATCGTCGCGATGAATCAGATCAAGAAGACCGGGCAAGCGGGCCACGGACTGGCCCTGGCCGGTGTCATCGTCGGCGCGGCCTCCCTCGTCCTGAGTTTCATCGGGTACTTCGTCTTCTTCTCGAACTGACTACCAGTTCCACGATCACACCGGCCCGTCGGCAGACGGGTTTCTCCGTTCTCACCCACTAGGACGTGACATGACCAACCCGCCGCAGTCGCCCGAGGGCGACTACCCGCCGAACGAAGGCAACTTCCCGCCGCCGCAGCAGGGCGGCTACTCGTCGCCGCAGGGTGGCTACCCACCGCCCCCGCAGGGTGGCTACCCGCCACCTCCGCAGGGTGGTTATCCGCCGCCTCCGCCGGGTGGTTATCCGCCACCGCCCCCGCCGCAGGGCAGCTACCCCCCGCCGCCCCCGCCGCAGGGTGGTTACGCCCCACCCCCTCCAGGCGGTTACTCACCCCCGCAGGGTGGTTACCCGCAACAGGGCGGCTACCCCGCGCAGGGTGGTTACGGCGGCTACCCGCCGGTGGCCGACGGACAACTCGACCTCGGCGACGGCTTCGGCTGGGCCTGGAACAAGTTCAGCAAGAACGCCGTCCCGCTCATCGTGGCGACGCTGGTCTACGCCCTCGTGCTCAGTGCTGTCTACGGCATCATCACCTTCTTGGCTGGCGCTCTCGCTCCCACCTCGACGAGCACCTACGACTCCTACGAGGGCGGCTTCAGCTACTCCTACGGCGCCGGCTTCGGGGTGGCGAGCGTCCTGGTGCTGATCGTCGGCTACCTGGTGTTGTTCGTCATCGGTGGAGCGATCTCCTCGGCCTACTACGGCGGCCTGCTCGACATCGCCAACGGCGAGAAAGTCGAGATGGGCTCGTTCTTCAAGCCCCGCAACGTCGGCAGTGTGCTGATCGCCAGTGTGCTCGTCGGAATCGCCACCTCGATCGGCTCGTTCCTCTGCATCATCCCGGGCCTCGTCGTCATGATCTTCACGCAGTTCGCCACCGTCTCGATCGTCGAACGCGGTCTCTCGCCGGTCGACGGCATCAAGGCCAGCGTCGACGTGGTCAAGAGGAACTTCCTGCAGGCGCTGCTCACCTGGTTGGTCTACTCGGTCGTCATCGTCGTCGGCGCGCTGCTCTGCGGTGTCGGCGTGCTGGTCGGGGCGCCGGTCGCCTACCTGTTCCTGGTGTACGCCTACCGCAAGCTGACCGGTGGTCAACTCGCGCCGAGGACGCCGTAGCCGACCGGCCGGTGGACGAGTTGTTCGGAACCATCTGCGTCACCCGCTGATCGGCTCGTTCGGTAGCGTCGTGTGGTGCGACCATCGGAGCCCGGAGAACCCACCTACGCCCCCTGGTGGCGGCGGGTAGCGGCTGCGGTGGTCGACGTCGTGCCGATCATGGTGTTGGCCCTGGGGGCCCTCGCGTTGGTCTGGGTGACGCGAAACCCGTTGTGCGACGGCGATCCGTCCGTCCGCGATCTGGGGTCTCGATGCGGCGACGCCGGTGCGACGCCGCTGGGCTTGTGGTGCTACGTCGCCTGCTGGTTGGCGATGGTCGGTTACGCCGCGTGGAATCTGGGCCTGCGGCAGGGCCGCCGCGGTGCCAGCCTCGGCAAGGGCCTGCTGGGCATCCGCGTGCTCGACGCGACGACGCAGCAGCCCATCGGATTCTGGCGATCGATCGTCCGCCTGCTGGTCCACGTCGTCGACGTCGTGCCGCTGGGGCTGGGTGTGCTCTGGCCGCTGTGGGACCGCAGGCGGCAGAGTTTCGCCGACAAGTTGGTCTCGACGGTGGTTCAGCGGAAGGCGCTGACCCCCGTGAGCGCCTCGCCGATGACCAACTGATGCACCTCGGAGGTGCCCTCGTAGGTGAGCACCGACTCGAGGTTGTTGGCGTGGCGGATCACCGGATACTCCAGTGTGATCCCGTTGGCGCCCAGCAGGGTTCGGCATTGCCGGGCAATCTTGATCGACTCGCGCACGTTGTTGAGCTTGCCGACGCTGACCTGTTCCGGCTTGATCTTGCCGTCGTCCTTGAGCCTGCCCAGATGCAACGCCAGTAGCTGCGCCTTGGCCAATTCGACTGCCATGTCGGCGATCTTGGCCTGGGTGAGCTGGTATCCCGACAGGGGCTTGTCGAACACCTCGCGGGTGCCGACGTAGTCCAACGTCGCCTCCAGGCAGTCACGGGCCGCGCCGACCGACCCGAACACGATGCCGAACCGCGCCTCGGAGAGACACGCCAACGGGCCCGACAGTCCCCGCGCGCCCGGCAGTTTCGCGTCATCGGGCAGTCGGACGTCGTCCAGGCTGAACTCCGAGGTGACCGAGGCGCGCAGCGACATCTTGTGGGTCATCGCCCGCGCGGAGAAGCCGGGAGTCGAGGTGGGGACCACGAATCCGATCACGCCTTCCTCGGCGCGCGCCCACACGATCGCGACGTCGGCGATCGAGGCGTTGGTGATCCACATCTTGGAGCCGTTGAGAACCCAGTCCGATCCGTCGCGGCGGGCGGTCGTCCGCATCCCGCCGGGGTTGGAGCCGAAGTCCGGCTCGGTCAGACCGAAGCAGCCGATCAGCTCACCGGCGGCCATGCCGGGCAGCCACTGTTCGCGTTGCTCCTCGCTGCCCCAGCGGTGGATGGCGAACATCGCCAGGGAACCCTGGACCGACACCAAGCTCCGTAGGCCGCTGTCGACGGCCTCGAGCTCCTGGCACACCAGCCCGTAGGCGGTCGCCGACGATCCGCTGCAGCCGTAGCCCTCCAGATGCATGCCGAGCAAGCCGAGCTTGCCGATCTCCACCGCGAGGTCGCGCACCGGGACCTCGCCCGACTCGAACCACTCGGCGATGTGCGGGCGCAGCCGGGACTCGCCGAACTCCCGGACCATGGTGCGCAGTTCGAGGTCCTCGGGTGTCAGCAGCGTGTCGAGGTCGAGGAGACTTTCGATCGTCGTGGCCATGCCCTTCGTTCTACACCAGAGGTGGTCATCACCGTTACCCTGAACGGTGATGAGTGAGCAGCGTTCCAAGGCAGATGCGTACCGCGCCTACGGTCCCGCGACCAAGGCCATCCACGCCGGATACCGGCCCGACCCGGGAACCGGTGCGGTCAACGCACCGATCTACGCGAGTTCGACCTTCGCCCAGGACGGCGTCGGCGGGTTGCGCGGCGGATTCGAGTACGCGCGGACGGGCAATCCGACGCGCGCCGCGCTGGAGGCGGGTCTGGCGGCGGTCGAGGGTGCGACGTTCGGCCGGGCCTTCAGCTCGGGCATGGCGGCCACCGACTGCACGCTGCGCGCCGTGCTGCGCCCCGGTGACCACGTGGTCATTCCCGACGACGCCTACGGCGGCACGTTCCGCCTGATCGACAAGGTCTTCTCCCAGTGGGGCGTGACGCACACGCCGGTGTCCCTGTCGGATCTCGACGCCGTGCGCGCTGCGATCACGCCGGCCACCAAGCTGCTCTGGGTGGAGACGCCGACCAACCCGCTGCTGTCGGTCGCCGACATCGCGGGCATCGCCGAGCTGTCCGCCGCCGCCGGGGTGAAGGTGTTGGTGGACAACACCTTTGCCTCGCCCGCTCTGCAACAACCGCTGGCCTTGGGTGCCGACATCGTCCTGCACTCCACGACGAAGTACATCGGAGGTCACTCCGACGTCGTCGGCGGCGCGCTGCTCACTGACGACGAGGAACTCGACGAGGCGTTCGCGTTCCTGCAGAACGGTGCGGGTGCGGTGCCCGGCCCCTTCGACGCCTACCTGACGATGCGCGGGCTCAAGACGCTGTCGCTGCGGATGGAACGGCACAGCGCCAACGGCGCCCGCGTCGCGGAGTTCCTCGCCGAGCACCCAGCGGTGGACGCCGTCCTCTATCCGGGTCTGCCCAGTCACCCCAATCACGACGTCGCGGCCCGGCAGATGTCCGGCTTCGGCGGGATGGTGTCGGCCCGGCTCAAGGGCGGCCGAGACGCCGCGCAGCAGCTGTGCGCTCGCACCGAGATCTTCATCCTCGCCGAATCCCTCGGTGGTGTGGAATCGCTCATCGAGCATCCCGGTGCGATGACCCACGCCTCGACCGCGGGGTCGCAACTGGAGGTGCCCGCCGACCTGGTGCGGTTGTCGGTCGGCATCGAGGACGTCGCCGACCTGCTGGGTGATCTGGAACAGGCGCTAGGCAAGGGCTGAGCGCAGGGCGGACGCGGTGACCGCCAGGTTGACCTCCGCCAGCGAGGTCGGATATTCGTCGACCCAGCTGCCGCTGGCGATCTCGGTGGCACGCGAGTGCACCCACCGCCAACCCCGGTCGTTGAGGCTCAGCAGCGCGCCGAGCCCGTCTGCCGAGTGGAGCACGGTGACGATGGCCGCCGTCGGCGGAGTCGGCGGGCGCCGGTCGAACAACGCCGCCAGCAGATCGGTGCGGGCGGCGCTGACCCGGTCGCGTCGCACCAGCGGCCAGCCGTAGCGCGGGGTGACGCGCCGGGACGGCACTCGCACCCGGCGGATCTCCCCGAGGCGCTCCAGATGCTCGGCGACGGCCGCCTCGACGCCCTTGCCGACCTTGGCGACGGCTCGAGCAGGTGTCAACGGTCGTCCGCGCAGGAGCCCGAAGGCAGGCTCGACGATCGGATCGGACGTCGCGCTCGCCTGAAGAGCGACGAGTCGGCCCGCGTCGACGCCGTCACCAGGGGACGACGGCCTAATGCGGGACGCCCACGCGAGGTCGAGCAGGACTCCCGCAGCCAGCACCTTCTCGCGCCTCGGACGTTCCAGCGCGAGTTCGGTGGTGGCGTTGTCGACGAGAAGGAGGAAGAGATCCTCGGCGATCTGCGCCACGGGCGACTAGGAGTGGTACGGCTCCGCGCTGAGAAGTTCCACCTCGACCGTGCTGCCGTTGGGCACCACGTAGCTGCGCTTCTCGCCGACCTTGGCGTCGATGATCGCGCCGCCCAGCGGTGACTTGGGTGAGTAGACCTCGAGCTTGCCGTCGGTCACGCCTTCCTGGCGGGTACCGATCAGGAACGTCTCGACGTCGCCGCCGTCGACGAACTTGACCTTGACGACCGAGCCGGGCAGGGCGATGCCGGATTGCTTGGGGGCTTCGCCGACCTTGGCGTTGTTCAGCAGCTCCTGAAGCTGCCGGATGCGGGCCTCTTGCTGTCCCTGGTCTTCGCGGGCCTGGTGGTATCCACCGTTCTCGCGGAGGTCGCCCTCCTCGCGCCGGTCGTTGATCTCGGCGGCGATGATGGGTCGGTTGGCGATGAGCTGGTCGAGCTCGGCCTTCAGCCGGTCGAAGGCCTCTTCGGTGAGCCAGGTGACCTGGGTGTCGGTCATGTCGTCGCGCTCCTGTCGTGGTCTCGCGCTGTCAGCGGGATGTTCCCGGCGGGTGCCTTGATCGCAGGCGCTGAGGGCGCTTTAAAGCAGCAAACACGGCTCCCTAGGGAACCGTGCACGCCGTCCATGTTAGCACCGCCTGGACAGCCGTCCGTCACATATTGGCTGTTCGGCGTTCTCTGCACGGTTGCCCGCGGGCAGCCGGAGCCAAACGTCGTCAGGGCGCGCGAAGGTAACCGGGCACGTCGGTGCCACAGCCGTAGACGTCGCCGACGACGGGCGGCCGAGTGGCGGCGACCATGGCCTTGACCTGCACGGTCTCCGCGGTCGACGGGGGGACCAGGATCTCGCGCCGACCGACCTCGGCGCCGTCGACCGACCGGGCTCGCACGATGCACACGACGGGCCGCGACGGGTCCGGCCGGGTGACGCTGATGGTGACCTCGACACCGTCGTCACCCACCAGTCGGTAGCCACCGAGGTCGCCCTTGACCTCGCCGGTGCCGAGACGTTGGTAGGCCACGAGCGCCAGCGCGACACCGGCGGCCACGATGACGACGAAGAGCACCGCGACCAGGCGGCGGCGGGAGCCGACGGCCAACCGTTGGCTCCCGTAGCGGGCGGCGGGGCGCTCGATCACGCGGCGGTTCACCCCTCCCGTGGGTGGTCGGCATGGGTCTGGGTTCGGCCGATTGGACTAGGACTGGAACTATAGGGGCTACCGATGTGGTTGAACCGTGACGACCATGGCACGAGAGCAAGTTAGGCACACGTGAGCGAACTGCGTTTGATGGCGGTCCACGCCCACCCCGACGACGAGTCGAGCAAGGGCGCCGCCACGATGGCCAAGTACGTGGACGAGGGCGTCCGCGTGAAGGTGGTGACGCTGACCGGCGGTGAGCGGGGCGACATCTTGAACCCCGCCATGGACCTGCCCGAGGTGCACGGCCGGATCCACGAGATCCGCATCGACGAGATGGCGAAGGCGGCCAGGATCCTCGGCGTCGAGCACGAATGGCTCGGGTTCGTCGACTCCGGGTTGCCCGAGGGTGACCCGCTGCCGCCGCTGCCCGAGGGCTGCTTCGCGCTGGTGCCGTTGGCGGAGTCCACCGAACGTCTGGTCCGGTCGATCCGCGAATTCCGGCCGCACGTGCTGACCACCTACGACGAGAACGGCGGCTATCCGCACCCCGATCACATCCGGTGCCACGAGGTGTCGATGGCGGCGTACGAGGCGGCCGCCGACTACCGGCTGTTCCCCGATGCCGGTGAGCCGTGGGCGGTGTCCAAGGTCTATTACAACCACGGATTCCTGCGCAGTCGGATGCAGGCCTTCCAGGACGAGTTCGCCAAGCATGGCCAGGTCGGCCCCTACGAGAAGTGGCTCAAGGACTGGGACCCGGAGCTCGACGTCGTCGCCAGCCGGATCACCACCAGCGTCGAGTGCGCCAAGTACTTCCCGCAACGCGACGAGGCACTCATCGCGCACGCCACGCAGATCGACCCGAAGAGCTTCTTCTTCAGCACTCCGATGGAGTGGCAGCAGCGACTGTGGCCGACCGAGGACTACGAGTTGGCGCGGTCGCGCATTCCCGTGTCGGTGCCCGAGGACGACCTGTTCGCCGGGATCGAGCCGTGACAGACCACCTGATGCTCGTCGTCGGCCTGCTCGCCGACGAGACGCCGCGTGACACCGGCCCGGACTTCGGCAAGGCCAGTCCGTTCGGTCTCGTGGTCATCGTGATCCTGCTCATCGGCACCTTCCTGTTGGTGTGGTCGATGAACAGGCACCTCAAGAGGTTGCCGGAATCGTTCGACCCCGAACATCCCGAGCCCGATCAGGCGGTCGACGACGGCACCGTGGTCGAGCCGGGTGATCCGGGGCTGACCAGGGGCGGTCGTCCAGACGGTGGCGCGTAACGCCCTGGCCGAGGCCACCAGCCCGTACCTGCGCCAGCACGCCGACAACCCCGTGCACTGGCAGCAGTGGACCGCCGAGGCACTCGCCGAGGCGGCAGCCCGGGACGTGCCGATCCTGCTGTCGATCGGCTATGCGGCCTGCCATTGGTGTCACGTCATGGCCCACGAGTCCTTCGCCGACGACCAGGTCGCCGCGGCCATGAACGCCGACTTCGTCTGCATCAAGGTCGACCGCGAGGAGCGGCCCGACCTCGACGCCGTGTACATGACCGCGACGGTCGCCCTCACCGGCCAGGGCGGCTGGCCGATGACGTGCTTCCTGACCCCGGCCGGCCGGCCGTTCTTCTGCGGCACCTACTACCCGAAGGCGAGCTTCCTCGAGCTGCTGGCCGCCGTCGCCGGCACGTGGCGTGAGCGGCGCGACGAGGTGGAGCGGGCCTCCGACGGCATCGCCGGTGAGCTCGCGGCGATGGCCTCCGGGCTGCCCGGCGGCGGCCCCGCCCTGGAACCCGCGGTGTGCGACCGCGCCGTGTCGGCTGTGCTGGCCGACGAGGACGTGGTCCGCGGCGGCTTCGGCACCGCTCCGAAGTTTCCGCCCTCGGCGCTGCTGGAGGCACTGCTGCGCCACGTCGAGCGCCCCGGTCACGCGGACGCGCTCGCGACCGTGGAGAGGGCGCTCGGCGCGATGGCGCGCGGCGGCATCTACGACCAGCTGGCCGGTGGCTTCGCCCGCTACAGCGTCGACGCGTCGTGGGTGGTGCCGCACTTCGAGAAGATGCTCTACGACAACGCATTGCTGTTGCGGGTGTACGCGCATTGGGTGCGACGCACCGCAGAACCGTTGGCGCGCAAGGTCGCCGACGAGACGGCGACGTTCCTCGTCCGCGATCTTGGCGCTGATGGCATGTTCACCTCGTCGCTGGACGCCGACACCGACGGCGTCGAGGGCTTGACCTATTCCTGGACGCCGGCGCAGCTGCGCTCAGCGTTGGGCGACGAGGACGGAGATTGGGCCGCAACGGTTTTCGGGGTGACCGACGACGGCACGTTCGAACACGGCACCTCGGTGCTCCGGCTGCCGACCACCCCCGATCTCGAGTCCCGCTTCGGCCGGGTGCGGGGGATGCTGCTGGCGGCGCGGGCCGAACGGCCCCAACCTGCCCGCGACGACAAGGTGGTGACGGCCTGGAACGGGTTCGCGATCACGGCGCTCGCCGAGGCCTCCGTGGCGCTGGATCGGCCCGAATTGCTCGACGCGGCAACGCGATGCGCTCGCGCGGTTCTCGACATGCACGTCGTCGACGGCCGGCTGCGGCGGGCGAGTCTGGGTGCCCGGGTGGGGGAGAGCGCGGCCATCCTCGAGGATCATGCCGCGCTGGCCACGGGCCTGCTGGTGCTGTATCAGCTGACCGGCGAGCCCGACTGGCTGCCTGCGGCGACGGGGTTGCTCGACCTCGCGCTCGACCACTTCGCCGACCCGGACCGCGAGGGACGGTGGTTCGACACCGCCGATGACGCGGAGCGGCTGATGGTCCGGCCGTCGGACCCCCTCGACGGAGCGACACCGTCGGGTGCGTCCACGATCACCGAAGCGTTGCAGCTCGCCGCGCACCTCACCGGGTCCGAGCGGTACGCCGCCGCGGCCCGTGCCTCGCTTGCAGCCGCGACCCCGATCTTGGCGACCATGCCGCGTTCGGGTGGTCATTGGCTGGCCGTGGCGGAGGCGGCGGTACGCGGGCCGCTGCAGATCGCAGTGGCCTGCGATCCGTCCGACTCAGAGCTCTTGGTCGCCGCGCGACGGTTGGCGCCGGGCGGCGCGATGGTCGTGGGAGGGCCGCGCGACTCCTCGGAACTACTGCGCGGGCGCGACCGAATCGGTGGTTGCGATGCGGCCTACGTGTGCCGCGGTCAGGTCTGCGACCTGCCGGTCACGACGGTGGAAGATCTCGCTGCCGCCCTCGTCGCATCCGTGTAGCGTGCGGCGCATGCCGAGTGCCGAGCTGATGAAGCAGAACGTCCACCGCTACCTCGAACTCGTGGGCGAGGCGAAGGTCGACGACATCGCCGAGCTGTATGCCGCCGACGCCACGGTCGAGGATCCGGTCGGCGGCGAGGTGCACATCGGGCGGACGGCCATTCACAACTTCTACTCCGGCATGCTCGGCATGAAGGGTGAGACCGAGATGATCACGCTGCGTGCGCTCGGCCACGAAGCGGCCTACCTGTGGGCGTTGATCCTCGACGGCGGCGACGCAGGCAAGACGCGCCTGGAGATCCTCAGCGTCATGGCGTTCGACGACGAGGGCAAGATCACGGCGATGAAGGCGTATTGGGGTCCGGAGAACTTCAGTCAGGTCTAGTGGAAGACGGCGAACCACATCGCGATGTAGTGGCAGATCGCGGCGACCGCGGTGCAGGCGTGGAAGAACTCGTGGTGACCGAACGTCGTCGGCCACGGATTGGGCCACTTGAGGGCGTAGAACACCCCGCCGACGCTGTAGAGCGCGCCGCCCACGACCAGCAGCACCAGCGCCGCAACGCCGGCACCGTGCATGATCGGCACGATGAAGAACGCGGCGACCCAGCCCAGCAGCAGGTAGAGCGGCACGCCCACCCACGCCGGCGCCGACGGCCAGCACATCTTGAGCAGCACCCCGGCCAGGGCGCCGCCCCAGACGATCCAGAACAACAGCATGCCCTGGTTGGACGGCAACGCCAGCAGCGCGAACGGCGTGTAACTGCCGGCGATGAACAGGAAGATCATCGAGTGGTCGAGGCGCTTCATCCACTTGCGCTTGGTCGGTGACACCCAGGTCACCCGGTGATAGGTCGCGCTGACCGCGAACATCGCGACGATCGTCAGCGTGTAGAGCAGAGTGGCCCACCCGGCACGGGGACCCTCCGACGTCCACGACACCGACACCAGAACCGCGCCCGCGACGGTCGCGACGATCGCCGAGTAGAGGTGAATCCAGCCGCGTGCCCGCGGCTTGCCGAAGAACTGCGCGACGGCCTCGGGCAGATCCTCCGCCTCGTGGTGCCCGACGGGAGGTGGATCCGAGTCGGTCGTGTCGATCGAAGTAGCCATGTCGCCTCCGCCATCTGGCATGGGTGAGCCTCGACATCACAGTAGTCTGGATCCTCGTGGAACTCATTCCCCCGCGGCTCAAGGAACCGGCCTACCGGGTGTACGAGGCACGGCTGCGGCATCAGCTGGCGCAGTCGAAATCCCAACTGCCACGGCACATTGCCGTGCTGTGTGACGGGAACCGCCGCTGGGCGCGTGACGCGGGTCACGCGGACGTGAGCTACGGCTACCTGATGGGTGCGGCCAAGATCGCCGAAATGCTCCGCTGGTGCCAGGACATCGGTGTCGAGATGGCGACGGTGTACCTGCTCTCCACCGAGAACTTGCAGCGCGATCCGGCCGAGTTGGCCTCCCTGATCGCCATCATCACCGACGTCGTCGAGGAGATCTGCGCCCCCGCCAACCACTGGAGCGTCCGCACCGTGGGCGATCTGGAGCTGCTGGGGCAGGAATCGGCGCGACGTCTCCGCGACGCCGTGGACGGCACCGCCGCCACCGCACCCCCCGGCGCCCTGCACGTCAACGTCGCCGTCGGATACGGCGGACGCCAGGAGATCGCCGACGCCGTCCGCGCGGTGCTGAGCAAGGAACTCGCCAACGGGGCGACGGCCGAGCAGCTCGTCGACTCGGTGACCGTCGAGGCCATCTCCGAGAACGTGTACACCTCCGGCCAACCCGATCCCGACCTGGTGATCCGGACCTCCGGTGAACAACGACTGTCGGGATTCTTGTTGTGGCAGAGCGCGTATTCGGAGATGTGGTTCACCGAGGCGCACTGGCCGGCGTTTCGGCGCGTGGACTTCCTGCGGGCGCTGCGTGACTACACGCTGCGGCACCGGCGCTATGGCCACTAGGACGTGACAGACTAGCCCCGTGGCGGCGATGTCCGCAGTGGTGTTCGGCCTGAGCTGGTGGCTCGGGCTGTACCTGCTGGCGCGCGACCCCCGCAAACCCGTGTTGGTCCTTGCGGCCCTGGGGTTGTCGAGCTTCGCGGTGGTAGTGGCGCTCGACGCGATACGTCACCTCGGATCCACGCACGCCGCACTACTAAGCCACGTCGAGGTGTACCTCGTCGTCGTGCCGGGGGTGGCGTGGTTCGCGGTGTTGCTCGAGCTGACGCGGCCCGGCGACTCGTGGCGCGGCCGGGTGGGGGAGGTCGTGGTCGTCGCGGTGGTGGCCGCGCTGGCGCTGCTGGGTGCGTCGGCGGCCGGCTCGGTCGACGGGCCGCTGCGGGCCGGGCACTGGGTGATGTTCGCCGTCGTGTCGTCGGCGACGCTGGGCGCGATGATCAGGATGCTGGCCAGCGGACGACGGCCCAGTTCGGTGACGGGATCGGTGGTGCTGGCCACGTTGTTCTTCGCGCTGGGCAACGCGATCCTGGTGATCCCGCTGGGCCTGGTGCCGAGCTGGCTGGCCCTGGCCTCCACCGGATTCGACGTCCTGCTGCTGGGTGTGGCCGTGGCCCTGTGGGATTCGTTCGACGAGGGTCACGCGCTGCGGGCGGACATGCTGCGCTCGTTCACCGGCAGCGTCGTCGTCGGGGTGCTCTTCGGCGGTCAGGTGCTCGTCGGGATGGCGGTCACCGACCAGCATTCGGCGCTCTCGGTGCTGCTGTTCACCAGCCTGGCGGTGGCGATCGGCATCAACGCGATGGCCGACCCGCTGGCGGGGCTGCTGGACCGGCTCGCGTTCTCCCGCTCACCGGACCTGCGGGCCGACCGGGCCGCGCTGCGCCGCACCGAGGCGGCGCTGCCGCTGCGGTCCACTGGTCCGCTCGACGGCGTCGACGACGAGACCTTCGTACGGTTGACCCGCCGCGCCCTCGGCCACTACGGCGACCTCTCCAAACTGGTGGCCAGCCCGCTGACGGCGTTGCCCGCCGTCGAGGAACGGCTGGCGCGGCGCGGCGCCCCCGATCAGCCGCTGGAGAGGGCCAACGAGCTACGGGCGTTGCTCGCCGATCGCATCGCCGCGCTGCGACCGCGCGACGGCGCGGAGTTCGGCACCACCGAGCAATGGCGGCACTACAACTCGCTGTACTTCCCCTACGTCGTCGGAGTGCGGGCGTACGCCCAGAACGCGACGGCCGCCGGGCTGGATCCCGTCGCCAAGCAGGCGTGGCAGTGGTTCGTCACCGACGTCCCGCAGCGCTCGCTGCACAACTGGCAGAACGCGGCGGCCCGCGTCATCGCCGCGGACCTGCGCGGCACGCGGGTGGTGTCGGGGATCGAACCCTCCTGACCTGCGGCTGGCAGTAACTGGCAGCGTTCGGCGTCGATCTGGCAGCGCGTCTCGAGCATCGTCGGAGACATCCCACCCCCTCGACGACGAGGAGCCGCCATGACCGCCACCCTTGCGCACCGACCACTCTCCGACAGTTCCGACAGCCTGCTGCGCTTCGCCATTCGGGCCGACGCCACCGTGTGCGCCGGGCTGGGCCTGATGCTGGCCTTCGCGGCTGACCCGCTCTCGCGACTCTCGGGTCTCTCGGCGACCGCGGAGTGGCTGACCGGAGCCGCGCTCGTCGTCTACGGCGCGGTGCTGTACGTGCTGGCCGCCGTCCCGCTGGTCCGACGCGTCGGCGTCGGAATCGTGATGCTCAACGTGGTCGCCGCCGTCGGCCTCGGCGGGGTCGTCGTAGCCGGTCTGCTGCCGCTCACCGGGACCGGCGTGGCGATGATGCTGACCACCGTCGCCGCCACCCTCGGGCTGGCCCGTCTGCAGTATCTCGGGGTCCGCCGGCTGGCGTGACCCCCCTCGAGTTCCGGTGCGTGGTCGCGCGCGGCGAGAGGTCACCGCGGGCGGCCCGCATCGGTCGGCAACACCCCAACACCACCACGAAGGGAACTCACATGACCGCCACCACCGCCGCCCCCGCCCGTACGGGGACCAAGGATTCGTTCCTGAGGTTCGCCATGCGCCTGGATGCCGTCCTCAGCGGCGTGACGGGCGTCGTGGGCCTCGCCCTGGCGCCCCGCATCGCCGAGATCTCCGGCACCACCGCCGCGCTGGAGTACTCGGTGGCCGCCTTCTTCGTCGCCTACGGGATCGCCGTGTTCGCGCTGTCGAGGATGGCTCGGGTCCGCACCCCGGGCATCGCCGTGATCATCGGCAACGTCGCCTTCACCGTCGGTGCCGTCACGATCGTCCTGGCCGGGATCTGGCCGTTGACGACGACCGGGGTGGTGCTGACCCTCGGCAGCGGCGTCTACACCCTGGTGGTGGCCGACCTGCAATACATCGGGGTGCGACGGCTCGCGGCTTAGAGCTTGCGCAGTCGCAGCCGGTTGATCGCGTGGTCGGCATCCTTGCGCAGCACGAGCGTCGCGCGTGGCCTGGTGGGCAGGATGTTCTCGATCAGGTTGGGCCTGTTGATCGACTGCCAGATGTCCCGCGCGGCGAACTCCGCCTGCTCGTCGGTCAACGTCGAATAGTGATGGAAGTGCGACTGCGGGTCGGCGAATGCGCCGGCCCGCATCGCCAGGAACCGGGAGACGTACCAGCCCTCGATGTCCTCGATGCGGGCGTCGACGTAGACCGAGAAGTCGAAGAGGTCCGACACCATCAACGCCGGGCCGGTCTGCAACACGTTCAGACCCTCGAGGATGAGGATGTCGGGATGGCGCACCGTCATCTCCTCGCCGGGGACGATGTCGTAGAGCAGGTGCGAGTACACCGGCGCGGACACCTGGTCGGACCCCGACTTGACCGCAGTGACGAAGCGCATCAACGCACGGCGGTCATAACTCTCGGGAAAACCCTTGCGATGCATGATGTTTCGCCGCAGCAGCTCGGCGTTGGAATACAGGAAGCCGTCGGTGGTGACGAGGTCGACGCGGGGATGGTGACCCCACCGGGCCAGTAGCGCCTGCAGCACGCGAGCGGTCGTGGACTTGCCGACGGCCACGCTGCCCGCCACGCCGATCACGAACGGCACCGGCCGATCCGGATTCTGCTGCGGCTCGCCGAGGAATTCGGCGGTCGTGGCGAACAGGCGCTGGCGCGCCGCGACCTGAAGATGGATCAACCGTGCCAGCGGCAGGTAGACCTCTTCGACTTCGAGCAGGTCCAGCTGTTCGCCGAGACCCCGGAGTCCGAGGACTTCGCTCTCCGTCAGCTTCAACGGCGTCGACATCCGCAGCGAACGCCACTGACTCCGGTCGAATTCGACGTAGGGACTCGGCTCGCTCGTCCGCGCCATGGCCCTCCACATTCCCCGTCGCTTCGCTCGCCCCGCGCACATTCCCCGTCGCTTCGCTCGCCCCGCGCACATTCCCCGTCGCTTCGCTCGCCCCGCCAGTCTTGCATTTACCGTTGACGGCATGGACGCCACCACCGTCATTCGCGAGTACCTGCTCCTCGGTTTGCGGTTCGACCGCATCGAGGAGGGCTACGTCGACTCCTACACCGGCGACCCCGCACTCAAGGCCGTCGTGGCCGCCGAACCGCCGCCGGATCCCGCCGATCTCGCGCGTCAGGCGCAGCGGCTGGCCGCCGAGGTGCCCGGCGCCGAGGGCCTCGACGACCAGCGGGCGGCCTACATCGCTGCGCACCTGCGGGCGCTGGCCAGCGCGGGCCGCAAGTTCGCCGGTGAGGACATCGGCTTCGTACAGGAGGTGCACGACTACTTCGACGTGGACATCGTCAAGGGCGATCCAGACGTCTACCGCGAGGCGCACCGCAAGCTCGACGACGCCCTCGGCGGCACCGGCGACCTCGCCGAGCGCATGCAGAGTTACCGCACCGGCGAGGAGATCCCGCCGGACCGGCTGGAGGAGTGCATCCACGCGTTCTCCAGCGCGCTGCGTGACCGCGTGCGGGTCGACTTCCCGCTGCCCGACGCCGAGACGATCACCTACGAGATCGTCACCGACAAACCGTGGTCGGGCTTCAACTACTACGAGGGCGACTACCGCTCCACGGTCGCGGTCAACGCCGACCTCAAACAGCAGATGTCGGGTCTGCCGCGGCTCGTCGCCCACGAGTCCTATCCCGGGCACCACACCGAGCACTGCCGCAAGGAGGCCGGCTTGGTGGCCGGACTTGGGCAGACCGAGCAGACGATCTTCCTGGTCAACACCCCGCAGTGCCTGATGGCCGAAGGACTCGCCGACCTGGCCCTGTATGCGGCGATCGGACCCGAGTGGGGGGCTTGGGCCAGCGAGATCTACGCCGACCTCGGATTGCGCTTCGACGGCGACCGGGCGGTGGCGGTGTCTCAGGCCGCGGCGGCGCTGGCGGACGTCCGCCAAGACGCCGCGCTGATGCTGCACGACGAGCACCGCGCCGTCGACGACGTGGTCGCCTTCCTGCAGCGGTGGCAGCTGACCAGCGAGACGCGGGCCCGCCAGTCCCTGCGCTTCCTGTCCTCCCCGCTGTGGCGCGCGTACACGAGCACCTACGTGGAGGGCTATCGGCTGCTGCGCGGATGGCTCGACGCCCGGCCGGCGGAGGTCACGCTCACCGAGCGATTCGGCAGGCTGCTCGACGAACCGCTGGTGCCGTCGGCGCTGCGGCCGGCGGTGTAGGACGCGACCGCGGGCCATTAGGCTGGGCTCATGACTGCCGAGTCCGTGACAAGCCCTTCTTCCGCGCCGGGCGCCGAGTACGCCGAGACCGCGAGCGCCGCCTACACGGCCGCCCTGAAGGTCATCGAGTCCGTGGAACCGCGCATCGCCGCGGCGACGCGTCAAGAGCTCGCCGACCAACGCGATTCGCTGAAGTTGATCGCGAGTGAGAACTACGCCTCGCCCGCGGTGCTGCTGACCATGGGCACGTGGTTCTCCGACAAGTACGCCGAGGGCACCATCGGCCACCGCTTCTACGCGGCGTGCCAGAACGTCGACACCGTGGAGGCCCTGGCCGCCGAGCACGCCCGCGAGCTGTTCGGTGCGCCGTATGCCTACGCCCAGCCGCACTCCGGCATCGACGCCAACCTGGTGGCGTTCTGGGCGATCCTGGCCACCCGCGTCGAGGCGCCGGAGCTGGCGGAGCTCGGTGCCAAGAACGTCAACGACCTGTCCGAGGCGGATTGGGAGAAGCTGCGCGCCAAGCTCGGCAACCAGCGCCTGATGGGCATGTCGCTCGACACCGGCGGACACCTCACGCACGGCTTCCGGCCCAACATCTCCGGCAAGATGTTCCATCAGCGCAGCTACGGCACCGATCCGGAGACGGGCCTGCTGGACTACTCGGCGATCGCGGCGGCGGCGCGCGAGTTCAAGCCACTCGTCCTGGTGGCCGGCTACTCGGCCTACCCGCGCCGGGTGAACTTCGCCAAGATGCGCGAGATCGCCGACGAGGTCGGCGCCACCTTCATGGTCGACATGGCCCACTTCGCGGGTCTGGTGGCCGGCAAGGTGTTCACCGGTGACGAGGATCCGGTGCCGCACGCCCACGTCACCACGACGACGACGCACAAGTCCCTGCGCGGCCCGCGCGGCGGTCTGGTGCTGGCCACCGAGGAGTACTCGTCGGCCGTCGACAAGGGGTGCCCCATGGTGCTCGGCGGCCCCCTGTCGCACGTGATGGCCGCCAAGGCCGTCGCCTTCGCCGAGGCTCGGCAGCCGTCGTTCCAGGAGTACGCGCAGCGCATCGCCGACAACGCCAAGGCGCTGGCCGACGGCTTCCTCACCCGCGGCGCTCGTCTGGTCACCGGCGGCACCGACAACCACATCGTGCTGCTCGACGTCACCTCGTTCGGTCTGACGGGCCGCCAGGCCGAGTCGGCACTGCTCGACGCCGGCGTCGTCACCAACCGCAACTCGATTCCGGCCGACCCGAACGGTGCCTGGTACACCAGCGGCATCCGCTTCGGCACGCCGGCGCTGACGACCCGCGGCTTCGGTCCCGAGGACTTCGACCGCGTCGCCGAACTCGTCGTCGAGGTGCTGAAGAACACCCAGCCCGACGGATCGTCCAAGGCCAAGTACGTCCTGGGTGACGGGGTCGCCGCGCGGGTGCGCAGCGCGTCGGCCGAGCTGCTGGCCGCGAACCCGCTTTACCCCGGTCTGGTGCTGTAGGGGGACACGCCGCCAGCCGATTTCGGGGAACGTGTGTCCACGGGTTACAGTTAGTTTCATGGCAGTCAAGCCCGTAGCCAACGCGTTGACCCTCGAGCTGGAACCCGTCGTCGAGGAGAACTTGGCGCGCCACGTCGCCACCGAGGAGATGTGGTACGCCCACGACTTCGTCCCCTTCGACAAGGGGGAGAACTTCGCGTTCCTCGGCGGCACGGATTGGGACGAGTCGTCGGTGACGTTGCCCAAGCCGGTGACCGACGCGCTGGAGATCCTGCTCATCGTCAAGGACAACCTGGCCGGGTACCACCGTGAGCTCGTCGAGCACTTCATCCTCGACGAGAAGTGGGGCCGTTGGCTGGGCCGCTGGACTGCCGAGGAGCACCTGCACGCGGTCGCACTGCGCAACTACCTGGTGGTGACGCGCGAGATCGACCCGAGCGCCAACGAAGACGTCCGCGTCGCGCACGTGATGAAGGGCTACCGGGCCGACCACTTCAGCCAGATCGAGACGCTCGTCTTCATGTCCTTCCTCGAGCGGGCGCACGCGGTGTTCAGCCGCAACCTGCAGGCGCAGATCACCGAGCCCATCCTGGCCTCGATGATGGGCCGCATCGCCAAGGACGAGGCGCGCCACGAGGAGTTCTTCTCCAACTTGGTCGCCCACTGCCTGACCACCCGGCGCGAGGAGACGATCGCCGCGATCGCCAGCCGCGCCGCGGAGTTCGAGACCATCGGCGCCGACATCGACGCCTACGCCGACAAGGTCCGCGTCGTCGCCGACGCCGGGATCTTCGACGACGCGGCCCGCCGCAAGGTGCTCTCGGATCGCATCGAGGCCTGGGGGGTCGCAGACGCCCCCGAGCTCGCGGAATTCGGCGTCGAATAGTTAACCCCGTGGTCACACTTCGGCCACGGCGCGCCTGCGGGGCGCAATCCTCGGCACGGGAGTAGCGTCGGCTTCGATGGCCGACATGCTCTGCTATCCGGGCGGTACCCGTCGTTTCGACGAAGGGACCGGCCCCGGTCCTGGTACCGCGGTAACCACCGAGGGAGTTCGTGCGGTGCCGCACGGGCCCCGCCGGCGAGCCGGCCAAACCACCAGGAGTGCCACGTGACTGATGACGCCCTCGGATCCCCGAAGATGACGTACGTGCTCGACACCTCCGTGCTGCTGTCCGATCCCTGGGCATGCAGTCGGTTCGCCGAACACGAGGTCGTCGTCCCCCTCGTCGTGATCAGCGAGTTGGAGGACAAGAGGCACCACCACGAGCTGGGCTGGTTCGCCCGTCAGGCCCTGCGGATGTTCGACGACCTTCGTCTCGAACACGGGCGCCTGGATCAGCCGATTCCCATTGGGACACAAGGCGGTACGCTGCAGATCGAGCTGAATCACAGCGATCCGTCGGTGTTGCCCCTGGGATTTCGCACCGGTACCAACGACGCCAGGATCCTGACCTGCGCGGCGAATCTGGCCGCCGAGGGCAAGCTGGTCACCCTCGTCAGCAAGGACATCCCGCTGCGCGTGAAGGCCGGCGCCGTCGGCCTGGCCGCCGACGAGTACCGCGCCCAGGACGTCGTGGCATCCGGCTGGACCGGCATGACCGAGATCGACGTCGCCGCCGACGACGTCGACGTGCTGTTCGCCGACGGTGAGATCGACCTCGAAGAGGCTCGAAACCTGCCCTGCCACACCGGTGTTCGGCTCTTGAGCGGCAACTCCTCGGCACTGGGCCGGGTCAACGCCGAGAAGCGGGTACAGCTGGTCCGCGGCGACAGGGAGGTGTTCGGCCTCCGGGGAAGGTCAGCCGAACAGCGCGTCGCCCTGGACCTGCTCCTCGACGAGTCGGTCGGCATCGTGTCCCTCGGCGGCAAGGCGGGTACCGGAAAGTCGGCGCTGGCGCTGTGCGCGGGCCTCGAGGCCGTGCTGGAACGCCGCACCCAGCGCAAGGTCGTCGTCTTCCGGCCGCTATATGCCGTCGGCGGACAGGATCTCGGTTACTTGCCCGGCAGCGAGAGCGAGAAGATGGGTCCGTGGGCGCAGGCCGTCTTCGACACCCTGGAGGGGCTCGCCAGCCCGGCGGTCCTCGACGAGGTGCATGCCCGCGGCATGCTCGAAGTGCTGCCGCTGACCCACATTCGGGGCCGGTCGCTGCACGATTCCTTCGTCATCGTCGACGAGGCGCAGTCGCTGGAGCGCAACGTGCTGCTGACCGTGCTGTCCCGGCTGGGTGCCGGCTCTCGGGTGGTGCTCACCCACGACGTCGCCCAGCGCGACAACCTCCGGGTGGGCCGCCACGACGGCGTCGCGGCCGTCATCGAGAAGCTCAAGGGGCACCCGTTGTTCGCCCACATCACGCTGCTGCGCAGCGAGCGGTCGCCGATCGCCGCGCTGGTGACCGAGATGCTGGAGGAGTTCAGCCCGGGCGCCCTGCCCTGACGTCCGCCTTTGGCGGAGCACCTGATCTAGCCATCGGGTGTGCTGTGGGATCGCAGATCGGCGCGGTGTCGCGATCCCACAGCACACGCGACGGTCAGGGTGGGTCGGTAAGGTGTGCTGGTGCGGAAGCGCCCTGAGAAGCCGGCCTGGGCCTACTGGCGGACCGTCATCGGCGTGTGCGCCGGAGTGGCCATCGTCGTCGTCGGCAGTTGGACCGGACACGTCGCCAAGGCCGACGAGGTCGACTGCGCGCAATACAAGTGCATCGCGCTGACCTTCGACGACGGCCCCAGCCCCT
>Ga0209051_1001007_pt1 | contig 27069 bp, 15 predicted proteins | sample AraplaCvi_mMS_r2_2_FD_184286 | JGI IMG/M metagenome (GOLD analysis project Ga0209051, IMG submission 184286) | Arabidopsis root microbial communities from North Carolina, USA - plate scrape MF_Cvi_mMS_r2 (SPAdes) (version 2) | ecosystem: Host-associated > Plants > Roots > Endosphere | place...
TCGAGGTGCCCGCGGCCGCGTTGCTCGCCGACCGCATCCTCGAGCACGTCGACTTCCTGTCGATCGGGACCAACGACCTGACCCAATACACGATGGCCGCCGATCGGATGTCGGCCGAGTTGGCGACCCTGACCGACCCGTGGCAGCCGGCCGTGTTGGCGCTGGTCGCCATGGCGGCGAAGGCCGGAGCGGCCGCTGGCAAGCCCGTCGGCGTCTGCGGCGAGGCCGCCGCCGATCCGCAACTGGCCTGCGTCCTGGTGGGTCTCGGCGTCTCGTCCCTGTCGGCCGCCGCCGCGGCGGTGAGCGCCGTCGGGGCGAAGCTCGCCCAGGTCACCCTGACGCAGTGCCAGGACGCCGCGGCCGCCGCGCTGGACACGGCCACCGCCGCGGAGGCGCGGGCCGCGGCGAGCGCCGTCCTCGCCTGACTGACCTCACCGGCCCGCCGGCCGGAGCCGCCGTCTACAGCGCCTTGTCGTAGATGATGAAGTCGCACGGTGTCGCGAGCTGCGGGGCCAGGTCGGGGTACTGCTCCTCGAAGGCGCCCTTGCGGACCACGCGGTAGCCCGACCGTTCGTTCCAGTGGGCCATGAACTCCTTCGACGCCGGCGTCCAGTCCCGCGGAACGAGCAGTTCGATCTGCAGAGTCGTGACACCGGCCTGGCGAAGCATGTCGGTGACGTAGCGGCGCAGCTCTCGGCCGATGCCCAAGTTTCGGTGCTCCGGACGGACCACGAGCATTCCCGTCTCGCCGGTGTCGGCGTCGAGGAATTGAACCCGAATGGAGCCGACGATCTCGCCCCCCAGCCGTGCGACGACGATCTGCCCGGCCCGGGTCAACTCCGCGATCTCCGCCGGGTTGGTCCGGGTGGCGCCGGGCCGCCACAGTCCGTCCTCGGCAGTCTCGTAGACGTCGTTGACCAGTTCGGCGAGGTGGTTCATGACGTCGGCGTCATGACTCGCGCTCTCCGGGAGCACGTCGATCTCGAGGGACGGTGTCATGGGCTACTCCTGCCGGGTGAGGCGACTGCGCGCGGCGTCCACGTCGTTGAAGAAGACGTTCAGCGCAACGTGAGCGTTCGTCGCGAGTATTTCCTCCGGGAATCAAACGGACCACGGTCCGGTTATCTGAGGTACATTTCCATCGAGGAGGTACCAGTGCCCGCCATCACCGCCGACACCTTGACCCTGCCCCGCGTCGCGGGGCCCGCACCGTCCGACACCGAACGCCCGGTGCGGTCGGTCACCACCGGACCGAAGGGCTACGAAGGCGAGGGCTTCCCCGTCGTCCGCGCGTTCGCCGGCGTCAGCGCCGCAGCCCTGGATCCGTTCGTGCACATGGACCAGATGGGCGAGGTCGAATACGAGCCCGGCGAGCCCAAGGGCACCGACTGGCATCCACACCGTGGCTTCGAGACCGTTACCTACATCATCGACGGCCGCTTCGCCCACCAGGATTCGCACGGCGGTGGCGGGCTGATCACCGACGGCGCCACCCAGTGGATGACCGCAGGCGCGGGTGTCCTGCACATCGAGACGCCTCCCGCCGAACTGGTCGAAAGCGGCGGCACGTTCCACGGCATTCAGCTGTGGGTCAACCTGCCCAGCAAGGACAAGTTCGCCGCACCGCGCTACCAATCCATCGAAGGCGGCGAGGTCAAACTGCTGTCCTCCGACGACGGCGGCGCCCTGGTCAGGATCATCGCCGGAGACATCGACGGTCGGCAAGGTCCGGGATCGACGTACACGCCGATCACGCTCGCCCACACCACGATTGCGCCCGGCGCACGTCTTGACGTGCCGTGGAACCGGGACTTCAACGCCTTGGTCTACGTCCTGTCCGGCGAAGGCACCGTGGGCCCCGTGGCGACGCCGATCCGTCAGGGCCAGCTCGCGGTCATGGGGCCGGGCGACCGGATCTCCGTCGCCGCGCGCTCCACCCAGGACGCGCGCAACCCCGCGATGGAGGTCTTGCTGTTGGGCGGCAAGCCCATTCGCGAGCCGGTCTTCCACTACGGCCCCTTCGTGATGAACTCCAAGGCCGAGGTGATCGAGGCGCTGGAGGACTTCAACGCGGGCAAGTTCGGCGCCATCCCGCCGGGTGCCCTGATGCCACACCGGAGCGGCGGTCGCTAACCGCTCCGCAGCGCCTCCGGGTGTACCGGTTCCGGATACAGCAGCTCCAGCTCGCCGAGGTTCGCCGCGACGGTGACCAACGGCAGCGCCGCCCTGATCGACAGGTCGTCGCTGCCGGCCTCGGCGCGTAGGGCAAGGACGAAGTCGTCGCCGATCGGACCGAGATCGTGAACGGGACGCCGTCCGTGCAGGCGTTCGCGGATCATCGAGGTGTGCAACTCGAGCACCTCGCGCACCCGCGGATAGGTGGTCAGCGGTGGGGGCACCACGTCGGCGATCAGTTCGGCGGCGGTGCGCACCCGGACCGTCCGGTTGACGGCGCGGATCACCGGCGCACGACGGTCGGTCGACCCGCCGCTCTCCGAAAGGTAGTGCCGCACGGCGTCATCCAGCGTCCGCGACGCCGTCATGGCGGAGTGGCCCAACGCGAACACCTGGTCGTCGGCCGATTCCGACGCACCCCGGGTCACCCGCTTGACCGCGACGGTGAGGAACGTGGCGCCGGCCGCGACGGACCCGTCGACCGCGCGGGCCACCCTGGCCGCCGCGCCGCGCGGCCACAGCAGCAGCGACACCACCGCACCCACCATCGCACCGACCACGACGTCCTCGACCCGCAGCAGACCCACCTGCCATCCGCTCGGACTGATGACATTGAAGATGATCAGCACCATCATCGTGAACATCGCCTGGCCCGCCACGAAGGAAGCCACCTCCGGTACGTACGCCGAGCCGAAGGCGACGACGGGCAGCGCCATCCAGAGCACGATCGGGTCGACGCCCATGAGCTCGATGAAGACCACGCCGAGAAGGAAGCCGATCGTGGTTCCGACGACGGCGCGGACCACCCGCGTACCCGTCGTCAGCGCGCTGCTGCGCAGCACCGACATGGCGCCGAGCACCACCCAGAAGCCGTGCTGGACGGGGAACACGTGGGTGACGGCCACCGCAAGGGCCAGTCCCAGTCCCGTGCGAATGCTGTTGCGTACGACGACGGCCCGCGTGGCCAGGAACCCGCCCGGCAGCGAGGTCAGCGCCTGGGACTCCGACAGCAACCGCTCGGCGGCCCCGCCCTCGGGCAGTCGGCGGCCGAGCACGCGGGCCCACACCGGACGGGCGTCGGCGGCCGCCGCGATGCCGATGACCCGCCCGGTGGTGCCCACGCAGCCCGAAATGGTTCTGCGGGTCAGCAACTTCCGGCCGACGCCGATCGCGGTGGCGTCATGCGGTTCGGCCAGGATCTCGAGGATGTCGTCGCGGTAGCGGCTCTGGGCGATCAACCGCTGGATGGCCAACGCCTCGGCAAGGTTCGCCCGGTGGGCGTCGCGGTCGGCGACCGAGGTGCTGAGCACCATCGCGCTTTCGCGCAACACCCGGACGACGGGGTCCTTCATCTCGGCCAGCAGTTCACCGCTGCCGTCGGTGACGCGGTCCGACAACCACTGCAGGTCGTCGACCACTCGGACCAGCGCTCGACTGCCGGCGGTCAGCCCCACCGGTCGGAAGTCGGCGCCCAGGAAGTTGGAGCGCAACGCACCCATCGCCATCGCCACGTCGTCGTCGGTGGCGTCGCCGTCGAGCCGGTCGGCCAGCGTCCGACAGACCATGGCGGCGTGCCGTCGGAGGTCGCCGTGATGGCGAGGCGGGAGCAGGAACAGCGCGGCGGGGATGGCGAGCGACAGCGCGATGAACCAGCCCAGGAGGCGTTCCGGGATGGGGCCCACCGGCGTGCACGCCGGCAACACGAAGAGCATCAGCGTCGAGCGTTGGCCCGCGGCGAAGGTTTCGCTGAGCACGCCCGAGAAGGTCACGGCGACGGCGAGGACGAACATCACCAGAACCGCCAACCACGGGATGGGCGCCACCAGCGTGCCGATCGTGATCAGAATCGCGCCGTTGACGGCAAGGCCGCCGTACGCCAACGCCCGCGCTGGCCGGTTGCCGGGGAAGTCCACGGTGATCAGCAGGGCGACCGATCCGAAGATCGCGAATAGCGGTGTCTGCGAACCGCTTCCGATGGCGAAGCCGGTGGCCGCCGCCAGCGGTAGCACCAACGCCGCGCGCGTCGCCCGTCGGGCCGCGTCCTTCTCCGGGTCCCGACGTCTGACGCGGTCGACCGCCCGGCGCCAGAGAAGGGCCGGGTTCAGCATGTCCTCAAGGTAGACCGGCCCTCAGTCCGTGTCCGGCACGGACGCGAACCGGCCGGAGTCCAACGCGTCGAGCATCTGCTCGGAGACCCATCGCAGGCCGACGGTGTCGCGGGGCAGGGTGGCCTGTTCGTATCCGATGAGCAGGTACATGCTCCACGATGCGAAGACGTGGGCCTGGTTCGCGTGGCCCAAGATCTCGAAGGCCGCGTCGAACATGACGTCGAACCGCCGCTTGTCGACCTCGGTCTGCACCGCGAGGACCTCGGGGTCCAGCGAACTCCAGACGCGAATCGCCGCTTCGGCACCGTGGGGCAGTGTCAACGCGTGCTTGATGACCGTGTCGATCCGGCGCCGCGGATTGGGCTCGGAGTAGGCCACGACCATCCCGTCGATGCGGCGCTGCAGCCAGTGGTTGATGAGTTCCCGGTTGTAGGCCGACCAACTGGGAAAGTAGTGGTAGAACGAACCGGTCGTGACTCCGAGACGGTTGCAGACCTCGGCGAGCTTCAGTCCGCCGTACCCGACGTCGGCGAGCACGTCGAGACCGGTGTCGAAGTACGACTCCCGAGACACCCCTCCCGCCATGGGTGTGAAGACTAGTTGAGACGGGCTGTCCATTCGCCCCTGGTCAGGGCCTCACAGCTATGTCGGACTTCTGTAAGAATTGGTCACCGCACCCCGATTGACGGCGACGATGGTTTGCTGTGAGCCAACCTGTCACGGTTCCGCAACCAATTGGCGCGAGGTGGACATGTCCTGTGTGGCACAATTTGACCGTGCCGTACACCGCGACCCGAGGTCCTGGCCGCCCGCCCGCAGCGAAGGCGGCGGAGACGCGCGAGCGGATCGTGCGAGCCGCTCGCGAGGTCTTCAGCGAACTTGGCTATGACGCAGCGACCTTTCAGGCGATCGCCATACGAGCGGATCTCACCCGCCCGGCGATCAACCACTACTTCGCCAGCAAGCGCGTGCTCTACGCCGAGGTGGTGGAGAAGACCAATGAAATGGTCGTCGCCGCCGGCATGGCGAAGGCGGACGGACAGACTTCTCTACTGAAGAGGTTGTCGGCGTTCTTCTCGGCGGCCATGCAAGCCGACTCCCGGGACCGATCGGCCGCTGCGTTCCTGGTGACGTCGGTGCTGGAGTCTCAGCGGCACCCCGAGCTGAGCCGCGACGAGCACAACTCGCTGAAGACCTCCAGGGCATTCGTGACCTGGGCGGTTACCGAAGCGCTGCAAAGTGGCGAGCTTACGACCGACACCGACGTCTCGACGTTGGTCGAGATGCTGGTGGCGGTGATGTGGGGCATGGGCTTCTACGCCGGCTATGTCGGCGGGCACGACGAGCTTGGCAACATCGTCGACAAACTCGAGTTACTTCTGGCGAACAAACTCTGGAAGCTCTCCGAGTAACTCGGTGCGACTCTGGCAAGGATTCGCCGCAACCTCCGCCCGACCGCCGCATAGTACGACTAACTTTCTCGGTAGCATTGCGCGATGAGTTCGTTGCGCGCACATGACGACACCTGGGACATCGCCACCAGCGTGGGTTCCACCGCGGTGATGGTGGCCGCGGCCCGCGCCGCCGAGACCGAACGCGAGGCGCCGCTGATCCGGGATCCGTACGCCAAGATCCTGGTCGCCGGTGCGGGCACGGGCGTGTGGGAGTTCATGCTCGACGACGCCTTCGCCGAGAAGGTGGCAGTCGCCGACCCCGAGTCGGCCGCGATCCTCGAGCACATGGGCAACTACCAGGCGGTGCGGACGCACTTCTTCGACGCCTTCCATGCCGACGCCGCGGCCGCCGGCATCCGGCAGGTCGTCATCCTGGCCTCGGGCCTCGACTCGCGCGCGTACCGGCTGGAGTGGCCAGACGGCACGACCGTGTTCGAGATCGACCAGCCCAAGGTTCTCGCCTACAAGGCGGCCACCCTGGCCGCGCACGGCGTCGCACCGTCGGCGGTGCGCCACGAGGTGCCGGTCGACCTGCGGCAGGACTGGCCCGCGGCCCTGGCCGACGCGGGGTTCGACGCGTCATCGCCCACGGCGTGGTTGGCCGAGGGGCTGCTCATGTACCTGCCCGCCGAGGCGCAGGACCTATTGTTCTCCCAGCTCACCGCGCTGAGTGCGCCGGGAAGCCGGGTGGCGGTCGAGACCGTCGGGGTGCAGGCCCAGGATCGCCGCGAGTTGATGCGCGAACGCTTCCAGAAGATCGCCGCACACTTTGGCATCGAGGACGCGATGGACGTCGGCGACCTGATGTACCACGACGAGCATCGAGCCGACGTGACCGAATGGCTCAACGAGCACGGGTGGACCGCGTCGGCGGTGACCTCCCGCGACGAGATGCAACGCCTGGACCGCTGGGTGCTGCCCGACGACGCCGACCAGAAGGCGTTCTCCGACTTCGTGGTGGGACTGCGGGACTGACCGAAGCCTGTTGGTCAACCAGGTGGTTGGTTAGGATCGGGCCGACCCGGCCCACCGTGGTCGTCCACTCGCTCGTACGCCTCTAGTTCACCGAAGATCGAGAGATAGGAACGCAATGCCCGGAGTGCAGGATCGCGTCATCGTCGTCACCGGAGCCGGTGGTGGTCTCGGACGGGAGTACGCCCTGACCCTTGCCCGCGAGGGAGCCAGCGTCGTGGTCAACGACCTGGGTGGAGCCCGGGACGGATCCGGTGCCGGGTCGGCCATGGCCGACCAGGTGGTCGCGGAGATCAAGGAAGCCGGTGGCCGCGCGGTCGCGAACTACGACTCCGTCGCCGAGGCCGAAGGCGCCGAGAACATCATCAAGACGGCGATCGACGAATTCGGCGCCGTGCACGGCGTGGTGAGCAACGCGGGCATTCTGCGCGACGGCACATTCCACAAGATGACCTTCGAGAACTGGGACGCCGTGCTCAAGGTGCACCTCTACGGCGGCTACAACGTACTGCGCGCCGCGTGGCCGCACTTCCGTGAGCAGAGCTTCGGCCGCGTGGTGGTCGCGACGTCGACCAGCGGACTGTTCGGCAACTTCGGTCAGGCCAACTACGGCGCGGCAAAGCTCGGCCTGGTCGGCCTGATCAACACGCTCGCCCAGGAAGGCGCGAAGTACGACATCAAGGCCAACGCCGTCGCGCCGATCGCGGCCACCCGGATGACGCAGGACATCTTGCCGCCCGAGGTGTTCGAGAAGCTGACGCCGGAGTACGTCGCCCCGGTGGTGGCCTACCTCTGCACCGAGGAACTGCCCGACACCGACTCGATCTTCATCGTCGGCGGCGGCAAGGTGCAGCGCACCGCGCTGTTCCAGAACGACGGCGTGACCTTCTCCTCCGTGCCGTCGGTCGACGACGTCGCCGCCAAGTGGGGCGAGATCACCGACCTCTCGGCGGCGCAGTCGGCCAGCTTCAAACTCGGCTGACCTCGTGAAGGCGCTTGTTGCACAGGAACTCTCGGGACCTTCGGGCCTGGTGTACACCGACGTCGACGAGCCCGCCGGTGACGGCAACGTCGTCGTCGACGTCGGAGCGGCCGGCGTCAGCTTCCCCGACCTGCTCCTGATCAAGGGCGAGTACCAGCTCAAGCTCGATCCGCCGTTCGTGCCGGGCACCGAGGTGGCCGGCGTCGTCCGTTCGGCGCCCGCCGACTCGGGTTTCACGGCGGGACAACGGGTCACGGGGTTGAGCATGCTCGGCGCCTGGGCCGAGCGGGTGGCGTTGCCGCCGGCGAGCGTGCTGCCCACCCCCGACGGGATCGACGACGGCGCGGCGGTGTGCCTGCTGGGCAACTACTACACGATGTACTTCGGGCTGGTGCGCCGTGGCGGGCTGGTGGCTGGCGAGACCGTGCTGGTGCTCGGCTCCGCGGGCGGCGTCGGTACGGCGGCCATCCAGATTGCAAAGGCGTTGGGCGCCAGGGTGATCGCGATGGTGCACCGCCCGGGTGCCACCGATTTCGTGGAGTCGCTGGGTGCCGACGTGGTGCTTCCGTTGACCGACGGGTGGGCGCAGGCGGTGCGCGATCACACCGACGGCCGCGGGGTCGACCTCGTCGTCGACCCGGTCGGCGGTGACGCGTTCGACGACGCGATCCGCGTGCTGGCCACCGAGGGCCGGCTGCTGGTGCTGGGATTCGCCTCCGGTGGCGGCATTCCGACGGTCAAGGTGAACCGGCTGCTCTTGCGCAACGTCAGCGTCGTGGGAGTCGGCTTGGGCGAGTTCATCAATCGCACCCCCGGTGCGCAAGCCGAGATCGGTGCGGGGCTCGGGAAGCTGGTCGACGCCGGGCTGCGACCCCCACCGCCCGTGCGCTATCCGCTGTCCGACGGCCGGGCGGCGTTGGAGAGCCTGGCATCCGGGGGAATCCGGGGCAAGGTCGTGCTGGAACCGTGACGAGCGCTTGCGCGAGGAACCAATGACCCAGAGGTTGCCAAAGGCCTTGGCCTTCGACGTCTTCGGAACGGTCGTCGACTGGCGCAGCAGCATCATCGGCGAACTGGAGATGTTCGGCGAACGGCACGGCGTGGCCCAGGATTGGGCGGCGTTCGCCGACGCGTGGCGAGCGGGCTATCCGGCGGCGATGGATCGGGTGCGCCGCGGGGAGCTGCCATGGCTGAAGATCGACGCGCTGCACCGGCTTATCCTCGACGACCTGCTCGACGGCGCCGGCATTGGCGAGGTGCCCGACGCCGACGTCGCCGAGCTGAACCTGGCGTGGCACCGGCTCGACCCGTGGCCGGATTCGGTGGCGGGGCTGACCCGGCTCAAGCAGGACTTCGTCATCACCACCCTGTCGAACGGCAACCTGTCGCTGCTGACGAACATGGCCAAACGGGCCGGGCTGCCGTGGGACTGCGTGATCTCCGCGGAGCTGTTCCGCCACTACAAACCCGATCGCGAGGCCTACCTCGGCTGCGCCGATCTCCTGGACGTGGCGCCGGGTGAGCTGATGCTGGTGGCGGCCCATCCCAGCGATCTGCGGGCGGCCCGGGACGCCGGCTTGATGACGGGCTACGTGGCCCGGCCAATGGAGCGAGGCCCGGGGCGCCCGCCACCGAGGGTGGACGAGGGCGAGTTCGACGTCATGGCCGGGGACTTCTTAGAACTCAGTGCCAAACTCGTCGTATGACCGGCGTCGAGACCCTGCTAGTGGCAGTGGCGATCGCCGTCGGCCTGGTGGGCATCCTGGTGCCATTGATACCGGGGAGCATCCTGATCTTCGCCGCCATCGGGGTGTGGGCCTACGTGGAGGGGACCACGATTGCGTGGGTGACCTTCGGTGTCGCGGCGGCGATCCTGGCGGCGGCGCTGCTGGTCAAGTACCTGTGGCCGATGAAGCGGATGCGCCGGGCCGACGTGCGCACGTTCAGCTTGTTCGCCGGCGCCATTCTCGGCGTCGTCGGGTTCTTCGTGATCCCGGTCGTCGGATTGGTCGTCGGCTTCGTGCTCGGGGTGTTCCTCGCCGAGCTGACGCTGCGGGGCAATTCGCGGCTGGCGTGGGCGTCGACGGTGCACGCGATCAAGGGCGTCGCCCTGTCGGTGGGCGTCGAGCTGGCCGGCGCGCTGGTCGCGACGATGGTGTGGGTGGTCGGAGTGTTGCTGGTCTGAGGTCCGCGGCGGTCCACATCGTGCGACCATGCCCAGGTGACGTCGTCGGAGGATCCCGAGCAGCGCATCGCTGAGCTGGAGAAGCAGCTCGCCGACGCCCGCCGCATCGCCGACCTGGAAGCGCAACTGGGCCCCTCGGCCGATCAGATGTCCGACGTGTTCGGGCTGCTCCAGAGCCTCCGACCCGGCACGGGGCATGCGCCACCCGCGCCGGTGGACACTCGACTCGCCGAAGCACCCCGCCGCGTTCCGCTGCGCTTCATGCTCGCCGAGGTGCTGCCGTTCCGCTGGTGGTACCTGTTCACCCTCTTCATGGTGGCGATCCCGCCGATCATCGTGTGGATCATGAATCCGCGACTGCTGGCCCCGGCCGCCGTCGCCGCGCTGATCCTCGTCTACGGCCTGCAGTTCCGGACCGCGCGCACGCGGCTGGCGCTGTTGAGGTGGGGCCGCGTGGCCGAGGTGGTCGGCGCCGACGTCAGCTCGCGGGCCACGTATTACGGCGGCACCACGTACTCCAACGTGTGGCTGCCGCAGGCCCATGGCTGGACGGTGACGCGTCAGCTGTGGAGCGGTCCGAGCACCACGACGGTGGTCCGCTACGTGCTCGACGGTCACCAGGGTGAGCTCAAGGTGCGGGGACGCGACTACGACGACGGCGTCATCCTGGCCGATCCGCGGCGTCCGGACCGCGCACTGTGCGTGAGCTCGTTCCCCTACGACCTCGACCGCGACGAGTCGGGCAACTGGATCGGCCGACTGCGGGTCCGCCTGGTGGTGGGCATGGTGGTGTGGCTGCTGATCGTCGTCGGCTGGCTGGTGGGGGCGACGTGGATCAGCACGGGCGCCGCGGCCCGAATGATGGCCGAGCAGAGCGTGATCCGGCTCGACCCCGGCAGCACGTTCAGGTTGAGCGACAGTGGTCCGCAGATGGTGGACTGCAACGACGGTCACCTCGTCGTGAGCGGCGGCGCCACCCCGGTCACGGTCCGGGGCCACTGCGCGAGTCTCGAAGTCGCCGGGATCGACGCGGTCGTCACCGTCGACTCGGCCGACGTCGTCACCCTCAACGGCATCGACAACCACGTCACGTATCACTCCGGGAGCCCTAAGATCGTCTCGGGCGGTATCGACAACACCGCCACCCGCGGCTGAGACGAAGGATTGCCATGTCCGAAACGAAGATCACGGTCATCTACGACAACCCGACCGACCCGGAGGCCTTCGAATCGGCTTACCAGGCCGACCAATTGGAGGCCGCACGGAGGGTTCCCGGATACGTCCGGTTCGAGGCGTCCAAGGTGTGGCCCAAGGAGGACGGCTCACCCACCCCGGCGTACCGGATGATCGACTGGTACTACGCGGACTACGACGCCGCCAGCGTGGCCGTGACGACGCCGGAGTTCGGTGCCTTCATCCAGGCGCTCAGCCAGCTGGCCACCGGCGGAGTCCGCATCCTCTTCTCCGACGTCGAGGTGCCCCAGAGCTAGGTGGTCAGCGCCTCGCGCAGACGAGTCACCTGATCGGTCGTCACCCCGAGCGACTCGAGATACCTTGCCGTCGAACCGTACTCGGAGTCGATCGTGCGCTTGGCCGCGTCGAGGTACTCCGGACGCACGCCGAGGACCTCCTCGTTGAGGCGGGCCTCGGCGAACGTGACGATCTCCGGGGTCGTGGTCTCCTCGGCGCGGTTGCGCACCGACTCGAGGATGCGCTCGCGTAGCTGGGGTACCGCCGCGTTGCTGCGCAAGAAGTCCGCGACGATCGCGTCGCGTGGCACGCCCACGGTCTCCAGCACGAGTGCGACGGTGAAGCCGGTCCGGTCCTTGCCCGCGAAGCAATGGGCGATGACGGGCCGGTCGTCGGCGAGCAACGAGATCACCTCGCGCACGGCGGTCCGCGCGCCGGGCAGCGACGGAAAGCGCTCGTACTCCTCGGTCATGAACCGCGCGGCGGCCACCGAGACGTCCTCGTCGTCGGGCTTGGCCGTCATCATCTTCTCGAACGCACTCTCGTGGGGCGCGTCGGCCTGATCGGCGGCCAGCTCGTGGAACGGCAGCAGGTGCACGGCCACGCCGTCGGGCACCAGGCCGGGCCCACGCCGCTCGACCTCGCGCTGCGATCGCAGGTCCGCGACGTCGCCGATGCCCAACCGCGCCAAGGCCGTCCGGCCCGCGTCGTCGAGTCGGCTCAACTCACTGGACCGGAACAGTCGACCGGGCCGGATCCCGGTTTCCTCCGCGGCGTCGCGAAAGTTCCAGGCGCCGGACAGCTCGGTCCCGGTGGAGACCACTACTTGGTCACCGCCGCTGCCAGTGCGCTCTTCTCCCGGCCCAGTTCGGCGCGGGCGATGGTGCGCATGTGCACCTCGTCCGGCCCGTCGAACAGCCGCATCGCGCGGTGCCAGCCGTACAGCCGCGCCAGCGGGAAGTCGTCGCTGATGCCGGCCGCGCCGTGCACCTGAATGGCGCGGTCCAGGACGTTGCACGCCATCTGCGGTGCGACGGCCTTGATCATCGCGACCTGGTTGCGGGCCTCCTTGTTGCCGTGCTTGTCGATGGTCCACGCGGCCTTCTCGCACAGCAGCCGGGCCTGGTCGATCTCGTTGCGCGACAAGGCAACCTGTTGTTGCACCACGCCCTGCTCGGCCAGGGGCTTGCCGAACGCGATGCGGGTGTTCACCCGGTCGACCATCAGGGCCAGCGCGCGCTCGGCCACGCCGATCGCCCGCATGCAGTGGTGGATGCGTCCGGGGCCGAGGCGGGCCTGGGCGATCGCGAAGCCGCCACCCTCCTCGCCGAGCAGATTCGACGCGGGCACCCGCACGTTGTCGAACACGACCTCGGCGTGCCCGTGCTGGTCCTGCCACCCGAACACCGGCAGCGACCGCACGATGGTGACCCCGGGGGTGTCGATCGGGACCAGGATCATCGACTGTTGCTGGTGGGAGGCGGCGTCGGGATTCGTGCGGCCCATCACGATCAGGATCTTGCAGCGCGGATCGTTGGCGCCGGAGGTCCACCACTTGCGGCCGTTGATGACGTAGTCGCCACCGTCGCGCAGCATCGTGGTCTCGATGTTGCGGGCGTCGCTGGAGGCCACCGCGGGTTCGGTCATCGCGAAGGCGCTGCGGATCTCACCGTTGAGCAGAGGTTCGAGCCACTGCTTGCTCTGCTCCGGAGTCGCGAACAGATGCAGCGTCTCCATGTTGCCGGTGTCGGGCGCTGCGCAGTTCAACGCCTCGGGCGCCAGCTCCATGCTCCAGCCGGACAGCTCCGCCAGCGGCGAGTACTCGAGGTTGGTCAGCCCCGACTCCGACGGGAGGAAGAGGTTCCACAGCCCGCGGTCGCGGGCGAGCTTCTTGAGCTCCTCGACCACCGGGGGCACGGTGTGGTCGTCGCGCCCGGCCTCGAGCCGGTACTGGTCGTAGGCGTGCTCGGCCGGGAACACGTGCTCGACCATGAAGTCGGTGAGCCGTTGGTGGTAGTCCTGTGCTTTGTCCGACCTCGCGAAGTCCATGACCGCCACGATATGACACCCGTCGAGTCAGGCCAGACTCAGGCGTGAAGCACGGTGACCTCGCCCGTCGCACCGTCCACCTCGACGACGGTTCCGGTGACGAGCCGAGCGGTCGCCCCGCGCGCGTTGACCACGCAGGGCACCCCGAATTCGCGGGCCACGATCGCGGCATGCGACGTCGGCCCGCCCAGTTCGGTCACGACGGCTGCGGCGTACGCGAACGCCGGCGTGTAACCGACGTCGGTGACCTTCGCGACGAGGATCTCACCGGGCTGCAGGTCGTCGATGGTCTCGGCGTGCACGACGCGGACTCGTCCGCGGGCGCTGCCGCCGGAGACGCCGATGCCGTGCAGCACCTCGCCGCCCTGGAACGCGGCGGTCGGGGCCTGGGTGGGGGTCCAGTGGCCGCTGAACGCCTCGGGTGGCACCAGCCCTTGCAACGTCGCCTGCTCGGCACGTCGGCGGGCGACGATGCCCGCCAAGTCCGGTGGCGGGGCGTTCACTTCGTCGACCAGCAGATAGAACACGTCGTCGACGTCGCCGAGACGGCCCGCGTCGACCAGGCGGCGGCCCTGCTCGCGCAGCAGCCTCCGCAGCACCCAGATGGCGCGCACCATGCGGTCGCGGCGCACCTCCCGCTCCCGAAGCTGGCTGGCCGCGGCCACGCCCACCGGCCTGGCCCGCAGCGGCACCTGCGGCAGCCGCGGCAGTTCGCGTGGGAGCGCCGTCAGCGCCTTGGTGACCATCCGAACCAGCAGGTCGGGATCGTCGGCGTAGGTCGCCGACCGCATCTCGACCTCGCCCGGCCCGCGGTGTCCGATGAGGGCCAGCTCCTCGGTGAGTGCAGCCGAGAACGCCGGCGCCCGGGCGGCGAGCGTCGCGGCGTCGACGTCCGGTTCGGACAGCAGCCGGGCGGCGACGGGATCGCGCCGCGCCGCCGCGGCGAGGCGGTGGACCGCGCCGAGCGCCTGCGCGCTGACCAGCTCGTCACCGGCCGCGGGCATCACGTCGCGCCCGCAGAGCAGGCGCATCACCACGCCGTACCCGGCGCACAGCAGGATCGAGGCCGACGAGAGCACCCACCCGTGCACGACGTGGTCTCGACCCAGCAGGATCAGCTCCCGTAGCCGCTGGTCGTCGAGGGCGGCCGGGTCCGACGCGGCCCTTTCGAGGCGCTCGACGTCGGCGACGAAGGCCTGGGTGTCGCCGTGGGAGCCGGCGGACAGGCCGACGAGGCAGTTCGCGAACGTCAGACCGCCGCGCAGTTGCCGGACGAGGCCGCGGGGCTCGACCGGCGGCAGGTGCTCGCCGAACAACTCGAGGCCGTCCTCGGTGTGGCCGAAGAATCCCGACAGCACCAGGTTCGGGTCGATGAACGGCACGGTGTGCGCCATGAAGTGCCCGGTGGTGATGCCGGCGTACAGGCGGTGCCCGAATACGCCGGTGGTTCGCACCGACATCTCGCGTTGCACGGCCCCGCCGGGACGCAGCCGCTCGGAGATCACCAGACCGGCCGCGCGAGTGCCGAGCACCGTCACCGACGCCGACGACGGTGAGAACGGTCCGGCCAGCGCCTCCGACAGGTTGGTCGCGATGAACGCGGGGAAGCGGGGGTCGATGGGCGTGTCGAATTCGCCGGTGACCTCACCCGGGCCGGCCGGCACCGGCTCGACGCCGTCGGCGGCCGGGGCGTCGACCGCGGGGATGGACAGCACGCGCGGCAACCGCCACGGGATGTCGTGCACGGCGTCGCCGACGGTGATCCTGCCGCGACAGGCCAGCGCGAAGTCCTCGATCGCGTGCGCCGCGTCGAAGGTGGGGGTGAGGCCCCACACGTCGCGCAGCGCGGCGAGGTCCAGGGTCGGCACGTCGACGGGCCGGCCGGCCACGAGGCGGGCGAGCAGACCGGGCGCCTTGAGGACGGGCCGGCCGACGGCCTCGGCGATCGCGCGGACCGTCGTCGGCCCGTCGGCGGCGACGTCCACGCGGCCGGTGGGCAGGTCGGCGTCGAGCACCGCCCGCACCAGCACCCGTTCGACGTCGTGGGCGTGCACCACCTGCAGGGGCCGGTCGAAGGATCCGTCGTCGACGAGCACCGGCGCGGTGAACTTCTTCAACACCGCGTCGTCGACGTGGCGGCCCAGCACGAGCGCGGTTCGCACCACGATCGCGCCGTCGACTGGCGCGGCGGTGTCGTCGGCCGGCCACGTGGGAGCCAACACGACGACCCGGCCGGCGTCGGCGGCCACGGCGTCCAGGTCACGCGTGCCGCCACAGTGCAGTACCGCCTCGGCCCCCTTGGCGGCGTCGGCCAGGTACGTCCCGGACGTCACGAACTCGACTGCCCCAGGCCAACTCTCGGGCCGCCGCACGCCGATGCCGACGACCTCGTGGCCGAGGGTGACCAGGCGCGCGGACACTCCACGTCCGATCGCGCCGTCGGCGCCCCCGACGACGATCCTCATCGAGACCTAGCCCGCATCGTCGTCGCTGAACGCCGCCAGCAGATCCTGCAGATCCATGTCGGCGATGTCCTGCGTGCGATCCGGTTCGGCCGACGTCGCGGCCTCGGCGGTGTCGGCACCGCTGCCCTGGGCGGCGAGGTTGAGCAGCATGTCGAGCACGCCGGCCTGCCGCAGCCGCTTGATCGGGATGGTCGACACGACCCGCTGCAGTTCCTCGTCGACGGAGTTCGTCGCCGGACCCTGCTGCTCCTCGCCGACGAGCTGGGTGCGGAAGTACTCCGCGATCGCCGCCGGGTTCGGGTAGTCGAAGATCAGCGTCGGCGAGAGGGTGAGTCCCGTCGCCGCCTTCAACCGGTTGCGCAACTCGACTGCGGTCAGCGAGTCGAAGCCGTGATCCTGGAACGCCAGGTCCGGTGCGATCGACTGCGGATTGGGCAGCCCCAGCACCGTGGCCATGTGCGACCGCACCAGGTCGAGCAGCAGATCGAACTGCTCATCGGTCGGCAGCCCCGAAAGGCGTTGCGACAGAGCTGAGCGCGACTGCGCCGCGGCCAGCGAATCGCCGACCTGACGGCGGGCCGGACCCGAGATCAGGTCGACGAACATCGGCGGCAACGTGCCCGCCGAGGACTTGGTCCGCAACGCGGCCCGGTCGATTCGGGCGGGCACCAGGAACGGCTCATCGACGGTCAGCGCCTCGTCGAACAGCGCCAGCGCGTCGTCGAGGGCCAGCGCCAGGATGCCGTCGCGGTTCAAGCGTGCCAGGTCGACGTCCTGCAGGTGGCCCGTCATGCCGCTGGCCTGCTCCCACAGCCCCCAGCCCAGCGACATCGCCGGCAGGCCGTGCGCCCGCCGATGGGCCGCCAGGGCGTCGAGATAGGCGTTGGCCGCGGAGTAGTTGGCCTGCCCGGAGGCGCCGACCAGACCGGCCATCGACGAGAACATCACGAACGCCGACAGATCGTGGTCGCGGGTCAGCTCGTGCAGATTCCACGCCGCGTCGACCTTCGACCTAAGCACCGCGTCGACCCGTTCGGGCGTCAGCGACGTCACCACTGCGTCGTCGATCACGCCGGCGGTGTGGATGACCGCCGACAGCGCGTGCTGATGGTCGATTCCGGCCAGGGCCTTGGCGAGCGCATCCCGATCGGCTGCGTCCGCCGCGACCACCTGTACGTGGGCGCCCGCGTCGGTCAATTCGGTGACCAACTCGACCGCACCCGGAGCATCCGGTCCGCGTCGCGACAGCAGCACCAGGTGCCGCACGCCGTGGTGGGCGACGACGTGGCGGGCCACCGAGGCGCCCGCCATGCCGGTGCCACCGGTGATCAGCACGGTGCCGGTGGCCCAGGCGTCCGGCATCGTCAGCACGACCTTGCCGATGTGCCGGGCCTGGCTGAGGTGCCGAAGCGCCGCCGGCGCCCGCCGCACGTCCCACGTCGAGATGGGAAGTGGGCGAAGTACTCCCGCGTTGCTCAGCTCTGCCACGCCCGTCAGGATCTTGCCGACGCCGTCGGCACCCGCCTCGAAGAGGTCGAAGGCGCGGTAGCGCACACCGGGATGGGCCGCGGCAACCTCGTCGGCGTCGCGCATGTCGGTCTTGCCCATCTCGAGGAACGCTCCGCCGCGCGGCAGCAGGCGCAGCGAGGCGTCGACGAAGTCACCCGAGAGCGAGTCGAGCACGACGTCGACCCCGCGGCCGCCGGTGACGGCGAGGAACTTCTGCTCGAAGTCCAGCGTGCGGGAGTCGCCGATGTGATCGTCGTCGAAGCCCATGGCCCGCAACGTGTCCCACTTGGGCTTGCTCGCGGTGGCGAACACCTCCAGACCCCAGTGCCGGGCCAGCTGGACCGCGGCCATGCCCACGCCGCCGGTGCCGGCATGAATCAGTACCGACTGCCCCGGCTGTACGTCGGCCAGCCCGCGCAGCGCGAAGTAGGCCGTCGCGAACCCGACCGTGAAGCCGGCGCCCTGCGCGTACCCCCAGTCCGAGGGGATGGGCAGCACGACGCGGGCGTCGGTGGTCGCCATGGTGCCGGTGCCCTCGGGGAACAGGCCCATCACGCGGTCGCCGACGGCCACCTCGGTCACGCCCGGCGCGACCTCGACGACGATGCCCGCCGCCTCGATGCCCATCGAACCGCCACCGGGGTACAGGCCGAGGGCGATCATGACGTCGCGGAAGTTGGCGCCGATGGCCCGCACGGCGACCCGGATGCGACCGGGCTCCAACGGCTCGTCGGCGTCCGGGATCGCCTGCAGGCTCAGATCGTCGAACGTGCCCGACTCGGCGACCGTCAGCCGCCACGGCGCACCGTCGGCCGGCGGAGTCAGCAGCGACTCCGCGGCCCGGCTCGGCAGCACCCGGGCGGTGTGCAGCACACCGTCGCGGATGACGACCTGCGGTTCGCCAAGCGCCACCAGGGGTGCCGGATCGAATGAGCCGTCGACCACTTGGTCTCCCAGGTCGACCAGGACGACGCGGCCCGGGTGCTCGGTCTGTGCAGCGCGCACCAGACCCCACACCGCGGCGCCGGCCAGGTCGGTCACGTCCTCACCGGGCATGGCGACGGCCCCGCGGGTGGTCACCACCAAGGTCTTCGGGGTGGTCGCGTCCGAGGTCTCCGCCAGCCAGGACTGCAGCCGCTCGAGTGCGAGGTGCGTGGCGCCGTAGACGCCGGCCAGTTCGTCGGATTCACTCGTGGCAGGAACCGATTGGAAGACCTCGTGCTCGCCATCGGGCGTCTGCTCGGCGGGAGTGGCCGGTGACCACACCACCTCGAAGAGTTCGCCGCCGCCGGTGCCGCCGACCGCGGCCGCCAGCTGCTGGGCCGTCACCGGCCGGGCCACCATCGCCTCGACCGACAGCACCGGCAGGCCGAGTCCGTCGGCGAGGTCGATCGACATCGAACTGGTTCCGTTGGGCGCGAGCCGCGCCCGCACGGCGGACGCGCCGGATGCATGCAGCGACACCTTCTGCCACGAGAACGGCAGGGCCATCTCGCCCTCGGCATCGTCGCGGCTGAGCACCACCGCGTGCAACGCGCCGTCGAGCAGCACCGGGTGCACGCCAAGCCCTCCTGCCTGCACCTCCTGTGGCATGGACACCTCGGCGAACACCTCGTCGCCCCGTTGCCACATCGCCTTCAACCCGCGGAACGCCGGGCCGTACTCGTAGCCCCGAGCCGACAGCTGGGCATAAGCGTCGGTCACGTCGACCTCACGGGCACCGACCGGCGGCCAGATCGACAGGTCCGAACCGGGCGTCGACGACGCCACGCTCAGCTCGCCCTCGGCATGGAGGATCCAGGACACCGAATCCTGTTGGGCGCGAGAGAAGATCGACACGACGCGGCCACCGGCCTCGTCGGCCTGGCTGACCACGACCTGCACGGCGACGCCCTCGGCGGGCAGCACCAGCGGTGCGTGCAGCATCAGTTCGTCGACGCTCGAGCAGCCGACCTCGTCACCGGCGCGGATCGCCAGCTCGACGAAGCCCGCGCCGGGGAACAGCACCACGCCCGCCACCGCGTGGTCGGACAGCCAGGGCTGCGTCGACGTGGACAGTCGGCCGGTCAGCACGACGCCGCCGGTCTCCGGGGATTCGACCACCGCGCCGAGCAGGGCGTGGTCGGTGCGGCCCAGGCCCAGACCCGTGGCGTCGGTCGAGCCGGATCCGCCGCTGGTGAGCCAGAAGCGTCGCCGCTGGAACGCATACGTCGGCAGGTCGAGCAGGCGACCGCCGGTGCACGCCGCCTGCCAGTCCACCTCGACGCCGGAGACCGACAGCTCGGCCAGCGCAGTGACCAGCGTCCTCGGCTCCGGGGCGTCCTTCTTCAGCGTCGAGACCGTGATCGGCTCGGATTCGGCCAGCGACATGGCGATCGTGGCCGTCAGGCCGCTCGCGGGCCCCACCTCGACGAAGCGGGTGACCCCGGCCGAGGCGAGGAAGCGGGCGCTGTCGTCGAACCGGACCGCCTCGAGGATGTGGCTGGCCCAGTACGGCGCCGTCGCGAAGTCCTGACCCGCGAGCTCGCCGGTCACGTTGGAGACGATCGGAATCCGTTGCTCCGCCAGCGTCAGTCCACCCGCGACGGTGTTGAACTCCAGGAGCATCGGCTCCATCAGCGAGGAGTGGAACGCGTGCGAGACCGCCAGCTGGTGCACCCGGCACCCGGTGGCCTTGGCCTCCTCGGCGATGGCCAGCACGGCGTCCTCGGGGCCGGAGATGACCACGGAGCTCGGCCCGTTGACCGCCGCGATGCCGACGCCGTCGCGCAGCATCGGCCGCACCTCGGCCTCGCTCGCACCAACCGCCACCATCGCGCCGCCCTCGGGCAGGCGCTGCATGAGCCGGCCACGGGCGGCCACCAGAGCCGCCGCGTTCTCCAGCGACAGCACCCCGGCGACGTGCGCCGCGGTCAGTTCGCCGATCGAGTGGCCCAGCACGTAGTCCGGCTCGATGCCCCACGATTCGAGCAGCCGGAACATCGCCACCTCGACGGTGAACAGCGCCGGCTGCGCGTACTCCGTCGAATCCAGCACGGCCGCATTGCTTCCCCACATCACGTCGCGGATCGGCCGCAGCAGGTGGCGGTCCAGTTCGGTGGTCACCGCGTCGAACGCCTCGGCGAAGACCGGGAACTCGGCGTGCAACTCGCGTCCCATGCCGAGGGCCTGGGCGCCTTGGCCAGGGAAGACGAACGCGGTCTTGCCCGACCCGGTGGCGCGGCCGCGGACGGTGCCCGCGCCCGGCTGGTCCTCGGCGAGAGCCGTCAGCTCCGCCAGCAACTCGTCGCGGTCGGCGCCGAGCATGACCGCGCGATGCGCGAACGAAGACCGGCCGCCAAGCGTCCAGCCGACGTCGACGGCGTCGAGATCGGGGTGGGCGCCGAGGTGGTCGGAGAGGCGGCGGGCCTGGTCGGCCAGTGCCTCCGGCGTCTTCGCCGACAGCGCCCACGGCACGACGGCCGGCCTGCGCTGCTCGACGACGGGTGCCGTCGACGGAGGTGCCTGCTCGATGATGACGTGGGCGTTGGTGCCGCTGATGCCGAACGACGACACCCCGGCGCGACGGGGCGTGCCGTTCTCGGGCCACGGCTGCGCCTCGGTGAGCAGTGCGACCGACCCCATGGTCCAGTCGACGTGCGGCGTCGGCTCGTCGACGTGCAGCGTGGCGGGCAGCTGCTCGTGCCGCATCGACTGCACCATCTTGATGATTCCCGCGACGCCGGCGGCGGCCTGGGAGTGACCCATGTTCGACTTCACCGAGCCGATCCACAACGGATGGCGACGGTCCTGGCCGTAGGTCGCCAGCAGCGCCTGCGCCTCGATCGGATCACCGAGCGTGGTGCCGGTGCCGTGTGCCTCGACGACGTCGACGTCGGCCGCGGTCAGCCCGGCGTTGGCCAGGGCTGAGCGCAGCACGCGCTGCTGCGACGGTCCGTTCGGCGCGGTGAGCCCGTTGGACGCACCGTCCTGGTTGATCGCCGAGCCGCGCACCAGCGCCAGCACCTGGTGGCCGTTGCGCTGGGCGTCGGCCAGCCGCTCGACGACGAGAATGCCGCCGCCGTCGGCGAATCCGGTGCCGTCCGCCGCACCGGCGAACGACTTGCAGCGGCCGTCGGACGACAAGCCGCGCTGCCTGCTGAACTCCACGAAGATGTCCGGTGCCGCGTTGACGGTGACGCCGCCGGCGAGCGCGAGGTCGCACTCACCGGTGCGCAGCGCCTGTACGGCCATGTGCAGGGCGACCAACGACGACGAGCAGGCCGTGTCGATCGACACGGCGGGGCCCTCTAGGCCGAGCACGTAGGACACCCGGCCCGACGCCACGCTGGAGGCCTGACCGGTCAACCGGAAACCCTCTGCACCCTCCGCTCCCACGCCGTACCCCTGGGCGTAGACACCGGCGAAGACGCCGGTGGCGCTGCCGCGCAACGACGCCGGGTCGATGCCGCCGCGCTCCAAGCCCTCCCACGCCAGCTCGAGGAACAGCCGCTGCTGCGGGTCCATGGCCAGCGCCTCGGTCGGGGAGACCCCGAAGAAGCCGGGATCGAAGTCGGCGGCGTTGTCGATGAAGCCACCGGTGCGGGCGTAGGACTTGCCGGGAGCGTCGGGATCGGGGCTGAACAGTCCCGCGAGGTCCCAGCCGCGGTCGGTCGGGAAGTCGGTGAGGACGTCGCGGCCTGCGGCGACCATGTCCCACAACGCCTCTGGCGAGTCGACGCCGCCGGGGTAGCGGCAGGACATGCCGACGATGGCGATCGGTTCGTCGTCGGCCAGCGCGGTGGAGGTGGTCGTCGCGACCTCCTGCGGTGCGCCCGCCAGTTCCTGACGGATGTAGCCGGCCAGCGCCAACGGGGTCGGGTAGTCGAAGATCAGCGTCGGCGACAGGGCCAGCCCGGTGGCCGTCTTCAGGCGGTTGCGTAGCTCGACGGCGGTCAGCGAGTCGAAGCCGTGATCGGAGAAGGCCAGCTCGGCGGTGATGGCCTCGGGCTCGGTGTTGCCGAGCACGGCGGACATGTGCGACCTCAGCAGGTCGAGGATGAGCGCCTGCTGGGCCTGCTCGGTCAACCCGTGCAGGCGTTGGGCCAGAACGGACTTCGACTTCGCCGCGACCAGCGAGTCGTCGACCCGTCGGCGGGTCGAGGCGTTGGCCAGCTGGGCGAACATCGGCGGCAGCAACCCCTCGGCCGACCTCGCGCGCAACGCCGCGCGGTCGATCCGGACGGGGGCCAGCAGCGGCTCGCCCACCACCAGGGCCGAGTCGAACAGCGCCATCGCGTCGCCAGTCGACATCGCGAGGATGCCGTCACGGCCCAACCTGCTCAGGTCGGCGTCGGCGAGATGCCCGGTCATGTCGCTGGCTTGCTCCCACAGACCCCACGCCAACGAGGTGGCCGGTAGTCCGTGGACGCGGCGGTGCGCCGAGAGCGCGTCGAGGAACGTGTTGGCGGCGCAGTAGTTGGCCTGTCCGGCCGACCCCACGACACCGGCCATCGACGAGAACATCACGAAGGCGGCGACATTGGTGTCGCGGCTCAGCTCATGGAGGTTCCACGCCGCGTCGACCTTGGCGCGCAGCACCGGGTCGACGCGCTCGGGTGTCAGCGACCCGACCACCGCGTCGTCGAGGACGCCGGCGGCGTGGACGATCGCCGACAGCGGCTGCTCGACGGCGTCGAGCACGCTGCGCAGTTCGGCGCGGTTGGAGGCGTCCGCGGCGAGCACCCGGACGTTGGCACCCGCGGCGGTCAGGTCGGCGACCAGCTCGGCCGCCCCCGGCGCATCGGTGCCGCGGCGCGAGAGCAGGACGAGTTGCCGCACACCGTGGTTGGCGACGACGTGGCGGGCCACCGCGGAGCCGGCCATGCCGGTACCGCCGGTGATCAGCACGGTCCCGCGGGTCCACGAGTCGGGCATGGTCATGACGATCTTGCCGACGTGGCGGGCCTGGCTGAGGTGCCGCAGGGCGGCGGGCGCCCGACGGATGTCCCACGTGGTCACCGGAAGTGGCGTCAGGATGCCCTCGTCGAACATCCGCGACAGCTCGACGATGTACTCGTGCATCCGTGGGCGACCCGGCTCGAAGAGGTCGAACGCGCGGTAGCGGACGCCGGGATGGGCCGCGGCGACGGTGTCGGCGTCGCGGATGTCGGTCTTGCCCATCTCCAGGAACGAGCCGCCGCGGGGCAGCAGGCGCAGCGAGGCGTCGACGAAGTCGCCGGCCAGGGAGTCGAGCACCACGTCGAAGCCGCGGCCCTCGGTGACCTCGGCGAACTTCTGCTCGAAGTCCAGGGAGCGGGAGTCGCCAATGTGATCGTCGTCGAAGCCCAAGGCGCGCAACGTCTCCCACTTGGGACGGCTGGCGGTGGTGAAGACCTCCAGTCCCCAATGGCGGGCCAGCTGGACGGCGGCCAGACCGACGCCACCGGTGGCGGCGTGGATCAGGATCGACTGTCCGGGCTGCACGTCGGCCAGCTCGCGAAGGCCGTAGTACGCGGTGGTGAAGACGACGAGCGTGGCGGCGGCCTCGGCATCGGTCCAGCCGGTCGGGACGGGTGCGACGAGCCGGGCGTCGGCCTGCACCACGGTGCCGGTGCCCTCGGGGAACAGGCCCATGACGCGGTCTCCGACGGCGAAGTCGGTCACGCCCTCGCCGACGCCGACCACCACGCCCGCGCCCTCGCTGCCGAGCAGTGCGTCGTGGGTGAACATGCCCAGGGTGATCATCACGTCGCGGAAGTTGGCCGCGACGGCGTTCATCTCGACGCGAATGTGCCCGGCGCGCAACGGTTCGTCGGAGTTAGGAACCGCTTCGAGCGCGAGGTTGTCGAACGTGCCGGCGGTGGCGATGCCGAGCCGCCACGGCTTGCGCGAGGTCGGCGGCTGAAGCACCGCGTCGACGCCACGGCTGCGCACGACGCGGGCGACGTGGGGCACGCCCGACCGCACGACTACCTGCGGTTCGCCGACGGCGAGTATGGACGGGACGTCCACGGCGACGTCCGGGTTGCCGGTGGCGTCGACGAGCACGATGCGGCCGGGGTTCTCGGTCTGAGCGGCGCGGACCAGGCCCCAGATCGCGGAGCCGGCCAGGTCGGTGACGTCCTCGCCAGGCAGGGCGACCGCGCCGTGGGTGACCACGACCAGCGTGGCGGCCGACGGCTCGACGAGCCAGGTCTGCAGGTGCGCCAGGGCGTCGTTCACCGCGGTGTGCGCCGACGCGGCGGTATCGGAATCGATTCCCGCCGAATGGGATTCGTAGACGGTGTAGTCGGCAGCCGACGGCTCCGGCACGGGCACCGCGGACCACTCCACCTCGAAGAGTTCGCCGTCGGCGCTGGCCTGGCCCACCAGCGCCAGCTGCTCGGCGTTGACCGGGCGGGTGGTCATCGAGCCCACCGACAGCACGGGCAGCCCCAGCCCGTCGGCCAGGTCGATGGACACCGAATTCGGGCCCACCGGTGCGATTCGCGCGCGCACCGACGAGGCGCCGGCGGCGTGCAGGGCGACCTGCTGCCACGAGAAGGGCAGGGCCAGTTCGTGATCCCCGACGGCGAGGGCGATGGCGTGCATCGAGGCGTCCAACAGCACGGGGTGCACGCCGAACTCACCGGACTGCACGTCCTGCGGAATGGTGACCTCGGCGAACACCTCGTCGCCTCGTCGCCACATCGCGGTCAGGGCGCGGAAGGCCGGCCCGTATTCGTACCCGCGGGCGGCGAGTGACTCGTAGGCGTCGCTGACGTCGGTCGCCACGGCGCCGGCGGGCGGCCACACCGACAGGTCTGCCGTCGACGGACTTTCACCGGACCCGACGATGGCCTCCGCATGCTGGACCCAGGGGGCTTCGGGGTCGTCGGGGTGGGAGAAGACCGCCACGGTGCGGGACCCCGACTCCTCGGCGGTGCCGACGACCACCCGGATCGGGACGCCGGACGGAGCCACCACCAGCGGCGCCATCAGGGTCAGTTCCTCGACGACGCTGCACCCCACCTCGTCGCCCGCGCGGATGACGAGCTCTACGAATCCCGCACCGGGGAAGAGGATCACCCCGCCGACGGCGTGATCGGACAGCCACGGTTGCGTTGCGGCAGAGAGTCGGCCGGTCAGCACGACCTGGCCCGTCTCCGGCACTTCGACGACGGCGCCCAGCAGCGCGTGCGACGCGCCGTCGATGCCGAAGCCCGAGGCGTCGGAGGATCCGGTACCGCCGCCGGACAGCCAGAAGCGGCGCCGGTCGAAGGCGTAGGTGGGCACCTCGACCAGATGGCCGCCGGCGCACGTCGCGCGCCAGTCCACCGTGATGCCCGAGGTGAAGGCCTGGGCGGCCGAGGCGAGGAAGCGATCCCAGCCGCCGTCGTCGCGGCCCAGCGTCGGCACGACGACGGGTTCGGTTGCGGCGTCGGTGCAGTCGCGGACGGTGTCCTCGATGCCCGCGATGAGCGCCGGGTGCGGGCTGGTCTCCACGAAGGCGCGGTAACCGTGGGCGGCCGCCGCCCGGACCGCCTGGTCGAACTGCACCGTCTGGCGGATGTTGCGGTACCAGTAGTCGGCGTCGAGGGTGGCGGTGTCGACCAGATCGCCCGTGACGGTGGAGAAGAACGCGGTGCGCGTCGAGCGCGGCTCCAGTCCGGCGAGTGCCTCCTGGAGTCGGCCGTCGATCGCCTCGACCTGGGCCGAGTGTGACGCGTAGTCCACGTCGATCCGGCGGGCCCGGATCTCCAGCGCCTCGCACTGCGCCACGAGCGCGTCCAGCGCGGACGTCTCGCCGGAGACCACGACGGCGGATCTGCCGTTGATTACCGCGATGCCGGCGCGGTCGGCCCCGATGTCCAAGCCCGACAACAGTTCTCGGGCTCGCTCGACGCCGCATGCCAACGAGACCATGCCGGCCGAGCCGGACAGTTCGACCAGCAGCTTGCTGCGCAGTGCGACGACCTTCGCCGCGTCGCGCAGGGACAGCGCCCCCGCGACGTGGGCGGCGGCGATCTCACCCTGGGAGTGACCGATGACGGCGTCGGGCGTCACGCCGACCGAACGCCACAGCTCCGCCAGCGACACCATGACGGCGAACAACACGGGCTGCACGACGTCGACGCGGTCCAGGGTCGGCGCGCCGGGTTCCCCCCGCAGCACGTCGAGCAGCGACCAGTCGACGAACTCCGCGAGCGCCTCGGAGCACGCCGTCAGCTTGTCGGCGAACACCGGTGCGGCAGACATCAATTCGATGCCCATCCCGATCCACTGGCTGCCCTGCCCCGGGAAGACGAAGGCAACCTTGCCCGCGGGGTTGGCCGTCCCACGGATCACCCGCGTGACGTCGGCGTCGGACGACACCTCCGACAGGCCGGCGAGCAGCTGAGCACGGTCGGTGCCGAGGATGACGGCGCGATGCTCGAAGGACGTGCGTCCCGCCAGCGTCCAGGCGACGTCGCGATCGTCGAGGCCGGGATGAGTCGTCAGGTGGTCGGTCAGGCGGGCGGCCTGGTTGCGCAGCGCCGTCGACGACTTCGCGGACAGCACCCATGGGAGCACGCCGGCGGGCGCGAGGGGCGCCTCGGGGGCGGTCTCCACCGCCGGCGCCGACTCGACGATGACGTGGGCGTTGGTGCCGCTGATGCCGAACGAGGAGATGCCGGCACGGCGCGGGGTGGGGCTGGCGGGCCACGGCTGCGCTTCGGTCAGCAGTGAGACCGCGCCC
>Ga0209051_1001008_pt1 | contig 27027 bp, 26 predicted proteins | sample AraplaCvi_mMS_r2_2_FD_184286 | JGI IMG/M metagenome (GOLD analysis project Ga0209051, IMG submission 184286) | Arabidopsis root microbial communities from North Carolina, USA - plate scrape MF_Cvi_mMS_r2 (SPAdes) (version 2) | ecosystem: Host-associated > Plants > Roots > Endosphere | place...
ACAATTCGACCAGGATGCGCTCGGCATGACGCACCACGGCGCGGCCCGCCTCGGTCAGCACGACGCCCCTGGCGTGCCGCTCGAGCAGCGGCTGAGCGGCTTCCTTCTCCAGCTTCGCAATCTGCTGCGATATCGCCGACGTCGTGTACCCCAGGGCTTCCGCGGCAGCGGTGATGGACCCATGGACGGCCACCTCCCGCAGGGTGAACATGCGGTTGGTGTCCATCGCGGCCGTCCTCGACGGGTTAAGCAAAAGTTAATTGCACTGTATCAACTCGACATTGTCGTTAAGTCCGGTCGTTCCTACTGTGATCTAGGTAATCATCAATACAGCGTGTGACACCGAGCACGACGCCGTTTTCGCCCCGCGACACGGCAGCTCGCCTGGATGCGCCACCGTCTCGGGAACTGAGAGCACATCATGACCTCTGTCGAAGTACTGCCCCTGATAGCGCTGGTGGCGATGTTCGTCATCGCCACCTTCTTCCCGATCAACATCGGGATCCTCGGCTTCATCGGCGCGTTCGGCGTCGGCGCCTTCATGCTCGGTTACGACGACAAGGAGATCCTTGCCGCGTTCCCCAGCTCGATCGTGCTGACGATCATCGGCGTCACCTACTTCTTCGGCATGGCCAAGAAGAACGGCACGATCGACCTGATGGTCAACGCCTGCATCCGAGCAGTCCGCGGCCGCGTCACCGTCGTACCGTGGGTGTTCTTCTTCTGCGCCTCCGTGCTGACCGCCCTGGGAACGTTCAGCCCCGCCGCGGTCGCCCTCATCTCCCCGGCCGCCATGTCGTTCGCCGCGCGGACCAAGATGAGTCCGCTGGTCATGGGCATCATGACCATCAACGGCGCACACGCGGGCGCCTTCTCCCCCATCTCGGTGTCCGGCGTCCTGGTCTGCGACATCGTCGAAGCCAGTGGCCTCAGCATCAACCCCTGGACCCTGTTCTTCGCCAGCTACGGCATCAACCTGCTGCTGTCGGTGCTCACGGTCGTCGGCTACGCCGCCCTGGCCCGCACCCGCCACCTCGAGTTCAGCGCAACCGGCTCGGCCGTCAGCGACGAACCCGTCGAGACCGGCGGCGTGGGGTCTGCACCCGTCCGTCACACGCCCACCGGTGGCGGCACCGGGCTGCTCACCCGTCCCGTCGAGACCGACGTCCTCCTCGACGCCGCGCCTACGCCGGTGACCCACGTGCAGAAGCTGACCCTGGCACTCATCGGCATCGTGCTGGTGCTGGTCCTGGTCTTCCACCTGCCGATCAGCTTCATCGCGATCGCCGCCGGAGCGGTCCTGGCGTTCACCGACCTGTCCAAGCAGAACGAAGCCATCGCCGGCATCAGCTGGTCGACGGTGCTGCTCGTCGCCGGCATGGTCACCTACATCTCCGTGCTTCAGGAGATCGGCACCATCGACCACCTCGCCACCATGGCAATCACGATCGGCGCACCGCTGCTGGTCGCCGTGGTCCTCTGCTACGTCATCGGCGTCACCTCCGCGTTCGCGTCCTCCACCGCACTGCTGACCGCCGTGATCCCCATGGCCCTGCCCCTGCTGCACACCGGCGCGCTGCCGATCGTGGGAGTCGTTGCCGCACTGGCAATCTCGGCCACCGTCGTCGACGTCTCGCCCTTCTCGACCAACGGCGCACTGGTGCTGGCCAACGCCCAGGGCATCGCCCGGCCGCGGTTCTACCGCCAGCTGCTGCTCAACGCGGGCATCGTCGTCGCGATCGCTCCCGCCCTGTGCTGGCTGATCCTGGTCGTCGTCCCCACACTGCTCTGACGCCGACGGGGCTTAAGCAACGCTTAAGCCCCGTCGCCACACTCTCGATTGTTCTTCACCCCCACCACGGCCATTGTGGAGTCACGTCCCCGTCCGTCGTGCAGAAAGGTCAGACCTGACATGCTCACTGTTCGCGCAACCTGGATGCGGGGCGGCACCAGCAAGTGCTGGCTGTTCAACGCCGTCGACGTCGACCCGCTCGTCACACAGGCCGGCGGCATCGACGCCCTGCTCATCTCGGCATTCGGCTCAGGAGATCCCCGCCAGCTCGACGGTGTCGGCGGTGGCAGCTCGACCACCTCGAAGGCCGCCATCGTGCGCCGCTCGGCCGCCTCGGGCATTGACGTCGACTACCTCTTCGCCCAGGTCGCGATAGGCGACCGCCGCGTGGAGTGGGGCAGCAACTGCGGAAACTGCGCCACCGCCATCGGCCTGTACGCCCTCCAGTCCGGGCTCGTCGCCGTCGACGACGCCGTGACCACGGTGCGGATGCGCAACCAGAACACCGGTGCCGTCCTGACAGCGGAAATCGCGACACCGGGCGGCGCCATCCCGACCGAGGGCAACGCTCCCGTCCCCGGCACCAACGCCCTCGGGGTGCCCGTCGGATTGAGCTTCACGGGACTGTCCGACGGCACGCTCTTGCCGACGGGCAACGCGGTCGACCACGTCACCGCGGCAGGTCAGTCCCACGCGGCCACGATGGTGATCGCCGGCGCCCCCGCCGCACTGTTCGACGCGGCCGACCTCGGGCTCACCGGCACGGAGGACAACGGCGTCATCGCCGAGCACCTTCCGCTCCTGGTGGCCTTGCGGCAGGAGTCGTCGCTGAGGATGGGCTTGTCGAAGCCGGGTGACCCCATCAGCCACGCCATCCCCAAGGTGGGCATCGTCGGCGCGCCGCGCGACTATCGCACCACTGCAGGGGACGCCGTCGGCGCCGACGAGTACGACGTCTCCGTGCGGATGCTGTCCATGCTCGCCCCGCATCCGGCCATCGGGCTGACCTCGGCGGTCGCCGTGGCCGCAGCGTCGACGATCGCCGACGGCGTCGTCGCCCGGGCGCTTCGCGGGTCGACGGCGAGGCTGCTGCGACTGGGCACACCGGCCGGCGTCCTGCACGTCGACCTGAACCGCGCGGCCGACGGGACGCTCGAATCGGCCACCCTGCACCGGGCGGCCCGACGCATCGCCATCGCCGAATTGTTCGTCACTGCACCGGCATTGGTCGCCGTCTCAGCCTGACGAGACTGGCAGGGACCCGCGTCGGCCTCTCGACGGCAGAGCCCGAGTCGGTACAGTCGGAATTACCATGGCAACGAGGCGCGGGGTTCACGGATTGGCGCTGGCGCTCGGCGTCTTGGTGGTGACCACCGTCCTGGGATCGGCTACTGCCATGGCTGCCGAACTGAGTGACTATCGCTGGGAGAGTCGTCCCCTGCTGGTGTTCGCGCCGACGGCGAGCGATCCACGGTTCGCCGAGACGCTGAAGCGACTCGACGCCACTCGATGCGACTTCCTCAGTCGTGACATGGTGCTCGGCCAGGTGGTGGCCGATGGCAACAGCACGCTTGACGGCCAGGCGATCGACGCCGATCAGGCACGACGACTGGCAAACCAATTCGCGATCGGTGACGACGCCTTCAGCGTCGTGTTGATCGGCAAGGACGGCGGCGAGAAGTTCCGCGTCGACGAGGTTCCGGATCTTCGGACGATCTACGCCGTGGTCGACGGCATGCCGATGAGAAGCCGTGAGATGGGTACCGATCCCGGGTCGTGTTGACGGCGGGGACCAGGACCTGGCCAACACCACATACATTCACCTCGTGAGAAGTCGTCGGGTGCAGCGTGGTGTGACCGGCATGGCGTTCGGCTGCATGGCGCTTCTTCTCGTGTCTTGTGGGGTCGCCGGGCAATCCGCCGATGCCGACGGGTCCGACGTCGCACTGGTCGACCTCGGCGACGCCGGCAAGGTGGCCGCCTGGACGACGGTCGACGACCCCGTCATGGGCGGCGCGTCCACCTCGAGCATCGCTTACGGCGACGGTGGCCTCGTCTTCTCCGGCACCATCTCACTGGAGAACAACGGCGGGTTCGCCTCGGCCCGCAGTCCGCAGGACCCCGACATCGGGCGCGAGGCGTCGGGCGCGACATCGCTTCGCGTGCGCGCCCGGGGCGACGGCAAGACCTACCTGCTGAAGGTGGGCATCGCGGGGCAGCCGTGGTCCTACGTCCAGCGCTTCCCCACCGAGGCAGCCGTCCAACGGCCTTACGAGCTGCCCGTCGAGGGATTCCAGCCGGTGGGTATGCGCCTGGACCCGGAACCCGACGCGCCCCCGACCCTGGACCCGTCGCGCATCGACCAGGTGGCGGTGTACATCCTCGACAAACAGCAGGGCCCCTTCGAGATAGCCGTCGGCGCAATCGAAGCCGTCGTCTGAGTTCACCTCCGGCTACAGGACTACGCCTGCGCCAGATCCGCATCGCGCGGTGCCGACACGTCGTCCCAGCCGCCACGCTGAAAGCGAAGCCGGGCGAGGAGGTCACCGAAGCGCTCGAAGCGCAGCGCCTCGACGAGCGGGCGACTTAGATCGTCGACGGCGAGGACGGCGGGATCGTCGTCCGGACGGTCTCGGTAGTCCAGCAGAACAGCCCGTTGGTGATCCGCCTCCAGCACGACGAGCCTGTCCGACCCCGGATGCCTCCGGCCCCAGGGTGCCTCGTTCGACGCGAACCCCATTCGGTCCGACAGCACGTCCAGGGTGACCACGTATTCGAGCGGTACTGGACGCCGCATGACCTCTACGTCGCGCACGGCGGCGCCCTCGGTGAACCGCACGAACCGGCTGGCGACCCCGCCGCCGTTGCGGTCCTCCCACAGCGCGACGAGGTCCGCGGGGAGCAGGCGCACCCTGGAGCTGATTGCTAGATGGTGCCGGTGAACGCATGCAGCTGATCGACCACGGCCGGCGCACCCTTCACGTCAAGTACCGACAGTGGGGCTCGGCCGGCCAGCCATCGTACGAGATCGGCTGTGGAGCCTGATAATTCGACAGTGCCGAGGTCGCCGCCGTCAGGACCGAACGTCCACTGGTACCCGTTGGTCGTGCGGACGACGAACCGAGCGGATGGCAGAAGTGCGGCGTGGTACCGCATCAGCGGAGGGATCGCCAGGGCGAGACGCTCTGGCGCGCCGTGGTCGAGGCCGTTGGCGGCGGCAAGGTCGTCGTGATGGGTCCATATCTCGAACAGTGTCGAGGCTGCCACCGCTGAAGTCAGCAGCAAGCGCGGAGAGCGCCGGCGTAGGCGAGCGAGCAGTGCGGGATATCCCCCACGACGTTCCGTGTTGATGGCATACGCGACCACCTGGGGTTTCGGCCGGAATTGGATGCCCCTCGCGGCCAGCACCCGGATGCAGAACGCGATCGTCCCGGCCGCCCGATCCGCGCCGACGATGTGTGCCGCCAGGTCGAATGCCGTCCAGGTGCCACATCCGGCAGAGGCGGAGGGGCCGATTGCCTCCAACGTGTCAGCCAGCGTCGCTCTTTCGGCTTCTACGTCCTCTGCAACCGTCACGATGCACCTCCCGACTCTCCAGTTGACCTCGATGGTGCATCAGGTTCTAGCCTTTCCGTGTCGAATCAGTTCGAGGAGGCCGGCATGTTGATCTGCGCCACCTGCGCCGTGGAGTATGACGAACCCACGCCAGAGGATTGCCCGATCTGTTCCGATGAACGGCAGTACCTGCCGACCACGGGACAGCGGTGGACGACCTTGAGTGAACTGGCCGCCGCCGGTCAACAGCTCACGTGGATCGACAACGAACCAGGGCTGACCGGGGTGGGCACCCATCCATCGGTTGGTATCGGACAGACGATGCAAGTCCTGGAAACCCGTACGGGGTCAATCATTTGGGACCCGATCGGGTACGTGGACGACGCGGCCTGCGCCCGCGTTCTCGCCACCGGTCCGGTCATGGCGATCGCATCCAGCCACCCGCACATGTTCGGCGTTCAAGTGGAATGGTCCCGTCGGCTGGGGAATCCCCCGGTGCTCGTCGCTGACGCAGACCGGGAATGGTTGGGCAGGAAGGACCCGGCGGTCGAATTGTGGAGCGGATCCCGCGAGATCACCAAAGGTGTGACGCTGCACCAGGTTGGCGGCCACTTCCGTGGGAGCAGCGTTCTGCATTGGGACGCCGGGGCCGGCGGGAACGGCGTCCTGCTCACCGGCGACAGTGTCTTCCCAAACCCCGATCATCGGTCAGTCGGCTTCATGCGGAGCTATCCCAACCACATCCCGCTGTCGGGCGCCGTGGTCGAGCGAATCGTCACCCAGCTCGAACCACTGAAATACGACCGGATCTACGGGAATTTCAACAACTCCGTGAACGCCGGAGCGAAGGCGATACTCAGAGCATCTGCGGACCGACATGCCGCCTGGATCCGCGGGGACTTCGACCACTTGACCTGATCCCAGCCGACGATGCCGTGGCCTGGCGTTGATCACCTCAACCGCTCACGCCGATTCACCTGAACGGTCCCGTCGTCGGGCGAGGAGCGGGTTCCAGATCTGGTTTATCGACGGATGCGGCGCCACGACGTGACGCAATGTCTCGATCGGCACCTTGGCGACGACGGCGAGGGTGGCCGCTTGGGCTAGCTCGGCGAACTCGGGTCCGACGAAGGTGGCGCCCAGCAGGGTGTCCGTGTCGGCGTCGACGACCAATTTGGCCCAAGCATCGAAGCCGTCGCGGAAGATGGCGAGATCGGGTAGGGCTTCCGGATAACGGGCGGTGCTCGTCGTGACCGTGAATCCGTCTGCGCGCGCCTGACTCTCGGTTCGCCCCACTTCGACGACCTGAGGGTCGGTGTAGACGACCTGCGGAAGGTTGTGCGCGTCACGGGTGACGAGTTCGTCGGCGTCGAGCTGACGGCCTCGTGCGCGGGCGGCGATGACGTCGGCGACCACGACGGCGTGGTACTGCGACAGGTGCGACAAGAGTGCGCGCCCGGTGGTGTCGCCCATCGCGTACAGCCAGCTGCCGTCGACTCCGACCGCCTGCAGGTGGTCGTCGACGAGCACGAAGTCTCCACCACGTAGCCCGACGGTTTCCAAACCGAGGGAATCGGTGTTGACCGTCCGTCCCGCCGCCACGACGACTTCGTCGACCTCGAGGGTCTCGTCGTCGAAGGTGACACTGACGGCGCCGCCCTCGACCGGTCGGGCCACGCCAGCTGGGTGAGCGTGGAACCGAAGGTCTACTCCCTTGCGCCGCAACGACTCCGTGACCATCTCGCCGGCGACGGTCTCGGAGTTGCGTAGCAGGGTGCCACCGCGGGCGAGCAACGTGACCTTGGAGCCCAGGCCGGCCAGGATGGTGGCGAACTCGACGCCGACGACGCCACCGCCGATGATCAAGGATCTTGGTGGCACGTGCGTCATCGTCGCGAGGTCGCGATTGGTCCACGGGCGCGCCTCAGCCAGGCCGGGTACCTCGGGGATGGTGGGGCGGGTCCCGGTGGCGAGCACGACCGCTTGGCGCGCTCGGACGGTCTCCTCGTGGCCGTCGAGATGGGTGACGACGACTTCGCGGGGGCCGGCGAGGCGGCCGTGGGCGTGAATCGCCGTCAGGCCACTCTGCTGCATCTCAGCGGTGGCGTCGTCATCGTTCAGGTGGTCGACGATGGAGTCACGCTTGGCGAAGACGGCGGCGACGTCGAGCTGGCCCAGCCCCACCGCTTCTCGGACGCCGGGGACGGCCTTTGCCAGCGCCAGTACCTCGATCGGGCGCAGGAGCGACTTCGTCGGATTGCATGCCCAGTAGTGGCATTCACCGCCGATCAGGCGTTCCTCCACCAGGGCCACCTCGAGGCCTTCGGCGACGAGGTACTCCGCCGCTGAGGCTCCACCGGGGCCGCCGCCGATTACGACTACGTCGAATTCCGAATCTTGGGTCATGTCAGCCTTTGCCTTGGTCGGTTCGTGCCACAGCCACAAGGCATTTCCAGCTTGCCGGCCAACTCGCCACTACTGCCGCGAAAGAACGTCTTGGTCGAGGTACTCACGTGCCCGGCCGTCATCGGCTCAGCGGTTCCGGGCGCAGCGTCCGCACGGCGTCACCCAGCGTCCACAGCGCCGCCGCGAGTAGGACGACGTCCTTCACCAAGAACGAGCCGACGAGAGACAACACCGGGAACCCGCCGGCCTCGGGAGCCACCACCCCGGGAGTGGTCAACATGAAGCTGAGCGTCGCGACGAACATCCCGATCGCCATGACGCTGCCCACGACGGATGCCTTTGGAGCCCACGGTTTTACGGCGAGCAGCGCGGCAGTCGTCAGCTCGACGACACCCAACACCGCAGAGAAGGTCGTCACCGACACGACGTCGTACACCCAGCCCATCAGAGGGCTGTTTGCGACCAGCGGTTGAATGAGGTTGGCCTCATAGGCGGTGAACTTCAGTGCGCCAATCCACACGATGACCAACACGAGTGCGTACCGCACCGCGACTTCTCCTACCGGAGCCACCCGAGAAGCGATGGGCGAGCGGGACAGACGAGACGTGAGATTGTCCAATGCCATTGGCATTCCTTTTATCGATGGGTGAACCGCATACGTAAAAGGAGTGCTTCCGGCGGGGCGTGGCGTTACACGACGCCGTCGACCGGCTGGCCTCTGTGCCGCCTGACGACGCGCTGCCGCCCCGGCCATGTAACGGACGCGACCTAGCCCGACACTCAGCTACGTCCGGCCATGGCGGGCGCCGCGGCGATCGGCCGATAGTCGTTGTCGTCTGGCCCAAATGGCGCGATGCCGTAGGCCGTTCCGACGTGCCCGAGCGGCTAGAGCGCGAACCGTCCGGCAAAGCCGCGCAGCGGCAGGTCGGCACTGGTGACGATGCCGGGTGCCGCGGCGACGACGGACTTGATCGCGTGCAGCGCGGGCATCCCGGTGACGGTCATCCCGATGGAGGCGAAGTTGTCGGGGTTGGACAGGTCGACGCCGGGCTTGGGGAAGATCATGTGCTTGTTGTAGATGCAGGGGTCACCCTTGATCTGAGTGATGTAGCAGCCCTTGATGTCCCAACCGGGATCGGTGTGCGGGGTCATCTGCCACTCCAAGTGGGTCTCCACGCGTGGCACACCGTCGACGATGCCCTGATACTTGATGTAGTTGCCGCCGAGTGATCCCTTGGGCAGCTGGTACCAGCCCAGGTCGACGTCCTTGGTGCAGGCCCCGAGTTCGGCGCTGAACTTCACCTCATCCAACGTCAGTCCGAAGCAATCGGCCATCATGTAGACACTGTCGGCGAACACCCGGGTGTACTTCTCCAACTTGCCGGGAATTTCGGGGTCGTCGACGGGCTGGCCGTAGCCGACCTCGATCCAGGTGTCCTTGCTGTGATGGCAGGACACGTCGACGGATTCGATGGTGGTGACGTTCTCGATCTCGGCGACGTCGGCCGAACAGACAACACCGAGGATCTGGTTCAGACCCGGATTCATACCGGTGCCGTAGAACGTGGAACCGCCCTTCTCGCAAGCCTCTTGGAGGAGTCGGGTGACCGGCTTCCCCGAGGCGTGCGGATGGTTGCGGTCGCGGTGCCAGCCGGTGATCCAGTCGGCGGTGGTGACGACGTTGATACCGGCTTCGAGGACCTTGACGTAGAGGTCCTCGTCGGGGAACACCCCGTGGAAGGTCAGCACATCGGGCTTGGCGGCGACGATCTCGTCCACCGAGCCGGTGGCGATCACACCGTTGGGCGCCAAGCCTGCGAGTTCACCGGCGTCCTTGCCGATCTTGTCAGGCGAATAGCAGTGCACGCCAATGAGTTCGAGGTCCGGTTGATCGGCGATGCGCTTGATCATCTCCGAGCCGACGTTGCCGGTCGCGACCTGAAAGACCTTGATGGTCATAAGCAGCTCTCCTGAAGGGATCGTGGTCGGTCAGGGTGTGGAGCGGGCGGCCAGTTCTGCGGCGCTGCCGCCCTTGCCGTCGGGATAGAACTTCAACGCCCACTTGCGAATTGCAGTGAACCCTTCGAGCTCCGAGCTCGCCAGAGCCGGCGGGTCGGAGTAGCGCTGGTGGGCCCAGATGTGGACGTCCTGGCTGAACTGCCGGATCACCTCTGCGCCGAACTCCTTGGCCTTGCGCTCGGCGCGCGCCGGGTCCTTGACGGAGTCCGCGGGTGGTCGGCCGATGTAGACCATGAACCGCACGTCGGAGGTGGAGTCGTCGACGGGGGTGATCGCCGAGATGGTGCGATTGTCGATCATCCCCCAGCTCTTGGTGACCGCGATCCCAAGCCCGCCGTTGATGGCTTCGACACCACTGTTGACGTCCTCGATCTTCTGACCGTCGTCGCCTTCGAAGGTGATCGTGAAGTCGACGTAGGACACCGGGTCGTCGAAGTCGTGACGCGTGAAGACGGGCACGATCGGCGTCTGGTGCACGTACTTGAAGTGCGCGAAGTCCACGCCGTTCTCCAGCACGTACTGCGGGTGCATCTCGAGGCCCTGCTGGAAGAGCCGCTGCTGCGGGTAGTAGTTCGCCTCGCTGCTTCCGTCGCCGAAGTCGGCAAAGATGTCCGGCGCTTCGAAGAACGGCTCGCGGTTCTCGACGTCGTGCCAGATGTAGACCGACCCGTTGCGCTCGACCACCGGATAGGTCTTGATGCGACGGCCCCGGTTGGGCCGGTCCTCGTAGGGGATACATACGTTGCGCCCCTGCTGATTCCACTGCCAGCCGTGGAAGGGGCATTGCAAGATCTCACCGTGGACGGTTCCGCCGAATCCGAGGTGCGCGCCCAGGTGCTCGCAGTAGGCGTTCATCACGGTGACCTGACCGGACTCCGAGCGCCAGGCGACCATCTCCTGGCCGAAGTACTTCACCGTATGGACGTCGCCGACGCCGACCTCGTCAGACCAGGCGACCTGGAACCAGCCCGTCGGCTTCATGGAAAGGGGCGGCTTGGCCATGCGGCGAAGCATAGAGCAGTCAATGAAACATTCATAGTAGTTTCGACGAAAGGCGTTCCCGACGGGTTACCCTCGCAGAATGACCGATGTCGCCGACGCTTCATCGCCGGCCCGGCGCCCCAATCGGCGTGGCCAGGCCACGCGGGAGAACATGCTGGAGGCCGCACTGAAGTCGCTGGCCTCGGGCGATCCGGGATCGGTGTCGGCCAACCGGATCGCCAAGGACATCGGCGCCACGTGGGGTGCGGTGCAGTACCAGTTCGGCGACACCGACGGCTTCTGGGCCGCCGTGCTGCACCGGACCGCCGAGCGTCGCGCGGAGGTGTTCGCCGCCGTCGGCGGAGACGACCCCTTGGGCGATCGGGTCGCCAGCATCGTCGACACCCTGTACGAGGGTCTGGCCGCCCCGGATTCCCGAGCCATCGAGAACCTGCGGGCCGCACTGCCGCGCGACCCTTCCGAACTGGAGCGCCTGTACCCGCAAACCGCGGCGGAACTGTATTCGTGGAGCCAGTCGTGGTTGGCCATCTGCCGCAACGCATTTGCCGATCTGGACGTCGACCCCGAACGCATTCGCGAGGTGGCCACGCTGATCCCCGGCGCCATGCGTGGCCTCGTGTCGGAGCGCCAACTCGGCTCCTACGCCGACCTCGACGTCGCACGGCGGGGTTTGACCAATGCGCTGGTCGCCTACTTGCAGGCGCCTCCGTAGGGCCTAACGGGCGCGCTTGACGCGGGCCTCGTCCCAGACGGGTTCGGTGGTCTCGCGGACACTGCCGTCGGCGCCGAAGACCAGGAACCGATCGAAGGTGCGAGCGAACCAGCGGTCGTGGGTCACCGCCAACACCGTGCCCTGGTACAGCTCGAGGCCTTCCTGCAAGGCCTCTGCGGACTCCAAGTCGAGGTTGTCGGTGGGCTCGTCGAGCAACAGTGCGGTCGCCCCCTGTAGCTCCAGCAGCAGAATCTGGAAGCGGGCCTGCTGGCCGCCCGAGAGCTTGCCGAAGGGCTGGTCGCCCCGCTGTTCCAACTCGTAGCGGCGCAGCGCACTCATCGCCGCGCCTCGACCCTTGGCGTGCACCTCCCACAGGATGTCGACCAGGGTCCGCTTCTCCAGCTCGGGGTGGGCGTGCGTTTGGGCGAAGAAACCGGGGACGACGCGCGCGCCGAGCTTCCAGGTGCCGGTGTGGGCGACGTCCTCGCCGGCCAGCAACCGCAGGAAGTGCGACTTTCCCGAGCCGTTGGAGCCCAGCACCGCGACCCGCTCACCGTAGAAGACCTCCAAGCTGAACGGGTCCATCAGCCCGGTCAACCCCAAGTCCTGGCAGGTGACCGCCCGCAGTCCGGTGCGACCCCCGCGCAACCGCATCTTGATGTCCTGCTTGCGGGGTGGCTCCGGCGGCGGCCCGGCCTCCTCGAACATCCGAAGCCGGGTCTGGGCCGCCGCGTACCGGGACGCCATCGCATCGCTGCGGCCGGCGTACCCCCGCATGTCCAGGACGAGCTTCTTCAGCTGGGCGTGCTTCTCGTCCCACCGCCTGCGCAGTTCGTCGAACCGCTCGACCCGTCGCTCCCGTGCCTCGTGGAAGGACGCGAAGCCGCCGCCGTGGACCCAGACGTCCGACCCGCTGGGTGTCGGCTCGACGCTGACGATCGCGTCGGCGGCCACCGACAGCAGCTCCCGGTCGTGCGAGACGAAGAGCACCGTCTTGGTGGTCCTCTTCAGCTCCTCCTCCAGCCAACGCTTGCCCGGTACGTCCAGGTAGTTGTCCGGCTCGTCGAGGAGTAACACCTCGTCGGGGCCGCGAAGAAGCGCCTCCAGCACGAGGCGTTTCTGCTCGCCGCCGGACAGGGTTCCCACCTGCCGCCACTGACACTTGTCATACGGCATGCCGAGGGCCGCCACCGTGCAGACGTCCCAGAGGTTCTCCGAGTCGTACCCGCCTGCGTCACCCCAGTCGCTCAGCGCCTGCGCATACGCCATTTGCGCGGCCTCGTCGTCGCGCGTCATGATCGCCAACTCCGCGGCGTCGACCGCCTTGGCCGCCGCCACGACGGCGGGGCGGGCGACCGCGACGAGCAGGTCACGGACGGTCCGGTCGTCACGCACCGAACCGATGAACTGGGGCATGACCCCGAGGCCGCCGCTGGTGGTGATCGTGCCCTCGTCGGGCTGCAGCTCCCCGACGACCAGGCGCATCAGCGTGGACTTTCCGGCGCCGTTCGGTCCGACCAGGGCCATGGTCGCGCCTTGCTCGACCCGGAAACTCGCGTCCGCCAACAACAGCCGCCCATCGGGCAGGTAGTAGTCAACGTGCGCGACCTCCAGGTGACCCATCGCCCCATCGTCGTCCATGCACGTGTCCGACGACGAATGGGACACCGCGTCGTCGAAGGCTCCTACCTGCGGGCCGGACCGCGTGCCCATAGGCTGCCGTTGATGTGGCAGCTGACCCGCGACGACCTCGACACGCTGGCCATCGGCGCGTCGCTGTTGGGCTCCGGCGGCGGGGGGCAGCCATATTGGTTCAGGGCATTGGCCTTGCACGCCTTCGGCGACCGCGTTTCGATCACGATTCACGACGCAGCAGAGCTACCCGCCGACATGCTCGCCGTCAGCACCGGCCTGGTCGGGTCCCTGCTGGCGTTTCACGAACGCTCACCGCAGGGCTCCGAATTCGCTCGTGCGGTGGAGCGCGTCCGGCGCGAATACCCCGACGCGAACGCCTGTGTCTGCAACTACGAAAGTGCCGGCGCCAACATCTTCGCCGCTCTGGTCGTCGCGGCCGCCGGAGTTCTACCGGTGGTCGACTCCGACGGGATGGGCCGGGCGCTGTCGTGGCTCGACCAGACGACCTTCGACGTCGCGGGTATCTCCATCGCGCCGTTCGTCTGCACCGACAGCTACGGCCGCACCGTTCTCTATGAAGACGTCCGCGGTCGCTCCGCCGAGCAGTTCATCCGTGCCGCAGCAGTCGACATGGGCGGATGGTGTGCGTTCGCGGGCTACCCGATGACGATCGCCGCGCTGCGCACCGCTGGAATACCAGGCAGCATCCGCCGGGCACTGGACCTCGGCCGAACCGTCGAGAACGCCGCTGCCCGTGGGGTGGTCGAGGCCTTGGTTGACGAGCACGGTGCCCGCCGCGTTGCCGCCGGCCGTGTGATGGATGCCCGGTGGCGCCGGATCGAGGACGGCGGCATCGGCTCCGTGGTGCTGCGGGCGTCGGGCGACGCGTCCGTGGTGCGGATCGAGGCCCGCAACGAGTTCCTGCTGGTGCTCGTCGACGGCGAAATGACCGCATGCACACCGGAAATCATCTGCCTGATGCGAACACGGGACGGCCGCCCGCTCCAAGCCGAGTCCGTGCTGGCCGTCGGTACCGAGGTCGACGTCGTCGCGCTGCCGGCGCCACTGCTGTGGGGGCAACCGGGCTTCCGCGACAAGGTGGTACCAGCGGCGTTCGGGATCACCGGTGTCTGAGGCGGGGCGGTCGACGGTTCGCGACGTCCTCTGCCTGCCCGAAATGACCGAAGCCGAAGTACTCGGCGGCGCAGTAGGACTCGACCGGGTGGCGCTCGACGCACATATCGTGGCGCCAGCCCTCGTCCGGCAAGTCGAGTCAGGCAGCGTCGTGTTCCTCACCTCGACGGAGAGTCTCGGCACCGAAATCGCACTGCCTCGGCTCGCCGAGCGAGAAGCCGCCGCGGTGATCGTCGACCACGAGGTGCTGGTTTCCACCCAGTGGCTGGCCGACAGGTTCGGCATCCCCCTGGTACGGATGGCCGAGGACCGCTGGGAAACCGCCCTCGCGGTACGAATTCACCTGCGCCACCCGCTAGTTGACCGCGGCCTGAAGTGTGCCGCAGCGGCGGCGCGGTTGTCCGGGGCCGACACCCCATCGCGAGTGGCGGCCGTCGTGTCGGGTGTACTCGGGCACCCGGTCGGCGTGCTCGGACCGTCAGGAGTCCTGTTGGCCGGTTCGAGACCGCCTGGAGTCGACGCGCTCCCGGCTGCTCTCGCCGGTCATCTCGACACCGACTTCGGGACCACGGTGTTCGTGTCGACGGCGCCGGGCCGGGATTCCGGGACGCGACTGACCTGCGTGGTGCAGGCACCAGTGGGTCTGGCCGCGGCACACGTCGAGACGATCCTCGCCGTGGCCGAACTCGCGATCGTGCGGCTCGGTGCGTGGGCGGCGCGGTCGTCACTGACCGCCGCCTGGGATCAGGCGGGCCAGGGCGCGCTGCTGACCCATCTGCTCACCACCGGTTCGCTCGACGGTCCGCGGGCCGAGCAGGCGGTCGCGCTCGGCTGGCAGCTCGAAGGCTTCCACATCGCGGTCATGGTGCGTCCGGAAGATCCAAGCGCTGACCGCTCATCGGTTCTCACGGCATTGCAGAATGCACTGGTCGCAACGGGACTCGCCGTGCCCGCAGTGCCGTGGTCGGACGGGTGGGTGTGGTGGACGAGTTCACCGTCCCGGCCGACCCAAACACAAGTCACTTTGCGCAGCAACGAAGTTCGCCAGATCGTCGCGGATCTGTCGGGATATCGGATCGCCGCGGGCGTGGCTGGTGCCGAATACGGCCTGTCCGGACTCGTGCGTGCCATCGGTGACGCCACCCGCCTGTGCCGGATCGCCGGCCACGCAGCGGGGCGTCGGCACGTCGAAACCTCGAGCGACTCCAACCCGCGGCAATACTTGCTGACCGCGGTCACCGACGACGAGGCTCGGCAGCGAGCCGAGCTGCTGCTTCAGCCTCTTCTGACGGCCACCGACAGCGCCCTGCTCGACACGTTGACCGTCTATCTGCTTTGCGAGTGCTCCACCGCGGCGGCCGCCCGGCGCCTGGGAGTGCACCGCAACTCGGTGATCAAGCGACTCGCCCGCATTCAGACGCTGCTCGGAGCCGACCTCGACGACGACGACACCCGCCTGGCGCTGCGCATCGCGTGCCGCGCCCTGTGAACGGGCAACACGGTCGTCACGGCGCGTAACCTCCGGCGCTCGACTCGCACTCAACACTGCACGCTCGGTGTGCACTGTGCCCACTGACCGGACGGGATTTGCTCCGTAGCGTGCACGTCAACGCCACCCACACCACGTGCTGCACGGAGGATCCATGGCCACCACCAACGCGGATGATCCCGCCGTCGACGTGCCGGTTTCCGAACACGGCGACGACTACGCGCTGTCCCGGGTCCCGAAGTCGGCCCGCTACCACTGGTTCAGCGTCTGCGTTCAGCGCTTCGGCCAGCTGTCGTGCCTGTCGCAGTTCATGCTCGGCGCGGCGCTCGGGTTTGGCATGACCTTCACGAACGCGATGCTGGCGGTCCTGTTGGGTGCGGTGATCCTGGAGATCGTCGGCGTGTTCACCGGCATCATCGGCCAGCGCGAGGGTCTGTCGACGTCGGTCATCGCCCGCTGGACCGGATTCGGGCGGTGGGGGTCGGGCCTGATCGGCATCGTCGTCGCGCTCAGCCTCACCGGCTGGTTCGGCGTACAAACTGCGGTGTCCGCGGAGAGCCTGAAGACCATCATCCCGTTCGGGCCAATCTGGTTGTGGTCGCTGCTGTTTGGCTTGGCCGTGACTGCGATCGTGGTCTACGGCTTCGGGTCGATGGCCTGGGTGGCCTACGTGACGGTGCCTGCGTTCATCCTGCTGGCGGGCTATCTGGTGGTTACGAAGCTCACCCAGTACGACATCGGCGCATTGGCCACCAACCAGCCGGCGGGCCCAGTCCTGTCGCTGGGCGCGGGAGCCACGCTCGTGGCGGGCGGCTTCATCGTCGGCATGGTGACGACACCCGACATGACCCGCTTCAACCGGTCGGTGAAGGACGTCGTCAAGCAAACGCTGCTCGGCGTAACCCTCGGTGAGCTGGTGATGTGCGTGGCCGGGGTGCTGCTCGCGCATGCGCTCAAGACCGACAGCGTCGTCGACATCGTGACCAGCTCGTCGGGAGTCGTCGGCACGTTGATCATCATCTCGGGCACCTTGAAGATCAACGACTGGAACCTCTACTCCTCGACGTTGGGCATCGTTAACGCGCTCGAAACGTCCTTCGGCGTGGTCGTGAATCGCCGAGTCGTCACCATCCTGGTCGGCACCGTCGGCTCCGTCCTTGCGGCACTTGGCATCCTGAGTCACTTCATCGATTTCCTGACAGTCCTCGGCGTCGTCATTCCGCCGGTCGCCGGCATCATGGCCACCGAGTACTTCCTGGTGCGCACCTGGCGTGCCGAACTGGACCGCGCCGGTCACGATCTGCCCGCCCAGGAACCCACGTTGGTCATCGGCACCTTGGTCGTCTGGCTGATCGCCGCCCTGGTCGGGCACTTCGTCACCTGGGGCATCCCGTCGCTGAACTCTCTGGTGGTGGCGGTGGTTCTCTACCTGCTGTTTTCGAAAGTCGGACTGCTGAAACCGCTTTCGGTGCAGACGACTCGGTTCGGGGCGTCCTCGTGATCATCGGCATCGACGTCGGCGGCACGAACACCGATGCGGTCATCCTCGACGGTGGCGCGGTCTTGGCCGCCACCAAGACGACGACGACGCCCGACGTGACCTCGGGGATCACCACCGCGGTCGGCCGACTGCGCGAGATGTCGGGTGTGGACCTCAGCGCGGTGAGCGCGGTGATGATCGGCACCACACACTTCGTCAACGCTCTCGTGGAGGCACAACGCCTGTCCCCCACCGCGGTCATCCGGCTGGGACTGCCTGCCGGCGCCGGACTTCCGCCGTTGGTGGGCTGGCCCGAACGCATCGTCACGGCCATCTCGGGTCAGGCGTTCATGGTGCACGGCGGCCACGAATTCGACGGCAGGAAGATCAGCGATCTGCGCCAGGAGGAATTGCTCGACGCCGTGGACAAGGCGCTGGCCAACGGTGCCGAAAGCATTGCGATCTCGTCGATCTACTCGCCCGTGAACGCCGAATTCGAGTTGATTGCCGAAGATCTCATTGCGAGCAGGTATCCCGGCATCCCCGTGACGTTGTCCCACCAGATCGGGCGGCTCGGGCTGCTCGAACGCGAAAATGCGGCGGTGATCAACGCGGCACTGCGCTCCCTTGCCCGCGACATCAGCGCCGCCCTGACGGCGGCCGTACGCGATCTCGGCATCGACGCACCCCTGTTCGTCTCACAGAACGACGGCACGGTGATGGATCTCGACTTCACCCGCCGGTACCCGGTGAACACGTTCGCCTCCGGTCCCACCAACTCGATGCGGGGCGCCGCGTTCCTGTCCGGACTGTCCGAATGCGTGGTCGTGGACGTCGGCGGCACCACCACCGACGTGGGCATGCTCCAGAACGGCTACCCGCGGGAGGCGGCGCTAGAGGTCGAGGTAGAAGGCATCCGGACCAACTTCCGCATGCCGGACGTACTTTCGGTCGGCCTCGGCGGCGGGTCGCGGGTCCGCGACGGCATACACGGCGTCACCGTCGGCCCCGATTCGGTGGGTTACCGCATCGGTGCCGACGCCCGGGTGTTTGGCGGGCAGACGTTGACGGCCACCGACATCGCCGTCGCAGCGGGTTGGGCCGACATCGGCGACGCCGCCCTGGTTGCCAAGCTGGCCAAATCGACGGTGGACGGGGCCCTTTCCCAGATGCGCGACATCCTGGAGAACACGGTGGACCGGATGCGGACGTCGGCCGATCCCGTCGACGTGGTGGCCGTCGGCGGCGGTTCGATCCTGGTCCCGGCAGAACTTGCCAGTGCCAGCCACGTGCACCGACCGGAGAACTTCGCCGTCGCGAATGCCATCGGTGCGGCGATCGCGCAGGTGGGCGGGGAGGTTGACCGCATCTTCGGCGTCCCGGCCGGGCAACGAGAAGCCGTACTCGACACCGCCAAGCAGGAAGCCGTCGACCGTGCGATCGCCGCGGGAGCGGCACCGTCGTCGATCCAGATCGTCGAGATCGACGAGGTTCCGCTGGCCTACTTGCCAGGGAACGCAGTCCGGATCCGGGTCAAGGCGGTCGGCGACCTACCGATGGGAGGGACGAAGGGATGAGCCGTCGGCTGACTCAACAGGAACTGGTCGACATGGCGGCCGGCGCGGCGATCATGGCCACCGGTGGCGGAGGCGACCCGTTGGTGGGCCGCCTGCTCGTGCAGCAGGCACTCGACGAAGGTCTCACCGTCGACATCGTCGCCCCCGACGAACTCGACGACGACGCGTTCGTCATCTCCACCGCCATGATGGGCGCGCCCAGCGTCGTCGTCGAGAAGCTGGCCAACGGCAACGAGGCGGTGACCTCGTTGCGCAAGCTCGAAGCACACCTCGGCAAGACCGCGGATGCGACCGTGCCCATGGAATGTGGCGGGCTGAACTCGATGATTCCGCTACTGGTGGCCGCTCGCGCCGGCATCCCGGTGGTCGACGCCGACGGCATGGGTCGCGCGTTCCCCGAGTTGCAGATGGAAACGTTTGGCGTGTACGGCATTTCGGGCTCGCCATTGGTGGTCTCCGACGAGAAGGGGCACAGTGTGCTCATCGACACCGGGGACGACAACGTACGAATGGAAACCTTCGCGCGCGCAGTGACGATCCAGATGGGCGGTGCCTCGTTCATCGCCGAATACCCCATGACCGGGGCCGACCTGAAGCGAACCGGGATCCCGCACACCTTGTCGTTGGCCAGCCAAATAGGCCGCGCCATAAGGGAAGCCCGCGCAGCGCATGCGGATCCCTTCGCCGCACTGGTCGAAGCGGTGGCAGATTCGATCTACGGGTACGCGACGTCACTGCTGGAAGGCAAGATCGTCGACGTCGAGCGGTCCATCGTCGGCGGATTCACGGCGGGCCGGGTAACCCTCGCCCCGTTCGACGGCGGCGAGCTGTTGACGATCGACTTTCGCAACGAGAACGTCGTCGCCCGACGTGGTGACCAGGTGGTCGCGTTGGTCCCGGACCTCATCACCGTGCTCGATCTCGAGTCCTGCGCGGCCATCACCACCGAAGCGCTGCGTTTCGGACAACGGGTCCGGGTGGTTGGCATCTCGACACCGGAGATCATGCGCACGCCCGAGGCGCTGGAAGTGTGGGGCCCGCAAGCCTTCGGCGTCGACCATCCGTGGGTCCCAGTGGAGAAGCTGACCTCGAGTTTGACGAGCCAATTGCCCTGAGCCAGTTGAATGTTGCGGACTAGATGTCTGGGGCAAGCGACTTCGGCCCAGACAGTTGGCTGCACTTGTCCACTATGCGGTCGAGACTCGAACCGTCGTCCCCGACACACGCCTCCTCACAGCCCTACACGTCGTCGTGGCGGTGTACCGGCTCACCGCCGACGACGGTGAGGTGCACGGGGACGTCTACGAGATCGTCGGCGTCGACCTCGACCGGGTCTTCGGCCCATAGTGCGACGTCGGCCTTGAAGCCAACCTCGATCTTGCCCAGATGGCCTCCGTCGCCCTGAGCAGCTGCCGACCACGTCGTAGATCCGTCGAGTGCCTCTTGAGGAGTCAGGCGCTGATCAGGCTCGAAGACGAACCCGTCTCGGTCACCCGGAGACCGACGGAGCCTGGCCCACGCCATGCCGATTCGCGCGTCGAGCTGAGCCACCGGCCAGTCGGAGCCAAGGGCAAGTGGCGCCCCGGATCGCATGACGTCGCGGATGCGCCATGCCCGCTTGGTGCGTTCCGGACCCAGGCGAGACGCCCACGAGTCCGAGCCGTCGGCTTTACGCCACTGAAGATGAAGTGGCTGCATGGACGCCGTGATACCCGCGGCAGCCAGTCGCGGCAGATCCTCGTCGGAGAGGTACTCGAGATGTTCGATGCGATGGGGCGCACCGCTTTTCGAGATCGCACCGGCCGCCACGTAGGCGTCGATGGCCGCGCTGATCGCACGATCTCCGATCGCATGCGTGGCGATCTGGAATCCCGCCGCGGCATACCTTTCGACGGTCTTCGTGTACAGCGCGGGGTCCGGCCAGAAGGGCAGCAGCCCCTCGCCCTTGGTGTCTGGCTCGGAGAGCCAGCCGGTTCCCGTATCGATCACCCCGTCGAGGAACATCTTGATGACACCACCGCGCCAGTGGCGGCCGTTCCGATCTCGCAACGAGATGAATTCGGCGATCCCGTCGTCGTCCCGCTCGGGACCGTGCCGCAACGCCGTCACCAGCCGAACCGGAAGGCCGGATCCTGTCTCCGCCATTTCTTCGAGGAAGTCGATCGCATCGGCGTCGCCGTCCATGACGCAGCCGCCGGTGATGCCCGATGAGTTGAGCTGCGCGAGAACTCTTCTGCTGATTCCGATGCCGTCGGCACGGGTCAGCACCGGCGCGGCCGTCAAGACGCAGTCGTAGGCCGTAGCCTCGCGCACCTCACCCGTCGGACGCCCGTCGTCGTCCAGGACTATCTGTGACACGTCGTCGAAGTGGACCGCGCCGGTGACCCCTGCTTGGGCCAGCGCCGCCGACGTGGCCAGCATGGTGTGCATGTCGAAGAAGAACACTGCGGTTGGGAGCCGGTGAACGGCGTCCTCGATCTCTTCGGCCGCGATGGTGCGGCCCGCGAAGACGCCGTAGTCGAGGTTCCAACCGCGGAGCCAGGCCTGAGGATCCTCACGGAGAATTCGATCGGCTTCGGTTCGCAGCCGCTTGAGGAATTCCGACATGGTGGTAATGCCGCCGAAGTCGACCCCACGGGTTGCCGCCGCGCCCATCAGCGGATGGATGTGCCCGTCGATGAGTCCCGGCGTCAGGGTACGACCCGCAGCGTCGACGACTTCGGTTGCCGGACCCCGGTACTCGAGGACGGAATCCAACGAACCGACGGCAATGATGGTGTCCCCGTCGAAGGCGACGGCTTCGGCCCGCGGCTGCCCCGGATTCTGCGTACGGATGTTCGCGTCCCGAATGATCATCGAGGCCGTCGTCGCCATGGAGCTACTTTCTGCCGAGGGGTGTACTGGCAAGGGAAGTGGTCGTCACGGCCTTTCGGGGGTGAGGACGACTTAAATTAATTACCGTAATATACCTGGTCGGACCGTACCGCGGGCGGGTGATTCCGTCAACGGATCACCTACGCTGTGATCATGAGTCCAGCATCGCCGCGACGGGCCGGACGGCCAAAGCAAGCGATCCTCACTCGTGAACTGATCGTCGACGGCGCGATCGAGTTGTCGAAAGAGGTGGGCGCCGAGGGCTTTTCGATGAAGCTGCTGGCCGAGCGCCTTGGTGTGCAGCCGCCCGCGCTCTACAACCACGTCGCCAACCGCAGCGAGGTGGTGAACGCCATGCGGGCAAAGATCACCTCGGATTTCGGAATGGACTACTTCGACGACCTGCCGTGGCACGAGGCGCTCGTACCGTGGGCCCGGGCGTACCGGGATGCGTTCGCGGCTCATCCACAGACGATCGCGTTGCTCGCCGTCCTCCCCCTCGGTGACGAAGAAGTGGTCCTCCTCAAATACGAAGCCGTCTTCAGCGCCCTCCACCGCCAAGGGTGGCCCCTGTCCGAGCTTGCTTCAGTGGTCGTCGCGTTGGAGTCCTTCATCATCGGGTCGGCTCTGGATGTTCTTGCACCGGAGGATAATCAGGCACCTGGATCCTTGGCGGACCGAGCGCCGACGATGCACGCCGCTCTGGAAGCGCGCAAGGCGGCGGCGAAGGCGGCCGGTGCCGCGGCGGCAGACGTGACGTTCGACTTCGGTTTACGCCTTCTCATCGAGGCGCTACGAGATCGGCTCCGCCAGTTCGATTCCAAAGGTTGAAGCAGTAGTTCAGCGCTCCTCGACGATGTCGCGGCGGAAGCGCCGCGCGGCAACCGCATAACAGCCGATCGCGACCAGCTGCATGGTCGGCACCAGGATCAGCAGGGCACGGCCCAGTGCCTGCGGGCCCAGCTCGCCGGTCAGCGAGTCGCTGATGACGCCGGTGAGGAACGGCCCGACCGCGCCAAGCGTCGCGTTGAAGAACAGGAAGATGGCCGACGCCGTCGCACGCTGCTCGGGAAGCACCAGACGCTGGATCGCCGCGATGGACGGCGCCAGATATGCGGTCCCGATGACGTATGCCAGTGCCAGCAGCCACACGCACGACGTGCGGCTCTCGACGATGAACGCCAACACCGAAGCCGGCAGCAGCGCCGCGATGAGGATGACCACGATCCACAGCAGCCACCGCGGGTCGCGCGTGGCCAACCGGTCGGCGATGCGTCCGACGACGAGCAGGCCGAGAACTCCGAGAAAACCGGTGGCCAGGCCGTACTCGACACCCACCTCGCCGAGCGACATGCCCCGGGTGCGCATCAGGAACGCCGGCGCGAAGGTGGTCAGCGAGTAGCCGGCCGCCGACACCAGCGCGGTGCCTCCCACCATGGCCAGGAAGCTGGGCTTGCGCAGCAGGTCCCACCAGTTCACCGCCACGGAGCGCTCCCGAGGCGGTGGGGTGGGCAGGCTCTGACGTATGCCCACCACCCACAACACCAGGGGTGCCAGCAGGACGCTGATTCCGCCCATCACGACGAAAGCCGCCCGCCAGCCCAAGCTTTGGGCGAGCAGACCCCCGCCGAGCAGGCTGGCGGCACTGGCCAGCGGGATGGACATGGTGATGACCGCCAGCGGCGCCGACCGCTTCTCCGGGACGAAGTTGCGTGCCACGTAGGCGTGCGCCGCCGGCGTGCTGCCCGCCTCGCCGACGGCCACCCCGACACGGGTCAGCGCGAGCTGTAGGCCGGACTGGACCGCGCCGCCCAGCATGGTCATCGCACCCCACAACGTCAGGCAGCCGGCGATGACGGCGCCGAAGATGCCCCGGTCGGCCACGCGGGCGATCACGATGCCCAGCACGGCGTAGACGATGAGGAACCCGAACCCGTTGATGACGCCGATGGCCGTGTCGGACAACGCCAACTCGCGCTTGATGGGCTCGGCAAGCACGCCCGGCAGGAAGCGGTCGACGTAGTTGAGGGTGCCGACGAGGGAGAGCACCGCGACGGCGGCCCACGCCCGATTCGGCCCATGGGTGGCCAGGGGCTCGAGCGCAGCGGTGTCCCGCGGTGTCGACATCGTTCTCCTCCGTCATTCGATGCCCAGCAGCTTGACAGACGGCCTCGAGCTCTGGCGACGGCCCTGCCGGCGGGACTCGGGTGGCTCAGTGCACGAGCTTGAGTCCGACCACGCCGCCGATGATCATCACCAAGAACGCCACCTTCAGAAGTGACACCGGCTCGTCCCCCGTCGCCATCGCGTTGACCACGGTGAGGACTGCCCCGATGCCCACCCAGACGGCGTACGCGGTCCCGACCGGCAGGTCCCGCATCGCGTAGGCCAAGCCGGCCATGCTGGCGACGAGCGCCGCCACGAACACCACGCTCGGCGACAGCTTGGTGAACCCCTCGGACTTGCCGAGGGCAGTTGCCCACACGGCCTCCAAGACACCCGATATGACCAGAACAATCCAGGACACCAGAGACTCCCTGGGCCGTCTTGTCGCTCGCCGGGTACGGCACCCCTCGTCCGGAAGCCTTCGTCGAGGCTCTACTCCGAACATGTCACGTCCACACTCGGGTGGCAACGAGTCAACCCGGTCGGCACCCAATCGCTCCGTCATGTTCGGGGTGCGGGAGAACTCGGGCGCCGTTCCAAGAAGCTTGGCACCGCTGCCGGTCACTGTCCCTGCACCGCAGACGATTACGTCACGTCAGGCAATAGGCCCAGACCCTGCTCGCGCAGGTTTCCCGACGGCAGTGAATCCAGGCCAGGATCGGCCGGGAGGGTGATTCCGAATTGGTTCGCGAAGACGTCGCTGATCAACTCGTAGCACGATCCCATGCGGATGACGCTCATTGTCGAAAAGTCGATCATCGTCGACGAGCGGCGGTAGAGGTGGTACTTGCGCAGCCCGTAGTCCACGACCAAGTCGACCGCGTCGACGATTGGCTGTTGGATGTCTTGCACGCGGAACTTCGTGCCGGTACCCGTGAGATTGGCCGAGGACCCAAGCAGCGGCATCCCGTTGCGGTGAGCGATCTGCACCACGGCATCTTGAAGTGCCCCGCCGTTGACCAGCACCGCCAAGGTGTCACCAACGGTGCTCGCGGCGAGTGTCTCGGGCTCGATGGCCGCCACGACGGGATGGCTCCCGTCGAAGGGCGCGACGACGGCGAGTGGGAGCCCGGCATCGAGCACGACCGCGTCGATCATGTCCTGCTCGCGCCGCCCGAGTCGGTGGACCTCGCGATGCAATTCATAGTTGCCCACCATCGCATGTCGCTTGTGTGGTGCCCGTTTCTTGGCGTGGAACAGTCGCAGCAGCGCCTCAGAGGAACTGGCGACGGCGCCGTAGCCGATATCGCTCGGAATGATGACTGCCCCACGGCTTGCCACCGTCTCGTAGATCCGCTGTGCGTCGCCGGGGATGTCGTATCTGGTCATGGGATCTCCGCTCGCCGAATCGTCACTTGTCTTCACCCGTCAATGGTGGACACGCGGTGTCGACCGGCACCACCTTGGTTTCGCGCCGTGTAACCAACGCGGGCCGGTCGTCCATTCAGCCCTCCGCGGTGGCGCGTCGTCGATCACGGGCGTGCGACACGGTCAACCACACGGCCGACACGAGGAAGTAGAAGGCGCCGAATGCCGCGTAGGGCGCGACGTCGGCGACGCCGGGCTCGGCGGCGCCGGCCTCCCTCAGAAACATCGCGCCGGCGGCCGCGGACTGTGCACCGCTGATGACCATTACCCACTGCGCGCCTGCATGTTTCCAACGCCGAACGGCCGTCGCCAATTGCAGCAGGCCGGACAGGGCCGCCCAGACACCGAAGACGCCCAACACCGCATTCATGCTCGCGGCGAGTCCGACGGCCACTGCAACGGTGGTCAGGCTGCTGACGGCAGTATTGAACGCCTGGGTGGGATTGCGTCGCAGGCCGCCGCTGCGCCACGCATCGAGCACGTTGGCAAGCGCATCCCATGCCGGATAGATCAGTAACAGTGCACCTGCGACGAACGGCGACGTTGGCCCCACCGTCAGCGCGGCAGCAACCCACACCAGCGAGAACGCCGCTCGCAGAGTGTAATAGGACCTCAGCCATCGGCTGGGATCCGTCGAACCGGGGTCGTCGCTCGGCTGAACTGACACGTTCTCTCCTTGGTCGATGACAGTGGTCCCGGTCGACACCATTCGGGCCTGTAGCGGGTTCGGCGATCAGGTCTGTTCCGTCCCAGATGTAGGACAGACGCACTCCCACAACGATTTTCGGTGTGCGAGGGTGACGGAAGGTTCGGTCAGTGCCACGTCGTGGCGGGTGAGTTCACTCTGAACCACCGCTGGTATGTCCCGCAACGTTGGTTGCATCTCGCGCAACCAAGCAGGCAGTTACGCCAGCTACCGGCTCACACCAGATTTCAGAACTCGATCTCGTCTGCAGTTTCGACGAAGCCTTGGATGGTGACGTCAAGGGATTCCAGACGCAGGGTGGAATTGGGTCCGAGCACGTTCGCCAGGTGCGGCGCCAGGTGTGTGCATGCGGATTTCAGCGGCTGCGCGAGCCGATGCAGCGTGCCTTCGGGCAACCGCTCATCGGGTCCGGCGATGGAGAGCGCCCCTAGCGGGTGACCGTCGTCGAGCAACGCGGCGGCGATTCCGTTGAATTGCCGGTGGTTTTCGCTAAAGGACATGGCGTATCCGGCGGCCCGGATGGTGAGCAGCTCGCGCTCGAGCTCAATCCGGTTGCGGCCACGAGCATGTGTGCTGATCACCTCGACGGCTTGGTTGGCCGGCAGGTGAGCCAGGATGACCCGGCCGCTACATCCTGACGTGAGCGGTGCCCGCTCACCGATCCGGACGGGAAGTCGCTGCGGATCGGCCTTCGGCTCGGCGCGAAGCACGAGAACTCGATGCTCGCCGCTACGCAAATGCAGGGTTGCGGTCTCCTGAGTCGCGGCGGCCAGCTTGGCCAGCACGGGGTGCGCGCGCTGCAGCAGCGCCGGTCGCGGTCCGATCAGCGACGCGAGCGCGATCGATCGGCCCCCGATTCGATACCCGCGGCGGCCGAGATGGTCGACGTACCCCTCGTCTTGCAGGGTGCGCAGCACGCGATACGCGCTGGCCTTGGACAGGTCCACGGCGGCGGCGATCGCCAGGAGACTGGCGGGTTGTTCCATCCCGCCAAGCGCCTCCAGCACTCGCAGCGACCTTCGGAGAAGGTCCGGTTGGGCACCTTCCCCGGCTTGACGTGATCCTGCCATCACACCTCGTTGGTTTCGGCTCGTGCAACTATCGTTGCACCC
>Ga0209051_1001013_pt1 | contig 26927 bp, 27 predicted proteins | sample AraplaCvi_mMS_r2_2_FD_184286 | JGI IMG/M metagenome (GOLD analysis project Ga0209051, IMG submission 184286) | Arabidopsis root microbial communities from North Carolina, USA - plate scrape MF_Cvi_mMS_r2 (SPAdes) (version 2) | ecosystem: Host-associated > Plants > Roots > Endosphere | place...
GGGCGAGGAGTACTACCCGCTGGGCCACACCAACTTCAACTCGCTGATCAACAAGATCAAGGTGGCCAAGCCCGACTGCATCTTTGCGGCGGTGGTGGGCGGCTCCAACGTGGCCTTCTACAAGCAGCTGAAGGCCGCGGGCATCACCGGCGACAAGCAGTTCCTGCTGACGCTGGCCGTGACGGAAGACGAGATGACCGGCGTGGGCGGCGAGAACTTCGCGGGCTTCTACTCGTCGATGAAGTACTTCCAGACGCTGGACAACGCGAACAACAAGAAGTTCGTGGAAGCCTTCAAGGCGAAGTACGGCAAGGACGCCGTCATCGGCGACGTGACGCAGGCGGGCTATCTCGGCCCGTGGCTCTGGAAGGCGGCGGTGGAGAAGGCCGGCAGCTTCGACGTGGACAAGGTGGTGGCCGGCTCGCCGGGCATCGAGCTGAAGACGGCGCCCGAAGGCTACGTGAAGCTGGACGCGAACCACCACCTGTGGAGCAAGGCGCGCATCGGGCAGGGGCAGCTGGACGGGACGTTCAAGGTGGTGGCGGAGTCGAGCGAGCTGATCAAGCCGGATCCGTTTCCGAAGGGGTACCAATAAATTCCCTGATGACTTTCTCCCTCCCCCTCTGGGGGAGGGCAGGGGTGGGGGCAAGCGGCGTTGCCAATGGGCACGCCCTGCCTGCCCCCATCCCAGCCTTCCCCCGGAGGGGGAAGGAGCCAATACCCAAACACCTGGAACCTGTCGCCATGACTCTGTCGGACATGATGAACATCGGCCTCATGCAGGGCTTCGCGGGGCTGAGCCTCTTCGCGGTGCTGCTGCTCATGGGCCTGGGGCTCGCGATCATCTTCGGCCAGATGGGCGTGATCAACATGGCGCATGGCGAGTTCATGACCATCGGCGCCTATTCCATCTACCTGGCCGCGCGCGTCACCGAAAGCCTCGCGCCCGCGTTCATGCCGTACTACTTTCCGATCGCGATCGGCCTGGCCTTCGTGTTCGCCTTCATCGTCGGCTGGATCGTGGAGTGGGTGCTGATCCGCCATCTCTACAGGCGCCCGCTCGACACGCTGCTGGCCACCTGGGGCGTGAGCCTGGGCCTGCAGCAGATCTTCCGCACCTTCATCGGCCCGAAGGAAGTGAGCCCCACGCTGCCCGAGTGGCTCATGGGCTCATGGACACCGCACGAGGGCCTGGACATTCCGATCAACGGCCTGTTCGTGCTGGCGCTCACCGCGCTGGTCACCGGCGGCGTGCTGGTCGCACTGCACAAGAGCCGCTGGGGCCTGCGCGTGCGTGCCACCGTGGCCAACCGGACCATGGCCAACGCGACCGGCATCGACACCATGAAGACCGACCGCCTGACCTTCGCGATCGGCTGCGGCATCGCCGGCGTGGCCGGCGCGGCCTTCACCACCATCGGCTCGACCGGGCCGACCTCGGGCTCGCTCTACATCGTCGACGCCTTCCTGGTCGTCACCTTCGGCGGCGCGGCCAGCCTGCTGGGCACCGTGGTCTCGGCCTTCGGCATTGCGCAGACGCAATCGGTCTCGGAGTTCTTCATGACCGGCTCGATGGCCAAGGTGCTGACGCTGTCGCTGATCGTGCTGATCCTGATGATGCGGCCGCAAGGGCTCTTCGCCGTCAAGGTCCGCCGCTGATGAACCCGAACCCTTCCTGGAGAACGTTCCGATGATGAATTTCATCAAGGCCTCGATCCTGCGCTACCAGCTCGGCAGCCTCTTGCTGCTGGTGCTGCTGCTGGCGGTCGTGCTGCCGCTGTCGCTCGACATCTTCCGCCTCAACCTCGTGGGCAAGTACCTCACCTATGCCTTCGTGGCCGTCGGCCTCGTGATGGTGTGGGGCTACGGCGGCGTGCTGAGCCTGGGGCAGGGCGTGTTCTTCGGCATCGGCGGCTATGCGATGGCGATGTTCCTCAAGCTCGAGGCCTCGGACCCGGTGTCGACCAAGATCCAGACCACGCCCGGCATTCCGGACTTCATGGACTGGAACCAGATCACCGAGCTGCCCGCGCTGTGGCTGCCGTTCAAGAGCCTGCCGCTGAGCCTGGCGCTGGTGGTGCTGGCGCCGATGGCGCTGGCCTGGCTCGTGAGCTTTGCGATGTTCAAGCGCCGCGTGGGCGGCGTGTACTTTGCGATCATCACGCAGGCGGTGGCGCTGATCTGCACCGTGCTCATCATCGGCCAGCAGGGCTACACCGGCGGCGTCAATGGCATGACCGACCTGAAGACGATGCTGGGCTGGGACACGCGCACCGACGGTGCCAAGTACGTTCTCTACTACGTCTGCGTCGGGCTGCTGCTCGCGAGCATCGTGCTGTGCCGCTGGATCCAGACCAGCAAGCTGGGCACGCTGCTGCTCGCCATGCGCGACAAGGAAGACCGCGTGCGCTTCTCGGGCTACGACGTGTCGAATTTCAAGGTCTTCATCTTCTGCCTGGCGGCCGGGCTCTCGGGCATCGGCGGCGCGATGTTCGCGCTGCAGGTGGGCTTCATGTCGCCGAGCTTCGTGGGCATCGTGCCTTCCATCGAGATGGTGATCTTCTGCGCGGTGGGCGGCCGCATGAGCCTGGTGGGCGCGGTGTACGGCGCGCTGCTGGTGAACGCGGGAAAGACGCTGTTCTCGGAGAGTTTTCCGGACCTGTGGCTGTTCCTGATGGCCGGCCTCTTCATCGGCGTGACCATGGCCTTCCCGATGGGGCTCGCGGGCCTTTGGGACGAAAAGATCAGGCCTTGGTGGAAGGAGCGCCGCAAGGCGCTGCGCGAGGCCGCGATGAAGCCGCCCGTATCCACGCCGATGCCGCCCACACCTGTCTCTCTTTCCTCGCCGTCTTCGCCCGCACCGCAGTTGCCTGAAGGCGTTGGCAGCCAGAGCGCCTGAACCCGGAGCCACACCTCATGAGCAACACCGACTTCGCGCTTGCCGTGGAAGACCTCAGCGTTTCGTTCGACGGCTTCAAGGCTATCGACGACCTCACGCTCTACATCGACAGGAACGAGCTGCGCGTGATCATCGGCCCCAACGGCGCGGGCAAGACCACGCTGCTCGACCTGATCTGCGGCAAGACGCGCGCCAGCGGCGGCAGCATCAAGTTCAAGAACACCGAGCTCACGAAGATGGCCGAGCACAAGCGCGTGCGGCTGGGCATCGGCCGCAAGTTCCAGACGCCGTCGATCTACGAGAACCTCAGCGTGTTCCAGAACCTCGAGGTGTCTTTTCCGAAGGGCCGCTCGGTGCTCGGCGCGCTGGCGTTCAAATGCGACGACGAGGTCAAGGTCAAGGTGCAGGCGGTGGCCGAGGACATCGGCCTGGCCGACCGGCTGCGCACCGAGGCGGGCCTGCTGAGCCACGGGCAGAAGCAGTGGCTGGAGATCGGCATGCTGCTGATGCAGGAGCCCGAGTTGCTGATGCTCGACGAGCCCATTGCCGGCATGAGTGCCCGTGAACGCGAGCTCACGGCCGAGCTGCTCAAGCGCATCTGCCAGAACCGCGCGGTGATCGTCATAGAGCACGACATGGCGTTCGTGAAGCAGATCGCGCACAAGGTCACGGTGATGCACCAGGGAAAGATCCTGGCCGAGGGGCCGATGGAGAAGGTGCAGGCGGATCCGAAGGTCATTGACGTTTATCTGGGGCACTAGATGAAGTGCAGTCGTTCAGGGCGCGCTCCCGCCGACGGGGTACGCGGCGAAGCGAATGTCCCCCGGCCTTCGGCCTCCTCCTTTATTTCGCTGCGCAAGGCACCCCATCGACATGATCGTTGGGCAGAGCGGCTGTTGATCAGCGGTACACCCACAGCGCGTCCAGGTGCGCAGGGCATCGGGTGCTCCCCGCAGCGAAATAAAGGAGGAGCCGAAGGCGGGGGACATTCGCGGAGGGGAGTACCCGGTGGCCTGTGCACCCGCCCTGGACAACAGCGGCAAGAATCAACAACAGGAGCCTGAGAGATGAGCAACATCATGCTGAAGGTCGAGGACCTGCACGTAGCCTACGGCCAGAGCGAGGCGTTGCATGGCATTTCCTTCGAGGGCCATGCCAACGAGACCGTGGCCATCATGGGCCGCAACGGCATGGGCAAGACCACGCTGTTCAAGAGCCTCATGGGCGTGCTGCCCATCAGGAGCGGGCGCATCGAGGTCGCGGGCCAGGACGTATCGCGCGACGAGAGCTTCAGGCGCGTCGCCAAGGGCATCGCCTACGTGCCGCAGGGCCGCATGATCTTCCCGACCCTCACGGTGGAAGAGAACATCCAGACCGGCCTCGAGAACTCGAAGACAAAACGCATCCCCGAAGAGATCTACGCCCTGTTCCCCGTGCTCTGGGACATGAAGCGCCGCAAGGGCGGCAACCTCTCCGGCGGCCAGCAGCAGCAGCTGGCCATTGCGCGCGCCCTCGTCACCGATCCCAAGGTGCTGCTGCTCGACGAGCCCACCGAAGGAATCCAGCCTTCGATCATCAAGGACATCGCCAAGGCGCTCAACGAGATCCGCAAGCTGCGCGGCATCACCATCGTCGTGTCCGAGCAGGTGCTGAGTTTTGCGTTGGACGTGGCTGACCGGCTCTTCGTGATCGAAGGCGGTCGGCTCGTACACGAAACGGCGCGCGACAAGACCGATGTCGATCACATCAAAGCCTATCTCTCCGTTTAACCACAACCCAACCAGGAGCCACTGCAAATGACGGACACGCTGATCAAGGTCGACCTGACCAAGCCGCCCACCGAGAACGAGATGATCCACAACCGCTGGCATCCGGACATTCCCATGGCCTGCTGGGTCAACCCGGGCGACGATTTCATCCTCGAGACCTTCGACTGGACCGGCGGCTTCATCAAGAACAACGACAGCGCCGACGACGTGCGCGACATCGACCTGAGCACCGTGCACTACCTCTCGGGCCCCGTGGGCGTGAAAGGCGCCGAGCCCGGCGACCTGCTGGTGGTGGACCTGCTCGACATCGGCGCCAAGCAGGACAGCCTCTGGGGCTTCAACGGCTTCTTCTCGAAGAAGAACGGCGGCGGCTTCCTGACCGACCACTTTCCCGAAGCGCAGAAATCCATCTGGGACTTCAAGGGCATGTTCACCAGCTCGCGCCACGTGCCGGGCGTGAACTTCGCGGGCCTGATCCACCCCGGCCTGATCGGCTGCCTGCCGGACAAGCCGATGCTTGACATGTGGAACGAGCGCGAGGGCAAGCTCATTGCCACCGACCCGGACCGCGTGCCCGGCCTGGCCAATCCGCCGTTCGCCGGTACCGCCCACATGGGCAAGATGACAGGCGAAGCGCGCGCCAGGGCGGCGGCCGAAGGCGCGCGCACCGTGCCGCCGCGCGAGCACGGCGGCAACTGCGACATCAAGGACCTGTCGCGCGGCTCGAAGGTGTTCTTCCCGGTGTACGTCGATGGCGCGGGCCTCAGCGTGGGTGACCTGCACTTCAGCCAGGGCGATGGCGAGATCACCTTCTGCGGCGCCATCGAGATGGCCGGCTGGGTGCACATGAAGGTCACGCTCATCAAGGGCGGCATGGCCAAGTACGGCATCAGGAACCCGATCTTCAAGCCGAGCCCGATCACGCCGCAGTACAACGACTACCTGATCTTCGAAGGCATCTCGGTCGACGAGGCCGGCAAGCAGTACTACCTGGATGTGAACGTGGCCTACCGCCAGGCCTGCCTGAATGCCATCGAGTACCTGAAGAAATTCGGCTATTCGGGCGCGCAGGCCTACTCGATCCTGGGCACCGCGCCCGTGCAGGGCCACATCAGCGGCGTGGTCGACGTGCCCAACTCCTGCGCCACGCTCTGGCTGCCCACGCAGATCTTCGACTTCGACATCAACCCGAACGCAGCGGGGCCGATGAAGATGATCGACGGCAGCATCGACATGCCGCTGTCGCACGACCTGGCCTGACGGACGCGCCCATGCCCACCTACGACTACGCCTGCGGCCAGTGCGGCGGCTTCGAGGCGCTGCGGCCTTCGGGCCAGCGCGACGAGCCCGCCGCGTGCCCCGACTGCGGCTGCGCATCGCCGCGCGTGCTTTCGGCGGCGCCGCGGCTCGCGTTGATGGCCTCTGGCACGCGCCGCGCGATGGAGACCAACGAGCGCGCCCGGCACGAGCCGGGCAGCTCGCGCGACTACGCGCGCTTCAAGCATCCGGCGGGCTGCGGCTGCTGCTCGGGTTCGTCGTCGCGGCGCAGTGCGACAGTCACGGCGGCGAACGGCGCCAAGTCGGCGCCTTCGAAGCGGCCCTGGATGATTTCGCACTAATGCCGGGCTAATAATTTGTGGCGTGCAGCGGGCCGGCGCCGGCCGATTGTTTCAATCCCGTGAACGCCGCGATTCCGTTTGCGGCGGTTTTTTTGGGGCCTTCAGGATCACACTTCATTTCACCAACCAACCCATTAGGAGATTGAAATGAATGCCTCGAAAGTCCTCGCTGCTGCTGCCCTCTCGCTCCTGGCTGCCGCCGGTGCGCATGCAGAAACCTACGAAGGCGTGCTGACCGTGAACTCCGGCGTCTCGCGCGCCGAAGTCGCGCCGCAAGCCGTTGCCGCCGCCCGCGCCGGCAATGAATACAGCGACGGTGCCGCCGCTGGCGCGCAAGCCTTCACCTCGACCGCCGACCGTGCAGTGATCCAGGCCGAAGCCGTTGCCAAGGCGCATGACCCGCTCGCAAGTCTCGACCGCCGCGCGTTCTACCGCGACGAAGTGCCGCAAGCCTACAAGAAGCCCAGCGTGTCGTTCACGCGCCAGGCCGGCCTCTGAGCCGAAGCTGGCCCTTGATCGGCGCAATGAAGAACGGGCCCTCGACGGGGCCCGTTTTTTCGTTTTTCCGCGCCGGTCATCCGATCCTGAATACCTTGGCCTGGCCGTTGCACAGGGCGCGCAGCTCGTCGCCCTCGATCTCGATGTGCGTCCAGGTGGCGAACACGCCATCGCCGTCCGACAGTTCGATGCTGTCGTCAGACAGCGCGCAGTAGCGGAAGATGGGTGCGCAGGCGGGGCCATCCCTTTCTCCGAGGACCGCGGCGACGGTGCCGTCCGGATCGAAGCGATAGCTCTCGACCGCCGTTTCGGAGACCAGTGCCAGGCGGCGCGCGGTGGGCACGGGTGGTTTCATCGGCGCTCCCTGCCGCGCATCATTCGCGCGTGAGCGCGAAGCTCTTCCTGATGCCGCCCGTGGCCGAAGGCGCCACCCACAGATCGAACTCTCCGGGCTCCACCGTCGGCTTCATGTCGCGGCCAACGAACTGCAAGTCGTCCGCGCGCAGCGTGAACTCGACCACCTTCGACGCCCCGGGCTCGATGCGCACCTTGCGGAAGTTCTTGAGCTCGCGCACGGGTCGCGTCACGCTCGCGGCGCGTTCGGCGGCATACAGCTGCACCACTTCCTCGGCCTCGCGCCGGCCGGTGTTGGTGACGGTGGCGCGCACACGCAGTGTGCCGCCGAGCGGCAGCCGGTCCTGGCTCAGTTCCATACTGTCGTAGCGTACCGGCGCATAGCCGATGCCATGGCCGAAGGGGTAGAGCGCCTGGTTCGTGGTGTCCACGTAGCGGGTCTTGAAAGCCATGGCCTGGTCGTTGTCGGGCAGCGGCCGGCCGGTGCGCTTCTGGCCGTAGTAGAAGGGCACCTGGCCGGAGGCCCGCGGAAAGCTCACCGGTAGCCGGCCCGAGGGATTGAAGTCGCCGAACACCACGTCGGCAATGGCCGTGCCGGTCTGCACGCCGAGAAACCAGGTGACGAGGATGGCGTCGGCATCGCGCACCGCGCCCCTGAGCGCCATCGCGCGGCCGTTGCTCAGCAGCACGACCACCGGCTTGCCGGTGGCGGCCACGGCCTCGGCCAGGTCCTGCTGGGCCTGTGGAATGCCGATGTCGGTTCGCGAGCGGGCTTCGCCCGACATGCGCTCGCTCTCGCCGATGGCGAGCACCACCACGTCGGCCTCGCGCGCGGCGGCCACGGCGGCCTCGATGCCATCGGCGAGCGGCGCATCGATGCCCGAGCCGCGCACCACCGTCAGCGCAGCGGGATCGGCCAGCGCGGCGCGCAGGCCTTCGTCGATGCCGACCGGTGCCGACTGGCCCGGGAACAGGCTCCACGCGCCGAGCAGGTCCTGCGTGCCCGAGGCGAAGGGTCCGATCAGCGCGATCTTCCGGCCCGACCTGGGCAGCGGCAGCACCGCGCGCTCGTTCTTCAGCATCACGATGGAACGGCGCGCGTCCTCGCGCGCGAGCGCGATGTGCGCGGGGTTGTCGGCCCGGGGCTTTGCCGGTGCGGCATCGAGCCCGCGAAAAGGTGCATCGAAGAGGCCCAGCCTCTGCTTGACCCACAGCACGCGGCGCACCGCGTCGTCCAGGCGCGCCATCGGCACTTCGCCCGAGGCCACGAGCTCGGGCAGGTAGCGCATGTACAGGCCGCTCTGCATGCTGACGTCGGTGCCGGCCAGGAACGACTGCTTGGCCGCCTCGCGGCCGTTGGCGGCGTAGCCGTGCGCGATCAGCTCCTCGTCGGCCGTGTAGTCGGACACCACGAAGCCCTTGAACTTCCACTCGTCGCGCAGCACGCCCGTCAGGAGCGCCGGGTTGGCAATGGATGGAATGCCCGAGATCTCGTTGAAGGCGCTCATGACCGAGAGCGCACCCGCGTCCAGCGCGGCGCGGAACGGCGGCAGGTAAACCTGGCGCAGCGTGCGCTCGGAGATGTCGGTGGCGGCATAGTCGAGCCCGCCTTCGGCGGCGCCATAGGCCGCGAAATGCTTGGGCGTGGCCAGCAGCGAATCGGCGTGCGACAGGTCTGTGCCCTGGAAGCCGCGCACGCGCGCGGCCGCGAACTGGTTGGCCAGGTACACGTCTTCGCCCGCGCCCTCGATGCCGCGGCCCCATCGCGCGTCGCGTGCAATGTCCACCATCGGCGCGAAGGTCCAGCGAAAGCCGTCGGCGCTGGCTTCCACCGCGGCCGCGCGCGCGGTGCGCTCGGCGAGTTCGGGCTCCCAGCTCGCGGCTTCGGCCAGCGGCATCGGGAAGATGGTGCGAAAGCCGTGGATCACGTCGGCGCCATAGAGCAGGGGGATGCCCAGGCGCGATTCGCGCACGGCCACTTCCTGCAGCACCCGCTTGCGTTCCAGCCCCTCGTTATTGAACAGGCCCGTGAGGCGGCCGGCGCGCACGTCGTCGATCTCCTGCTGCCCATTGCGCTGGGCGGCCTGCGGGTTGCCGGGAATGTTGGTGTCGGCCGGACCGTAGAGGCTGAGCTGGCCCACCTTCTCCTCGACTGTCATGCGGGCGATGAGCGATTCGACGCGGGCGTCCGCGTCCTCGGCGGCGGTGGGGACTGCGACACAGGCGGGGGTGAGGAGACAGAAGGCCAGGCCCAGCAGGGCCGCCATGGCGGGGATTCGAACGTGCATGGCACACCATTCTCACGCCAAAGCCGGCCCGCGCGGCGCGGTCGGGCTTTGGAGCTGTTACACCCGGTTCAGCAGCGGCTGCCCCTGGGTCCAGCGCCGCAGGTTGTCCAGGAAGATGGCCGCCACGCGCGTCTCGTTGCCGTTGGAGTGGCCGGCGGTGTGCGGCGTGACGATCACGTTGGGCAGCGCCCACAGCGGCGATGCGGCCGGCAGCGGCGCGAGCGCGACTGCGTCGACGAGGTGGCGGGTGCGTTCGCTCAGCGGACAGGCCAGCACCAGCCAGTCGGCACGCGGCAGCCCGCTGCCCACGAGCGGCGCCCGGCTTCGGCTGCGCTACGCTTCCAGCAACTGCGGAGAGCAGCGCGCCAGCATCAGCACGCCGGCCAGCGCGGTCTGCACCACCACGCCCGCATTGGCGCCCGGCGAGGTCGTCACGGCCACGCCGCGCGCACAGCGGCCCTTCGTGGAGGGAACCTGGAGTACGCCCGCATGGGTCATCGGGTGGTTCCTTCTTCGATGGGAGGAGTCGGTTCATTCACTCGGCGCCCAGCTGCAGGCGGCTGGGCAGGCGCTTCTCGATCGCGAACTTGAGCAGCGCCGCCGAGCGGAAGATGCCGTGCGCGAACTTGCCGTAGGGCAGCGTGAGGAACAGCGCCATCACCACGCCCAGGTGCACCGCGAGCAGCAGCGCCATGAAGCCGGTGTCGCGCCAGGCCAGCAGCGCCAGGCCGGTCACGCTGGTGAGCAGCAGCAGCGCGATGAAGCCGCGGTCCATCGGCCGCTGGGCCACGTCGCCATGCGCCGCATTGCGTCGCAGGTTCATCCACAGCAGGCCGACGGGGCCGGCCACCAGGCCGATGCCGCCTGCCGTGCCCAGCAGCACCGGCAGGCTCGTGAACGCATAGGGCGCGTGCAGGCCGAGCAGGTAGTGGTAGAGCGTTGCCACGCAGGTGGAGGCGAAGCACAGCATGAAGCCGTAGAAGGTGAAGTGGTGCAAGCGGCGCCGCCAGAGCGTGAAGCGGTCGTCTTCGTTGTTGCAGCCCTCGCCGTGGCCGCCGCCGAGATACTTGAGGCGCAGCACGTCGTGCGCGGCCTCGGCGCCGGCCGCGGCGCGCACGCCGGCCACTTCGCCCGGCGCGTTCTCCTGTGCCGGCGACACCTCGCGCCAGAAGCGCCGCACGCCCATCGCCAGCGCGAACACCACGAAGGCGAACACCGCACCGAACACCAGCGCGAGAAAGTTGTGCGGGAAGATCGCGTAGAAGTTGCCCGCAAGCGGCGCGTGCAGCAGCGCGCCCGTCATTGCCACCGCCAGCACCAGGAACAGCGCGAGCCCGGCGGCCAGTGCCAGCGCAACCGTGAGGCCGGCCTTCCTGTACAGCGCCCCCATCGCGGGCGGCCACGCGTAGTCGTGGTAGGTCTGCATGCGCACCTGCGCCATCGCCTGCGGCACGTTCACCGCGAACTCGTGCGGCGGCGCATATTGGCAGGCATGCAGGCAGGAGCCGCAGTTGTGGCACAGGTTGGCAAGGTAGTGCGTGTCGGCCTTGCCGAACTCGAGCCGCCGTGTCATCGCGGGGAACACGGCGCAGAAGCCTTCGCAATAGCGGCAGGCGTTGCAGATCTGGAGAATGCGTGCGACTTCGCCTTCGCTGGCGGTCAGCGGCAGGGCGGGGCGAATGGGGATCACGCGCGCCGAGGCGCTGCCGATGCCGTCGGCATCCGCACGGGCGCGTGCGGCCAGATCAGTGAGCTGCTGCAAGGGCGGTCTCCGGGGATTTCTTCGAAAGGTTCTTTGCTGCGCGTGCCGCCTGCGTGCCCGCGATGCGGCCGAAGGCCGTGCCGATGCTCATGCCCACGCCGGCCGTGTAGCCCTTGCCCAGCACGTTGCCGGCCATCATTTCGCCAGCCACGAACAGGTTGGGGCTGGGGCGTCCGCCGAAGCGCACGGCCGCGGTCTCGTCCACCTTGAGGCCCAGGTAGGTGAAGGTGATGCCGGGCCGCACGGGGTAGGCGTGGAAGGGCGCGGTGTCGATGGGGCGCGCCCAGTGCGTCTTGGCCGGCGCGATGCCTTCGGTGTGGCAGTCGTCGAGCGCGGTGTGGTCGAAGCGGCCGACGCGGCAAGCGGCGTTGTAGTCCTGCACGGTGCGCACGAAGGTGGTTTCGTCGAGGCCGATCTTTTGCGCCAGCTTGCCGAGCGTGTTCGCCTGCGTGCCGGGGAACACAGGCGGCATGAAGCGGCCGACCGCCTTCTGGTCGATGACCGACCACGCGATCTGCCCCGGCTGCTGCGCCACGAGCCGGCCCCAGATGGCGTAGCGCTTGGGCCAGAAGTCCTCGCCCTCGTCATAGAAGCGCCGGGCCTCGCGGTTGACCACGACGCCGAGCGACACGCAATCGATGCGGGTGCAGATGCCGCCGTCGTAGAGCGGCGCGCGCGCATCGATGGCCACCATGTGGCCCTGCGATGGATCGCCGATGCTGTCGGCGCCCGCGCCGATCATGTACTTCAGCAGCACGCCCTGGTTGAAGCGCGTGCCGCGGACGAGGAAGTTGTCGGCCGGCCATTCGCCGCGCTCGTTCCGGCCCCAGGCCTCGCGCAGCCATTCGCGGTTCGACTCGAAGCCGCCGGCGGCCAGCACGCAGCTCTTTGCCGCGATGCGCTCGCCGGCCTCGGTGCGCACGGCCACGAAGCGGTCGCCGTCGAGCTCGACCGAGGCCACGGGCGTGTCGTAGCGGATCTGCACGCCCAACCGTTCGGCGCTGCGGAAATAGGCGTTCACCAGCGCCTTGCCGCCGCCCATGAAGAAGGCATTGGTGCGCGCCACGTGCAGCGCACCCGACAGCGGCGGCTGGAAATGCACGCCGTGGCGGCGCATCCAGTCGCGGCAGTTCGACGAGGCGCGGATCACCAGGCGCGCGAGATGCTCGTCGGTCAGGCCGCCGGTCACCTTCAACAGGTCTTGCCAGTACTCCTCTTCAGGGTAGGCATCGACCAGCACGTCCTGCGGCGCGTTGTGCATGCAGCGCAGGTTGCGCGTGTGCTGCGAATTGCCGCCGCGCCAGGCCTTGGGCGAGGCTTCCAGCAGCAGCACCGAGGCGCCGGCCTCGCGCGCCATCAGCGCGGCGCACAGCGCGGCATTGCCGCCGCCGACAACCAGTACGTCTATCACTCGTGGGTCTCCTTGGAATCCAGGAGACTTTAGGGAGCGCGGCCTTCACGCGAAAGGCCGGAACAGGCAACGGGTGTTCAGTTTTCGAGAAGACTGGCGCCGGCCCAGCGCCCTTCGCGCACCAGGGCGCGGGCGGTGTCGGCAAGCACCACGCGCGCCGCCAGCGCGGCCGGCGAAAGCTCGTCGTCGGACAGGCTCACCAGCAGGTTGTGGCGGCCCACGTGCGCATCGCTGATCTGCGTGAGCTGAAGGTCGCCGCGGTCATGGCGGGCGGTGGCGGCGCCGGGCTGGATGGTCGCGCCGTGGCCGGCGCGCACCGCGTCCATCAACAGCGCCAGGCCGTCCACCTCGGCGACGATGCGCGGCGCGGTGCGGGCCCGCGCGAAAGCCGCCATCAGCGTGGCGCGCAGGCCGTGGCTGCCGCTGGGCAGGATGAGCGGCAGCTCGGCCAGTTGCGACAGGCGCACCTTGGCGCCAGACGGGCGCTGCGCGAGATTCGGCGATGCGATCACGAACAGCTTTTCCCCCAGCAGCGGCAGCACGCTCCAGCGCCGCGGCGTGTCGGTCTGGAACAGCACCGCCAGGTCGAGCTGGCGCGCATGCAGCATCGTCGTGAGGTGGCCCGAGAGCGCCTCCACCATGTGCAGCCGTACCTCGGGATAGCGCTCCTGCATCGCCCGCATCAAGGGCACGCCGAGCACGGTGGCGGTGGTGGGCGCGAGGCCCACGCTCACATGGCCCGACAGGCGCGCCTGCTGCGCCGCGCGCACCGCGTCGTCGGCATGGCGCAGCGTGAGCTGCGCCTGGTGCAGGAAGGCCATGCCGGCATCGGTGGGCGTGACGCCGGTCGAGCTGCGCTGCAACAGGCGCGTGGAAAGCTCGCCTTCGAGCCGGCTGATCTGCTGGCTCAGCGCCGACGTGACCACGCCCAGTTCGATGGCCGCACGGCCCATGCTGCGGAGTTCGCAGACCTTGACGAAGTAGCGCAGTTGCCGGAGTTCCATGTGCGCATCATCGCGCAGATAAAAAAATGGCTGCCGGTACCTGTCGCGCAGGCACTGGCAGCCGTGGAAACCGGGATCGGCGCGGCTTATTGCCTGTAGCTGTCGTCGATGCGGTCGAGCTTGCGGATCAGCGAGGGCCAGACGAACTGCCCGCCCAGGCCGCCGGTCTGCACCTTCATTGCCTGGCCCACGCCTTCGACGATCTTGGGGTTCACCTGCGTGAGTTCGCCGCCGCCGGACTGCGCGGCGATCTGGATCTGGCAGGTGTTCTCGAAGGTGTACATCGAAAGGAAGGCGTCCGCAATGGTCTTGCCGCAAGTCAGCAGGCCGTGGTTGCGCAGCATCAGGAAATTGGCGTGCCCCAGGTCGGCCTGCAGCCGCGGCTTCTCGTCGTCGCGGAAGGCCACGCCTTCGTAGTCGTGGTAGGCCAGCGATGCCAGCACGAAGGTCGACTGCTGGCTGATGGGCAGCACGCCGTTCTTCTGCGCGCTCACCGCGATGCCGGCCCGGGTGTGGGTGTGCAGCACGCACTGGATGTCCTCGCGCGCCGCATGCACGGCGCTGTGGATCACGAAGCCGGCCGGGTTCACGGGGTAGGGCGACTCGATGACCTTGTTGCACTGCTGGTCGACCTTGACCAGGCTCGAGGCGGTGATCTCGTCGAACATCAGGCCGTAGGGGTTGATCAGGAAGTGGTGCTCGGGCCCGGGAATGCGCGCGCTGATGTGCGTGAAGACGAGGTCGCTCCAGCCGTAGAGCGCCACCAGGCGATAGCAGGCGGCGAGGTCGACGCGCAGCTGCCACTCCTCGGCGGAGACGAGCTTCTGGATTTCGGACTGGGTGTTTGCGTTCATGGTGCGTGGTTTCCTTGTGGGGGTCAGGCCGCGGCCGGTTCCGTCATGGCGGCCTTGTAGATGCTTTGCTTCGGCTGCGCCATCAGGCGCCGCAACATGGGCTCGAATTCGCTGATGGGCAGCGTCTCGGCGCGGGGATCGAAGGCCGGGTTGTCGTAGAGCGCGCAGAACTCGGCCGTGCGCTCGTAGTGCGGATGGTCCTTGAAGCCGTCGCGCATGTCTCGGTCCAGGCCGATGTGATGGAAGAAGTAGTGGCCCTGGAAGATGCCGTGGTGCTGCACCATCCAGTGGTTGGCCTCGCTCACGAAGGGCTTGAGAATGGCCGCGGCAATGTCGGGATGGTTGAAGCTGCCGAGCGTGTCGCCGATGTCGTGCAGCAGCGCGCACACCACGTATTCCTCGTCGCGGCCGTCGCGCAGCGCGCGCGTGGCGGTCTGCAGCGAATGGGTGTAGCGGTCGACCGGGAAGCCGCCGTAGTCGCCTTCGAGGATCTGCAGGTGCCTGATCACGCGTGCCGGCAGGCCGCTCGCGAACTGCCTGAACTCGCCGCCGATCAGTTGCCAGTCTTCGCGCGTGCTTTCCTGCATGCTCCTGAAACCTGCCCGTTCGCTCATCGTGTCCGTCTCCGTGTTCTTTGGGGGGAGCGGCCACTGTAGACCCGGGCTTGACGTTCAACTGTCAAGAATTTGACAATGCAAGGCTCTGGTAAACCCCCGCATGCCGCCTTCCAAACCGCGTCTTTCCGCCCCGCACCGCGCTGCGATGGAGCGCAATCCATGGTTCACCAGCATGCCGCGCGCGCAGCGCGAAGCACTGCTGGGCGCGGCCGAACTCATTCACGTGCGGCGCGGCGCAATGGTGTTCCGCCAGGGCGATCCGATCCATGCTGCCGGCGGCGGCTTCTATGGCCTCTTGGCCGGCACGATCAAGATCTCGTCGCTGCGGCAGGACGGGCGCGAGGCCATTCTTGCGGTGCTCGAGCCCGGCAACTGGTTCGGCGAGATCACGCTGATCGACGGCTCGCCGCGCACCCACGACGCCACCGCGCTGGAGGCGCTCGACCTGCTCGTGGTGCCGCCCGAGGCCTTTGCCCAGCAGATGCGCGACGTGGTCTTTGCCAACGCGGTGGCCGCCATGCTGGCCGCGCGCGTGCGCATGCTCTACGGCCTCACCGAAGACGCCACGCTGCGCAGCCTGCGTGCCCGCGTGGCGCACCGGCTGCTGGTGCTGGCGCGCGGCGACGCCACGCAGTCGGTGCACCTGCGCCGCATGCTGATGCTGCCGCAGGAGGCGCTGGCGATGATGCTCGGCGTCACGCGCCAGACGCTCTCGAAGGAGCTCAATGCGCTGGCGGACGAGGGCGTGCTCGCGCTGGGCTACGGACGCATCGAGCTCCGATCGCTCGATGCGCTGCAGGCGCTGGTGAGCACCGGATAGCGCCTCAACGCAATACGCGGCCGTCGGCCGAGATGCTGATCAGGTCGATGGTGCGCGAGGCATCGCGCAGGCCCGGACGCAGGTTGACGCGGAAGCCGCCCACGTCGTAGTCGGTCATGGCGGTCATCACGCGCTGCAGGCTCGCGGTGGTGAAGCCGCGGCCCGCGCGGCGCACCGCTTCGCCCGCCACCTTGACCGCGATGAAGCCTTCGAGGCCTTCGTACGAGGGCGTCTGGTCGGAGTTGTCGACTGCGGCGCGGTACTCCTTGACGATCGGGATGGCCGAGGGCCGCGGCGACGGCACCACCTGCGAGATCACGATGCCGCCGATGTCCTTGCCCAGTTCGGCATAGAGCGGGTCGATGCCCACGATCGAGAAGGCCATGAAGCTGCCGCTGTAGCCGCTCTTGCGCAGCTTGCGGATCGCGTTGGCCGTGGTGCCCGAGAGCGACACCAGCACGATGGCCTGCGGCGACTGCTGCAGAACCGTCTTCAGTGCCGCGTCGAGCTTGTCGGCGCCGGCCGGCACCATCGCCGAGGCCACCAGCGCGGGCAGCTTCAGCTCGGTGATGGCCTGCTGGACGGCGGCGAGGCCGGCGCGGCCCATGGCGTCGTCATCGCCCACCAGCGCGATGCGCGTCTGGCCCACGGTGGCGCACTGGCGCACGATCTTCAGCGCCTCGTCGATCATGCCGGGGCGCACGTGGAACACATGGGGATGGCTGGCCTCGCGCAGCGAGTCGGCGGCGGCAAAGGGCGCGAACAGCAGGCTGCCCTGCTGCGCGGCGACGTTGGCGCCGGCGTCGCTGCTGGCGGTACCCACGAAGCCGAACAGCATGTCGGCCTTGTCGGCGCCGAGCAGGGTGCGCGCATTGGCGGCTGCCCGGCCCGCGTCGTAGCCGTCATCGAGCTGCAGCAGCTTCAGCTGCAGGCCGCTCGCGGCATTGCGCTCGTTGAAGTCGGCCACCGCGAGCCGGCTGCCGGCCGCAAACGCCAGCCCAATCTCGCCGGCCGCGCCCGTCAGCGGCACCGACTGGCCCAGCACGACCACCCGGGCGCCCGCTGCGCGGTTCGATGATTGCGACAGCGCCGGAAGATGAACGCCGCTGCCCAGCAGCAGCGCCCCGCACGCCTTGCCCAGCCATTCCCTGCGAGAACTGTCCATGGCTCACCTTTTTTAACAGTAGTAAAAAAGTGTAGCAATTTCGGTGCCCAGGGGGAAGGCTGCGGCGAAAGATGCCGGCCGGCCTGCCGATGGCGCGGCTTCAGGCGCGCCGGAACACCAGGTCCCAGACCCCGTGGCCCAGCTTGATGCCGCGGTTCTCGAACTTGGTGAGCGGCCGGTACGCCGGCTTGGGCGCATAGCCTTCGGCCGTGTTGCGCAGCAGCGGCTCGGCGGACAGCACCTCGAGCATCTGCTCGGCGTAGGGCTGCCAGTCGGTGGCGCAATGGATGTAGCCGCCCGGCTGCAGGTGCTCGGCGAGCTTCTTCACGAACTCGGGCTGGATCAGGCGGCGCTTGTTGTGGCGCTTCTTGTGCCACGGGTCGGGGAAGAACACATGCACGCCGGCCAGGGAGCCGGGGCGCAGCATGTGGTCGAGCACGTCGACCGCATCGTGCGCGCAGATGCGGATGTTGGGGATCGACTGCTCGCCGATGCGCTTGAGCAGCGCGCCCACGCCGGGTTCGTGCACTTCGCAGCACAGGAAGTTGGTCTCGGGCAGCACGGTGGCGATGTGCGCGGTGGCCTCGCCCATGCCAAAGCCGATCTCGAGCACGGTGGGGCCGGCGCGGCCGCCGAAGGCCGCCGTCAGGTCGAGCGGCTCGGGCTTGTAGGGGATGAGGAACAGCGGTCCCAGTTCGGCGAAGGCGCGGGCCTGGCCTTCGGTGGTGCGGCCGGCGCGCTTCACGAAGCTCTTGAGGCGGCGGTGCAGCGGATGCGGTTTGTCGGCGGCGGCGTCGCTCGGCGGGGAATCGTGGGGCACGGTGTCGGAAGAGGTCATTGCGGCCGCGAATTGTAGAGATCGCGCCATTCGGGCACCCAGCCGGCCAATGCAGCCGCGCAGGATGCCGCCGTGGTGGCGCGCAGCCCGAGCACGCGCGCGGCCGCGTCGAGCGCGGCCAGGGCGGCTTCGGGCGTGGCGGTGTCGATGGCGGTGGCGCCGTTCTGCTTGGAGAGCTTGTCGCCGTCGGCGCCGCGCACCAGTGGCGTGTGCAGGTAGCTGGGGGTGGGCAGGCCGAGCGCGCGCTGCAGCAGGATCTGGCGCGCGGTGTTGTCGGCCAGGTCCTCGCCGCGCACCACGTCGGTCACGCCCTGTTCCGCGTCGTCGACCACCACCGCAAGCTGGTAGGCCCAGGGGCCGTCGGCGCGGCGCAGCACGAAGTCGCCGACCTCGCGGCTCACGTCCTGGCACTGGCGGCCGAGGCGGCGGTCGGTCCAGCAGAGTTCGCCGGAGGCCAGCGCTGGCTGGGCCGATTCGAACTTCTCGGTGGCAAAGCGCCAGGCACGTGCGGGCTTGCCGTGCAGCCCGTCGCGGCAGGTGCCGGGGTAGACCCGCTCGCCATGGCGCGTGTGCGGCCGGCCGAGCCGCGCCAGCGCCTCGTCGATGTCCTTGCGCGAACAGCCGCAGGGGTAGGCAAGGCCGAGGGCCTGCAGCCTTGCCAGCGCGGCTTCGTAACGCGCGGAGCGCTGCGTCTGCCATACCGGCGCTTCGTCCGGCAGCAGGCCGCAGTCGGTCAGCTGCCCAAGGATGTGCTCGCCCATGCCGGGCAGGCAGCGTTCGGTGTCGGCGTCCTCGATGCGGACCAGCCAGCGCGCCTGGGGGCCGCGCGCGCGCACGTCGAGCCAGCTTGCGAGCGCGGCCACCAGCGAACCGGCGTGCAGCGGGCCGGTGGGCGAGGGCGCGAAACGGCCGGTCTCCCGCATCCGAGGATCAGATCACTGCAAGCGCCAATGAAAGGCCCGAGAGGAACGCGTCTTCGACCCGGTGCCCGGTGCACCAGTCGCCGGCCACGCCGATGCGCGCCTTGGCGTCCCACAGATGGCTCTTGCCCACTGGAACCTGGGTCTGGGCTTCGGTCCAGCAGCGTGCCCGAGCGTGCGTGGGCGCGGCATGGATGCCGGTGATCTCGGCGAAGGCGCGCAGCAGCTTGGCTTCGACGCGCGAGGCGTCGTCACGCAGGTGCTCCTGCGACCAGGCGGCGCTGGCCTGCAGCGTCCAGCGCTCGACGCGTTCGCGGCCGGGCTTGGACGATTCGCGCGCGAGCCATGCCACGCGGTGGTGGGTGCTGCGCGCCGCATTCCATTGCGGACCGAGGTGCGACATGTTGGCCTGGTTGGCCTGCGGGAACGCGATCATCAGCGTCCAGCAGGGCGCAATGCGCACCGGCTCGATCTTCTGGCTGATGGAAGCGGAAAGCTTGCCGTCGCCCAGCAGCACCCGCGTGCGCGAGGGCGGCACGGCCAGCAGCACGGCGTCGAAGCCCGAGTACACGTGCTGCGAATCGTCTTCGCCGGCGGTGCGCAGCTGCCAGCGCTTGGGGTCGAGCGCATCGGGCTCGATCTGCGTGACCTGCGTGTCGAGCACGAGGCTGCCGCCCAGCGGCGCGGCCCAGTGGGCCACCAGCGCGTCCATGCCGGGCTGCGCCACCCAGTGCGATTCGCGCCCGGGCAATGCGGCCTCGGCCACGCGGCCGTGCGCATCGAGCACGCGCACGAGGTTGGCGCTCCAGGGACGGCAGAGGCTGGGTGTGGCTTCGAGCGCCAGCGCAAAGCGCGGATCGCGCACGGTGAAGTACTGCGCGCCACTGTCGAAGCGGCCGAAGGCGGTGTCGACGCTCGCCATGCGCCCGCCGGGCGCGGCCTCGCGTTCGAACACCGTGACTTTGTGGCCGGCCTGCACCAGCGTTCGCGCGCAGGCGACTCCGGCAATGCCGGCGCCGACGACGGCGTAGTGGCGTGGAGCGGTGGGGGTTCGGTGGCGGTCGGCCGCCTTTGCAGTTGCGCGAGTGGTCATGAGGGACTCTTTTCTTGTGTACGGAGACGGATGGATGTGTCCGGACTCTACAACGGTCTGCAAAAGGGGCGGCCGCGCGGCTGCAAGGCGATGGCTTTCAACGCCCCCGGTGCCGCTCCAGCAGCGCCCGCCGCGTGGCCTCGTGCTCGAACTGCGCGAGCCACCATTCGAGTGCGCGGCCCGGACCGCCCGCGCTGCGCGCGCGCCAGGCGCAGTGCATGGTCGCGAGCGGCGGTTGGCGCTCGGTCTTGCGCTCGACCAGGTGGCCGGCCTCGATGTAGGGCCGCGCCATCGGCTCGGGCAGAAAGCCGCCGCCCAGGCCGTGCAGCTGCGCGTTCAGCTTGGCCTGCATGCTCGGCACCGTGAGCACGTCCTGCCCGCCGACCAGGTTGACCGTCATGCTCGGCCCGCTGCGCACCGAGTCGGCCGCCGCCACCGCGCGATGCTGGCGCAGCACCGCATCGGTCAAGGGCTCGGGCAGGCGCGCGAGCGGATGGTGCGGCGCCACGGCATAGACAAAACACAGCTCGCCGATCGGCCGGCTGCGGATGCCGGTGGCGGTGAAGGCCAGGCTCGCGGCGTCGAGCACCGCGCCGATGGCCAGGTCGGCCTCGCCGCTGGTCAATGCCTCGATGGTGCCCAGCAGGGTCTCGTCACGCAGCTTGAGCCGCGTCGGCGGATCGAGCGCGAAGAAGGCCGTGGCCAGGTCGAGCAGCGGATCGCGCGCGATCACGCTGTCGACCGCAATGGTGAGCATCGGCTCCCAGCCGGTGGCCACGCGCTTGACGCGGTTGGCCACCGCATCGATCTCGCCGAGCAGCCGCGCCGCCTCGCGCAGCAGCTCGGCGCCGGCCTCGGTGATGCGGGCCTGGCGCGCGCTGCGGTCGAACAGCAGCACGTCGAGCGCGTCCTCGATCTGGCGCACGCGGTAGCTGAGCGCGCTGGGCACCAGATTGAGCTCCCGCGCCGCGCCGGCAAAGCTGCCGGTGGCGGCCACCGTCTGCAGCATGGCGAGCGCGTCGGGGGTCAGTACGTCTCTGGCGCTGGGCATGTCGGCTCCCGTGGATTGATGGATTGATCGATCAAAAAATTTGAATGATGCCATCAAAACCCGGCGCTTTTGCAGCGGGGGTGCGGGCCTAAAGTTCTTCACATCCGCTGCGCATCCGGCGCGGCATACGAAGAAGGCCCGAACATCCCCCACGGGACAGGGCCGAAGGAGTTTGACGATGTTGCAAGTCCGTAAATCACAGGAACGCGGTTATGCCGACCATGGCTGGCTGCGCTCGTTCCACAGCTTTTCCTTTGCCGGCTACTACGACCCGGCCCACATGGGTTTCGGCAACCTGCGGGTGATCAACGAAGACCGCGTGGCCGCGGGCGCCGGCTTCGGCACCCATGGCCACAAGGACATGGAGATCATCAGCTACGTGCTTTCGGGTGAACTGGCGCACAAGGACAGCATGGGCAACGTGGAATCCATCCCGCCGGGCGACGTGCAGCGCATGAGCGCCGGGCGCGGCGTGATGCACAGCGAGTTCAACCACAAGGCCGACGAGACCACGCACTTCCTCCAGATCTGGATCGAGCCGAACGTGCGCGGCATTGCGCCCGGCTACGAGCAGAAGAAGTTCAGCGACGCCGAGAAGCGCGGCAAGCTGCGCCTGGTGGCCTCGCCCGACGGCGCCGACGGCTCGGTGACGGTGCATGCCGATGCGCGCCTCTTCGCCGGGCTGCTCGACGGCGACGAGAAGGCCAGCCTGGCGCTCGACCCCCAGCGCAAGAGCTACGTGCACCTGGTGCGCGGCGAGCTCGAAGTGAATGGCCAGAAGCTCGCTGGCGGCGACGCCGCGATGCTTGAAGGCGAATCGCAGCTCACGCTCGGCGCCGGCAAGGATGCCGAAGTGCTGGTGTTCGACCTGGCGGCATGATCCCTGGCCGGGCGCATGCCGCCCGGCCTTCTTTTCCTTTTTTCCTGTTCCTTTTCAATTTCAACAACCCGAGGAGTTTTCACACATGGCAACCACAACCACCACCCCCAATGCAGCCCAGGACACGCTGGCGCTGGCCGGCCGCATCCTGATCGCGTACCTGTTCATCCCGGCCGGCATCGGCAAGCTCATGGGCTTTGCGGGCACCGTGGGCTACATCAACTCGGTGGGCCTGCCGCTGCCGGAAGTGGGCGCCGCGATCGCCATCCTGGTCGAGCTCGTCCTCGGCATTGCGCTGCTGGTGGGCTTCAAGACCCGCTGGACCGCCATTGCGATGGCGATCTTCACCGTGGCCACCGCGCTGTTCTTCCACAAGTACTGGGCCGTGCCGGACGCGATGAAGATGATGCAGCAGATCAACTTCAACAAGAACATCGCCATCGCAGGCGGCCTGCTCGCCTTCGCCGCCTTCGGTCCCGGCCGCTTCAGCATCGACAAGCGCTGATTTCACAACCCGAACAAAGGAGTCCCTGAACATGGCAAACATCGTTGTCGTCTTCCATTCCGGCTACGGCCATACCCAGCGCGTGGCGCAAGCCGTGGCCGATGGCGCGGACGCGCAGCTGCTCGCCATCGACGCCGATGGCAACCTGCCCGAAGGCGGCTGGGAGACGCTGGCCGCGGCCGACGCGATCATCTTCGGCTCGCCGACCTACATGGGCGGCGTGAGCTGGCAGTTCAAGAAATTCGCCGATGCCTCGTCCAAGGTCTGGTTCACGCAGGGCTGGAAGGACAAGCTCTTCGCGGGCTTCACCAACAGCGCCACCATGAACGGCGACAAGGTCGCGACCATCGCCTACCTGTGGACGCTCGCGATGCAGCACAGCGGCCTCTGGGTCAGCATGGGCATCCTGCCGACCAACAACAAGGCGGCCACGCGCGATTCGATGAACTACGTGGGCGGCTACGGCGGCCTGCTGACGCAATCGCCTTCGGACGCGAGCCCGGCCGAGATGTTCAAGGGCGACTTCGACACCGCGCGCGCTTTCGGCGAACGGATCGCTGCAGTGGCAAGATCACGCGGATAAATCCCCAGCCCACCACGGAGCCCCCGATGACCGATACCACCGCCCAGACCCAATGGCTTCAACCGCACGACAAGGACCTCGGCGGTGGCTTCAAGGTGCGGCGCCTGCTGCCGGCGGCGCAGCGCCGCTCGGTGGGCCCGTTCGTGTTCTTCGACCACTTCGGCCCGGCCACCGAGCAGCCCGGCACGGAGCACGACGTACGGCCGCACCCGCACATCGGCCTGTCCACGGTCACCTATCTTTTCGAGGGCGCGATGATGCATCGCGACAGCCTCGGCAGCGTGCAGGAGATCCTGCCCGGCGCCATCAACTGGATGACCGCGGGGCGCGGCATCGTGCACTCCGAGCGCAAGCCCGAGCGCCTGAAGGCCGACACCTACGTGAACCACGGGCTGCAGCTCTGGGCTGCGTTGCCGCAGGCGCATGAAGAAGCCGAGCCGAGCTTCGAGCACACGCCGGCCAGTGCCATTCCCGAGGTGGTGGAGCAGGGCGTGACGGTGCGCGTGCTGGTGGGCGAGGCCTTTGGCGCGCGTTCGCCTGTGAAGACACTGTCGCAGACGATCTACCTCGACATCGCATTGCCCGCGGGCGGCCGCTTCGAGCTGCCCGCGCTGGCGCCCGAACTGGCCGTCTACGTCGTCGATGCCGATGCGCGCGTCAATGGCGAATCGATTCCAGTGCACACCATGGCTGTTCTGCCCGATGGCCAGGGCGCGGTGCTGACCTCCGACACCGCCGCGCGCCTGATGGTGATCGGCGGCGAGCCGCTCGACGGCCCGCGCTACATCACCTGGAACTTCGTCTCGAGCCGGCGCGAGCGCATCCTCGAAGCCGGCGCCGACTGGGCTGCGCAGCGCATGGGCCATGTGCCTGGCGAGACCGAATTCATTCCGCTGCCGGGCAAGCCTTTCGGCGTGCGCGAGCCGGACGTAGGCACGACGCCGGTCTGATCTCCGGAGCGCGCGGCCGGCAATCCGCCGGCTATTTCTTCAGGCCGCGACCGAGGTCGATGTCTTCCGAGGCACGCGCGCTGGCATCGGCCGCACGCGCGCTCAGGTCGGGCGCCAGCGCGCGCCGGCCGTCGAACACGAAGCAGTCGCCGTGGTAGTGCGCACCGCCGACTTCTTCGAAATATTTCAGGATGCCGCCTTCGAGTTGCAACACGTTCTCGACGCCTTCCTCGCGCATCAGGATCGCGGCCTTTTCGCAGCGGATGCCGCCGGTGCAGAAGCTCACCACGGTCTTGCCCGCGAAATCGGCGCGGTGCGCCTTGAGCGCGGGCGGGAACTCGGTGAACTTGGCGATGCGCCAGTCGATCGCGCCGTCGAAGGTGCCTTCGTCGACCTCGAAGCCGTTGCGCGTGTCGAGCAGCGCAATCTCGCGGCCTTCGTCGTCGTGGCCCTGGTCGAGCCAGCGCTTGAGCGTGGGCGCGTCCACGCCGGGCGCCCGGCCCGCGGCCGGCTGGATGGCCGGGTGGTCCATGCGGATGATCTCGCGCTTGAGTTTCACCAGCATGCGGCGGAAGGGCTGCGCGGCGGACCAGCTTTCCTTGGTTTCGAGGTCGGCGAAGCGTGCATCGGCGCGCAGGCCGGCCACGAAGCTGCGGATGGCATCAGGCAGCCCCGCCAGGAACAGGTTGATGCCCTCGGGCGCCAGCAGGATGGTGCCCATGAGGCCCAGGGCCTGGGCGCGCCCGCGCAGCTCCTCGCGCAGCACGGGGCTGTCGTCGATGGCCACGAATTTGTAGGCCGCGATATTCAAAATCTCTTGCACGGGGCGTAATTGTAGGGATCGCCACCCCACATCGTGGAGTGCGGCTTTCTACAATGGAAGGATGTTTGTTCACCTGCGCCTGCACACCGAGTTTTCCGTCGTCGACGGCACCAACCGCATCGACGAAGTCGTCAAGGCCGCCGCTGCCGACAAGCAGCCCGCACTGGCCATCACCGACCTGAACAACCTGTTCGGGGCGGTCAAGTTCTACAAGCAGGGGCGCGGCAAGGGCGTCAAGCCCGTCATCGGCGCTGAAATCTTCATCGAGGGGCTGGGCAAGGAGCCCGGGGTGCTCACCCGCATCGTGCTGCTGGTGCAGAACATGGAAGGCTACCTGCACCTGTCCGAGCTGCTGGCGCGCGCCTGGACGCAGAACGTGGGCCGCGGCCAGTCGCAGGCGGCCTGCAAGCTCGAATGGCTCCAGGAGCTGCAGGGCGGGCTGATCGCGCTGTCGGGCGCGCAGGCCGGCCCGCTGGGTGCGCCGCTGCTGCAGGGGCAGGAAGAACGCGCCGCCGAGCTGGCGCTGCAGCTGGCGGGGATGTTCCCGCACCGTTTCTACATCGAACTGCAGCGCGCGGGCCGCCCCGAGGACGAGCCGCACGTGATCGCCGCCGTGAAGCTCGCGGCCCGGCTGCGCCTGCCGGTGGTCGCGACGCATCCGGTGCAGTTTGCCGAACGCCAGGACTATGAGGCGCACGAGGCGCGCGTCTGCATCTCGGAGGGCGAAATCCTGGGCAACCCCCGCCGCGTGCGCAAGTTCACCGAGGAGCAGTACTTCAAGTCGAGCGCCGAAATGGAGGCGCTCTTTGCCGACGTGCCGAGCGCGCTGGCCAACACGGTCGAGATCGCCAAGCGCTGCAACCTCACGCTGGTGCTCGGCAAGCCGCAGCTGCCCGACTTTCCGACGCCCTTCATCAGCGAAGGCGTGCGCATGCCGATCGACGAGTTCTTCCGCCAGGAGTCGTTCGTGGGCCTGGAAGAACGCCTGGCGCACCTCTACCCCGACGTCGCCAAGCGCGATGCCGAGCGGCCGCGCTATGTGGAGCGCCTGGAGTTCGAGATCAACACGATCCTGAACATGGGCTTCCCGGGCTACTTCCTGATCGTGGGCGACTTCATCAAGTGGGCCAAGAACAACGGCTGCCCGGTGGGCCCGGGCCGGGGCTCGGGCGCGGGCTCGCTGGTGGCCTACGCGCTGAAGATCACCGACCTCGATCCGCTCGAATACAAGCTGCTGTTCGAACGCTTCCTGAACCCCGAGCGCGTCTCGATGCCCGACTTCGACATCGACTTCTGCCAGGGCAACCGCGACCGCGTGATCGACTACGTGAAGGACAAGTACGGCCGCGACGCCGTGAGCCAGATCGCCACCTTCGGAACGATGGCCGCGCGCGCCGCCATCCGCGACGTGGGCCGTGTGCTCGACATGAGCTACATGTTCTGCGACGGCATCAGCAAGCTCATTCCCAACAAGCCGGGCCAGCCGGTCACGATCCAGTACCCGCCGAATCCGAAGGTGGAAGGCGACAAGAACAACTACGCCATCGAGATGGAGCCGCAGCTCGCGGCGCGCATCGAGAAGGAAGAAGAAGTGCGCATGCTGGTGGAGCTCGCGCAGAAGCTCGAAGGCATGACCCGCAACATCGGCATGCACGCGGGCGGCGTGCTGATTGCGCCCGGCAAGCTCACCGACTTCTGCCCGCTCTACCAGCAGCCCGGCAGCGACTCGGCCGTGAGCCAGTACGACAAGGACGACGTGGAGGCCATCGGCCTCGTGAAGTTCGACTTTCTCGGTCTGGCCACGCTCACGATCCTCGAGATTGCGAAAGAGTTCATCGTCAAGCGCCACAAGGGCCAGGAGAACTTCGCGTACGAGAACATCAAGCTCGACGACCGCGAGACCTACAAGCTGTTCTCCGAGGGCAAGACCGAAGCGGTGTTCCAGTTTGAAAGCCGCGGCATGCAGGGCATGCTGAAGGATGCGCGGCCGACGCGCCTGGAGGACCTGATCGCGCTCAACGCGCTGTACCGTCCGGGCCCGATGGACCTGATCCCGAGCTTCGTGGCGCGCAAGCATGGCCGCGAAGAGGTGGAGTATCCGCACCCGGCCGTGGCCGAGATGCTCTCCGAGACCTACGGGATCATGGTCTACCAGGAGCAGGTGATGCAGACCGCGCAGATCCTGGGCGGCTACTCGCTCGGCGGCGCCGACCTGCTGCGCCGC
>Ga0209051_1001015_pt1 | contig 26903 bp, 17 predicted proteins | sample AraplaCvi_mMS_r2_2_FD_184286 | JGI IMG/M metagenome (GOLD analysis project Ga0209051, IMG submission 184286) | Arabidopsis root microbial communities from North Carolina, USA - plate scrape MF_Cvi_mMS_r2 (SPAdes) (version 2) | ecosystem: Host-associated > Plants > Roots > Endosphere | place...
CGATCATGCGGCCCTGGCGCAGGCTGAACTGCGGCTGGAAGTGCAGCACGAACTCGCCGTTCGGCAGGGCGCGGCGCAGGTCGCGCTCGAGCTCCAGGCGCGGCAGCCGCGCGGCGCGCATCTCCGCGGAGAAGATGCGCGCCGCATTCTTGCCGCGGGCCTTCACGTCGTACATCGCGGTGTCCGCGTTGCGCAGCAGCGTCTCCGCGGTGTCGCCGTCGTCGGGATGGACGGCGATGCCGATGCTCGCCGTCGTGAAGAACTCGCGGCCGCCCACGAGGAAGGGACGGCGCAGCTCGGCGGCGATCTTGTCGGCGATGACGAGGGCGTCGGGCGGCTCCTTCAGCCCCGGCAGCAGCACGGTGAACTCGTCGCCGCCCTGGCGCGAGACGGTGTCGCCGGCGCGCACGCAGTCGCGGATGCGCTGCGCGCAGTTGCGCAGCAGGTCGTCGCCCTCGAGGTGCCCGTAGGTGTCGTTGACCAGCTTGAAGCGGTCGAGGTCGATGAACATGACGCCCACGCGCTCGCCGCGGCGCGCGGACTGCGCGAGCGCGAGCTCGAGGTGATCCTTGAACAGGCGCCGGTTCGGCAGGCCCGTGAGCTGGTCGTGCAACGCGTGGAAGCTCATCACCTCCTCGAGGCGCTTGCGCTCGGTGATGTCGCGCGCGACGCCGTAGCTGCCGAGGAAGACCGGCGTATCCACCGGATCCGTCGGCTCGCCGTGGATGCCGATCGCGGAGACCATCATGAACACCGGGCGCCGCGGCGCGCCGGGGTCCGCCTCGCGGCAGGCCATGCGCAGCTCCACGTGCGAGATCTCGTTGGCGCGATCCTGCGGCGCGGCCATGATCTGCGCGGCCAGGTGCTGGTCCTGCGGGTCGACGATCGCCGAGAACGGCTCGCCCTGCAGCTCGTCGCGCGTGAAGCCCAGCAGCGTCTCCGCGCGCGCGTTGATGAACGCGAAGCGCCCCTCGGCATCGAGGGCGTAGACGATGTCGGGCGAGTTGTCGACGAGGAAGCGATGCAGGCGCTCCGACTGCGCGAGGCGATCGCTCATGCGGCGGTGCTCGCGCTGCATGCGGCGGCGCGAGAGCGCATCGGAGACCTTGGCCGAGAGGAAGTCGATCTCGACTTCCTTGCGCACGAACTCCACCGCGCCGTAGCGCAGCGCGCGGATGGCCGAGTCGATGTGCGCGTTGCCGCTCACCATGATCACGCTGGTCTCCGGGCGGTGGCGCGAGATCCAGCGCAGGAGGTCGAGGCCCGAGGCGTCGGGCAGCCCGATGTCCAGGAGCGCGAGATCTACCGCCGTCGTCTCGAGCAGCCGGTTGCCCGCCGCCACCGAGCCCGCCTCGAGGATCTGCCGGCCGGGCTGCGCCAGCAGGCGGCTGAAGCTCGAGCGCAGGCGCGGCTCGTCGTCGACGATCAGGATCGTGTCGATCGATCTGACGTCGTCTGCGGCGCTCGCGCCCACGGAAGACAGGAGATGGTTCATCGATCGGTCCTTTGCGACTCTGGGATGAGGATGGTGAATGTCGTTCCGTCGCCCGGCTGGCTCTGGCAGGCGATGAAGCCGCCGTTGCGCTCGACGAGGCCCAGGACGATGGACAGGCCCAGGCCGGCGCGGCCCGCGGGCCGTCCGGCATGCGCGCGTGCGTCGAGCGGCCGGTACAGCGATTCGAGGACGGACGCCGGCAGGCCCGGGCCCGAATCGCGGACGCGGAGCTGCACGTAGCGGATGCCGTTCTGGTTGACGTGGGGCGTGACTTCGGTGACGACGGTGCCGCCCGAGCGCATCGCCTCGACGGCGTTCTTCCAGAGGTTGATCACGATCTGCTTGACGTTGTCGCGATCGGCGCCCGCGAGCGCGTGCTCGCCCGGCAGGTGCAGCTCGAGCCGCACGCCCGTGTCGGCGAACAGCGAGGGCTCGTAGAGCGTGCGCAGGCTCTCGAGCAGGCGGTTGAGGTCCACGACGCCGTCGGGCTCGTCGGTCTTCGAGGCGTCGAGGGTGAGATCGCGCACGATGCCCGAGAGCCGGTCGATCTCCTCGCGCAGCACGTCGAGGTCGGCCTGCGAGCGCTCTCCCTTCGCGGCGTCGTTGGAGATCAGAGTGAGGTAGTTGCGGATGATCGCGAGCGGGTTGTTGACCTCGTGCGCGACGCGCCGGCCCTCCAGCACGAAGCGCGCGGAGACCTCGGCCTCGATCTGCTGCTCGCGCTCGCGGATGCGGCGCCAGGTCATGAGGTTGCCCGTGACGATGCTCGCGAAGTCCCACAGGCGCCCCGTGTGGGCCGTGAGATGGGCGCGCTGCACGGTGGAGACGGCGAGTGCCATCACGCCCACGAGCGCGCCATGCGCGAGCATCGGCAGGTACAGCAGGCCCTCGGCGCCCAGGGCGTGCGCGATCTGCTGGTCCATCGGCGGCGGCAGGGGCTGGGCGCCCTCGAAGTCGAACGTGGTGATCGGCCGGCGCGTGAGGGCCGCGTCGGCGCACAGGCTCATGTTCGCGACCAGCGGGATCTCGAGCCGCTGCAGCGCGCCGGCCGGGCCGCCGAGGCCCACCGCCGACATCACGGGCTCGTCCGGCTCCACGAGGAAGAAGGCCATGCGCTGGATGCCGAAGAGAATGCGCGCGGACTCGCGCACGCAGTGCATCAGGTCGACGTCGGAGTCGAGGCTGGCGATGTCGCGCGGGAGCGTCTGCAGGGCCGCGAGGGTGGAGACGGTGGCCTGCAGCGTCGCGTCGTGGCCGTTGCCCGCGGGCGCTTCCTCGCCCGCCTCGCGCGGCGGGCGCGTGAGCTGCGGCAGGGTCTGCGTGGGCGACGCCCGGGCCACGTCGGGGCCGAGGGCGAGCGCGAGCGCGTCGACCCGCTGCGAGGCCTCGTCGCGCAGCTCGCGAAAGCGCGCGGCATCGAAGCCGAGGAGGCGCTCGATGACATCGAGCTCCACCGGCGAGGCCTCGGGCGCGACGCTCATGACGTGGGCCGACCAGAGGATGCGGCCGAGGCGGTCGAGGCCCGCGACCCGGCTCGGGTCGAGGTGGTGGAAGAGGATGGCGTCGGCCATCAACGAGGGCAGCGACCACTGGTCGACGAGCCACGCTCCCACGGCGCCGTGGTCGGTGGAGAGCACGGCGCGCTCCATGTCGGAGAGCTCGCCCTCGCCCGGGGCGTCCGAGAGGATGGCGCCGTAGGAGTCGCCGAGGCCGCCCAGGAGCAGGAGCTGGCCGACGTCGTGCAGCAGGCCGGCGAGATACGCCTCCTCGGCCTCGAGGTCGCCCGCGCCGAGGGCGTAGGCCGTGCCGCGCGCGAGCTCGGCGACCAGCAGCGAGTGGCGCCAGAAGCCGGCGAGGTCGCGCGCCTCGGAGCCGGGCATGCGCTGGAACGTGGACTGCACGAGCACGCACGAGGCGATGGTGCGCACCATGCGCGTGCCGAGCGCGAGCAGCGAATCGCGGATGCTGCGCAGCTCGCCGTGGCGGCGGAACGCCGCGGAGTTGGCCACGGTGAGGATGCGCGCGCTCAGGGCGGGATCCTGCAGCACGAGCTCGGCGAGCTTGTCGATGGAGGCCGTGTCGCTGTCCGCCTCTTCGTAGAAGCGCAGAAGGATCTGCGGCATCGCAGGCAAGTGCAATGCTTCGATCGCTCGCTCGACCGGCCTCGGCACGCGGCTCAAGAAGATCCCTCCGGGCTGTGACGCCCTCATTCTGTTGTCGGTCGCGCCGCGACGGCGACCAATTCACTCGACAGTTTAACTGGACATTACAAAGCGTTACTATGCGCGTTTTCGACAGGTCAGTCGGTTCAGCCTGGAGACAGCTTCCCCTCGCGTGGCGTCGAGGCGCGGGCAGGCGCGAGCCGAGGCGGGGCACGTGAACGTCGCCCCGGCCGCGCGGGATTCACGTTCCGTCGCAGCGTCTCGTTCGAGGCTGCGTGGAGGAGACCGACATGCGCCGCACCGCCCCGCACCCGGCATCGTCCGGAGCCCGCTCCATCGTCTTCACGCTCGCGTGCGCGGCCCTCGCCCCGCCGGCCCTCGCCGCGGCCGGCGACCTCGATCCCTCGTTCGGCAGGAACGGCCAGGTGATGTCGGGCTTCGGGCGCAGCGCCGACCTCGCGAACTCGGTCGCGGTGCAGGCCGACGGCAAGCTCGTGGTCGTCGGGACGACCTACACGGACAACGATTTCTCGAACGAGGACTTCGCCATCGCGCGATTCCTCCCGGACGGGCACCTCGACAAGACCTTCGGCACCGGCGGCCGCGTGACGACCGACTTCCCCGGCCTCGCGGCCGTCGCCGCCGCGGTGGCGATCCAGCCCGATGGCAAGATCCTCGTCGCGGGAGGCGCCTTTCCCGTCTTCACCTTCGCGGGCGACTTCAAGCTCGCCCGCTACAACACCGACGGATCGCTCGACGCGGACTTCGGCGTCGGCGGCATCGTGACCACGCACTTCCAGGGCGGCAGCTTCGCGTCGGCCCTGGCGCTGCAGGCCGACGGCCGCATCGTCGCGGCAGGCACGGACTACACGCGCTTCTCGTTCGACAACGACTCCGACACGGACTTCGCGCTGGCGCGCTACCTCCCCGACGGCTCGCCCGACATGTCCTTCGGCACGGGCGGCCAGCTCTCGACCGACTTCGGCGGCTTCGACGACGACGCTCTCTCCGTCCTCGTGCAGCCCGACGGCCGCATCGTCGCGGCCGGCTCGGCCAAGGACCAGGTCGACTACTTCGACTTCGCCGTGGCGCGTTACCTGAAGAACGGCAAGCTCGACACCTCGTTCGGCACCTCGGGCCGGGTGCACACGGACTTCGGCGAGCACGGCCTCGATCGCGCCTACTCCGCGGCGCTGCAGGCCGACGGCGGCATCGTCGCGGCGGGCCTCGCGATCTCGGCCGACGGCGCGACCTCGAACTTCGCGCTCGCGCGCTACGACGGCGCGGGCAGCCTCGACACTTCCTTCGGCAGCGGCGGCCTGAAGCAGGTCACCTTCGGAAGCTGCTGCCAGTCGGCGCAGCACGTGCTGGTGCAGGATGACGGCCGCATCGTCGTGGCCGGATATCCCGACTCGGAATCCTCGGACTCCGACTTCACGCTCGCCCGCCTGAAGGCGAACGGCGCGCTCGACAAGAGCTTCGGCGACGGCGGACGCGTGCGCACCTCGTTCGGCGACCTCAACGGCGGCGCACGGGGCGCGGCGCTCCAGCCCGACGGAAAGATCGTGGCCGTGGGCTTCCAGGCCACCGCCACGAAGAAGCAGGTGCAGTTCGCGATCGCGCGCTATCTCGGCGAGTGAGGGCCCCCCGGGTCGGCCCTTACGTGGAGACACACCCCAAAGCGGGATTGACACCCGTTGCGTACGCATACGCCGTCCCGGTCGAGCAACGCAACTGTCGTTTACCCAGGGGAATCCCCATAGCCGGTACAAAGTCTCTCCCTAGAATCGATCGAGCAACATCGATGCGCGGGCAGAGGGTGCCGCGTCGGCACACCGGGGTCCGCCGGGAGGAAATCATGTCAGCGACAACGCACGGCCGTCTGGCCGCTCTGTGGGCCTGCGTGGCCCTGACCGCCTGCGGCGGCGGCGGCGGAGCCGCTCCCACGCCGCCCTCGCCGCCCCCGCCGGCACCCGCGCCCATCCCGGCCAGCGTCACGATCACGGGCACCGCCAAGATCGAGGCGGGCACCGCCGAGAAGTTCACGACGGACGTGAGCGACCCCACGGGCCTCACCTTCTCGTGGGACTTCGGCGACGGCACCACGGGCACCGGCCCGACCCAGGATCACACGTATGCCACCGCCGGCAACTATCACGTGGGCCTCAAGGTCTCGAACACCGACAACAAGTCCGTCACCGCGGGGTTCAACCTGCAGGCGGCCTACTACACCAACGTCGCGGGCCTCTCGTGCTCGGCGGCGAACTCGGGCGGATGGTGCTGGCAGAACACGCACGTGACGGGCCATACCCTCACGCAGGCGCAGTTCTTCCCCAACACCGACTGGGGCTGGGTCATCGGCGACGAAGGCACGCTCGTGCGCACCGTCGACGCGGGCGACACCTGGACGCTGCACACGCTCAACGCGCTCGACGACCTGCTGACGCTGAATTTCCGCAGCTCGATGGACGGCGTCGTGCTCACGCGCGGCGGCTCGCTGATGCACTCCGTCGACGGCGGCAAGAACTGGACGCCGCTGACCACGCCCAATTCCACGGGCAAGAACCCCTCGATCCCGACCTACGACGGCGTCGCGCCCAACGCGCGCATCGTGGTCACGGACGACAACGGCACGCAGACGAGCCACGACAGCGGCGCGACCTGGGTCGCCACGACCCAGCGCCACGCGTTCACCGCCGGCGCGGACTGCTACAGCCTCGGCGCCGTCAACGTGCTGAAGTCGGTCGGTTGCACGGGCACGCCCGCGCCCGTCAATGTCGGCGCGGCCGCCGGCACGCAGTTCTTCGCGGGCGCCTCCTTCGGCGACGGGCACCGCATCGTGGTGCTCGGCCAGCCCACGTCCGGGAGCGCGCAGTCGTTCGTCTCCTCGGACTCGGGCGCGACCTGGGCACCCAACACGGTGCCCTTCACCTCGGGCGGCACGATGACCCTCGTCGATACCACGCACGCCTGGTACCTCGACACCACCCGTGCCGCCTGGCTCTCCAACGACGGCGGTCGCACGTACGCCGCGGCGCCGGTGCCTGCCGAGGCACCGGTCGCGCGGCGCGCGGGCCTCGCCGAGAACACCGAGGAGCTGTTCTACGCCTGGACCGGCAAGCTGGCGCTGTACACCGCGGTCGACGCCGCCGCGACCCACGTGACGATGACGAGCCCCGAGCCGGCCACCGACCCGCTCACCGTGGCCGATTTGCACGTCCACGTCTGGGACGGCGCGCTGCATGCGGTCGTCTCCATGGACGGCCGCTACTACGTCACGCACGACGCCTCCCACTGGACGCAGGTGCTCGGTCCGGACGTGCTGGGCCAGTGGGCGATCGAAGTGCCGCCGCACTCGCCCGCGATCTCCTTCGGCGACGCCAAGCACGGCACGCTCGCCCTGTCGTCCGGCCTGGTGCAGTCGACCACGGACGGCGGCCGCACCTGGAACCGCAACGTGCTTCCGCTGGCGCAACCGACCCGCATGGACGTGAGCGTCGCCTACGCCTCGCCCACCGCGGTCTGGCTGACGCTCGACGGCGTGCTCTGGTCGAGCGCGACCGGCGGCTCGAGCTGGGCGAAGTCGGCACCCGCCGCGTCGATCACGGGCGTGACCCTCACGGCGTGGCCGGATGCGACGCATGGCTGGCTGGGCAAGCCGACCGGCCTGTATGCGTCGACCGACGGCGGCGCGACGTGGAATGCCGTCTCCCTGGGCAGCGCGTTCCAGGCCGGCGACCTGGTGAACAGCATCGCCTTCGAGAACACGCAGCTCGGCCTCGTGGGCCTGACCCGCGGCGCCGGCGCGGTCGTGCTGCGCACGACCGACGGCGGCGCGACGTGGGCGCAGGTGACCACCCAGCCCGGCGCCGGCAACGTGTCGCACACCGGCGGCAAGGACTTCTGGGTCAACGGCAGCACGCCGCTGCACAGCGTCGACGAAGGCGCCACGTGGAAGACCGCCACGCCGCCGGCCGGCAGCACCTCGCTGCAGGTCTTCGGCGCGCCGGGCACGACGCTGTACGCGTTCGACAAGGCGGGCCTCGTGTTCGCCTCCACCGACGCGGGCACGACGTGGGCGGACATCACGCTGGCTCCGGACACCCAGATCGGCGCGGGCTTCGCGCTCGACTCGCTGACGGTCTGGACGGTCACGCAGGACGGCAACGTCCTCGCCACGGCCACCGCGGCCAAGTAGCCTGGAGGCCGCCGGGAGGCGGCCCTCGAATGCCGGGGTCAAGTCGGAGACCTGACCCCGAAATCCACGCACCGGCGGGGTCGGCTCTTCGAGCTGACCCCGGCATTCGCCGGTGGTGCGCCGAAAAGGCGGTGCGGGTCGCAGACCTGACCCCGGTCCGCCGCGGGAACGGCGCCGTGAATTACTTCCATCGGGGTTGACCCGCGCTGGCGCGCATCGGCAAGTCCCTGGCGCGCGGCGTCAAACCCCGCGCGGAGGGCGTCCGCAGAATGCATCGACAACTCGGCTAGTCGTCGGAGGGTCGGTGGCAATGGATACAGTCGCTCGTCGCAATGTGCTCGCGCGCCTCGCCGCGCTCGCGGGGCTCTCCACGCTGGGCTCGTTCGCCCGGGCGGAAATCCCCAGCATCCGGATCGGGCAGAGCCTGCCGCTCAGCGGCCCGCTGGCGGCCGTGGTGCAACCCGTCGCGGAGGGCCAGCGCGCCCTGCTGCAGGAGGTCAACGCCCGTGGCGGCGTCGGGGGCGCGCGCGTCGAGATCGTGACGCTCGACGACGGTGCCGACCCCCAGCGCACCGTGGACAACGTGCGCCGGCTCGTCGAGGTCGAGCGCGTCGCCGGCCTGTTCGGCTTCGCGTCGGTGCCCGGGCTGATGCGCGCGCTGCCCGTGATCAACGAGTGCCGGGTGCCCCTGCTCGGTGTCTACAACGGCGCCGACATCGTTCGCCGCGGTCGGCAGCCGTGGCTGTTCACGACGACGGCGAGCATCGGCGACGAGGTCGCCACCATGGTGCGCACGCTGGCGTCGATGCACGTGCTGCGCCTGGCCGTCGCGTACCAGGACAACGAGTTCGGCCGCTTCATGCTGCCGGTCGTCGAGGCCATCGTGAAGGAGCACGGCGCGGAGATCGCCGTCGCCACGCCGGTCGCGCCGGATGGCGCCAACGCCGCGGCCGCCGTCCGTGCCGTCGCGGCGAAGGAGCCGCAGGCGCTGCTGCTGCTCGCCGCGGGCAACGCCGCGCTCGGCTTCCTGCGCGCGGCGCACGACGTCGTGCGGGTGCCGATGTACGCCCTCTCCCTGGCCGGCACGACCGCCCTGCTCGAGCAGCTCGGGCCCGCGGCCCACGGCCTGGCGGTGACGCAGGTCGTGCCCTACCCGTGGCGCGAGACGACACCCCTCACGCGCCAGTTCGCCGCCGCGATGGCGCGCGCCAAGCTGGCCCCGACCTACGACCGCATGTGGGGCTTCCTCAACGCGAGCATCCTCGTCGAGGTGCTGCGCCGCGCCGGGCCGAGCCCCACGCCCGCGGGCATCGCCGCCGCCATCGAGCACATGGGCAGCGTCGACGTCGGCGGCTATCGCCTGTCCTTCGACGGCGAGAACCACAACGGATCGCGCTACGTCGAGATCACCATGATCGGGCCGAACGGCAAGTACGTCCGATGACCCACGCACCTTCGAACAGGATCTCCCCGCAAGTGCAACCCGAACGCTCCGAGGCGCCCCAGGAACGCGCCCTTCCCGCGGACGACATGCTCGTCTCCACCACCGACCCGCGCGGCGTCATCACGCATTGCAACGACGCCTTCGCGCGCGTGAGCGGCTATTCGCTCGAGGAACTCGTCGGCAAGCCGCACAGCATCGTGCGCCATCCCGACGTGCCCGCCGCCGTGTTCGAGGACCTGTGGCGGACCATAGTCGCGGGACGCCCGTGGTCGGGCGTGCTGAAGAACCGGCGTCGCGACGGCAAGGCCTTCTGGGTCGCGGCCAACGTCGTGCCGATGCAGCGCGGCGGCCGGCTCGAGGGCTTCATGTCGGTGCGCACGCGGCCGACGCCGGAGCAGGTGGCGCAGGCCGAGGCGCTGTATGCCGAGCTGGCGCGCCAGGCGGGCGGGGCGCGAGCGCGCATGCGCCTCGTCGAGGGCAAGGTCGAGCCGACGGGCCTGCGCGGCGCCGCGGTGCGCTTCTGGCGCTCCGGCGTCACGGCGCGCCTCTCCCTCGTGGTGATGCTCAACGTCGTCATCGGCATGGCGCCGCACTGGCTGGGCTTCGCGGGACCGGGTCATGCCTGGATCCAGTTCGCGGCGCTCGCGTTCGGCGCCGTGCTGCAGCTCGCCTGGTTCGAGCGGCGCATCCACGCCAACATCCGCGAGGCCGCCGGCTTCGCGTCCGACCTCGCGGCGTGCAACCTCTCGACCGAGCTGCGCGAGGATCGCTACGGCCCGCTGGGCGCGCTGCCCGAGCGCCTGCGGCAGATCCAGGTCAACCTGCGCGCCGTGGTGGGCGACGTCCGCCAGGGCGTCGAGGCCTTCACCGCGGCCGCGGGCGAGATCTCGCGCGGCAGCCAGGATCTCGCCTCGCGCACCGAGACGCAGGTGAGCAACCTGCAGCAGACGGCCGCGACCATGGAGCTGCTCGCGAACACGCTGCGCGAGTCGGCGACCGCGGTGCAGGAGGTCGCGCAGCACGGCGCGCGCACCACCGCCGTGGCCACCGACGGCGGCCAGGCCATCGAGCGCGTGGCGGCCACGATGGAGACGATCTCCGCCGAGTCGCGCAGCATGCGCGACATCGTCGGCGTGATCGAGGGCATCGCCTTCCAGACCAACATCCTGGCGCTCAACGCGGCGGTCGAGGCCGCGCGGGCGGGCGAGCAGGGCCGCGGCTTCGCCGTCGTGGCCGCCGAGGTGCGGACCCTCGCGCAACGCAGCGCCGAGGCGGCCAAGGAGATCCGCGCCCTCATCGCCTCCTCGGGCTCGCAGATCGGCGACGGCGCGGAGCAGATGGGCCGCGCGGCCGACACCATCCGCGAGGCCGTGGTCGCGATCCGGCGCGTCGGCGAGCTGATCGACGACGTCGCCCGCGCGAGCGAGCAGCAGGCCAGCGGCATCGCGCAGGTCAACGAGGCCGTGGCGCACCTCGACACGATGACGCAGGGCAACGCCGCCCTCGCCGAGGAATACGCGGCCTCCGCGGAGACGATGGCCTCGCGCGCGGGAATGCTGCGGCGATCGATCGGGGTGTTCGTGGCCTGACGCGTTTCGGGGTCAGGTCTGCGACCTGACCCCGGCATTCACGCCGCGTCCACGTGCAGCACCCAGAGGGTGCCCAGATCGAACGCCCCTCCTTCCGGGCAGATGCCGAGGACGTGCCCCGGGGCGATCATCTGCAGCGCGTCCATCGGCGCGCGACCGTCCGGCGTGCCATGCACGTCACCACCGAAATGGTGCAGCACCCTGTAGCGGCCGTCGGCATGGACCTGGTACACGACGCCGCCGCCGGCCTTGCCTCCGAAATGCGTCGTGCCGACGAAGACCCCGGGTCGGATCTCGAGCAATGGCGAGTGCGGGTAGTACCCGTCGCCGTCGCCTCCGAAGGTGTGGACGACCTCGAATGCGCCGTCGAGGCCGAGGCGGAACACCGCGCCACCCCAATAGTAGGGGCCGCCGTCCAGGCTCACGCCGTAGAGGTTGCCGTCCGCGGCCTGCATCACCGTATCCAGGCAATGCCTGCCCTTCTCGTCGCCGTTCACGAACGAGTGCAGCACGCGCCGATCGGTGCCATCCTTCAGGAGGGTGTAGACCGTCCCGCCATTGCCATCGGTGCCGCCGTCATAGGTGGTGCCGTAGAGCCTTCCATCCGTCGCCTCGATCAGCCCCGAACAGGGATCCTGCGGATCGTCGAGTTCCTCGCCGAAGTCCCAGAGAACGGTGGTGTTGCCCGCCTTGTCCATGCGGAAGACCGTACCGTTGAAGTAACGGCCTCCCCATCCACCGGCGCCATAGAAATTGCCATCCGACGCGTGCATCAGTTCGCCGGAGGTGCAGTCCTGGATGCCGAAGCGATGCAGCATCGTGAAGCCACTGGCGGAATCCAGCCTGAAGGCGACGCCGAATTCGTTCTCACCGCCGTCGAACGTGCTGCCGTACAGGGCACCGTCGGCGTCGACCAGGGAGTACGTGGAGGGACTCGCGCCGTCGTTCGCGCCGCCCGCGAACGAGTGCAGCACCTTGACCCGGTGGTCCCGCGTGAGGTGGTAGATCACGCCCTTCCCGTGCTCGCCACCCGCGTTGGCGGTGCCGTAGGCCTCGCCGTCGCCGGCGAGGATGAGCCCGGCCTGCGGATTCGCGCCGTCGGGACCGGAGAAGTGATGGACAACCCGGTAGCGGACGTGCCCGTCCGTGTCGGGTGACGCCCTGCCCATGCTGGCCAGCCCGCGTGGGAAGGCGCGATCGGCGACGAGCCCCATGGCGAGACCGAGGCAGGCGCGACGACGATGGGATACGGGGTAGTCCATGATGACCTCCAGTCGCCTCGAAGAGAACTCTCCATCCACATGTAAGGACGGATTCCCGAGGGATACGTGGACGGAACGCCCGATCGACGAACGCCGCCGATCCGGTCAGGTCACGGTCCTGGACCCGAACTCCCTGCGCCGCTCCTTCGGGCTGCACCCGAACTTCTCGCGATGCCAGCGCGAGAACCCGCTCTGCTCCGAGAAGCCGAGCAGGCTGGCCACCTCGCCCAGGGGACGGCTGCCGTCGCCGAGGTGGCGCGCGGCCAGCGCCATGCGGGCCTCGTCCACGAGCTCCGAGAACGCCTCCCCCTGCTCCGCGAGCCGGCGCTGCACCGTGCGGCAGGCCATGCCCAGGTGATCGGAGACCTGGCGGATGCTGCAGCGCCCGCTGGGCAGCAGCATCGCGATCGCGTGCCGCACCTCCTCCAGCATCGAAGGCGCGTGCGCGCCGACGGACGTGTCGAGGAGCTGCTGCGCATAGTGCGCCATGACGCGATCGGCCACCGGGTTCGCCACCTCGAGGTCCGCGGCGTGGCAGACGATCGCATTGAACTCCTGCCCGAACTCGAGGCAGCGCCCGAGCACGCGGTGGTGCAGGGCGGGATCACGCGGCGCCGCGTGCGCGAACGCGACGCAGCGCGGCTCCCAGGCCGCGCCGAGGAACTGGCGCAGCACGCGCATCAGCACGCCGGCCGTGAGCTCCACGGCCTGCCGGGCCGGCCGTCCTTCGACCGCCAGCACGTCGACGCGGATGACGGCCACACCGCCCGATTCCTCGATGGCGAGCGCGAGCGCCGCATTGAGGAAGCGGTGATGGCGCAGCAGCACGTCCAGCACGTCGCGCAGCGTGGGCTGCTCGCGCATCAGGATGCCCACGGGGCCGAGGTTGGAGATGTGGCGCGACTCGGCCATCCGCAGGCCGAAGCTCTCGTCGCGGGCGCGCGCGGCCGAGTCCTCCAGCAGCCGTCGCACGCGCTCGGCCGGGATCTTCAGGTCCAGCTCGCGCAGCACCGAGGGACTCAGGCCGGCATCGGCCAGGAGCCGCTGCGGGCACAGGCCGGCCGCGAGGGCGACCTCGCGGTAATGGGTGAGGCAGGCGGTGCGGACGAGGGGCGACATGGGCGCGGGCGCGAAGCGGGCGGCGAACCCAGTGTCGCGAGGGCCTCCGCCGGCATGCCCCCTCTCGTCGGGGGGGTGTGCGAGCTATCGCGAGGGCAGGGTCCCTAGATCGAGAACCGGATCCCCTCCGCTCCGTTGGCCGAGAGATCGATCGCCGCCGCCTGCAGCGCCTGCACCACGCCGGGCAGTTCGGCCGCGCTGACCGGCTTCGCCCACAGGAACCCCTGCACCTCGTCGCAGCCCTGGCTCAGGAGCTGCGCGCGCTGCTCGCGCGTCTCGACCCCCTCGGCGATCACGCGCAGCCCCAGCTTGTGCGTCATCACGATGATGGTCTCGACGATGGCGGCGTCGTCGCCGTCCTGCGGGATGCCGCCGATGAAGGAGCGGTCGATCTTCAGGCGATCGAGGGGCAGCCGCTTCAGGTACGCGAGGCTGGAGTAGCCGGTGCCGAAATCGTCGATCGAGAGCAGGACGCCGAGGTCGCGCAGCGCGTGCAGGACGCCCTGCGCCTGCTGCGGGTCGTGCATGACGCTGCTCTCCGTGATCTCGAGCTCCAGGCTGGAAGGCGGCAGCCCGCTCTCCGCCAGGGCGTGGCGCACCGCGCGATCCAGCCCCGGGCGGCGCAGCTGGCGCGCCGAGATGTTGACGGCCACGCGCAGCGGCACGATCCCGTCGCGGTGCCATTGCGCGACCTGCCGGCAGGCCTCCACGAGCACCCACTCTCCGAGGGCCACGATCAGGCCGGTCTCCTCGGCCAGCGGGATGAACGAGTTGGGCAGCACGAGGCCCTTGCGCGGATGCCTCCAGCGCAGCAGGGCCTCGACCGCGCACACCGCGCCGCTCGCCAGATCGAGCTGGGGCTGGTAGTGCAGCTCGAGCTCGCCGCGCTCGATCGCGCGGCGCAGGTCGTTCTCCAGGCGCAGGCGGCCGTGCGCCTGCGCGTTCATCTCGGGGCTGAAGAAGCGGTACGCGTTGCGACCCTCGCCCTTGGCTTCGTACAGCGCCGTGTCCGCGTACTTCAGCAGCAGGTCGGCGCTCGCGCCGTCGCGCGGGTACATGCTCAGGCCCAGGCTCGCGGTGACGTGCAGCTCCTGGCCCTCGATCACGAAGGGCTCGCCCAGCACGCGCATGAGCTTCTCGGCGACGTGCGCCGCCGCCGTCGGGCCGTCGATCTCGTCGAGCACGACCTGGAACTCGTCGCCGCCGACGCGCGCGACCGTGTCGTCCTCGCGCAGCACGGCACGCAGGCGGCGCCCCACCTCCCGCAGCAGCGCATCGCCGGCGGCGTGCCCGAGCGAATCGTTGACGAGCTTGAAGCGGTCGAGGTCGATGAAGATCACGGCCACCTGCTGCTGCCGGCGATGGGCGTGCGCGAGGGCGCTCAGCAGGCGGTCCGCGAGCAGCGCGCGGTTCGGCAGGCCCGTGAGCGCGTCGTGGTAGGCCAGGCGCTCGATGCGCGCCGCTTGCTCCTTGCTCTCGGTGACGTCCTGCACCACGCCCGCGCGGCGCACGAAGCGGCCCGCGCCGTCGCGCACGACGTAGACGCGCATCCGCACGTGGCGCACGCTGCCGTCGGGACGCTGCACGCGGAATCCCTGCTCGAAGTCGCCCGACGTGCTGTCGTCCATGTGCGCCTGCACGGCGGCGCGGTCGTCGGGGTGCACGGCCTGCAGCCACGCGCGCCAGTCCGCGTAGACCGCGCTCACCGGCATGCCCCAGATCCGCTCGAAGGCCGGGCTCACGTAGAGCGCCTGGTGGCGCGAGGGGTCGCTGAGCCAGAACACGTCGCCGATGGTCTCGGCCATCTGGCGGAAGCGCTCCTCGCTCTCGTGCAGCGCATGGCGCTGGCGCTCGAGCTGTACGCGGAACCACGCGTTCTCGATGGCCACGGGCAGGCGCATCAACAGGTCGTCCTGCTTGACCAGGTAGTCGTTCGCGCCGAGCTTGATCGCCGCCGCCGCGCTCGCCTCGTCGCCCTGGCCGGTGATGATCACGATCGGCACGTCGAGGCCGCGATCCTCGCGGATCTCCCGCACGAGCTCCAGTGCGTTCATGCCGGGGAGCTGGAGATCGAGCAGCAGCACGTCGGGGCCGCGCGCGGCATCCGGCGGCAGCCGCTGGAGCACCTCGGCCGCGTCCCGCACCGCCTCGAGCTGCACGTGCGGCGCGTAGCGCGCGAGGTGGCGCGCGAGCAGGTCGACGTCGCTCGCCGTGCGCTCGGCATACACCACGTGGATCGGCAACGCCCGGCGCACGGGCGCCGAGCGGAAGGCGGCGACGACCGTCGCGAGCGTCGCCGGCAGGCGCTCCAGGTAGGCGCCGGCCTTGACGACGTAGTCGTCCGCGCCCGAGCGCAGCGCGGACACGACCAGCGCCTCGTCGCCCGAGCCGGTGAGCATCACGACGGCCACCGGCAGCCCGCGGCTGCGCACCTCGGCGAGCAGCTCCAGGCCGTTGCCGTCGGCCAGGCGCACGTCGATCAGCAGCACGTCCGGGAGGCGGCGCGCGCCATCCGCGGGCGGCTCGGCGCCGGCATGGAGGACGGCTTCGGCGCCTTCGAGCCGGGCCCGTGCCGCGGCGAGCGAATGCACGGTCTCGATCTCGACGTGCGGCGCGCTGCGACGCAGCGTCCGGCAGGTGAGGTCGGCGTCCTGCGCGTTGTCCTCGACGTAGAGGACGTGCAGGATGGGGCTGTCGGCATTCATGCGACGCAAGCTCCCGTGACGGCGAGGCGCGGCACCAACGGCGCCTGCGGCCAGAGCATAGCCCTTCGGGCCTTGGAGGGCGAGTTGGGGGGTCGGGTCTTCAGACCCGACCCCATGCTCACCAGGCGCCGCGAATGCGGGGTCAGGCCTGAAGGCCAGACCCCCCGACCCCGGCCACGGGCAGCTCGATGCAGAAGGTCGCCCCCTGCCCCGGCTCGCTGCGCGCCCAGATGCGCCCGCGCATGCGCTCCACGGCCTTGCGCACCATCGCGAGCCCCACGCCGGTGCCGGGATAGTCCTCGCTGCGATGAAGCCGCTGGAAGATCTCGAAGATGCGGTCGTGGTGCCGCATGTCGAAGCCGGGGCCGTTGTCGCGCACCCAGAGCACGCCGTGCTCGCCGTCGCGCCGGCAGCCGATCTCGATGACGGGTCGCGCCGTGCCCGCGCTGAACTTGAGCGCGTTGTCGAAGAGGTTGCGCAGCGCGAGCTCGAGGCCCTCGCGCTCGCCGCGCACCTCCAGGGCGCGATCGACCTGGACGTGCAGCGCGCCGCCCGACTCCTCGACACTGGCGCGCTGCGCGTCCACCAGCTCCTCGATGAGGAGCGCGGGCGCGAGGGGTCCGAGCGCCGGGCGGCCGCGCTCCAGGCGCGAGTAGGCGAGGAGGTCGTCGATGAGCTCGCCCATCCGGGCCGCGCCCTTGCGGATCATCTCGACGAACGTCCGCCCTTCCTCCCCGAGGTACCCGGCGTGATCCGACTCCAGCAGCCGGCTGTAGCCCTCGATGCCGCGCAGGGGCGCCTTCAGGTCGTGCGAGACCGAGTACGCGAAGGCCTCCATCTCGCGGTGCTTCGCCTCGAGTTCCGCGGTGCGCTCGGCCACGCGCTGCTCGAGCTCGGCGTGGAGGCGCTCGAGGGCCTCCTCCGCCTCGCGCGCCCGCGTGATGTCCTCCGCGAATCCGGCCATGTAGCGCATGCGACCGTCCAGGTCGTACAGCGGGAAGCCGCGGCCGCGGATCCACACCCTGCGGCCGTCCGGCCGCGTCATGCGGTACTCCACCTGGTAGGTGCCCGCCTCGGTGAGCACTTCGGCCGCATGGGACACGCGATCGAGGTCCTCGGGCGCGACGCCGTCGAGCCAGCGCGAAAGATCCTCGTACAGCGGCTGCCTCGGCCGGCCGAAGACGCGCTCGTAGGCGGCATTGACGTACAGGATCCGCTGCTCCTGCGGGTCGACGATCCACATCACGTCGACCGCGTGGTCGCCGAACATGCGCAGCAGCTGCTCGCTCTCGCGCAGCGAGCGCAGGGTCTCGTGCTGCTCGGTGAGGTCGGTGAACGACGCCACGACGCCCGGGCCGCCGTCGCACGCCTCCAGCGCCTCGACGGCCACCGCGTTCACCTTGAGGCGGCGCCGGCCGCCGAGCGGCGTGTCGACGACGACCACGGCGCCTGCCGCCGCCCGGCGCCCGTGCAGGGCGCGCCACGCGGGGCGGCGCTCCAGCGGCAGGGGCTTGCCGCCGGCGTCGAACTGCTGCCAGCCGAGGTCGTCGGAGCGCGAATCGATGGCGCCCTCGCCCAGGCACAGCACCCGCCGCGCGACGCGGTTGGCGCCGACGATGCGCAGTTGTGCGTCGTACCAGACGATGCCGATGTCGAGCGAATCGAAGATGCGCCGGTGAAGATCCCGCATGAGCTGACGTCCGCTTCGGGCGATTGTGCACGCGCCGGCGGGGTCAGGTCTTCGACCTGACCCCGGCATGTCTCCCGTTCCAGACGAATGCCGGTTCAGTTCGGAGAACTGACCCCGAGATCCGCGGCACGATCCGCGCCCCCCGGTTCGGCGTCCGGCAGCCACCGGACGACGCGCGCTTCCTCGAGGACGGCGCCGAGCCGATGCCGACGGCTCGCGTGGAGGCGCGCGAACGCGATCTCGAACACCAGCACGGGCGCGACCGCGTGCACGCCGCCGAAGCGCTGGCCCGCATGCTCGCGCAGCCACGCGTGGATCGCCTGGAGCTCTTGCTCCGGCAACGCGATGGGCAGGCGCGCGAGGGGCAGCAGCCGCAGCGCCTCGTCGCTGCGCGCGTCCTCGTCGGCCACCGGCACCTCCCCGCGCATGGAGGCGGCCATCGCGGCCTCGCGCTCGTCCACCGAGCGCGGCGTCCGGTTCCACACGGCGAAGCCGCAGGGCGCGAACGCGAGCGCCGCGGCCGCCGTGGCCCCGAGCGCCTCCCCGGGCACGTACTGCAGCACGGCCCGGACGCTGCGCGGCTCGGCGCGCACCGACCAGGCGGCCTCCGGGGCATGCGGCCCGCGGGCGCCTCGCCGGCGCAGGAGCAGGCCGCTCCATGCGCCCCGCGCCCCGTCCTGGCCCCGGGCGGCGAGCGCCGCGAGCGGCGCCGCGCCGCCCGGCCCCGGCTCCCACCGCGCCGGCGGCGGCAGCGTGGGCGTGGTGAAGACGGCCGGGGGCGGCACATCGAGGCCGGGCATGCCGGCGGGCCAGCGGCGATGCAGGCGCTCGCGCCGATCGTGCGATGTCCAGGCCTCGGCGTCGTCCGCGGCCCAGCGGTGCCAGTCGGTCAACACGAGGTGCAGGGACGCGGGCGGCAGCGCCGCCACGGAGCGCGCCCGCTCGCCCTTCGCACGCGCCGCCGCAATCCACGGCGAGACGACGCGGCCGGCCTGCCAGCCGATCAGCACGCCCTCGATCGCGCAGGGATCGGGCCACGGGCCGGGATCGAGCAGGTCGGCCGGCAAGCGCGCATTGAGCAGCGCGCCGTCGTCCAGCCACACGGCCACCTCGGCGTCGCGTCGCACGACCTGCACGCGCAGGCCGCTCCACTGCGGCTCGAGCCAGAGCTCCTCCGCGGCGACGTCCGCGAGCAGCGCGGCGTGCCGCTCGGATGCGCGTGCCTCGACCTGGACGGGCGCCACGAAGGGACGGGGCCGCGGCACCGCGTCCTCCCACGCCGCTGCCGCCACGGCCATGGCGCGCCGGCGGCCCAGCGCGTGCCAGCGCCAGGCCAGCGCGTGGAGATCCTCGCCGAACGCGGCGCTCCACGCGCGAAGCCACGCCCCCTCGTCGACGAGGGGGCGCGCGAGCCCGCAGGCGGCGCGCACGGCCCAGCGGCGCGAGAGGGGGTCGTCGAGGCGGGCGACGGTCCACGCGACGGCCTGCCCGCGCTCCTCGGGCGCCGCGCGGACGATGGCCTCGCGCCAGACGTCCAGCCACTCCTCGAGGCCGGGCCGCCAGGGCGCCTCGGGCCAGGGCAGCAGCAAGGCGATCGCCTCGGCCGTCTCCGGCACGGCCGCACGCCCCGCATCGAACAGCCACCCGGGCACGCCCGCCGTGGCGGCCACCTCCCTGGCGGCCAGCGCCAATGCCGCGAGCGGCACGCGTGCCGGCCGGCGCGCGAGGCGGCCCTCGGACAGGTGCAGCACCCACTCGCTCGCCACCGCGCCCGCGGCGCGCCCCACCTCGCGCAAGTAGCGCGCGAGCGCGGCCACTCGATCCGCCTCGTCGGGGCGCGATTCGAGTTCTTCGCACAGGAGGACGAAGCGGCGCATGCGCGCATGATGCCTTGCGGTGATCGGGGTCAGGTCTCTGACCTGGCCCCGGCATTCCGGCGGCGCCGCGAAAGCACCCAATGCCGGGGTCAGGTCGAAGACCTGACCTCGCTCACGCGGCGACCTGCCACGGCCGCGTGTCGAACCCTTCGGCCTCGATCGGCCGCGCCAGCCGGCGCAGCGCGGCGTACGTCCAGTCGCGCGCGAGCGGAAACGCCCCGAAGCCCGCGGCCACGTTCACGTGCCCGGCATCGCCGAGATTGATCCAGTCGCTCCCCCAGCGCAGCGCCCAGGCGCGCGCGCTCGCGGCCGCCATCCAGGGGTCGGTGTCGCTCGCGATGACGCAGGTGGGCACGCCGATGCGCCCCTGCGGCAGCAGGCCGGCGATGCCGAAGCGCACCGGCTCGGCCGGCGCGACCAGCAGCGCCTGCGAGATGCGCGCCGCCGCGTGCGCTGCGGAGCCCGACAGCGCGCCGTGCGCCGCGCTGCCCTGCCCCGCCTGCTGCAGCAGGTGCAGCGTCGCGAGGCAACCGAAGCTGTGCGCCACGACGACGTGCGGTCCGGGCCCCGCCTCCTCCAGCGTCGCGGCCACGCGCGCGGCCCAGGACGGGGCGTCGGGCACGTCCCAGGCGTCCTGCTCGACGCGCAGCGCGCCGGGGAACTGCGTCTCCAGCCAGGTCTGCCAGTGGCCGGGGCCGCTGCCGTGCAGGCCCGGCACGACGACGAGGCGCGAGGGGCCGCTCGCTTCAGGGCGCGCGCCGGACGCGTCAGACCAGGGCGATCGAGACATCGTCGGCCTGCACGGAGGCGAGCACCTCGCCGCCGACTTCGAGCTGCAATTCGTCGATCTGGCGCGTCGCGATCGTCGCGTCCAGCACGAGCCCGCCCTCGAGCTCCATCTCGATCTCCGAGACGACCGGGGCCTCCACGATCGCGCACACGCGGGCGCGGAACTGGTTGCTGAGGGTCGTCGGGCGGGGCGGCGGCATGAGTGCAGGGTACGACCACCCGTATCGCACCCCAAGCGACGAAAACCGATAAGCAAGTGCGCGCGGGGAGTGGCTGAATACGGGGTCAGGTCTGAAGACCCGACCCCTTTCGCGGCGCGGGGGTCGGGTCTTCGGCCCTGGCCCCGCGTTCCCATCACTCCGGCAACGTGTAGTCGAAGCGGTACGAGTGCGCCCCGCCCGTCCCGATGTCGATCACCATGCGCCCCGCGAGGCCGGCGAGCGCGCCGGTGCCCGAGTCGGGCACGACCGTCACCGACTGCGACGGCTCGCCGCGCGTCATCGTCGAGCTGTGCTGCAGCACGAAGGTGCCGCGGCGCCCGCCGAGCGTGCCGCGCACCGTCTCGAGCGCGACGTATCCGCCCGAGGTGCCGCTCGCGTCGCGGAATGCAAGCATCTCGCCGTCGCTCTCGGCCTCGAGGTCGCCATGGAACCGCTTGGCGATGGTCATGCGCTGGAGGCCCGCCTTCTCCGCGGCGGGCGTGGGCGCTTGCGGCGCGAGCTGGACGTCGAAGGGGCCGGCGGCGTGCTGGGCGGTCATCGGGGTCTCCGAGGTTCGTTGGGAAGTCGACGTCGCGGCGAGGGGCGCTCCCGAGGGGGAGAGGCACAGGACCGCGGCGAGCGCGAGGCAGGGAACGAATGGCGTCATGGGCGGGATGGCATCATCGGCCGCGCCGTCGGCGCCGCATCGGTGGCCGTTCCCGGCGATTGGAGCAGGCCCCGCATGGCGACGATTGGAAAAACGCGACGCCCGATGTCCCCCACGCCCCGCGGCGTGCTGCATCGCCTGCCCGACGCCGACCTGCAGTATCGGCGCCATGCGCCGCCGCCCGCGCTCGCCGAGTGGGTCGAGCACTTCTGGAGCGTGCGCTGGGAGGTGCGGGAGCCGAGGCTGCAGGAGACGCTGCCCCATCCGAACGTGCATGTCGTCGTCGAGGCGGGCCGTGCCGAGGTCGCCGGCGTCCAGACCGCGCGCTTCGCGCGCACGCTGGCGGGGCACGGGCGGGCATTCGGCATCAAGTTCCGGGCCGGTGCCTTCCGGCCGCTGCTGGGTCGGCCGGTCAGCGCGCTGACGGATCGCGTGGAGCCCGTCGCGGCGCTGTTCGGCGAGGACGAGGCGCGCGCGCTCGCCGGTCTGCTGCAGCACGAGGAGGAGGCGGCCACCGTGGACGCGGCGTGCCGCCACCTCGCCGGTCGCCTGCCCGCGGCGTCGGACCCGCACGCCGTGCTCGCGGGCCGCATCGTCGACAGCATCGTCGACGACCGCGAGCTGCGAGGCGTCGCGGAGCTCGCGCGCCGCTGCGCGATGACGCCGCGCGCGCTCCAGCGGCTCTTCAACGACTACGTCGGCGTCGGCCCGAAGTGGGTGATCCAGCGCTACCGGCTGCACGAGGCGATCGCGCAGGTGCAGCAGGGACGTGCGGTGGCGTGGGCCGAGCTCGCGCAGGAGCTCGGCTACTACGACCAGGCGCACCTCATCACGGACTTCCGGCGGCTGGTCGGGCGCACGCCGGCGGAGTATGCGCGGGCGCACCAGGACGAGGCCGGTCGCGCGGAATGAGCGGGCCCGGCGGCCGCCATTCGCGTGTGCGTCAGCGCTTGAGCGCCTTGGTGTCGGCGCCGACGGCCGCCAACCCGGGCGACACGCCGCCCGCTGCCTGCACCTGCAGCGTGCGTGCATTCTGGAAGTGCTGCATCGCCATGGGCAGGGCCGCGGCCGCGAACGCGCGCAGGGCCGGCGACTGGCCCAGGGCCTTCTCGCCTTCGATGAGCTGGACGGCGTCCTGCTGGTCGGCGACCTCGCCCGTGAGATAGATCAGGTCGAACTGCGGCGCGGAGCTCGCGTCCAGCCGCTGCCGCTTGGCGAGGCGTCCGCCGTCGATGGAGCCGGGCATCGCGATGCCGGCCTGCTGGGCCGCTGCCGCGAGCTGCGCCTGCGCGTTCGTGCGCTCGGCTTCGACCTGCTGCGCATACACGCGCACCTGCGCGCCCGTGGCACGCGTGGCGGCGAGCCGCGCCGCATCGATCGCGGCCAGGCCGTTGGCGCCGAGTTCCTGCACGAAGCGGCGATCCTGCTCGCTCGAAGCGACGGCGAGCTGGGGCGCCGGGTGGATCTGGGCCTGGGCCTGTGCCGTCGTCGGCAGCGTCGGGGGCCGGGGCGCTCCATATCCCATCGTGGACGGAGCGGGCGGCGCGACGCCCATCGCACTCGCGAACGCCCGCGCCTGCGCGTCGTGCTGGCGCACGAGGCTGGCCGCCGACGCCGCGAAGTTGCGCAGCGCGGCCACGCGTCCGGTGTTCATCTCGGCCTGGAGCAGCTCGAGCGTCTGCTGGTGATCCGTCAGCTCCCTGCCCAGGTAGGCGAGCTCGAACTGGCCGGGCGGGCTCATGTCCAGCCGTTGCCGCTGCATGGCATGGGCGCTGTCGAGCCCGCCCGGCATCGCGACGCCGGCCTGGCGCGCGATGGCCGCGAGCTGCGCATTCGAGACCGCACGCTCGCGCGCGACCTGCTGCGCGTACGCGCGCAGCTGCGGATCCTGCGTGCGGACGACGGCCATCGTCGCGGCGTCGACGGCGGCGTAGCCGCTCGCGCCGAGCGCCTGCACGAACTGCCGGTCCTGGGCGCTCGGGGCGTTGTCCGCGCGGGCGTTCGCGCGGCCGGCGCTCGCGGCGCTCGCGGCGGACGCGGCCGAGGCGGAACTCGCGGCGGCGACCGCCTGCGTCGCGGGGCGCGAGCTCGTCGCCGCGGGCGCGGCAGGGGCGGCGGCGGCGGCGCGCGCGCTGGGCCCGAACAGCGCGTAGAGCACCGCCAGCACGACGACGACGAGCAGGACCTTCAACAGGGCGGTGTGGCGGGCGGAGTTCATGGCGCGGAGGTCGCCGGCGGGAAACCCCTCACGGTACTCCGGCCGGTGCGCCACGGCGAGCCGGCAATCGGTAGACCCCGACAGGGTGTGGGCGCGCTGCACGAGCGATCCGCACGCCGAGCCGAGGACGCTCACGCGACTCCCTGGTAGTACAGGTTCTGCGGATGCCGCGCCCACGCGAAGAACAGCCAGCGCTCGCACAGCACGCCACCCGCCTGCAGCACGACGACGAGGCACAGCAGCGCCGCGCCGGCGGCGTCGGGCGAGTGCATCGCCGCGGCGGCGAAGGCCACCAGCGGGAGCGCGGCGCCGAACACGATCATCGCCACCGGCAGCGCGCTCATCACCCACGGCGCGGCGTGGTGGAAGAACTCGCGCGTGTTGAAGCTGCCGCCGGTCATGCCCATGCTCATCTGCCGGATCCGCGGATGGGCGATCGCCAGTGCGCTCTGCAGCGTCGACGCGGGCCGCAGCGCTTCGCGCCGCCACCACCACGCCCCCTTGACCGCGATGGCCACGAACGTGGCCGCCAGCGCCGCGGCGCACAGGCCGCCCACGCTTGCGCGCGCGGACTCGAGCACCGGGACATGGGCGACGACCAGCGGCGCCACGTGCACGGCATGCGCGACCTGGCCGGCCAGGCGCCCGAGCGCACACGCGAACCACGCCGCGGCCAGGCCGAGGCCGCTCGCGAGCCCGAGCGCGGCGAAGGCCAGCGGCGTGAGCGGCGTCGCCCACTCGCGCAGCATGCGCAGGCACGCGTAGATCATCCCGGTGCACCACCACAGCGCCGCGCACAGCGCGGCCGCGACGCCGGCGGAGGCCCCGAGCACGAACGCGATGCCGCGCGGCGCCGCCCCTTGCGCGAGCAGCGTCAGCGCGAGTGCATGCACGCCGACGGCGGCCATCAGCGCGGGCAGCACGATCACCTCGCGCGAGAGCCACGAGGTGCGCCACTGCGAGGCCGCGCGCCAGGCGCGCTCCGGGTGCCCGAGGTGGAAGACCGATGCGACGAGCCCCGCCGCGAGCAGTGCCAGCACGGCCCAGGCGGCGGGCGCGAGCAGCGCCGCGGGCCAGGCGTCTCCGGCGAAGGTCTCGAGGCCCAGCAGGCCGAGGAAGAAGCCCTGCCCCATCCCCGCGAGGGTCGTGAAGATGACGATCGACCAGGCGGGGCGCATCACGCGCCCCCCGCGCCGTCGCGCGCGTCCTGCGCCGGCGGCGGCGCCATGCCGCGGCGCGGCAGGTAGCGGTTGGCCGGCCGCGTCTGCCACTCGGGCATCAGCGCCTGGCCGCCGCGCTCGGCGATCGCGCGCGAGACCTCGCTCGCCGGGTCGTGCACGTCGCCGAACAGGCGGGCATTGGTCGGGCACGCGAGCACGCACGCGGGCTTGCGCTCGGCCTGCGGCAGCTGCTCGTTCTCCAGGCGGTCGACGCACAGCGTGCACTTGGTCATCACCTTCGCCGACGGATCCATCTCGCGCGCGCCGTACGGGCAGGCCCAGGCGCAGTAGCCGCAGCCGATGCACTTGTCGGCGTCCACGAGCACGATGCCGTCGGCAGCGCGCTTGTAGCTCGCGCCGGTGGGGCACACGGGCACGCAGGGCGGATCCTCGCAGTGCAGGCAGCTCTTGGGGAAGTGCACCGTCTGCGTGTCCGGGAACGCGCCGACCTCGTAGGTCTGCACGCGGTTGAAGAAGGTGCCCGTCGGGCCGGCGCCGTAGGGGTTGAGATCCGCGAGCGGGCCGGCCTCGCCCGAGGTGTTCCACTGCTTGCAGTTGGTGACGCAGGCATGGCAGCCGACGCACACGTCGAGGTCGATCACGAGCGCGAGCTGCTTCGTCGAACCCGGCGCGGCGGGCGCGGCGCCCGCGGCGCGTGGCTGCGCGCCGCGCGCGGCCGGGGAGGCCTTCGCGGAGACGGCGCCGCCGGTGGCGGCACGCGCGAAGGCGGGCTTGAAGAGGTCGGTGAGGAAGGACATAGGGTCAGGGGTATGCGATGGGGACGCGGCGGCTCACTGCCGCTCGGGCGCCTTGGCGAAGAAGCGAAGCACCTTCGCGCGCGCCCGCTCGACGGCGGTGCCGGGCAGCGCGGGGACGGCGGCGGGCCGGGGCCAGGTGGCGTCGTCGGCCGCGGACTCCGCGTCCAGCGTCGGATCGTCGGCCGGCGCGGGGCGCAGGCGCACGCGCACGTCGTACCACGCGGCCTGGCCGGTGACGGGATCGGCGTTCGCGAGCCGCCCGGCGGCACCGCCTTCCGACGGGTTCGGGAGCTCGTCGCTGATCAGGTGGTTGAGGAGGAACCCGCGACGCGACTCGTCGGCGTCCGGCGCGAGGTTCCACGCGCCGCGGCTCTTGCCGATCGCGTTCCACGTCCACACGGTGCCGGGCTCGACGCTCTCGGAGGTGCGGATCATCGCGCGCACGCGGCCCCACGTGCTCTCGATCCACGCCCAGCCGCCGTCCTCGAGGCCGGCCTCCTCGGCCGTGCGCGTGTGCACGAACAGGACGTTGTACGAGTGGATCTGGCGCAGCCACGCGTTCTGCGAATCCCACGAGTGGTACATCGCCATCGGGCGCTGGGTGATCGCGTGCAGCGGGAAGGCGTCGAGGTCGGTGGCCTGCGCCTCGAGCGGCGGCGACCAGAAGGGCAGCGGATCCATGTGCCGGGCGATGCGGTCGCGCAGGTGCGCCGGAGGTTGCCGCCCCGCCCGCTGCCCCGTGGCCGCGGCGCGGAAGCCGTGCAGCACCTCGGAGTAGAGGTGCGCCATGATGGGGTGCGTGAGCTTGCGGAAGCCCGAGGCCACGCAGAACTCCATGTAGCCCTGGTTCCAGTTGCGCATGTAGCGATGCCCCTCGGGCATCACGTAGTGGTGGACGCAGTTGTTGGCCGCGTACGCCTCCCACTGCTTCGGGTTCGGCTCGCCGCGCAACGATTTCGTGCCGTCCGCGCCGCGCCAGCCGGAGAGGAAGCCCTGGCCCGGGTTGGGCTGGAAGTGGATGACGAAGTCCTTGTAGTCGACGAACTTGCGGCCGCCCTCGGGCGTCGTGAACGCCGGGAACTTCAGGCGCGAGGCCAGCTCCACGAGCACGTCCTGGAAGGGCCGGCACTCGCCGGTGGGCGGCAGCACGGGCACGCGCACCGAGTCGCACGGCCCGTCGAATTCGCTGATGGGCCGGTCGAGCAGGCTCATCGCGTCGTGGCGCTCGAGGTAGGTCGTGTCGGGGAGGATCAGGTCCGCGAAGGCCGTCATCTCGCTCTGGAACGCGTCGCAGACGACGATGAACGGGATGCGGTGCGTGCCGTCCTCGTGCCGGTCGTTCAGCATGCGCCGGACCTCGGTCGTGTTCATCGACGAGTTCCACGCCATGTTGGCCATGAAGATCATCAGCGTGTCGATGGGGTACGGGTCGCCCCGCCAAGCGTTCGTGATCACGCTGTGCATCAGCCCGTGGGCGGCGAGCGGGAACTCCCACGAGAAGGCCTTGTCG
>Ga0209051_1001018_pt1 | contig 26824 bp, 24 predicted proteins | sample AraplaCvi_mMS_r2_2_FD_184286 | JGI IMG/M metagenome (GOLD analysis project Ga0209051, IMG submission 184286) | Arabidopsis root microbial communities from North Carolina, USA - plate scrape MF_Cvi_mMS_r2 (SPAdes) (version 2) | ecosystem: Host-associated > Plants > Roots > Endosphere | place...
ATCCCGTCACCGTCGATCTCGGCGACGATCTCCACCAACCGGGCGTCGATCGCGTTGCGCTGCCCCGCCAACTCGGCCATCTCCTCGAACAACACCGCCAGACGCTCCTTGGAGCTCAAAGACGTTGTCGCCGTGGACATGACCCCATTCTAGAAGCGGGGTCCGACACGTCCGAAGCGGACGGTGCACTGTCCTAGGCCCGCGTCACCCGATTCGCCGTCGCGACGGCGTAGGCGTGCATCGGCAGCGCCAGCCCCGAGGCGAGCCCGGCCACGACGAGTGCGGCAACCGCCCCGTCGGAGGCCAGCGCCGTCAGCAGATCCGGTGTTGGGGCAGACGCAAACCTCACCAACCCGCTGAGCATCCGGAAGACGTAGACACCCGGGACCAACGCCACCACCGATGCAAAGCCGATGGCCGCGAACGGGATTCGCAGATGGTGTGCGATCGGCACCAGAAGGACGCCCGCGATCAGCGCGGACAGGAACGCTGCGGTCGCCAGGTCGACGTGCCAGGCCACGGTCGCCCACCAGTGGGCGGCATGCACCAGCATCCCCACCGCCACCGGCCAGACGATCATGCGGTAGGGCATCGAGAAGAAGATCGGGTAGGAGCCTGCCGCGACACCCCCGGCCACCACGTCCAGGGCGACGGGCGCGGGAGCGCCTGACTGGCCCACCGCGATGTCGAGACCACCCGCGGCCAAACCGAGGATGAGCCCGGCGGCGATCGCCGTCAGGACCAGCGCCGCGTAGCCCAGTCGCGCGAGGCCCAACGACACCCGCAGTGACAGCAGATCCAGTGCGCCGTTGAGGATGTGGGGACCCGGGACCAGAACCATCGCCGGGCAGAGCACGACCAGGCCGGTGGCGTCGCCGACGTGCAAGCGGTCGGCGACCACGCCGACGAGGCCCGCGATCATGGCCGCGACGAACGCCTGCGTGAGCGCCTCGCCGTGTAGCCTCCCCACCGCCCGTCGGGCCAGCCCGCCGAGCGCCGCGCTGAGCGCGGCCACCAGCACCACGGCCGGATGCTGCGCACCGAAGATCACCGCGAGGGCTCCGGCGCCCGTCGCGCAGGCGCCGCTGAACAGCAGCGTGCTCGAGACGGGTTGCGTACTGGCCGAGGCCAATTCGTCGCGAACCGCACCGGGGTCGAGCGGACCGTCCTGGGCGCGGTCGACGACCGTCATCGTCGCGGCGACCCGCCTCATGTTGATCCCGGTCGGCGAGCCAGCGGCGACGCGCACCGCGCCGCCCGGGCCGACGAGTTGGAGCGACGCCCACGACGGGATGAGCGTGCCTGCGGTGCTCAATCCCTGGTTCAGCCGGTCGACCGCGGCCAGCGTCATCCCGGTGGACTGACCGCTGGCGTGCAACACCGCTGCGGCGTCGAGCACCAGGTCGTTCGCGTCGGCCCCTTCCGTCGGCATCAAGCGCCGCCCACTCCCTCACCCACCATGCTCGTCGGATCCACGACGGCGTCGAACTGTTCGTCGGTCACGTGCCCGGACGCCACCGCTGCCTCGCGCAGCGTGGTGCCCTTGGCCAACGCGTCCTCGGCGATGTGCGCCGCGTTCTGGTAGCCGATGACCGGGCTCAGCGCGGTGACCAGCATGAGGCTCTCGTCGACGTACTTGGTGATCCGATCGGTGTCGAGAGTCGTTCCCTTGACCGAGAATTCGAGGAACTTCGCGCAACCGTCACCCAGGATCCGGGCGGAGTGCAGGAAGTTGTCGATGATGACCGGGCGCATCGCGTTCAGCTCGAAGTTGCCCTGCGAGCCGGCCAGCGCCACCGCGGTGTCGTTGCCGATCACCTGGATGGAGATCATCACCAGGGCTTCGCACTGGGTGGGGTTGACCTTGCCCGGCATGATCGAAGACCCGGGTTCGTTGGCGGGGAGTCGCAGCTCGCCGAGTCCGCATCGCGGGCCGGAGGCGAGCCAGCGCATGTCGTTGGCGATCTTCATCAACGCGACCGCGAGGCCGCGCAGCGCGGCGTGCGCCCGAACCATCGCGTCCAACGATCCCAGGGCGGCGAACTTGTTCGGCGCCGTGACGTACTGTGCCCCCGTCAGACTGGCGAGTTCGGCGGCGACGTCCACGCTGAAACCCGCCGGGGCGTTGAGGCCGGTGCCCACGGCCGTGCCGCCGACGGCCAGTTCGAGCAGCCCCTCCCTGGCGTGGCGCAGTTCGGCAATGCACGCCTCGAGCTGTGCCGCGTAGCCCGACCACTCCTGCCCGACGGTCAGCGGCACCGCGTCCTCGAGGTGGGTGCGGCCGATCTTGACGACGTCAGCCCATTGCGTTGCCTTGTCGGCGATTTCCCGCTGCAGCGCCTCGACGCTGGGAATCAGCCGATCGTCGAGTTCGGTGACGGCTGCGACGTGCATCGCGGTGGGAAACGTGTCGTTGCTGCTCTGCCCCATGTTGACGTGGTCGTTGGGGCCGACGGGTTGCTGGCTGCCGAGTGCACCACCCAGCAGTTGAATCGCCCTGTTGGACAACACTTCGTTGACGTTCATGTTGCTCTGGGTGCCCGATCCGGTCTGCCAGACGAACAGCGGGAACTCGTCGTCGAGCTCGCCGCCGATGGCCTCGTCGGCCGCCTGCACGATGACCTTGGACCGCCAGTCCTCCAGTCGCCCGGCACGCTGGTTGACCAAGGCACACGCCTTCTTCACCAGACCGTAGGCACGGTAGACCTCTATCGGCATGTGGTCGTCGCCGATCGAGAAGTGGACCAGGGAGCGCTGCGTCTGCGCGCCCCAGTAGCGGTCGGCCGGGACGTCGACCGAGCCAAGGCTGTCGAACTCGGTCCGCATGCCGGTCGCGTCGATGCCGACCGGGACCGGGGTGTAGGTCGGTACGACCTCGGGGGTGGGGTTCTGCATGGCGTTCTCCCTTCGACGGTCCATTGTGAGGTGAGATCGTCGCCGTGGCGGTGACGCCACTCCGCGACGACGTCGGCGGCGACGGCGACGCCCGTGCCCGGATCCCGGTGCATGACTCAGTCTGGATCGCCGAACCGGAGATGTCGTCCCCGCTGACGGAACCGTGCGGTGGGGGCTATCTGGAAGTGCGCACCCGCTGAGCGGCCAACCGCACGGGGGCGTTGTCGGTGCCATAGCCGTCGTAATCACCGACGCGCTGGACGAATTCGAAGAACACCGACCCGACGGTGCGGGTGTAGAAGTGCACGAAGGCCCCGTCGGCATTGCGGTCGTAGAGCAGGTCGAGCTCGCGCAGTTCGGCGACGGTGTCCGGGTCGACGCCGAAGCGGCCCGCCACGTAGTCGTAGTAGTTGTCCGGCACGGACAGGAAGCGCAGCCCACGCGACCGCGCCGCCCGGGCGACGGCGACGACGTCGGTACAGGCGAACGCGACGTGCTGCGGCATGTCGGCCGTCTCGAGGACCTGGGGTGCGACGTTCAGCGGCAGTCGGATCGATCCGTCGTCGGTGCGCATGACCTGACTGCGCACCAGCCCACTCGGGCCGGCCACTTCGGTGGGGGCGTCAGCCGCGAGACCGAATACGCTGGTCAGGAAGAGGACCGCCTCGTCGGAGGTCTGCCACGGCACGGCCAGGTTGACGTGGTCGACGTGACCCAGGGCCGAGCCCGCGTCCGGCGGGAGACCGTTCTCGAACTCGGCTACCCACGGCGGTGGGGCTCCGGCCGGCGGCGCGGTGACCCAGAAGAACTCGGTGCCGTCCGGTGCGACGGCGCCGCCCAGCGCCTGTTCGGCGGCGTAGGTCCGCCGGTACGCCGCGGGCGCCATCAGATCGGCCGCCCGGCGGGAGGTGGCGTCGGCGTCGGGTACCTGCAGGCCGACGGCGGCGACGTGGGGGGCGAGGTCGCGCGCCTGGTGTTCGTTCAGCACGATGCGGACGTCACCCGAGGTCCACAGCGAGACCGGCTTGGTGCGGTGCCGACCGCTCGGCACGAAGCCCAGCTGCTCGAGCAGGATCTCCACGTCGCTGGTGTCCTCCGCCTTGAGCTCGACGAAGTCGAAGCCCACGGGCGGTTTGGCGTCGGCCACCGGGGTCAGGCTCACGCCGTTCCCCACCCCCGGGAGGGCGGCCACCTTGTCCTGCAACCACACCAGCGAGCGCAGTGCGTGCACGGCGGTCCGGTCCGGGTCGGTCTGCCGGAAGGTGTCGTTGAAGACCTCCAGCGACAGGGGCCCGTCGAAACCGGTCTTCAGGACGTGCGCGACGAAGGTCGCCAAGTCGAAGTCGCCCTCACCGGGAAACAGCCGATGGTGGCGGCTCCACGACAGCACGTCCATGGAGAGCGCGGGGGCGTCGGCGAGCTGCAGGTAGAAGATCTTGTCGGCCGGAATGTCGGAGATGGCGGCCGGGTCGTGTCCGCGCGAGAGCACGTGGAAGCTGTCGAGGCAGACCCCGACTGCAGGATGGTCGGCCAGTTCGACGATGCGCCAGGCCCGTCGGTAGTCGTCGACGAAGCGCCCCCAGGCCAGCGCCTCGAAGGCGACTCTGACGTCGTAGGTGGCGGCGACGTCGCCGAGTCGGCGCAGCTGGTCGGCGGAGTGCTCGTCCGAGTCGACGGTCGCGGTCGCCACGTTGCTGCAGACCAGGACGGTGCCGATGCCGAGCCGCTGGGCGGTGGCGAAGGTGGCCCCGGCGCGGCGCAGGTTCTCGGCGAAGGTGGCCTCGTCGACGCCCTCGATGTCACGCAGCGGCTGATACAGGTCCAGGGACAACCCCAGCCGACGAGCCAGGCCGCGGATCTCCTCGGGGCTGTGATCGCTGGCGATCAAGTCGGGCTCGAAGATCTCGACACCGTCGAAACCCGCGTCGGCGCAGGCGTGCAATTTCTCGACCAGGGACCCGCTGATCGACACGGTGGCGATGGACGTCTTCATGGTGTGCCTCCAATCACACTTCAATGTACTAAACGGTTCATACATTCGGAAGGGCGAGGACGAATGACGTCACCGGCGGCGCAGTAAGCTGCCGATCGTGACCGTCCCCGAGCCGAAGCGGGAACTGCAGCGCGACGCCGAGCGCACGCGTGCCGAGGTGCTCGCCGTCGCCACCGAGGTCTTCGCCGAATCGGGATACTCCGGCGCCAGGGTGGACGAGATCGCGCAGCGCACCCGCACCACCAAGCGGATGATCTACTACTACTTCGGCGGCAAGGAAGGCCTCTACCTGGCCGTTCTGGAGAACGCCTACCGTGGCATCCGCGAGGCGGAGCAGAAGCTGCAGGTCGACCACGTCGACCCGGTGGTGGCGATGCGGCGGCTGGCCGAGCTCACGTTCGACCACCACCTCGACCATCAGGCCTTCATCCGGCTGGTCTCGATCGAGAACATCCACCGCGGCGAATTCATCGGCCGGATCGACTCGTTGCGCACCATCTCCAGGCCGGCCACCTCGCTACTCGAGGAGATCCTCGCGCGCGGCCGCGAGCAGGGCGCCTTCCGAGACGACGTCGACGCACTCGACGTCCACATCGTGATCAGCTCCTATTGCGTCTTCCAAGTCGCCAACAAGCACACGTTCGGCTTCCTCTTCGGCGTCGACTTCACCGAGCTGACGCAGCGCGCGCACATGCGCAGGATGATCGGCGACGTCGTCGTCGGCTGGCTCACCACTCGCTGACGCGAGACCCCGCTCACGAATCAAGGGTTGACGAGACCCACACCACACTGCTCTACTTCTTGTACGTACCAGTTAGTACATTAGAGAGCGGTGCACAATGGCGACCAAGCCAGCAACCAGACCCTTCCTCGTCGGTCTCGTCGGCGTCGGCGTCGGCCCGTCCCTCACCCCGGCGCTGCACATGGCCGAGGCCAAGGCCCATGGCCTGGACTACCTCTACCGCACCGTCGACCTGCACGACATCGGCGTCACCCCCGAGCAGATTGGCGAGGTACTCAGCTGGGCCCGCGCGCTCGGCTTCGACGCCCTCAACGTCACCCACCCGTGCAAGCAGCTCGTCATCCCCCACCTCGACGACGTCGACGCCGCGGCCGCCACCCTCGGGGCCGTCAACACCGTCATCTTCGACGGCTCCCGGACCGTCGGCTACAACACCGACGCGCCCGGGTTCGCCACCGGCTTCGCCGAGGGCCTGCCCGACGCCGCGACCGGTGACGTCGTCCAGCTCGGCGCGGGCGGTGCGGGCACGGCCGTCGGACACGCCCTGCTCGACCTCGGCGCCAGCCACCTCACCGTCGTCGACGTGGACGTCGACCGCGCCACGGCGCTGGCCCGCGAACTGTCCGCCCGACATCCCGAGGCCCGGGTCGACGCGGCGGACTTCGACAAGCTGGCCGCACTGCTCCCCCACGCCGACGGCGTCGTGCACTGCACGCCGACCGGCATGGCCGACCACCCCGGCCTGCCGTTCGACGAGAGCCTGCTGCACTCGGGACTCTGGGTCGCCGACATCGTCTACCGGCCGCTGGACACCGCGCTTCTCACCGCCGCCCGCGACGCCGGCTGCCGGACGCTCGACGGCGGACACATGGCCGTGCACCAGGCCACCACCGCCTTCGAACTGATCACCGGCATCACCCCCGACGCCGCCAGGATGTCGCGGCACTTCCGAAGTCTCGTTTCGTGATTCGCCCCCACACACCGTCAACCGCAGGGAACCTAGGAGGATTCCAATGACCGCAATCCACCAGAACACACCCGGCGGTACGCCGCCGGGTGGACCGGCGCGCACCCCGAAGCGGGCCGCCCTGGCCAGCTTCATGGGCAGCGCCGTGGAGTACTACGACTTCTTCCTCTTCGGTCAGGCCGCGGCGCTGATCTTCCCAAGGGTGTTCTTCCCCGAGGGCGGCGGACAGGCCGCGCTGCTGATGTCGTTCGCCACCTTCGGCGTCGCCTACTTCGCCAGGCCCGTCGGCGCCTTCGTGCTCGGCCACTTCGGCGACCGCATCGGCCGCCAGAAGGTGCTGATGTTCACCATCGTGCTGATGGGCGTCTCCACGTTCGCGATCGGCTGCCTGCCGACCTACGGCACGGCGGGCTACCTCGGGTTGAGCCTCCTGGTGCTGTGCCGTCTGCTGCAAGGCTTCTCGGCCGCGGGCGAGCAGGCCGGAGCCAGCTCACTGACCCTCGAGCACGCTCCCGACGACAAGCGCGCGTTCTACACGTCGTGGACGCTGACCGGCACCCAGGGCGGCCTCATCCTCGCCTCGCTGGTGCTGATCCCATTCGTCTCACTGTCCGACGAGGACGAGCTGTCCTGGGGTTGGCGAGTTCCGTTCTGGCTGAGCGCGGTCGTCGTCCTGGTGGCCTACTTCATCCGCCGCAAGCTGCACGAGACGCCTGAGTTCGAAGAGGCAAAGGCGGCCGGCGACATCGCCAAGATGCCGCTGAAGCCACTGGTGAAGGATCACTGGCGCGACGTGCTGCGAGTCTTCTTCTGCGCCTTCATCGCCGCGGTCTCGACGGTCTTCGGCACCCTGGCCATCGCCTACGGCAAGAAGGTCGGACTGCCCGCCGACATCACCCTGTGGCTGGTGGTCGTCGCCAACGTCGTCGCGCTCGGCACCCAACCGTTGTTCGGCATGCTGGCCGACAAGATCGGCCGCAAGCCGGTATTCGTCTACGGCGCACTGTCTTCCGCGGCGCTGATGCCCTTCTACATGCTCTCCATGAGCAACGACGACCACACCCTGACCTTCGTGCTCGCCGTCGCGACCTTCGCGTTCGGCTACGGCGCCGCCAACGCCGTGTGGCCGTCGTTCTACAACGAGATGTTCAGCACCAAGGTCCGCTTCTCCGGCGTGGCGATCGGCACCCAGCTCGGCTTCCTGGTGGCCGGCTTCGCGCCGACCATCGTCACCGCGCTCGGCGGCATCCGCGAAGGCGGCTGGATCGTCATCGGCGCCTTCACCGCCGTCGTCTGCGTCATCGCGGCGGCGTCGGCACTGACCGCCCGGGAGACCAAGTCCGTACCGACCCCGCTGCTGGGCGTCAACCCGGACGCGGCGGCGCGGAAACTGGTCACCCGTTGATCCCCGCTTCCGCTGGGCGGAAGCGGGGCCTGGCCCTTGGTCCCCGACTGGTGTGAGATCGACGTCATGACTCCCCGACCGGTCACCACCACAGTCGCCATCGTGGGCGGCGGTCCCGCGGGACTCATGCTGTCGCATCTGTTGTCGCGCAAGGGAATCGATTCCATCGTCGTCGACACCCGCACTCGCACCGAGATCGAGCAGACGGTGCGGGCCGGCATCCTCGAACGCGACAGCGTGCGGATGCTGGTCGACGGCGGGGTGTCCGACCGCGTTCTGCGCGAGGGTGACGAGCACCGGGGCATCAGCCTGGGCTTCGGGGGAACCGACCACCGCGTCGACCTGCACGGGCTCACCGGGGCCTCGGTGTGGCTCTACCCGCAGACCGACGTGTTCGTCGACCTCGCCGCGGCCCGCGAGCGCGACGGGGGCGACGTCCGGTTCGGCGTCAGCGGCACGGAGGTCGTCGACGTCCTGTCGGAGCGCCCCGGTGTCCGGTTCACCGACGCGGACGGCACCACCCACGAGATCCGTTGCGACGTCCTCGTCGGGGCGGACGGCTCGCACGGCGTCTGCCGTCAGGCAGTCCCGCAGGACTTGCGCCGCGACTACTTCCGCGAGTACCCCTTCGCCTGGTTCGGGATTCTGTGCGACGCACCCGCGAGCGCGCCCGAGTTGATCTACAACCACTCCGAGCATGGGTTCGCCCTGATCAGCCAGCGGACCGCGGACGTGCAGCGCATGTACTTCCAGTGCGATCCGGGAGAGGACGTCGACGCGTGGTCCGACGATCGCATCTGGCACGAACTCGGCACCAGGGTCGGGGCCAACGGCTACACGCTGAAGGAGGGTCCGATCACCTCCAAGACCGTGCTGCGCTTTCGCAGCTTCGTCTGCGAACCGATGCGCTACGGACGACTCGTCCTCGCCGGGGATGCGGCGCACACGGTGCCACCGACCGGCGCCAAGGGCCTCAACCTCGCGCTGGCCGACACCAGGGTGCTCGCCGAGTGCATCGAACGCCTGGTGTGCCACCGTGATTCGAGTGCACTGGACGACTACACCGACCGCGCCCTGGCGCGGGTGTGGAAGGCGCAGCACTTCTCCTACTGGATGACCACGATGCTGCACACGCTGCCCGACGCCACGCCGTTCGACGTCCGCCGTCAAGTGGGGGAACTGAATTCGGTGGTGACCTCGCAGGCCGGCTCGACGTATCTGGCCGAGGCGTACACGGGCTGGCCCACCACCTGATCGCTCAGGCGCCCAGATATCTGCCGACCCCGCGGGCGGCGACCTGCAGGGCGCCCATGAGCCGCTGCCGGTCGCGCTTGAGGGACGGCACGACGACGCCGATGGCGGCCACCACCTCGGGCTCGCGCCCCGGCTCGCGACGGCGCACGGGAACGGCCAGCGAGCAGCCACCCAACGACATCTCCTCCACGGTGCTGGCCACGTCGTCTCGTCTGATCCGGTCCAGCTGGGCACTCAGGACAGCGGGCTGCGTGATCGTGTACGGCGTGACGCGCCGCAGCGAGGTGAACACCCGGCGCTGGACGTCGGGCGGGGCATGGGCGAGGAGCACCTTGCCGACACCGGTGCAGTGCAGGGGCAGCCGGCTGCCGACGCGACTGACGATCGGCACCGACGCCCGGCCGGACATCCGGTCGAGGTAGAGCACTTCGTCGCCGTCCCGCACCGCGAGGTGCACGGTCGCGAGGGTGGCGGCGTAGACGTCGTGCAGGAACGGTTCGGCGACCTGCCGCAGTTCGGCCTGCACCGGTGCCAGCAGGCCCACTTCCCAGAGCAGCGGCCCCACCACGTAGGTGCCGTCGACGCGACGTTCCAGGGCACGGCCGTCGACCAGCTCGCCGACGAGTCGGTGCGCGGTGGGCAACGACAACCGTGCACGCTCCGCGATGGTGGTCAGGCGCAGGACGCGGTGGTCGTCGTCGAACGCACCGATGATCGCCAGCAGGCGCGCCGAGACGCGTGCGCCGGGCACGGACGTGTTTCCCGCCAATCGAGGAGTTCCTTTCGCTCAGTGGAACCGTACGCTTCCGCGGCTGCCACCGGCGGGATACGTTCCAACCCATGGAAACAGTGGGCACCGAGGCCACCCAGGCCGACGTCAGCGCCGAGATCGCGGCGATCGAATCCGCCTACCGGCGAACCGATGTCGAGGAAACCCAGCCCCGGCTGGACTACGCGCCGTATCGCAGCAGCGTGCTGCGGCACCCGACCAAGGACCTCCACCACGCCGATCCCGAAGGTGTCGAGCTGTGGACGCCCTGCTTTGGCGACCGCGACGTCAACGCCCTGGAGTCCGATCTCACCATCGGCCACGCCGGCGACCCGATCGGCGAGCGGATGGTCGTGACCGGGCGAGTGGTCGACGGCGACGGCAGACCCGTCCGCCGCCAACTCGTCGAGATCTGGCAGGCCAACGCCGCCGGGCGCTACATCCATCTGCGCGATCAGCATCCCGCGCCGGTCGACCCGAACTTCACCGGCACCGGCCGCTGCCTCACCGACGACGACGGCTACTACCGGTTCACCACCATCAAGCCGGGTCCGTACCCGTGGAAGAATCACCGCAACGCCTGGCGCCCCGCCCACATCCACTTCTCGCTGTTCGGAACGGAATTCACCCAGCGGATGATCACCCAGATGTACTTCCCCGGTGATCCACTGTTTCCGCTCGATCCGATCTACCAGGCGATCACCGATCAGAAGGCCCGCGACCGGTTGGTCGCGACCTACGACCACGACGTCACCACACACGAGTGGGCGACCGGCTACCGATGGGACGTGGTGCTCACCGGCACCTCCCGCACACCGATGGAGGATTCGTGACCCCGTTGCTCACTCCCACCCCGGGCCAGACCGTCGGCCCGTTCTTCGGCTACGCGCTCCCCTTCGACGAAGGTGACCAACTGGTGCCCCCCGGCGCGCTCGGTGCGATCCGCCTGCACGGCGTCGTCACCGACGGCGCCGGCGCCCCGGTGCCCGACGCACTGCTCGAGCTGTGGCAGGCCGACGCCGACGGCGCAGTGCCCACCGCCGGCGGGTCGTTGCGCCGCGACGGCTGGACGTTCACCGGCTGGGGCCGGGCCGCGACCGACGGCGAAGGCCACTACGGCTTCACGACCGTGACCCCCGGTGCGACGAAATCCGGTGCGGCACCGTTCTTCATGATCACCGTCTTCGCCAGGGGTCTGCTGAACCGGCTGTTCACCCGGGCCTACCTGCCCGGGGAGCACCTCGCTGCCGACCCACTGCTGGCCGCGCTGCCCGCCGAGCGCCGCGAGACCCTCGTCGCCGTCCAGGAGCCCACCGGCTTCCGCTTCGACGTCAGCCTGCAGGGTCCCCGCGAGACGGTGTTCCTGAGCTATCCGGGCCATCGGGCGTGACCGATCTCTTCTGGCCGGGCGATCACCTCGCCGGCACCCTGATGAGTGATGCGGCGTTCCTGGCGGCGATGATCACCGTGGAACAGGCCTGGCTCGACGAACTCGTCGACGCCGGAATCGCCCCCACCGCGGCGCGGGCCGTGCTGCCCACCGACGTCGGCTCCGATGACGTTGCCCAGAAGGCAGATTCGGATGGCAATCCCGCCTCCGCTCTGGTCGCCCTGCTGCGTGAACGAACCTCCGAGCCGACGTCGCGGTGGCTGCATCGCGGGCTCACCAGCCAGGACGTCGTCGACACCGCCGTGATGCTGTGCCTGCGCGACGTGCTGAGCCGTCTCGCCGAGGAGGTCGCCACCCAGGTCGACGTGCTCGCGGCGCTGACCGAAACACACCGTGGCACACCGATGCTGGCCCGCACCCTGACCCAGGCCGCGCTGCCCAGCACCGTCGGGGCGAAGGTCGCCGTCTGGCTGAACGGCCTGCTCGACGCGGCCGACCCGCTCGGCACGGCGGTGCTGCCGGTTCAACTCGGCGGAGCGGTGGGCACCCTGGCCGCCGTCGTCGAACTGACCGGCTCGGTGGACGGCGCGCTGGACCTGACCGACCGAACCGCCCGTCGACTCGGACTGACGGCCGCCTCCCCGTGGCATACGACGAGAGCCCCCCTGACCCGCATCGGCGACGTACTGGCCGGGCTCTGCGACGCGTGGGGACACCTCGCCGCCGACGTCACCACCGGAAGCCGCACGGAGATCGGCGAATTCGCCGAGCGGCACGGCGGCGGTTCGTCGACCATGCCGCACAAGGACAACCCGGTCCGCGCCATCCTGATCCGCCGCGCCGCGCTGACGGCGGGTCCGCTGGCCGGCACGCTGCACACCGCGGCGGCCGCCAGCGTCGACGAACGCTCCGACGGCGGTTGGCACGCCGAGTGGGCCACGATCCGCACCCTGGCCCGGCGCACCGTGGTCGCCGCGGCGCACACCACCGACCTCGTCACCGGCCTGCGCGTCGACGCGGACCGGGCCGCCGCCAGCCTCGCCGCCGCGGGCGACCTCGGTGGCGAGCAGCGTACGATGGCGAAACTCGTTGACCGCCAACCAAAGCAAACCTACCTCGGCGTCACCGACCGACTGGTCGACGCGACGCTGGACCGCGCCGCCCACTACCGCAAGGATGCGCCATGACCGTGCCCCGCCTCGTCGGCACCGACGTCGGCGGGCCCGCCGACGCTCCCGTCCTACTGCTCGGACCGTCGCTCGGCACCTCGGCCGACACGTTGTGGGCACCGGCCGCCCGACACCTGCGGGCCCACCTCCGTGTCGTCGCCTGGGATCTGCCCGGCCACGGCCGCAGCCCCGCGGGCGAGCCGTTCACGATCGCGGAGCTGGCGGCGGGGGTGAGCGCGCTGGCCGACCGGCTCGGCGCCGACACGTTCCACTACGCGGGCGACTCCGTCGGCGGCGCCGTCGGACTACAGCTCCTGCTCGACGCCCCGCACCGGGTGACGTCTGCGACCGTGCTGTGCACCGGCGCGAAGATCGGCACCCCCGACGGATGGCACGACCGCGCCGCCACCGTGCGCGACGGTGGGACGGCCGCGGTGATGGCCGGCTCCGCCGAACGCTGGTTCGGACCCGGCTTCGTCGACCGCCAGCCCGAGCGGGCCACCGCCCTCCTCGGAGCCCTGCGCGACGCCGATGCCGAGAGCTACGCCCACACGTGTGAGGCGTTGGCGGCGTTCGACGTCACCGACAGGCTCGCCGAGATCGAGGCACCCGTGCTCGCCGTCGCCGGCTCCGATGACGTCCCGACTCCCCCGGAATCGTTGCAGCGCATCGCCTCCGGCGTGCGCGACGGCCAGCTGGAGGTGCTCGACGGGGTCGGACACCTGGCCCCCGCCGAAACACCGACCCGGGTCGCGGCGCTGATCGCCGCGCACTGCGGCGTCGACCTCACCCGGCCCGAGACCACCGCCGGGGTGTACGACGCAGGCATGGCCGTCCGTCGCGCCGTGCTCGGCGACGCCCACGTCGACCGCGCCGTCGCGGCCACCACCGACTTCACCGCCGACTTCCAGCAGATGATCACCGAATACGCGTGGGGCACCATCTGGACCCGCCCCGGCCTCGACCGGCGGAGCCGATCGATGATCACCCTGACCGCACTCGTCGCGCGCGGGCATCACGAGGAGTTGGCGATGCACGTGCGCGCCGCCCGCCGCAACGGCCTGACCGAGGACGAAATCAAGGAACTGCTCATGCAGACCGCGATCTACTGCGGGGTGCCCGACGCCAACACCGCGTTCCGCATCGCGTCGGCCGTCCTCGCCGAACCCTAGTCCGATTCGTGGTGGGTGAGGAGCGCTCACCGCTCCTCAGCCACCACGAGTCACTCGGTGAAGACGGGGATGGGGCGCTCGGCGCGCAGCATCACCACGGGGATGTGCCGCGTCGTCGACGTCTGATAACCCAGGTAGGGCGGATACAGGTGCGTCATGTACGACCACACCTGGTGGCGCTCCTCGTATTCGGGTTCACGCCAGGTGGCTTCGAACGCCTGCGTGGCGATCTGCACGCCGATCGTCTCGCTCTGCCGAATGTTGAGGTACCACTCGGGGTCGGTGTCGGCGCCGCCCTTGGACGCGACGATCACGATCTCGCCACCGACGTTGCCGTAGATGAGCGGCCGGACGTAGGTCGTGCCGGACTTGCGCCCGACCACCTTGATCAAGCAGTGGGTCGTGATGGCGTGGCCGCCGGCGGAGCTTAGGTCCAGGATGTGGCCCTCTGCGCCGCCCGAGGCGAGGTACGCCTTGAGGTGCTCGTCCATGAAGCTCATGGGTGGTCCCTTCCGACTCGGTCTAACCCGCCTCGGCCGAACGCGGCAGCGCCCGGATGGCGGTCCGGATGGCCAAGTAGATCAGGGTCGTCGTGACGATCCAGATGGGCCACCCCATCACGACGCGCGCCGCGGCCAGGAGTTCGGCCTGATCGGTCTGATACAGGTAGTACTGCACGCCGAACCGCGCCCAGGACGCGGCCGCCATCATGACGGTGACCAGGTCGAAGGCCCGGCGGACGCGGGGTACGCGCCGCCACGTGCCATCCCGCCCGGTGATCCACGCCCAGCCGACGCCGATGAGCGGTCGGCGGATCACCACCGACACCGTGAACAGGGTCCCGAGCACGACGTAGGTCACGATGCCGGGCAGATAGAAGTCCTTGGCCCGGCCGGTGACGAAGGCGGCGCCAGCGCCGACGGCGACGGCGGCGAATCCGAACAGCGCGGGCCGGACGGATTCCCGTTGCACCAGTTGCCAGAGCAGGATCAGCGCGGCGACGCCGAGCGCGATCCCCAACGCCCACTGCAGGGACACCACGATGTTGGCCGCGCCGAACGCGGTGACCGGAAGCGAGGTGTAGATCAGCCCCCGGACGCCGCCCGCCCGCACGAGCAGGGAGCTCAGGGGCGTCGGGGCGGTCACTTCGCCGAGGGTACTGATTCCCCTACACTCCTCGGGTGCCCGCCATCCCCGTCATCGCCCTGACCGGGTACCTCGGTGCCGGCAAGACCAGCCTGCTCAACCACGTCCTCCGCGCACCTGGTGCGCGAATCGGCGTCGTGATCAACGACTTCGGCGACGTCAACGTCGACGCCGCCCTGGTGACGGGCCAGGTCGACGAGCCCGTCTCGATCGCGGGGGGCTGCGTCTGTTGTCTCGACGACGACAACGGGTTGGACGAGGCGCTGGAGAAGCTGTCGGATCCGCGGCTGGCCCTGGACGCCATCGTGGTCGAGGCCAGCGGTCTGGCCGATCCGGTCGCGGTGTCGCGGCTGATCCGCTTCAGCGGCGTCGAGCGGATCCGGCCGGGCGGAGTCGTCGACGTCATCGACGCCGTCACCCACTTCGACGTCGTCGACCGCGGGGGCGCCCCGCTCGCCAGGTACGGGGCGGCGTCGCTGATCGTGGTGAACAAGCTCGACCAGCTCCCCGAGGACAGCCGCGACGCCGAGGTGGCCCGCATCGAGGCGCGGATCCGCGAGCGCAATCCCGACGCGCACGTCGTCGGAGCGATCGGCGCGCGGATCGACCCGTCGCTGCTGTACGACACGGGCGACGCCGACGACGGCTCCGGCCAACTGTCGATCCGTGAACTGCTCATCGACGCCCACGCCGACCAGCCCGACCACGTACACGCCGCCTCGGTCACCGCGACCAGCGACGGCTGCGTCGACCCGGGTGTCCTGCTCGACCTGCTCGAGGAGCCGCCTGCGGGGGTCTACCGGCTCAAGGGCACCGTGGCCGTCCGCGCTCGCGAGCGGGTGCGCAGCTACGTCGTCAACGTGGTGGGGTCGTCGGTGCACGTGGCGACCGCGCCGCCGCGCGCCCGCACCAACTGCCTGGTGGCAATCGGAACCCACTTCGACGCCGACGAGGTGCGCACCCGGGTCGACGCCGCGTTGCGCACCCACGACGGCACCGCCTCCGCGGTGGGCATGCGACGGTTGCAGCGGTACCGCCGGCTCAGCATCTGAGCGATCAGCGACGCCAAAATCGTTGCGGCCGAGCCTCTTCGAAGGACGCTGGCCGAGCCGTCAGCCGGCACAGCACGCCGAAGTGGTCGGAGGGGAAGACGCGGGGCAGTGCCGGCGAGATGGGGTCCGTCCCCAGCAGTTCGATGTCGGTCGCCGTCCACCCGCCGCCCTTGAGGAGCACCCTGTCGAATCTCACGTGGCGTTGCTTGTTCTTGCTGTCGAGCCGCATCAGGTTGACGGTGGTGTCCTCGGTGAAGCCGTCGTCGTCGGGTCGCAGGACCGGCCAGAGATCGCGATACGGCTCCCCGATCCGGTCGTTCTCCGCGTCGCGCATGTTGAAGTCGCCAAGGACGACGGCGTTCTCGGTCCGGCGCAGGGTCCGGAAGACCCGCCCCAGTTGGCGGGAGCGCAATCTGGCGGCCGCCTTTCCGCTCTCGAGGTGCAGCGCGACCACGGTCAGGGGGCGACCGCCCGTGTCGAGTTGGGCGCTCAGGAAGCCGCGGGCCAGGTTGGTGGGAAGCCGGGTGTAGGTGACGTCGACGATCGGCAGGCGCGACAGCATCAGCATGCCGTAGTTGCCGAGGTCGCCGCCGGTGACCTCGGCCCGGCGGTACCGCACCCGCACCCACGGTTGAGCCAGGAGAACCTCGAGTGCCGTCGGCGTGACCTCTTGAAAGACCATGACGTCGGGCATCTTTCGCGACAGCACGTCGGCGATCGCCCGGAAGCGCTCCTCGGCGTGAAAGTCGCTGAACCACACGTTGAACGTCGACAGCAGAAGCTCGTCGCGGACCACCGGCGCGGCGCCGGCGCCGTCGGTCCATCGCGCCGACGCCACGTCGAACGAGCCGACGCGCACCCTGCGGCGTCTCGACCTCACGCTCGACGCAGCGTCAGCACCGTGATCTCACTCGGTGCGAAGACCCGGAACGGCGGACCCCAGAACCCGGTGCCCCGACCGGCGTAGAGCTGGGTGCGCTCGCCGTGCCGGCTGAGCCCGTGGACGACCGGCTGGTCGAGGCGGACGAGGAAGTTGAACGGCCAGATCTGTCCGCCGTGGGTGTGCCCGGAGATCTGCAGGTCCACCCCCGCGGCGACGGCGTCGGGGATCTGTTTGGGTTGGTGAGCCAGCAGCAGCACCGGGAGATCCGGATCCGCACCCGCCAGTGCGGCCGGCAGGTCGGCCCCGTGGCCGGTCACGCCCGAGCCCCTGGCGGTCGCGTCGTCGACGCCGGCGACCACCAACCGGTCACCGTCGCGTTCCAGCACGACGTGCCGGTTGTGCAGGACGTCCCAGCCGATGTCCTCCATGTAGCGGATCCATCCCAGCGCCTCCCCGTAGTACTCGTGGTTGCCGGTCACGTAGACGCGAGCGAGCTTGCCGCGCATCGCCTTCAGCGGTGCCGCTTGCGGCTCGCGCATGGCGACGGTGCCGTCGGCGATGTCCCCGACGTGGCAGACGAGGTCCGCGTCGAGTGCGTTGACGCGCTCGGTCACCCCGGCCGACCAGCGGCTCCGGTCGATCGGTCCGTAGTGGGTGTCGGTGATCATGGCCACGCGCAGACCGTCGAATCCCGCTCCCAGGCGTGGCACGACGACGTCGACCGACCTAACGCGCGGTACCCGCATCGCCTCGTAGTGACCCCAGGCCAGGACCGCGACGGTCACTGCGACCACGGTGACGGCGACGGCGCGAGACCTCGTCGGATCGTCGACGCCGGCGACCGCCAGTGCGAGACGCAGGATCAGCCCGAACAGCGAGGTGGTGAACAGCACCCACACCGAGCCCAGCAGGGTGTCGGCGGCGACCGCCATCGAGTCGGGGCGGCGCCCGCCGTGCCCGAGGATCATCAGTGCGGGCAGCGCGACGGCGGCCGCCACGAAGACCACCGTGCCGACGAGCACGACGGCCGCCGGCCAGTGCGTGTGCGCGGCCAGCAGCGTCCACCACGGCACCCCGAGCAGGATCAGCGAGATGACGACCGGGACGAGGCCCAGCCACCACCTCCGCGGTCGGCGCGCGGGCGGCGCAGGCTCGGTCTGGGTCGACTGCTGGTCTGACATGGCGGAGCGCCTCGATCCGGGTCGTGGGTTACCGCCGAGGCTACCCACACCGCCGCCCGCGGACCGCTCAGCGGACGGTGACCTCGCCCGGGGCGTCGGGATCCTTCTCGACCGCGATGACGAAGTCGTCGCCGTGCTCGACGACACCGGCGATCACCGCGTCGTCGATAGCCTCGGCGGCGTAGCGTCGCCGAACCATCATGGGGTCCGTGCGGAGATCCTTCACCAGGGCGACGGCCAACCCCACCATCACCAACACGAACGGCAGCGCGGCCAGAATCGTCAGCGACTGCAAACCGGTCAGCGCGTCGTCACCGCCGACGAGCAGCATGACCGCCGCTACGGCTCCCGTTGCAGCGCCCCAGAACACGACCGTGGCCCGCGACGGTTCGATGGTCCCGCGTTCGGACAGCGACCCCATCACGATCGACGCCGCGTCGGCACCCGAGACGAAGAAGATGGCGACCAGCACGATCACCACGATGCTCGCGACGGTGGCGAAGGGGAACTGGTCAAGCAGCGTGAACAGCTGGCCTTCGGTGGTGCCCTCGCCGGCCAGGTCGACGCCACCCTGCTGGATGCTGATCGCCGCGCCACCGAAGATCGCGAACCAGATCAGCGACACCACGCTGGGCACCAGCAGCACCCCGGTCACGAACTGGCGGATGGTGCGACCGCGGGAGATGCGGGCGATGAACATGCCGACGAACGGCGTCCAGGACAGCCACCACGCCCAGTAGAAGACCGTCCAGCTCTGCAGCCAGGTGTCCACGGCCGCGCCCTCGGCACCGCTGCGGGCCGACATCATCGCCATGTCCTGCAGATAGCTGCCCAGCGCCGTCGGGATCACGTTGAGGATGAAGACCGTTGGGCCGACGATGAACACGAACACCGCGAGGCTCAGGGCCAGCACCATGTTGATGTTGGAGAGCCACTGGATGCCCTTGGCGACGCCCGACACCGCGGAGAAGATGAAGGCGACGGTCAGGACGGCGATGATGACGACCAGCACCGCGTTGCCCGTGGCGCTGATGCCGGCCACGATGTTGAGCCCACTGCGAATCTGCAACGCGCCCAAGCCAAGTGACGCGGCCGAGCCGAACAGCGTGGCAAAGATGGCGAGCATGTCGATGACCTTGCCCAGAGGCCCGTTGGCGCGGTCACCGATGAGCGGCGCGAAGGCGGCGCTGATCAACTGCAGGCGCCCCTTGCGGTACACGCCGTAGGCGATGGCCAGCCCCACCACGGCGTAGATGGCCCACGGGTGCAGGGTCCAGTGGAACAGCGTGGTGGCCATGGCGGTCTGCATCGCCTCCGGATTGCCCGCTTCGCCGGTGCCCGGCGGGGGCGTCACCAGGTGCGACAGCGGCTCGGCGACCCCGTAGAACATCAGGCCGATGCCCATGCCGGCGCTGAACATCATCGCGATCCACGAGATGGTCTTGAACTCGGGTTCCTCGTCGTCACGGCCGAGGGGGATGGCACCGAAGCGGCTGACGGCCAACCACAGCACGAAGAGCACGAAGGCCGACGAGGTCACGACGAACAGCCAGCCGGTGTTCTCCATCGTCCAGGTCAGCGCCGATCCGGACACGCTCTTCAGCGACGGCGTGCTGAGGAAGCCCCAGACCAGGAAGCCCAGTGCGATGACGGCGGTGACGCCGAACACCACCCAGTCGACGCCGCGGCTGCGGGCCTGTGCGTCCTCGTCGACCGGGACGTCGAGTGCGGGATGCGGGATCACGCCGCCGGAACCGGTCTGCAGGACCGACACGACGCGGCGGCGCTTGCGGTGTTCTTCGGGCTGGTCGGATCGTACGAGGTCGGGTTTCGCTTCAGTCGTCACGGCAGCTGCCTTCGGTTAACGGTCGGCATACGGGCGAGGAACACACAACTCCCTCACAGGTGGCCCGTCAACCTGGGGAACGAAGTCGCACCGCGCAACGGAGACGTCGATCTTGATGCCGGCGAGGTCAGTCCTGCGGTGAATCCAGGGACAGGTGCTCGTGAACGCCCAGCCAGCGACCGTCGGCGCCGCGCCGCAGCACGATCGTCTCCCGTTCGCGTTGGACCTCCTCGACGCCGGCCAGCCGGGTGCGCACCGAGTGCGTGAAGACGGCGACGTCGTCGGTCACCAGATCCAGCCGTGGCTGCAGCGACGTGCAGGAGAGCACCCGGAATCCGTCCCGCTCCCAGGCCGCCCAGGCGGTCTCGTAGGCCGCCCGCGAGGGGAGGATCGCCGGCTCGGCGTGGAACAGGAACGTCGCCTCCGGCGCGAACCCGTCGAAGTAGCGCGCGGTGTCGTGCGAGCCGAACGCCGCGATGACGTCGACGGCCGCCTGCATGGCGGCGGCGGAGAGTTCGTCCTTGGTCGGCATCGTCGAAGCGTAGGCCGCCCGGTCTCAGCGGACGACGGTGACCGACTCCATCGTCGGGTCCGACGCGCTGATCGGGTTGCCGCGCTCGCGCAGCGCGGCCAGCAGCCCCAGCGCGTCGGCGTCGAGCCGCTCCCCCGGCATCACCAGCGGTATGCCCGGCGGATACGGCGTGATCGCCTCGGCGGCGACGCGTCCGGCGGCGTCGGCCAGCCGGATCGACTCCGACCCGGCGAAGTACGCCTCCCGCGGCGTCAGCACCATGGTCGGCCGCAGCGCCAGCACGTCGGCGACCAGTGCCCCGTCGGTCGCCGCGGGTCGTGTCCCGGCGTGCCGGGCCACCTCCGCGAAACCGTCGACCAACCGGTCCACGTCGGCCTCGGTGTTGCCGATCGTAGTGATGCACAGGACGTGTCCGGAGCCGCTCAACTCCGGCTGGACCCCGTGCACCGCGTTGAGCCGCGCGACGACGTCGCGGGCGTCCATGTCGAGCCCCCGCGTCCCGACGAGCAGCTTGGTCTCGTCGAGTTGGTGCAGCCCGGTGCCGGACCCCGCCAGATGCTCGGGCCGCAGCACCGTCAGACCGGGGATGGCGGCCAGCCGGGCCGCGGTGCGGCGAGCGCGGTCGAGCGCTTCGGTGAGCAGGTCGCGTCCGTGCTCGGCCATCTGACGACGGGCCAGGTCGATCGAGGCCATGATCGCGAAGTGCGGGCTGGTGGTCTGGATCAGCTGCAGTCCGCGCCGCACCGTCGCCGGGTCGAGCTGCGTCGGGTCGACGTGCAGCACGGCGGCCTGGCTGAGCCCGGACAGGATCTTGTGCACCGACTGAACCGTCGCCGCCGCGCCTGCCCGCTCGCCCGGCGTCGGCAGCTCGGGGTGGAAGGCGAAGTGCGGCGAGTGGGCGCCGTCGACGAGGAGTTTCGCGTCGTGCCTGCGGCACAGTTCGGCCAGTGCCGCCACGTCGCCGGTGGTGCCGTAGTACGTCGGGTGCAGCACCCAGAGCGCCGCGGCGGCGGTCTCGGCGAACGCCCGCTCGACCACCCGGGCGTCGAGACCGTGTGCGACGCCGAAGGTCTCGTCCCAGCGCGGTTCCAGCCACACGGGTCTGGCCCCGACCTGGACCAGACCCGCGAGGACCGACTTGTGGGCGTTGCGCGCCACCAGCACGGGCTCACCGGGCCGCAACGCCGACAGCGCCACCGCGATGTTGCCGCTCGTCGACCCCTGCACCAGGATGAAGCTCCTGCCGACGCCCCACGCGTCGGCGACGAGGGCCTCGGCCTCGGCGATCGGGCCCTCGGGACAGTGCAGGGTGTCGGTGTCCGGCAGGTTGTTGAGGTCGACCTCGGCCAGGTGGGTGCGGAACCACGGGTCCAGGGTGCGGCCGCCCTTGTGGCCGGGACTGTAGAACGGCGCCTGGTCGCGTTCGACGAAACGCTTCAGCGCGTCGAACAGCGGTGCCGCGTGATGCTCAGATCCCATAGACCCGTTGGGCATTGGTGACGCCGATCAGGTCGACGATGCGGATCGCGTCGTCGTCGGTGCAGTCACCGGCACGCACCCACTCCCCGAGCACCACGCCCATGGCGCGGCGCCACAGCACGGATCCGAGGACGTGCAGCTCGGGTGGCCCGAAGGCATCCGAGGAGTAGAGCTGCTTGGCGAACGGTGCCGTCTCCATGGCCTCGGCGACCAGACCCGTCGAGCGCACCCCGAGGTAGTTGACCGCCAGGCCCACGTCGAAGTTGACGTGGTCGAACGCCTGCGCCAGATAGCCCGCTTGGCGCTGAAAGGGATAGCAGTGCAACAGCATCACCGGAACGGGCGTCATCGTGCGCAGCAGCGGCAGCAGCAGCATCGGGTCGCTGCGGTGCAGGTCCATGTCGCGGTCGCCAAACCCGACGTGCACCTGGATCGGCAGCCCGTGCTCGGCGGCCTCGTGCACGCCGAACGCGATCAGCAGGGCGTCGTCGACGCGCAAGGGCCGACCGCCCGCCACGAAGTCCCTGGCGTGGGCGACGACCTCGAGGTCCGACGGGCGGGTCCAGTCGACGTCGAAGCCGACGCGATAGGCCGCAATGGTCTTGGTGCCGACCACGTGTGGATCGTCGACCGCGGCCCGCAGCGCGGCCCGAAAGGCGTCGGGGAAGTCCTCCGCCGACGTGCCTCCCTCGAGCAGGTCCTCGGTGAGGCGCTCCAACCGCAGGATCTCCGAGGACGGCACGCCGCTGAGTGCGGTGAGCTGGTCCGGTGTGGTGATGAGGTCGCCCTTGAACCCGGTGTCGACGACCCACCGTTCGACGCGCGCCGCGGGCAGCATGATGCGCGACAGGTCGTCCGCGGAGAACTCGCTGCGCCGCGCCCAATAGTCCTCGGCACTTGCCAGCGGCTCCAGGCCCAGCAGCGGCGCACACCACCGCCGGATGGAAAGACCCAGCGGAGAGTCGAATTGGGTCATGAAGCTCGGGACGGGGTCGGTGGACCCCTCGTTGATCGAGGCCTCGAAGTCGGCCCGGTCCACGGGTTGGCTGAAGGTGCCGTGGACGTGGTGGTCGACGAGTTCGACGTGCTGCAGATGCGCGGCCAGCGGTTCCGGCACGTCGCCCCGGACCCCGGCGAAGACGTCCGGCAGTTCACCAGCCTGCATATCGAGCCACCTCCTCGGCGTTCACGCGTCCCGCGGCCGCGTCGGCGATGGCCGCGCCCAGGATCTCGACCGCCCGTCCCGCCTCGGCCTCGGTGAGCACCAGCGGTGGCGTGATCTCCAGGACGTTGCCGCCGACGTAGTAGACGACCGCTCCCAACTCCCACGCACGGTAGACCACCTGCGCCGCCAGCCGGGGGTCACGTTCCCCGGTGCCCGGGTCGACGAGCTCCAGACCGATCGCCAAGCCCCGGCCCCGGACGTCGCCGATGCGGTCGGCGCCCGGCGAGCCGGCCAGCGCGCGGAGCCCGTCGGCGAGCAGGGCGCCGACGGTGGCCGCCCGGCCGGGCAGGTCCTCTCCGACGATCGTCGCCAGCACCGCCCGACCTGCCGCGGTGCACACCGGGTTGCCCGCCGTCGTGAGAAGTGCTGCCGCAGGCGGGTTGTCGAGGATCTCGGCCGGTCCCACCGCGGCCGAGAGCGGCAGGCCGCCGCCGAGCACCTTGCCGAAGGTGACGAGGTCCGGTTCGATCCCGTCGTGGGTGAAGGCGTGCAGGGTGCCCGGCCTGCCGAGGCCCATCTTGACCTCGTCGCAAATCATCGGCACGCCGTGCCGCCGGCACAGCTCGTGCAGTCGCGCCAGGAAACCGTCGGGCGGCACGACCAGGCCACCGTCGGACAGGATGGGCTCGACGATCAGACACGCGATCGATCCGGTGCCCAGGTGCTCCTCGGCCAGTGCCAGGCAGGCGGTGACGTCGGCCTCGACTCCGTCGGGCCCGGGCCGAAAGGGGTTGGGGTACGGCAGGAACACCGCGTCGGGGTCGGCGGGCGCACCGGCGTCCACGTGCACGCCGGAGACGCCCATCGCGATCCCGACACCACCGTGATAGCTGTGCTCGAAGGCGATGACGGTCTGCTTGCCGCTCGCGTGCCGGCAGGCGCGCAGCGCGACGTCGTTCGCGTCGGACCCGGCGTGCCCCAGGTAGACCCGCCGCTCGCCGGTGCCGGGCACCAACGCCAGCAGGTCCTCGGCCAGCCCGACCGAGTCGGGGTGCACCGCCGAGAGCCCGCCGGACCCCGGGGCGTCGCGGACCGCGCGGCTGACGGCCTCGACGACGGCCGGATGTCCGTGCCCGAGCCCGCTCGCCGTCCACGTGGCGGACAGGTCCAGCAGCTCCCGACCGTCGGGGGTCGTCAACGTCGAGCCGTGCCCCGACACGACCTCCAGCGGGAAGAACCGAAGCTTCTCGATTCCGGCGACCGCCGCCTCGTCGCGGGCGTAGAGCGAGCTCATTCCGTCGCAGCCAGCTCGGCGCTCAGCGACGCTCCGACCCGTTTGGCGATTCCGGACGCGGCGATGGCGATCACCAAACCGAGGACGCACCAATACAATCCGAGCATCGGCGCGGCGGCCCAGTCGGTGGCGTCCTTGACGTTGAACCACAGGACCACCGCGATCACGACCGCGCCGAGCAGCGGCAGCGCCAGACCGAGCACCTTGCCGCCGCCGCCGTGCACGCGGACGAACTTGGGGGCTCCGACGAACCACGCGGCGGCGAGTTCGACCAGCAGGTAGCAGACCATCAGGCACACCGAGCCCGCGACGGCGAACAGGAAGTAGGTGTCGATGGCGGGGTTGCCCGTGCCCATGTCCGGCCACCGGAACGCACCGCAGAGCAGGTCGACCACGAGCGCCACGCCGACCACCAGCCAGGTGGCGAAGCGGGGGCCGCCGGTGCCCTCGTGGATCTGCGCCAGCGCCTTGGGGCCGAAGCCGTCACGACCGAACGCGTACAGCATCCGGCCCGACGTCGCCGAGCACGCCAGGTGGCAGCCGAACGCCGACACGATCGCCGTGAAGATGATCAGCAGGCTGAACCACTGCCCGATGTAGGTGTTGCCCAAGTCGCCCAACGTGTTTCCCGAGCTGCCGAAGGCCTCCAGGCCCGCCGCGTCGGTGCCGAATCCGACGACCTGGGCGAACATCACGACGACGAACAGCACGCCGGTCAGGATGAGCGTGCCGGCGAGGGCCCTCGGAATGTTGCGGCTCGGGTCGTCGGTCTCCTCGCCCATCGACGCGCACGCCTCGAAGCCGGCCCACGACAGGAACGCCGCGACCACGCCGCTGATCACCGCGGAGCTGGATACGCCTTCGAAGGTGAAGGCGCTGAAGTCGATTCCGGTGGCGGGCGCGCCACCGCGGGCGAAGATCACCACCACCAACACGATCATCGACACGATGCCGACGCCCTCGATGGCGAGCAGGATCTTGCCGAGCAGCCGAACGTCGCGGCCGGAGAGCAGGAACGAGATCACCGCACCCACCGCGACGACGGCCAGCCAGGGCAGCTGATACGGCGTGTCGTTGCCCGGCTGCAACTTGGCGACGAAGGCGTTGACGAAGGCCGCCGTCAGCGCCAGGGTGCCGATGGCGAAGCCGGCGTAGGCGCCGAGCATCGCGAAGCCGGAGAAGAATCCCGCCCGCGGTCCGATGGTCCCGCCGACCAGCCCGTACGCCGAGCCGGCGTGGTTCAGGTGCCGGGTGAGACGGACGAAGCTGTACCCGACCAGCGACACCCCGATCAGGCCGATGACGAAGACCAGCGGAATGGCCTTGCCCACCGTGGCGATCAGCCCTTGACCGTTGCCGGACATGGCCAGCGTCGGGCCGACCAGGGCCACGGACATGGCCAGCGCCACCCAGAACGGGAGGCGGCGGTGCGGAAGCTGACCGGCTTCCTCCGACGGGCTGGCCGGTGAGGTATTGGTGCTCATCGATGTCTCCTCGGGTTCGTCGTGGGTCGAGCGGCCGTGGTCAACAGCTCCACGCGAGGCGCAGGGCCTGCGTGGTCTCGGCGGGTGGTCGACCGCCGAAGGTCGCGATCTCGTGGCGTCTCACGGCGACGACGGCCTCGATCACCGCACCGGTGAGCAACTCCGCCGCGACGTCGGACCGCTCCAGGGCGTCGACGGCGGAGAGTTGGTCAGTGGCCAGCGGCGGCGGCGCGGCGGCCGACTGCGCGGGGTTCTCGGGCACCTCGGCGGGCAGCTCGAGCCCGCGGTCGACGCCGCGCAGGGCGCTGCCGAGGAATGCCGCAGCAGCCAGGTAGGGGTTGGCGCTCGGGTCGATCAGCTTCAGTTCGGCGTTGGCGCCGTGCGGACTGCCGGGCGTGGCCGCGACGAACCGCACTGCGGCTTCCCGATTCTCCAGACCCCAGCACGCCACGGCACCCGCCCAGTTGCCCGGCTTCAGACGCAGCGCCGACAGGGCGGAGCCCGCGTAGACCCCAACGAGGTCGGGAAGCGCGTCGACGACGCCGGCGATGGCCGAGCCGCCGGCCGGCCGGATTCCGTAGGGCCCGTCGCCCCCGGAGAACAGCGGGCCCTCGTCGTCGGTCAGGGACAGGTGTAGGTGTGCCCCGTTGCCGGCGGCACCCTCGAAGGGCACCGGCGCGAACGAGATTCGCAGTCCGTGCCGCGCCGCGGCCCGGCCGAGGACGATGCGCGTGAGGATGACGGCGTCGGCGGCTTCGACCGGCGTGGTGGGTGCCAGCGACACCTCGAGTTGGTCGTGCCCGTACTCGGTGTGGATCTGTTCGATGCTCAGGCCCGCGCGCTCGGCCGTGGTGGCCAGGTCGACCAGGAACGCCGAATGGTCCAGAGACGTGCGGATCCCGTAGGGCGACCACGGCTCGGTGGACGCCGGCCCGCCGTCGGGGGCGATCATCGTGCATTCCAGCTCGGCGCCGACCAGCGCGGTCAGACCTCGGTCGGCGGCGGC
>Ga0209051_1001019_pt1 | contig 26792 bp, 24 predicted proteins | sample AraplaCvi_mMS_r2_2_FD_184286 | JGI IMG/M metagenome (GOLD analysis project Ga0209051, IMG submission 184286) | Arabidopsis root microbial communities from North Carolina, USA - plate scrape MF_Cvi_mMS_r2 (SPAdes) (version 2) | ecosystem: Host-associated > Plants > Roots > Endosphere | place...
GAGCCTGGCGACCTGGATCGCCATCGTCGGCGGCAGCCTCGGCCTGCACCACGTCTACCTCGGCCGCCGGCGCTGGCTCGCCCTGCTCTATCCGGTGCCCACGCTGCTGGGCCTGGTCGGCGTGTTCCGCATGCGCAACCTGGGCCAGGACGACCACGCCTCCTGGATCCTGATCCCCTTCGTCGGCGTCACCATCTCGGTGGGCATGCTGTGCGCCATCGTCATCGGCCTGACGAGCGACGCCCGCTGGGCGCGCCGACACGTCGTGGCGGCCGCGGAGGCGGATCCCGACGACGAGACGCCGCCCGGCACGGTCGCCACCGGCTGGATCCCGGTGCTGGGCGTGATCCTCGCGCTGATGCTCGGCGGCGGCGTGCTGATGGGCACGATCGCCTTCAGCGCCCAGAAGTTCTTCGAATGGCAGGCCGCGCGACCGCGAGCCGTGAGCGAGATTCACAAGTGATGTGCCGGCCCACGGTCTAGTCACGAACGGGGACGTCCGTCACCATGAAGGCCATCCCCTGTCGCAAGGACCAAGATCGTGCCCCTCGCTCTCCTCGCCCTGACCGTCGGCGCCTTCGGCATCGGCGTCACGGAATTCGTCATCATGGGCCTGCTGCTCGACCTGGGCGCGGACTTCCATGTCTCGCTGCAGGCCGCCGGCCTGCTCATCTCCGGCTACGCGCTGGGCGTCGTCGCCGGCGCGCCCGTGCTCACCGTGCTGACGCGGCGCTGGCCGCGCAAGACGGTGCTGCTCGCGCTGATGGCGCTGTTCACGCTCGGCAACCTGCTGTGCGCGATCGCGCCCAGCTACGGCCTGCTGATGGCCGCGCGCGTGCTGACCTCGTTCGCGCACGGCAGCTTCTTCGGCGTCGGCTCGGTCGTGGCGACCGGGCTGGTGGCGCCGTCGAAGCGCGCGTCGGCCATCGCCATCATGTTCACCGGCCTGACGGTCGCCAACGTGCTGGGCGTTCCCTTCGGCACCTGGCTCGGCCAGGCGCTCGGCTGGCGCGCCACGTTCTGGGCCGTCGCGGCCGTGGGGGTGGTCGCGCTGGCGGTGATCCAGGCCCTGGTGCCGCGCGACGGCGAGCCGCAGGACGCGATGGACTGGCGCGCCGACCTCCGTGCGATGGCGCGACCCGCCGTGCTGCTCGCCTTCCTGACCACGGTGCTGGGCTTCGGCGGCGTGTTCGCGGTCTTCACCTACGTCGCCCCGCTGCTCACCGAGATCGCCGGGTTCTCGAAGGGCGCCGTCGCGCCGGTGCTGCTGGTCTTCGGCCTCGGCCTGGTCGGCGGCAACCTGCTGGGCGGCAAGCTGGCCGACAAGCGCCTGGCCGCCGCGCTGCTGGGGGCGCTGCTGGCGCTGGCCGCGGTGCTCGCGCTCATGGGTCCGGCCCTGCACTGCCCGGTGCTCGCGGTCGTCTTCGTCGGGCTGCTGGGCGTGGCCGGATTCGCCACGGTGCCGCCGCTGCAGATGTGGGTGCTCCGCAAGGCCGACGGCGCCGGCGAGACCCTCGCCTCGAGCTTCAACATCGCGGCGTTCAATCTCGGCAACGCGCTCGGCGCCTGGGTCGGCGGCGCGGTGATCGCGCACGGCCCCGGGCTGTCGGCCGTGACCTGGGTCGCCGCCCTGCTGCCCCTGGCCGGCGCCGCGCTCGCCTGGCACGCGACGCGGGCCGGCGAGGCCGCGCCGCGCGCGCCCGCCGCGACGGGCGAAGCTGCGTAACAGCACGTCCGAGTTGAAAGCGCGGGTCGCAAACCCGCGCTTTGCGCGTGCGGCGCGCTAGCCTGCGCGCCATGCGCCACGCCCTCGTCCGCCTCCTCGTCGCCGCCACGCTCGCCGCGGCCGGCCCCGCGGCCCACGCCGCCACGGTGAACTTCGCCGGCTATGCCTGGGAGGTGCGCACCGGCGGCGGCGGCCCCGGCCCGAACAGCTGGAGCGCCGGCAACGTGGGCGTCGAGGCGGACGGGTTGCACCTGAGGATCTCGCGCAACGCGTCCGGCGCCTGGACCTGCGCGGAGGTCACGATGACCACGTCGCTCGGCTTCGGCGAATACCAGTTCGAGCTCACCGGCCGGCCCGACCTGTTCGACCGCAACGTGGTGCTGGGCCTGTTCAACTATCCGCCGCAGGCGGTCGGCCCCGACGGCAGCAACGAGATCGACATCGAGTTCGCCCAGTGGGGCGACGCAGGCAACCCGAACCGCCTCAACTGGACGGTCTACCCGCCCGCCCTCGGCCCGGCCCCGACGCACAAGGAGGTGCCGCTCGCCCTCACCGGCGACGCCACCACGCATCGCTTCGACTGGACGAGCCAGGGCGTGAAGTACAAGTCCCTGCACGGCTGGCAGGACACGGGCGATGCCGGCCTGTTCGCCAAGTGGAACGACCGGCCGTCCAGGCCGAAGAAGCAGATCCCCCAGACGCCGATCCCGGTGCACATGAACCTGTGGCTGTTCGACGGGCGCGAGCCGACCGACGGTCAGCCGGTCGAGGTCGTGATCCGCTCGTTCACCTTCACGCCGCGCTGAGCGCCGGCGCGGCTCAGAACAAAAAGCCGCTGAGCGCCGCGAACACGCCCGCGACGAGCGCCGCGGCCGGGATGGTGAAGATCCATGCCCACACGATGTTGCCCGCCACGCCCCAGCGCACGGCCGACGCGCCGCGCACCGAGCCCACGCCGACGATCGCCCCCGTGATGGTGTGCGTCGTCGACACGGGCACGCCGAGCGCCGAGGCGAGGAACAGCGTGATGGCGCCGCCGGTCTCGGCGCAGAAGCCCCCGACCGGCTTGAGCTTGGTGATGCGCTGCCCCATGGTGCGCACGATGCGCCAGCCGCCGAACATCGTGCCGAGGCCGATCGCGACATAGCAGGCCCAGATGACCCACGCGGGCGGCATCTCGGCATCCGGCAGTGCGTAGTGCGTCGAGATCAGCAGCATCCAGATGAGGCCGATCGTCTTCTGGGCGTCGTTGCCCCCATGCCCGAGCGAATACAGGCCGGCGGACACCAGCTGCAGCCGCCGGAACCAGCCGTCGATGCGCAGCGGCGACTGCCCGCGGCAGATCCACGCGACGGCCACCATCATCATCGAGCCCAGGACGAAGCCGAGCAGCGGCGAGAGCACGATGAAGAGGACGGTCTTCCAGATGCCCGCGCCGATCAGGTGGGCGCCCTGCCCGCGCCCGATCACCGCGCCGACGATGCCGCCGATGAGCGCGTGCGAGCTGCTCGAGGGGATGCCGTACCACCAGGTGATCAGGTTCCACGCGATCGCGCCGACCAGCGCGCCGAAGATCACGTGCTGGTCGACGACCGAGATGTCGACGATGCCCTTGCCCACGGTGGCCGCGACCTTGAGGTGGAAGATCCAGATCGCGACGATGTTGAAGAACGCGGCGAACATGACCGCGGTCTGCGGCTTGAGGACGCCGGTCGAGACGACGGTGGCGATCGAGTTCGCCGCGTCGTGGAAACCGTTCATGAAGTCGAAGAGCACCGCCAGCACGACCAGCAGCACCACCAGGCCGAAGCCGATGTCGAGCGCGTGCATTGGTCAGCTGTTTTCCAGCACGATGCCTTCGATGATGTTCGCGACGTCCTCGCAGCGGTCGGAGATCGTCTCGAGGTGCTCGTAGATCGCCTTCAGCTTGATCAGCTCGCGCGTGTCGACGTCGTCGCGGAACAGGCGCGACATCGCCGAGCGCATCACGCGGTCGGCGTCGGACTCGAGGCGGTCGATCTCCTCGCAGGTCTTGAGCGCGGCTTCGGCGCACTCGGGCTCCTTCAGGCGCGGCAGCAGGCCGACGACGTGCTGCACGCGTTCGCAGCACCGCACGGAGATCTCGCCCAGCCGGATCACGTCCTCGCTGATGCGCGTCACGTTGTAGAGCGACATGACCTCGCTCGAGTCCTGCAGCAGGTCGGCGATGTCGTCCATCGAGTTGATCAGCGCGTGGATCTGCTCGCGATCCAAGGGCGTGATGAAGGTGCGATGCAGCAGCCGGTTGACCTCGGCCGTGACCTTGTCGGCGGCGCGCTCCGCCGTGTCGACCTCGGCGGCGTACTTCTCGCGCAGCGGGACGTCGCCGTAGTTCTGGATCATCGCCATGAAGGCGCGCGAGCCTTCGGTGGTGCGTTCGGCGTGCTGGTTGAACAGCTCGAAAAAGTTACCTTCGCGCGGCAGCAGCTTGCTGAACCACATGGCCATCGATCCCTTCGTTCCTCGTGAGAGCGCCCCCGCTCCCCGATCGGTGCGGACCGGAGGATTGTAAGTGCGCCGTCATCTAGACGACACAGTCATGTGGTGGTGATTCAGTCTTCGAGGCGCTCCAGCCGCTGTTCGCCCGCGGCGCGCACGGCGTCGCGCAGCGCGATCACCGACCCGCGTCCAGGGAGCGAGCCGGCGGGCCACACCTGGGCCAGCGGCTCCAGCACGAAGGCGCGCACGTGCGCGCGCGGATGCGGCAGCACGAGCCGGTCGTCGGCGCGGACGAGGCCGCCGTCGCTGCCGCGCACGCCGTACAGCAGCACGTCCAGGTCGAGCGTGCGAGGGGCGTTGCGGTAGGGGCGCTCGCGACCGAAGCGCTGCTCGATCGCCTGCAGTGCGTCGAGCAGGGCGTGCGGGGCGAGCACGGTGTCGAACGCGGCGACGGCGTTGCGGAAGTCGGGGCCTGCGGCCTCCACCGGCGCGCTGCGCCAGAAGGAGGACAACGCGAAGTCGGTGCCGGGCACCGCCAGCGCGCGCAGCGCCTCGACCGCGGCGGCCAGCGTCGCGCGCGGGTCGCCCAGGTTGGCGCCGAGGCCGACGACGACACGCGCCGACCCGGGCGCGGCCTCAGAACCCGAAGAAGTCTTCTCCGACCTCGCCATCGTCGTCGTCCTTGGGCTTGGCCGGTGCGGCGGCCTCGCCGTCCTTCTTGCCGCGCCCGCGTCCGCCGCGGCGCCGGCGGCTCGCGCCGTTGGCCTTCTTGTCGAGCTTCTCGAGCATGCCGCGCGCGATCGCGCGGTCGGTCTGGCCGGCGCCCGGCGCGATCGCGGCGAGCGTCAGGTCGGCGAACTCCTGCAGCAGTTCCTGGCGCTGCGTCATCTGCTCGCCGGAGGCGGCACCACCGGCCTTGATGCCCAGCTTCTCGAACATCGCGCGCGCCGCGGCCTTGTCGTCGTCCGAGGCGTCCTCGGCGAGCGCCGCGCGCGTCGTCACGGTGAGCTGCTTGAGCATCTCGTTCTTCTCGCTGGCCCGCTCGGCCTGGCTGGTGCCCGCCTCCGACTTCCCGGCGGTGCGTGCCGTGCGGGCGGCCGTCTTCTCGTTGCGACGTTGCGCCTGCTGCTTGCGCAGGCCGTCCATGAAGCCCTGGCGGTCGGCCGGGTCGCCGATCGATGAGAACTCTTCCCACCACGCCACCAGCGCCTTGTCGCCCTCGCCCGCCTCGGCGCGCAGGCGCAGGAAGTCGAACGCGGCGCGGAAGCGCGGCTGGTTCAACATGCCTTCGGGCGCGTTGCCCGTGCGCTTGTCGAAGCGCGGCTGCATCAGCCAGATCTCGCGCATGTCGGCCGCCAGCTTGCCGCGGCCCGAGATGTCGCCGATGCGCGCTTCGAAGGTCGCGTCGATGGCCTGCTGCAGCGCGGGCGCGGGCGACTCCCCGGCCTCGCGGATCGTCTTCCAGCGCGTCGAGACCTCGTGCCAGAAGATGCACGCCATCAGGAAGCTCGGCGCCACCGGCTTGCCCTCGGCCACGCGGCGGTCGGTGTCGGCCAGCGCGCGGTTGACGAAGGCCTCGCGCGGTTCGTTGCCGATGATGCCCTCGAAGTGCGCGTCGAGGATGGGGAAGACGCCGCGGTCGAGGCCGTACTTCTTCAGCACCTCCAGGCTCTGCAGCGAATGGCCCGTCTGCAGGAGCTTGATCATCTCGTCGAACATGCGCGAGGCCGGCACGTTGGACAGCAGGCTCTTCATCTCGCGGATCGGCGCCTCGGTGCGGGGCTCGATCGCATAGCCCATCTTCGCGGCGAAGCGCAGCACGCGGATGATGCGCACCGGGTCCTCGCGGTAGCGCAGCCCCGGGTCGCCGATCATGCGCAGCAGCCTCGCCTTCGAGTCCTGGAAGCCGTCGTGGTAGTCGACCACGATCTGCGTCTCGGGGTCGTAGTACATGGCGTTGACCGTGAAGTCGCGGCGCGCGGCGTCCTCGATCTGCGGCCCCCAGACGTTGTCGCGCAGCACGCGGCCGCTGGCGTCCACCGCGTGGCTCTTGCCGGCGAGCTCCTCCTTCGAGGTCTTCTCGTTGCCGCCGACCTGCGCGGCCTCGGTCGGGTCGACGTAGGCGCGGAAGGTCGAGACCTCGATCTGCTCGTGCTCCCGGCCGCGCCCGTGGATCACGTGCACGAGGCGGAAGCGGCGCCCGACGATGTAGGCGCGGCGGAACAGGGCCTTGACCTGCTCGGGCGTCGCGTTGGTGGCGACGTCGAAGTCCTTGGGGCGCAGGCCCACCAGCAGGTCGCGCACCGCGCCGCCGACGATGTAGGCCTCGTAGCCCTCTTCCTTCAGGGTCCTGACCACGCGCACCGCAGGCTCGGCCAGCAGCTTCGGGTCGATCTTGTGGACCTCGGCCGGGATCTCCACGCGCCTGCCGAGCGCCACGCCCTCCGGCAGCACGGGCGGCGCAGGCGCCTTGCCCAACAGTCGGTCGATGAATTTGCGGATCATTCGAAGAGCCTCAGGAGTCGCCAGCCGCGCTCGACGGCCACGGCCTCGAGCGCGGCCGACGGGTTGGTCGCGACGGGATCGGTGGCCCGCTGCAGAAGCGGCAGGTCGTTGGTGGAATCACTGTAAACGGTCACGCGGGCGAAATCGTCCCAGGACGCGCCCTGCGCCGCCAGCCACTCGTCGACGCGCACGACCTTGCCTTCGCGATAGGTCGGCGTGCCGCGGATCGTGCCCGTCACCGCGCCCGCGGCGTCGCGCTCGAGCTGGACGGCGAGCAGCTCCGGCACGCCGAAGGCGGCGGCGATCGGGCGGGTGACGAACTCGTTGGTGGCGGTGACGATGGCGACCAGGTCGCCCGCCGCCTGGTGGGCGCGCACGAGTTCGCGCGCGGCCGGACGGATGGTGGGCCCGATGACCTCGGCGAGGAAGCGCGCCTGCAGGGCGTCGAGCTCGGCCCGCGGGCGGTGCCGCCAGGCACCGGTCGCGAAGTCGATGTAGGCGGCGAGGTCGAGCCGGCCGGCCTGGTACTGGCGGAAGAACTCGTCGTTGCGCGCCGCGAAGGTCGCGCCGTCGGCCCAGCCGATGCGCACCATGAACTCGCCGAAGGCGTGGTCGGAGTCGCCCGGGATCAGCGTGCCGTCGAGATCGAACAGCGTGAGGTTGCGGGAAGTCACACGGACGCCTCCGGCCTTCGGCCCGCGGCCGAGCGCAGTTCGCGGCGCCGAGTCGTGTTCATGCGGCGGCCGCGCCCTCTTCGTCCAGCATGCGCTTGAGCAGCGGCACCGTGACGGCGCGCTTCTCCGCCAGCGCGAAGCCGTCGAGCCGGTGGAGCAGGTGCATCAGGCTCTTCAGGTCGCGCGCGAAGCGCGTGAGCAGGTAGTCGAGCACCTCGTCGTGCAGCAGCACCCCGCGCCGGCGCGCCTCCTGCTGCAGCGCGACGCGCATGTCGCGCTCGGCGAGCGGGTGCACCGCGTGGACGATGCCCCAGCCGAGGCGGGTGCGCAGGTCCTCGCGCACCTGCAGGTCGACGGGCGGGAAGCGGCCGGCGGTGGCGAACTGCACGCCGAAACGCGCCGAGGGCGAATCGGCCTGCGCGCCGCCGACGCGGCTGGCCGCCTCGACGAACAGCGTGAAGGCGGCGTGCTGCCGCGCGGCGTCCCAGTTCTCGACGCCGTCCAGCAGCACCAGGGCCGCGTCGTCGGCAAGCGTCCAGGGCAGCGGCGACGCGGCGTCGAACCACTGCGCGACCTGGGCCCCCTCCAGCGCACGGGCGCGCAGCTCGCGCAGGAGCTGGGTCTTGCCGCTGCCGGCCGGGCCCCAGAGGTAGACCGGCGCGCCGGGCCAGGCCTGCGCGCGCAGCTCGGCCACCACGGCCGCGTTGTCGCCCGGCAGGAAGCCGGCGAAGGGCGGCAGCGGCGCCCACGCGAGGTCGAGCACGAGCTGCTTCATGAGCGGAAGAACTCGCTCTCGCGGTAGCGCGCCGCGCCGCGCCGCAGCGCGACGACGAGGACCGCGCTCACCGGCAGCGCCACCAGCACGCCGACGAAGCCGAACACCTCGGCGAAGACCAGCAGCGCGACGATCACCGCCAGCGGACTGAGGCCGATGCGCTCGCCCACCAGGCGCGGCGTCAGCACGAAGCTCTCGAGCACCTGTCCGAGGGCGTAGACCGCCGCGACGGCCGCCACGCCGTGCCACCCCGAGAACTGGATCGCGGCCGACATCAGCGCCAGCACCAGCCCGGTGGTGTAGCCCAGGTAGGGAATGAAGACCGCCAGGCCCGTGAACACGCCGATCGGCCAGGCCAGCTTGAGGCCCGTGAAGGCGAGCCCGACCGCGTAGTACAGGGCCATCGCGCCCATCACCGCGAGCTGGCCCTTCAGGAACTGCCGCAGCGTGGCATCGCATTCGCCGAGGAAGCCGGCGAACGCCGGCCGCGAGCGCATCGGCACCAGGGTCCAGGCGCCCGTGGTGACCCGCTCGGCGTCGATCAGCAGATAGAAGGTCAGCACCGGCACCAGCACCGCGAAGCCGACGACGGTCACCAGCCAGCTGCCGCCGATGCGTGCCGAGTCGAGCAGCTTGGCGCCCCAGTCGTCGAGGTTGGTGTCCAGCGACTTCAGGATCCAGTCCTTGGCGGTGTTGGTGTCCACCTGCACGCCGAACTGGGCCAGCCAGGGCGCGACCACGTGGTTGAACTTGTCCAGCAGCCCGGGCCACTGCGACCGCAGCATCGGCAGCAGCGTCGTGATGATGGGGACCAGCAGGAACACGAGCACCGCCGATGCCAGCAGGGCCAGCAGGAGCGTCAGGGACGTGGCGAGCGAGCGCGGCAGGCCGCGCCGCTCGAGCAGCTTGACGAGGGGCCACAGCAGGTAGGCGACGGCCAGCGAGAGCACGAGCGGCGTCAGCGCCGAGCCCAGCAGCCGCAGCACGAGCAGCGCGCCCACGGCCAGGCCCAGCCAGGTCAGTGCGCGTTGCTGTGCAGGTGTCAGGGTCATGTGTGAGGCGAAGGCGTCCGGCCGGGATCCCACCCGACTCGGCGCGTGCGGCACGGGGCGCACCGCAACCCGGCATTGTAATTGACCGGCCGAGGCCCCCCTGGAAGTCCGTCCAGGGGATGGACGCGGCTCAATGGCGGCGCGTGCGCGCGGAGAGGATGCGGCGCTGCAGCGCGTCGGCATCCGCCGCGTCGGGCGTGTGCTCGAGGTACAGGCGCCAGTCGAAGGCCGCCTCCTCCTGGCGGCCCAGGCCGTCCAGGACGTCGCCGCGCAGGCGGTAGGTGGCCCAGTCCTCGGGCTCCAGCACCAGCTGCCGATCGAGCACCGCCAGCAGCCGGCGCGCGTCGCCGCGACCCTGGTGGATCTGGCGCAGGTTGCGCAGCATGCGGCCGATGATGTCGCGCGGCGTCGCCGCCTGCAGCCACATGGCCAGCGGCATGTCGAGGCCGGCGCGCATCGCGCCGGCCTGGCGCACCAGGTCGAGGCGCTCCTCGAGCTCCGCGCGCGAGAGGGACTGGCCGGTGAACGGATCGATCACCACCTCGCCCTGCGGCAGCCGCAGCTTGACGAGGAAGTGGCCGGGGAAGGACACGCCCTCCGCCTTCAGGCCGACCTGGCCCGCGATCTCGATGTACAGCAGCGCGAGCGTGATGGGGATGCCGCGCCGGCGCGCGAGCACCTGCGGCACGTAGCTGTTGGCCGGGTCGTGGTAGTCGTTGACGTTGCCGGCGAAGCCGAGTTCCTCGAAGAAGTAGCGGTTCAGGGTGCGCACGCGGTGCAGCACCGGGGCGTCGGACGCGAGGCGGTTCTTCAGGCGCAGCGCCAGCGCATCGACGTCGGCCAGCACGGCCTGGACGTCGAGCTCCGGCGTCTCGTCCTGCGCGATGGCGATGGCCGCCTCCAGCAGCGGGAACTGCGCGTCGTCGGCCACCAGCGCGTCGAAGTACTCGAGCGGGCTGGGCACGGCGTAGCTGGCGGCGGCGGGCCGGCGCTCTGGCCGGGAAGAAGACGGCATGATGCAGTGTAGACCCGGGCGGCACGCCATGCACCTGTCCGGGGCAGACGCTCACGTGCGGCGTACCAGCGTCTTCAGGTTCATGCCCAGCATGGCGAGGGTGCCGAAATACAGCACCGCGACGCCGCCCAGCACCCCGGCCAGCTTGGCCGCACGCAGCAGCGGGTGCGCCCGGTCGAACCAGTCGATCGCGTTCGCGGCCCACCCGAGCATGCCGCCGAGGACCGTGACCGCGACCAGCACGCGCAGCCCGAACAGGGCCCACCCCGGCTGCGGCTTGTAGACGCCGCGGCGGATCAGGCCCGTCAGCAGCCAGCCCGCGTTCAGGGTCGCCCCCAGGCCGATGGACAGGGCCAGCCCGCCCACGCCCAGCCAGGGCACGAAGACGAGGTTCATCAGCTGGGTGCAGACCAGCACCACGATGGCGATGCGCACCGGCGTGCGCGTGTCCATCTGGGCGTAGTACCCGGGCGCCAGCACCTTGACGCTGACCAGGCCCATCAGGCCGATGCCGTAGCCGCGCAGCGGCTGCACCGTCGCCTCCACGTCGGCCGCCGTGAAGTGTCCGTAGTTGAACAGCACCGCCAGCAGCGGCGCGGCGAAGACCAGCAGCGCCACCGCGCAGGGCAGCGCCTGCATCACCAGCACGCGCAGCCCCCAGTCGATCATGCCGGAGTAGGCCTCGGCGTCGCCGCGGGCGCGCGCCGCCGACAGCTGCGGGATCAGCACCACGCCCAGCGCCACCCCCAGCAGGCCGGTGGGGAATTCCATCAGGCGGTCGGCGTAGGTGAGCCACGAGACCGCGCCGGTGCCGAGGTGCGAGGCGAGTTGCGTGTTGATCAGCGCCGAGACCTGCGCCACCGAGACGCCGATCAGCGCGGGCGACATCTGCTTGAGCACGCGCCCGACGCCCGGATGCGCCCACGCGCGCCGCAGCGAGCCCCAGGTGAGGCCGAAGCGCGGCATCAGGCCGAGCGCGCGCAGCGCCGGCCACTGCACGGCCATCTGCAGCACGCCGCCCGCCAGCACGCCCCACGCGAGCGCATACACGCCCGGGTAGCCCCAGGACTCGACCACCGGCGCGAAGAAACGCGCCGCGACGATCAGCGCCACGTTCAGCATGATGGGCGTGGCCGCGGGGATCGCGAAGTTGCCCCACGTGTTGAGCACCCCCGAGGTCAGCGCCACCAGCGACATGAAGCCGATGTAGGGGAACATGATGCGGGTCATCACGACCGCGGTGTCGAAGTCCTTCAGGCCCGCGGCCATCGCCCACACGATGGCCGGCGCGAGCACGACGCCCGCCACGCTGGTCGCGAACAGCACCCAGCCCAGCACGGTGGCCACGGCGTCGATCAGCCGGTGCGTGACCTCGTCGCCCTCGCTCGCGCGGGTGTTGGCCAGCAGCGGCACGAAGGCCTGCGAGAACGCGCCGTCGGCGAACAGCCGGCGCAGCAGGTTGGGGATGCGGAACGCGACGTTGTAGGCGTCGGTGAGGGCGCTGGCGCCGAAGCTGGCGGCGATGAGCTGTTCGCGGACCAGGCCCGCGACGCGCGAGCCGAGCGTGAGCAGCGATACCGTCGACGCGGCCTTGAGGAGATTCATCGGATGCCGCCGGCTTGCAAAGGGCGGCGTGTCGCAGGAGTCGAGGGCGCGGATTATAGGAAAAGCGGTTGTCGGGCCCGTCGGCGGGACGGCCGGGCCCGCCGACTGGGCGCGAATCGGCCCCAAGCCTGCCAACAAGTGCGGGTTTGGGCGCTTTTCGCGCAGCCGCGCCGACGGTACCCGGTACAATACCCCCATCTGCCCGCCGTCCCAGTCCGGCCGGGCGGTCGTCGACCCGACGTCCCACTCTCACAGCCATCGGCCTTCACGACTGGTGTCCGCAACGCCCGCAAACCCGCGGGACGCGCGGCACAGCAGGCCGATCCGCGACACCCGGCAAACCGCCGGGCCCCCCTGACAAACTCCATGAACTTCGACGAACTCGGCCTCGCCGAGCCGATCCTGCGTGCGGTCCACGAAGCCGGCTACACGACCCCGACCCCCATCCAGCTGCAAGCGATCCCCGCCGTCCTGAAGGGCGGCGACCTGCTCGCCGGCGCCCAGACCGGCACCGGCAAGACCGCCGGCTTCACCCTGCCCATGCTGCACCGCCTGGCGCAGAACGGACCCAAGAAGGACGCGCGCGGCCGCGTGCTCGTCCGCGCGCTGATCCTCACGCCCACGCGCGAGCTCGCCGCGCAGGTCGAGGAGAGCGTGCGCACCTACGGACGCCACCTGCCGCTCACCAGCATGGTGATGTTCGGCGGCGTCGGCATGCAGCCGCAGGTCGATCGCCTCAAGCGCGGCGTCGACATCCTCGTCGCCACCCCCGGCCGCCTGCTCGACCACCACCAGCAGAAGACGCTCGACCTGTCCCACGTCGAGATCTTCGTGCTCGACGAGGCCGACCGCATGCTCGACATGGGCTTCATCCACGACATCAAGAAGGTGCTCGCGGTACTCCCCAAGAAGAAGCAGAGCCTGCTGTTCTCGGCCACCTTCAGCGACGAGATCAAGGCCCTGGCCGACCGCCTGCTCGACAGCCCGGGCCTGATCGAGGTGGCGCGCCGCAACCAGACCAACGAGATGATCGAGCAGGCCGTGCATCCGGTCTCGCGCGACCGCAAGAAGCAGTTGCTCGCCCACCTCATCAAGCAGGGCGACTGGCATCAGGTGCTCGTCTTCACGCGCATGAAGCACGGCGCGAACCGGCTGGCCGAATTCCTCAACGAGAACGACATCTCGGCGATGGCCATCCACGGCAACAAGAGCCAGACCGCGCGCACCCGCGCGCTGGCCGAGTTCAAGTCGGGCGACCTGCAGGTGCTGGTCGCGACCGACATCGCCGCGCGCGGCATCGACATCGACCAGCTCCCGCACGTCGTCAACTTCGAGCTGCCCAACGTGCCCGAGGACTACGTGCACCGCATCGGCCGCACCGGCCGCGCCGGTGCCCAGGGCCGCGCGGTCTCGCTCGTGTGCGTCGACGAGGACCTGTTCCTGCGCGACATCGAGAAGCTGATCAAGCGCGCCATCCCGCGCGAGATCGTGCCGGGCTTCGAGCCTGACCCGAACGAGCGTGCCGAGCCCATCGTGCTCGGACGCACGACCATCGGCGTGCGCCCCTCCGGTGGCAATCGCGGCGGCCATGGCCGCCCGGGCGGCGACCACGCGCGGCACGGCAGCGGCGGCGGACGCCCGCAACGCCCGGCCGGCTCGGCGCCCGCCCAGGCGCCGCGGTCGGCGGCCGGTGCGCCCGCCGCGCGTCCGGCGCCGCGCCCGCAAGGCGCCTCGGGCTCGCACAACGGCGCGCGTCCCGCGCACGGGGCCCATCCCGCCGGCCACGGCGGCGCCAAGCCCGGCAACGGCAACCACGGCGGCCGTCCCGCCGGCTCGTCGGGTTCGCGTCCGGCCCAGCGCTCCGCGCTGACCTCGCCCAAGGGCTCGGGCTCCAAGAGCTGAACGCCCGTCCCGGATCGCGCGGCTGGCCATCGCGATGGCCCGCTCGATCCGGGTCTCGCGCGGGGCGAGCGCTCCGCCGGCGTGCGGTCCATCACGCCGCCCCCGCCTCTCGTTGCACTCTCCACCCGCCGCGGCGCGGGCGCATCGCAACAGCGAAGACAATCCACGTCGACTGTTTCGAGTAGTTGGCAACGCCCGTGGACCTCCGCACCCTGTTCTTCGCACAGACCGGCGTCCTCGGGGCCACGGCGGCGATGCTCTGGTTCGCCCGCGGGGACGCGGACCGCCAGAACGGCATGCGCCTGTGGACCGCGGCGCTCGGAAGCCAGGCCCTCGCCTACCTCGTGCTCGGCGCGCGCGGCCTGCCGCCCGCACTCGCCGGCACCCTCGGCAACGCCGCGGGCGCGGTCTCCGTCGCCCTCTTCTTCGCCGCCATCCGCCGCTTCGCCGGACTGCCCCTGCGCCACCGACCGCTCCTCGTGATGATCGCCGTCGTCACGGCGGTCGGCGGCGTGGCCGGCTCGCGCTACGCCGAGTCCACCGCGTTCAACGGTTTCGCCTACGCCGTCTTCGAGTGGCTGAACGCGCGCGCGCTGTGGCGCACGACGCGGACCGGCCTCGCGCGCATACAGCGCGTCGTCGCCCTGTTCTACGCGGGCATGGGCATCGTGCTGCCGGTGCGCGCGCTCGCGCTCGCCGCCGCCGGGGCGGACCTTCCCTACCTCGACCTGCCGCTGACCTGGCAGGAGCCGGTCTACGTGTTCGGGTTCGTCTACCTGATCGTGACCAACCTCGGCTTCGTCCTCATGTGCAAGGGCCGCGCGGAGATGGAAGTGCGCCAGCAGGCGCGCACCGACGACCTCACCGGCCTCGCCAACCGGCGCGCCCTCGACGAAGCGATCGCCGCCGCCATCGCCGGCGCACGCCGCAGCGGGCGGGCCTTCGCCGTCGTCATGGCCGACGTCGATCGCTTCAAGGCCATCAACGACGGCCACGGCCACGCGGCCGGCGACGCCATCCTCGCCGCCTTCGCCCGTCGCCTGCAGGATGCGCTGCGCGCATCCGACCGCGCCTTTCGCTACGGCGGAGAGGAGTTCGGCATCCTCCTGCCCGACACCGATGCCGCCGGCGCGCGCGCCCTCGCGGAACACGCGCGCCGCACCGTCGCCTTGCCCGCCGCCGGCGGCCTGCCCGCGCTCACCGCGAGCTTCGGCATCGCCCTGTGGGAACCCGGCGACGAGGCGGACGAGCTGTTCGGGCGCGCCGACCGGGCGCTCTACCGGGCGAAGAGCGGCGGGCGGGATCGCGTCGAGATGGCTTAGCGGGGCCGCGCCCACCGCGCAAGCGCGCCCGTGATGCCTCGCGGCTTGGGGGTCTCTCGCGTGGATCGCCGCGGCGAGGACACCGCTGGAGGCCGGCCCCCTGCAGGGCGCACCGCGAGGGAACGCCCTGCTGGTCCTCAGCCGAGGAACCAGGGATGCGCCTCGACCTCGTCAAGGCGCAGCACGGGCGTGACGCAGCAGTCGACGGCATCGGTCAGCGCCACCCAGTCCGCGAGGGGACGCGTCGCGACCAGGGCGGCGAGTTCCCGGATGGTCTCGCGTGCCGCGGGCGACCCGGGCAGCTCGCCCTTCGTCCAGTGCCGCTCGGCCCACGCCGCGCGGTCGATCGCGCCGCAGAAGGCTTCCCAGAACTTGGCCTCGAGCGCACCGACCGCCAGGTGGCGGCCGTCGGCGGCGCGATAGACGTTGTAGCAGGCGCAGCCGCCGTCCAGCAGGCCCGAGGCCGGGGGCGGCGACGGCCCCAGGATGGGCCGCATCGCGATCGCCTCGGCGCGCGCGACGAGCCCGTGGCGCCAGACTTCCCGCGTCATCGAGACGTCGACGTGCCGGCCGAGGCCCGTGCGCTGTGCGGCCAGCAGCGCGGCCAGGGCGGCACTGGTGGCCGACAGGGTGCCGCCCAGCAGGTCGGCGACCTGGAAGTTGGGCAGCGCCAGCTCCCCGGGCGCCGCGCCGATCTGGCCCAGCACGCCGGAGAGGGCGATGTAGTTGATGTCGTGCCCCGCACGCGATGCGTAAGGGCCCTGCTGGCCATACCCCGTGATGGAGACGAGCACGAGCCGCGGGTTGCGGGTGTGGAGCACGTCCCAGCCCAGCCCGAGCCGCGCCATGACGCCCGGGCGGAAACCCTCCAGAAGCGCGTCGGCGCCCTCGGCCATCGCGAGGAATTGCTCCCGTCCCGCAGCGCTGCGCAGGTCGATGCGCTGCTCCCGCTTGCCGCGGTTGAGTTCGCGGTAGTAGGCACTGTCTTCGCCGGCGCGCCGTTCGTCGGGGGAAGCCAGCATGTGGCGCGCCGCGTCGCCCCCGGCCGGGTCGTCCACCTTGACGACCTCGGCGCCCCAGTCGGCCAGGTGCCGCGCCGCGAGCGGGCCGGGCAGCAGGCGCGTCAGGTCGAGGACGCGCAGCCCGGCGAGGCAGTCGCTCAGGGGATCAGACGAACTCACGTTCGCGCAGCCACTTGGTGGCGACCCACTTCTCGCCCTCGATCACCGGCGCGCCGCCGTGCAGGCTCTTGGTCGCCACGTGGGCACGGTCGTAGCTGAAGAAGACGGCGTTGCCCTTGATCGGCGCGACCTCGAGCCCGACGTCCGGGAAGGTGGTGCCGCCGCCCTTCTTGGGCGTGTTGAGGTACATGAGCAGCGTGCCCACGCGCTGGCCGCCGCGCTTCAGGATGGTGGCCGAGCCCGGATGCACCGGATCGAAATAGTCGTAGTGGGGCTTGTACTCCGCACCCGGCAGGTAATGCAGCACCTGCAGGCCTTCGCCGTTCTCGACCGGCCAGCCGAGCAGCGCGCCGATGCGGCGTTCGATGCGATCGATCACGCCGGTCTCGCCCCGCTCGAAGAACATGCCGCGGCTCGTGCGGGCCTCGTTGACCTCGCTGCCGCCGGTCTTGTTGTCGACCGTTTCGGAACGGGCCATGCGCGGGCGCGACAGCGCGACGACCTGGTCGCACTCGGCGTCGCTCATGAAACCGCCGAACACGATCACGCGCGGCAGTCTCATGCTCATCAGCACCGTGACATCACGGTCGAGGATGCGCAGCCGGCTGGGCGAATCGGAGATGGCCGCATCGGGCACCGGCACCGGGAAGGCCTCGTGCGTGGCGGCCGGCGTCGCGGTGGTGGCGGTCGGGATCGCGGTGGTCGTGGTCTGCCGCGCGGGCTGCTGCGTGGCGAGGTGCTCCTGCAGCGTCTCCTCGAGCGCACGGATGGCGATGTCCTCCTGCCAGCCGCTGGACTTCATGGCGTCCAGGACGGTGTCGGGCGCCACGCCGGCCTTGGCCTGGGCGACGATCCATTCCTTCAGCTCCCGCGAAATGTACTGTTGGCGCTGTTCGCCTGAGGCCTGGGTGCTCGATTGCGAATCCATGGAAATACTCCGGGCAATGCGTCCCTGCTGGACGGGGGACCGATTCCGCCGCCGCCCGTCCGGGCCGGCGCGGCGATCCCCCTATTCTGGCAGCGCGCGCCGGAACGATCGCGTGGGAATCCCTCGGCTGCTGCCGGGCATGGCGACAACGATCGGGGCGCGCTCAGGCCACGCGGCGGCGAAAGACGTAGCGGTCGGGTTCCGAGGCCCGGGGGGCGAAGGCGTACCCGTCGGTCGCGAAGCCCTGCAACTGCTCGGGTGCGGTCGCGCGGTGCTCGATCGCGTGGCGCGCCATCATGCCGCGCGCCTTCTTGGCGAAGAAGCTGATCACTTTCCATTCGCCCGATTTCCAGTCCTCGAAGACGCACTCGACGACGCGGGCGCGCAGCACCTTCTCGCGTCCGCGCCGCGCCTGCGTCACCCTGAAGTACTCCTGCGAGGCGAGGTTGACCACCACGGGTGCGCGCTCGCGCGCCTGGAGCTTGTTCAGGTGCTCCGCCACCGTGTCGCCCCAGTACTCGTAGAGCGAGCGGCCGTGCTCGGTGACGAGGGCCGTGCCCATCTCCAGCCGGTACGGCTGCAATCGGTCGAGCGGACGCAGTACGCCGTACAGGCCGCTGAGCATCACGACGTGCTGCTGCGCCCACGCGATGTCCTGCGCCCCGAGCGTGCGGGCCCGCAGGCCGTCGTAGACGTCGCCGTCGAAAGCCCACATGGCCGGGCGGCTGTTGCGTTCCGTGGCCCGCGTCGACCAGGCGCGATAGCGCTTCACGTTCAGGCTCGCCAGGTCTTCGGAGAGATCCATCAGCTCGGCGATGTCCGCGACGGACTTCGTGCGCAGCGTCGCGATCAGGTCGGCCGCCCGCGCGCCGTACTGTGGGGCGGTCGCCGCCGGCTTCAGGCCGGCGCGCGCCTCCCGCACGGGTTCGGGAAGCGGGGAGTCGTAGTCGAGGGTCTTCGCGGGCGACAGCAGCAGGAGCATGGCGCGCAGTGTACGGACACTGTCGAGCCCCCGGGCGCCCGAGGATTCGCGGCGAGGCCGCCGCCGGGCGCGCCGCCGGTCGGTGAACGGCCCGCGTGCGCCCGCTCAGCGCTGCGTCGCGGAGGGTGGCGCGGAGCCGCCCTGGTCGGTGCCGTTCGTGGCCGAAGGCGCGGGCGCGGCGGGTCGCGCCGCCCAGGCCGGTGCGCTGCCCGTGAGCGCGTCCAGCGTCGCCAGCAGGTTGCCGCTGCGCTTCAGTTCCTCGAGGATCTGCTGGCTGCGTGCCCGCTCGGACGCCGCAAGCGCCGTGGCGTCGACCGCGGGGAGCTCCTCCGCGCTCGGCGGAGAGACCTCGTGCGCCAGCGTCTGCAGCGCGAGTCCGGCCGCCGGGTCGGCGCGCAGGGTGGGCCCGCCGCCCAGTCCGTTGGCCACCATGAATCCGAGGTTGTGGCGCGCCGGCGCCAGCCCCTGGGCGGCAGCCGCGCGGAAACCGGCCAGCGCGGCGGCATCGTCCCGCGTCATGCCCTTGCCGCGCGCAGCCATCAGCGCCAGGTGGTTGCGCCCCGGCGCGTTGCCCCGCGCCTCGGCGAGGCGGTACCACTTCAGTGCCTCGTTGTTGTCGGCCGGCAGGCCCCGGCCTTCCTCCGCCATCCAGCCGAGGTTGTCCATCGCGAAGGCGTTGCCCTTGCGCGCGGCGAGGCGGAACTGATGCAGCGCTGCCGCATCGTCGCGGGCGACGCCCAGCCCGTTGGTCAGCATCCAGCCAAGATTGTTCTGGCCGGACGCATTGCCTTGCGCCGCGGCCTTCTGGTACCAGGCCACGGCCTGGCGCTCGTCGGCCACGACCGCGTCGCCGGACGCATACATCAGCCCGAGGCTCACCTGTGCAGGCGCGTAGCCGGACTCCGCTGCCTTGCGGATCCAGCGCTGCGCCTCGGCCGGGTCGTGCACCACGCCGTGGCCGCTGAGCAGCGCGAGGCCGAGGTTGTGCTGGGCCGTCGATTCGCCCTGGGCCGCCGCCAGGCGCAACCAACGCAGGGATTCGGCCGGATCGCGCGCGACGCCCCGGCCCTCGCCATAGACCCAGCCGAGCGCACTCTGGGCCCGCGCATCGCCCTGCGCCGCGGCGGCCTGGTACCAGCGCAGCGCCGCGGTGTCGTCGCGGGCCACGCCCTGGCCATTGGTGTAGAACACGCCGAGGCGGTATTGCGCGACGGCCAGGCCCTGTTCCGCTGCAAGTCCCGCCCAATGCGCGGCCTGGGCGTCGTCCTGCGGCAGGCCACGGCCGATCAGCGCCATGTAGGCGAGGTTGCTCTGCGCCGTGGCTTCGCCCTGGTCCGCCGCCTTGCGATACCAGCGTGCCGCCTCTTCGAAGTCGCGCGGCACGCCGCGTCCCTGCTCGTGGAGGAAGCCGAGGTTGGTCTGGGCCCGGGCCTCGCCCTGCTCGGCAGCCTTGCGGTACCAGCGCGCCGCCGCCGCATCGTCGACCGCGACGCCCAGCCCGTTCAGGTACAGATCGGCCAGCGAGACCTGCGCCTCGCGCTCGCCCTTCTCGGCCAGCGGCTGGAACTCGCGCAACGCCGTCGCATAGTCCCCGTGGCGCGCCGCCGCCAAGCCGTCTTCGTAGCCCGCCCGGGCCGACGGACTCGCCAGGCCCATGCCGAGCGCCACGCCGAGGCACAGTGCCGCGGCGGCCGATCGGCGACGTCGGGGCAGGCTGGCTTGGGATGGCGTCATCAGGGGCTAGTCCTCGGAGAAGGGGGCGGCGTGCCCTGGCGCAGGGGCCGCGGGAGAGGCCGCGGGAGAGGCCGCAGAAGGGGCCGGGCCCGGGGCCGGGCCCGAAATTATCGGTTCCGTCCCTTTCGGCATCGTCGAAGACGGCCACCGGACGTCGCGGGTCCGAGACATGTGACCGGGAATCCGGGCAATTCGGTCGGGGTGGAACACGTTGGAGGGTCATGGCGGCGACCTCTTCAGTGGAAGTCCCGGCTGCGCGTCACCAGCCCGTCGAGCAGCGCCGAATGGTCGACCAGCGTCTTGGCGACGAGATGGCGCACCTCGCCCTCGCGCTGCCAGACGCCATAGACCGTGAGCAACGAAGCGGCCAGCAGCGGACGTCGCTGCGCGGATGCGACGGCGGGCCAGACGATGACGTTGACGGCGCCCGTCTCGTCCTCCAGCGTGACGAAGATGACGCCCTTGGCGGTGCCCGGCTGCTGGCGGTGCGTGACCAGCCCGCTCGCACGTGCCAGCTGGCCGGAGCGGTAATCCGCGTTCAGGACGGACGCCCGCTCGACCTTGAACGCGGACAGCGCCGGCCGCAGCAGCGCCAGGGGGTGGCTTTTCAGCGACAGGCCCAGCGCCCGGTAGTCCGCCAGGACCTCGTCGCCGAGGGCGAGGCGCTCGAGCGCCGGGTCGCCTGCCTCCTGCGTGCGCGTGGCGCGCAGCAGCGGCGTGGCACGGGTGTCGACGCCCGACACCGCCCAGAGTGCCTCGCGGCGGTCGCCCGAGAGGCTGGCCAGCGCGTCCGCCGCGGCGAGGCTGGCCAGCGCCCGGTTGTCGAGCCCGGCGCGGCGGGCGAGATCCTCGACGCTGACGAACGGCGCCGCGGCGCGCGCGGCGACGATGCGCTCGCCCTGCTCCCGCGCCAACCCGGCGATGCGTCCCAGGCCGAGACGCACCGCACACTGGCCGTCCGGGACGAAGCGCGCGTCGCAGAGGGGCGCGGCCTCGGCAGGCGCCTGCTCCTCGAGCGTCGAGTCCCAGTCGCTCACGGCCACGTCGACGGGACGCACGACGACACCGTGTGCGCGCGCGTCGCGCACGAGCTGGGGCGCGGCGTAGAAGCCCATCGGCAGGCTGTTGAGCAGCGCGGCGAGGAAGGCGTCGGGATGGTGGCGCTTGATCCAGGCGCTGTCGTAGACCAGCAGCGCGAAACTCGCGGCGTGGCTCTCGGGGAAGCCGTATTCGCCGAATCCCTCGATCTGGCGGAAGATCGCCTCCGCATAGTCGCGGGTGTATCCCTTCGCGACCATGCGGCCGGTCAGCTTCTCGTGGAACGGCCCCAGGCCGCCCTTGCGCTTCCAGGCCGCCATCGCGCGCCGGAGCTGGTCGGCCTCGCCCGGCGTGAAGTCTGCGGCCAGCATCGCGAGCTGCATGACCTGTTCCTGGAAGATCGGCACGCCTTTCGTGCGCTCCAGGGCCTGCCTTGTCTCGTCGCTGGGATAGATCTCGGGCTCGAGGCCCTGGCGGCGGCGCAGGTAGGGGTGGACCATCCCGCCCTGGATCGGACCCGGGCGCACGATCGCGACCTCGATGACCAGGTCGTAGAACGTCTCCGGACGCAGGCGGGGCAGCATGCTCATCTGCGCGCGGCTCTCGACCTGGAACACGCCGACCGAGTCGCCGGCGGACAGCATGGCGTAGACCCGGGAATCGTCCTGGGGAATGTGGTGCAGGCCGACGCCCCCGGCCCCGCCGCGCAGGTCGATCTCGGAGAGCGGGCGGACGGAGGCCGTGGGCGCGGCGTCCGACGTTGCGACGACCGTCGACAGGGCCCGCGGCGACGGCTCCGCGGCCACGCGCGGCGAAGCGGGCTCCGCGACGGCCCGCGGCCGAGGCCCGACCAGGAAGGTCTCGCGCTTCCACTCGACGAAGGCCAGCGCGCGCCGCAGGGCGCTGAGCATGCCCAGCGCGAGGATGTCGACCTTGATCAGGCGCAGCACGTCGAGGTCGTCCTTGTCCCACTGGATGACCGTGCGGTCGTCCATCGCCGCGTTCTCGACCGGGACGAACTTGGCGACGTCGTCGCCCGCGATCAGGAAGCCGCCGGGATGCTGGCTCAGGTGCCGCGGCTGGTTGCGCAGGCGCATCGCGAGGCGGATCCACATCGCGCCCAGTCGGGAGGACGGGTCGAAGCCGTTCTCGGCCAGCGCGATCGCGAGGCGGTCTTCCGCGCTCGGCGCGGCGTCGCCCCCGACGCGGTGCAGGCCGCGCGAGACCGCCTCGATGCGATCGAGGTCGACGCCGAGGGCCCGGCCGACGTCGCGCACCGCGGACTTCATGCGATAGCGGATCACCACGGCGGTGAGCGCCACGCGGCGCCGGCTGTACTTGCGGTAGATGTACTGGATCACCTCCTCGCGCCGCTGGTGCTCGAAGTCGATGTCGATGTCGGGCGGCTCGTCGCGTTCCTCGCTGATGAAGCGCTCGAACAGCACGGCCATCTGGTCGGGGCTGACCGCCGTCACGCCCAGGCAGTAGCAGACGACCGAGTTGGCGGCGCTGCCGCGCCCCTGGCAGAGGATGTTGCGCGAGCGCGCCCAGTGCACGATGTCGGAGACGGTGAGGAAGTAGGCCTCGTAGCGCTTGCGCTGGATCAGGTCGAGCTCGTGCTCGACCAGGCCGCGCACCTTGGGGCTCATGCCCTGGGGAAAGCGCCAGGCGGCGCCCTGCTCGACGAGCGTGCGCAGCCAGCTGGTGGGGGTGTGGCCGACCGGCACGATCTCCTGCGGGTATTCGTAGCTCAGCTCGCGCAGCGAGAACTCGCACCGGCCCGCGATGGCCACCGACTCGGCGAGCCAGGCCGGGTCGTAGAGCCCCTGCAGGCGGGCACGCGAGCGCAGGTGGGCCTCCGCGTTGGGCGACAACGCGTCGCCGCATTCCTCGATGCTGCGCTTCAGGCGCGTGGCGGTGAGCATGTCCTGCAGCGGCTTGTCGGCGCGGCGGGCCATCAGGACGTCGCCCACGGCGACGATGCGCAGCCCGACCGCGGCGGACACGGCCTTGACGCGCTCGCGCAACTCGTCGTCCTGGCCCTGCAGCAGCAAGGGCATCGCGAGCCAGGCGCGATCGCCGAACCAGGTCTTCAGCCACTGGGCCTGGGCGAACAGGGACTCGAAGGGCAGCACGATCGCCGGCCGCGCCGCGGGCCCGGAACGGGATGCAGCGCTCGCGCTCGCGCGCGACGGTGCGGGCGAAGGAACGGCCGCGGGCTTCGGCGCGGGCGGGGCGCTCGGATCGTCGACGGTGTCCGGCCCGTCGCGCGCTTCGCGCACCTGGCGCGCGCGGGGCCGGCCGGCGCCCGGCACGCGCGTCGCGAGGGAGGCCTGGGCCTTTGCGCTGGCACGCGCGATGACGTCGAGCGTGGACAGCACGGCATTGCCGCCGCCAGGCTGCCGCGAGCCGGCATCCTTCGGGCCCCGGCCGGCCTGCTGGCCGGCATCGGGCTCTTCCGCGCCGGCGGGCACCGGGCCGGCGGTGGGCAGCAGCAGCGCCAGGCAATCGGGCAGGCCGCTCAGGTGCATCAGGGTGGGCACCCAGCCCTCGAGGTCGGAGGTGCGCGCCTCGTAGGAGCCCTTCTGCGCACGGCGCCGGGCGAGGCTGATCCACTGCGAGAGGTTGGCGTAGCCGCGCCGCGAGGTGGCGAGCAGCACCAGGCGCATCGGCAGGCCGCCCACGCTGGGTTCGAGGCGCATCTCGGCGCCGATGACCAGCGCGAGCCCGGACGCGGTCGCCTGCTCGTAGGCGTGGACGACGCCGGCCAGCGAGCACTCGTCGGTGATGGCGAGCGCCGAGTAGCGCAGCGCGGCCGCGCGCTCGACCAGTTCCTCCGGCGAGGAGGCGCCGGTGAGGAAGCTGAAGTTGCTCCGGCTGTGGAGCTCGGCATAGGCGGGCAGCGAGGCCATGGCAACAGGACGGACGAAGACGGGAGCGGGACGACGACGGAACGGCGGGATGCGGAAGGCGAGGAGTCGCCCGGGAGACGAAGGCCAGGAGACCTGGGAGGACGGATCAGCCGGCAATGCGGCAGCGCTGACGGATGACCTCGCAAGCGAGACGACGGCCGCAAGGCGACCGCGGAAGGACGCGAAGCGACGGGGCAACCGACGACCGGGCCCTCGGGCGGCGACAGGGGCCAGGGGCGACGCCTGCGAAGCTTGACAAGGACGGTACTGTGATTAAATACAGTCTATTCCTGCAGCCACGAGCCTGGCAAGCACCCCACGAAGGGGGCGTGCAAAACGCCGCAGAATCCCGAATTCGCCCCGGTTGGGGCAGCGGCGGTCCTGTCCCGAATCGTCCGCGAGCGGTCGCGCGACGACCTCGCGCACTGGCCGCCGGGCCGCCACACTGGAGACGCCACGAAAGGCCGACCATGCTGCTGATGAGACCCGGTTGCGAATGCTGCGACGCCGACCTGCCGCCCGACTCGGCGGATGCCCGCATCTGCTCCTTCGAATGCACCTTCTGCGTCCGCTGCGCCGACGCGCGCCTGGGCGGACGCTGCCCCAACTGCGACGGTGAACTCGTGCGTCGCCCCATCCGTCCCGCGCCGGCGCTGGCGCGCCATCCGGCGTCGACGCAGCGCGTCGTCAAGCCCTGCCCGGTGACCGACGCCTCCTGATCCGCCGGGCGCGGTGTCGGCCCGAAACCCGCCCGTCGGCGCGACGGAGTCGGCTGCCGGACGCTTCACAATGCGTCCATATGACCCCCGCCGCGCTATCGCTGTTGCACCGCTGGCTGTTCCCGTGCCTGTGGATCGCCTGGGCGGGCTACTGGTGGCTGAGCGCCCGCGACGTGAAGGAGACGGTGCAACGCGAATCCGGACTCTCCCGCGCATTGCACCTGGTGCCCTTGGCCTTCGCGGCCTGGCTGATGTGGACGAGCGTCGCGCTCCCGGCCGGGCTCGATGCCCCCTTCATGCCGCGCGCCGAATGGACCTTCGTCGCCGGCGCGCTCGTCGCCACGGGCGGCCTGCTCTTCGCGGCGCAAGCGCGGCGCCATCTCGGGCGCAACTGGAGCGCGACCGTCACGGTCAAGAAGGATCATGAATTGATCACCAGCGGCCCCTATGCGCTCGTCCGCCATCCGATCTACACCGGCCTGTTGCTCGGGTTCACCGGCTCGGCGCTCGCGCTCGGCCAGTGGCGCGGCCTCGTCGCCATGGCCATCGTGTTCGTGTCGCTGTGGCGCAAGCTGCGGCTGGAGGAGCACTGGATGCGGGCACGCTTCGGCCCCGACTACGCCGACTACGCCCGGCGCGTGAAGGCGCTGGTGCCCTTCGTCCTTTGAAACGTGGTGCCGAGGGCGGACACGGCATGGATCGCCGCATCGTCGGGTTCCACCAGGACGCGCTCGACGACTGGGTCGCGGAGCTGGAATGCGGCCACTTCCAGCACGTGCGCCACGATCCCCCCTGGACGAACCGCCCCTGGACGCAGACCGCCGAGGGACGCGCCGGCACGCTGGGGCGTGTCCTGCCCTGTCGCAAGTGCGATCGGGGCGCCCCGCCCGACGGGCCGATCCACCCGCCTCCAGGATGACGCCGATGGCGATGCGTCGATCCGGCGCCCACAATGGCGGACACGATCATCCCGCGCGCCGCCGCAGGAGGGTCGTGCCCAGGAGAGCCTCTTGATTCGCGCCCCCACCCGACTCCAGTTGAGCGCCATCGCCGCCGTCGCGGCCGGCGTTTCCGCGCTGATGATGCACTTCGACCGGGACGTGGGCGCCGCCGTGGCCGCGGTGATTGCCGTCGGCTGCATCGCCGAGGCGTGGCGGCGCGACGGATGACGCCGGACGGTGGCCACGCGTTCCGGGCCTGGCAGGGCGGTCTCCAGGACACCGGCCCGTCGCCGGAACGCAGGTCGGCGGCCTCCGGCGACGCGGCGGGGCGCCACGCCACTCAGACGTAGTTGGGCGCGTCGAGGTCCGGATCGCGCTGGTAGGCCTCGATGTAGAGGCCGACCCCTCGCTCCGCGAGGAATCCCAGGCGCCGGGCCTCCAGCCAGACCTCGCTGTTGGCCGGATGGACGGCCCAGGTCACGGCGAGGTGCAGCGCGCCGTGGGCGGCGACCTGGCGCCAGACCCCCACGTCCTCGGGCAGCATCGCGATCAGCGTTTCGATCGCCTCGTTGACGTTGAGCGTCCCCGAACCGGAATCGCCGACCCCGAGCGACCAGCGCCCCGCGGACGGCACGCGGCTCTCGACCGAGCCGTCCGCGCGCACCTGCGGCAGCCCTTTGCGTTCGCTCTCGGTCGGCGAGATCCGGAACAGGTTGGTGACGGCGTCCGGATCGAGCGACTCGCCGGAAACGTGCAGCGTCACCACGCGGTTCCCGAGCACGTTGACCGGCGGCGCGTCGGGCGGGATGTCGGACGGGGTGTTGAACAGGTCTGGGATCTTCATCGCGCTGCCTCGTCGTGGCCGGAAGGACGGCTCCGCGCCTGCGAGTCTCCTCGCAATCGCCCGGCCGCGCCAGTGCGCGGCAAGCGGCGCGCCAGCGCCCCGGGCAGGCGCGTCAGGGCCAGAGGATCATCTGCGTGCAGCGGAACAGCGCGATCGTGCGGCCGCTCTCGCGTTGCGTGACGACCGCGTCCCAGACCTGCGTCGTGCGCCCGCGGTGCTGGGCGGTCGCGATGCACTCGAGCGTGCCCTCGCGCGCCGTGCCGAGGTGGTTCGACTTCAGCTCGATGGTCGTGAACCCGGTGGCGCCGTCGGGCAGGTTGACGATGCACCCGTAGCCGCAGGCGGTGTCCGCCAGCGTGACGACGCTGCCGGCATGCAGGTAGCCGTTGGGCGCCATCAGCGCGGCGGTCACCGGCAGCTCGGCGCGCACCTGGGCGGCGTCGGCCTGCAGGATCGAGA
>Ga0209051_1001026_pt1 | contig 26579 bp, 27 predicted proteins | sample AraplaCvi_mMS_r2_2_FD_184286 | JGI IMG/M metagenome (GOLD analysis project Ga0209051, IMG submission 184286) | Arabidopsis root microbial communities from North Carolina, USA - plate scrape MF_Cvi_mMS_r2 (SPAdes) (version 2) | ecosystem: Host-associated > Plants > Roots > Endosphere | place...
AACTGGTCCTGTCCACCACCGCACCGGCAGCGTCGCCGAACATCGTCGCCCAGGGCGACGGTGACTCCATCACCTGCACCGTCCACGTCGACGACGAACTCAAAGACACCCGAACCTCCACGGGCGTCCACGCCCAGACCTTCTGCCTGGTGAAATCTGCATGACACATCCAACCGACGAAGACACCGTCATCTTCCCGAAGGCCGAGAAACCGCCGCACCGGCCTTTGATCGCCCGCCTGATCCGCACTTTCGCGATTCCCGTCATCCTGTTCTGGATCGGCGTCATCGTCTTCCTCGGCAGCGCCGTCCCATCGTTGGACGAGGTCGGCAAGATGCGCTCGGTCTCGATGTCACCGGACCAGGCCGCGTCGGTCATCGCGACGAAGCGCGTCGGCGAGGTGTTCCAGGAGTTCAAGTCGAACAGCTCGGTCATGGTCGTGCTGGAGAGCGATCAACACCTCGGCGCAGAGGCACACGCCTACTACGACGAGATGATTAAGAAGCTCGAGGCCGACACCGCGCACGTCGAGCACATCCAGGACTTCTGGAGCGACCCGCTGACGGCCGCCGGCTCACAGAGCAACGACGGTAAGGCCGCATATGTACAGGTCTACCTGCGCGGCAACCAGGGTGAGGCGCTGGCCAACGAATCCGTGCAGGCCGCGCAGGACATCATCAAGGGCATCAAGACACCGCCCGGTCTGAAGGTCTACGTCACCGGTCCGGCGGCGCTCGCGGCGGACCAGCACATCGCCGGTGACCGCAGCGTCAAGATGATCGAGGGCGTCACGTTCCTGGTCATCATCGTCACCCTGCTGCTCGTGTACCGGTCGTTCATCACGGTGCTGCTGACGTTGCTGATGGTGGTGCTCGAGCTGTCCGCGGCGCAGGGCGTCGTCGCGGCACTGGGTTTTTACGACATCATCGGTCTGTCGACGTTCGCCACCAATCTGCTCGTGACGCTGGCCATCGCGGCGGCGACCGACTACGCGATCTTCCTCATCGGCCGGTACCAGGAAGCGCGCGGCGCGGGTGAATCCCGCGAAGACGCCTACTACACGATGTTCGAGGGCACCGCCCACGTCGTGCTCGGCTCCGGTCTGACCGTCGCGGGCGCGACGTTCTGCCTGCACTTCACCCGGATGCCCTACTTCGTGTCGCTGGGCGTCCCCCTGGCCATCGGCATGGTCACCGTCGTGTTCGCCGCCCTGACGCTGGGCCCGGCCGTGATCTCGCTGGCCAGCCGGTTCCGCAAGACGCTCGAGCCAAAGCGCGCGATGCGGGTGCGCGGCTGGCGCAAGATCGGCGCCGTCGTGGTCCGCTGGCCGGCCCCCATCCTGGTCGGCACCATCGCGCTGTCCCTCGTCGGCCTACTGACGCTGCCGGGCTACCAGCCGGCCTACAACGACCGCCTCTACCTGCCCACCGACATCCCGGCCAATGAGGGCTATGCCGCGGCAGACCGGCACTTCTCGCCGGCGCGGATGAACCCCGAGCTGATGCTCATCGAGAGCGACCACGATCTGCGCAACTCCGCCGACTTCCTGGTGATCGACAAGATCGCCAAGGCCATCTTCAAGGTTCCGGGGGTGTCCCGGTCGCAGACCATCACGCGCCCTGAGGGCAAGCCGATCGAGCACACCTCGATCCCGTTCCTGATGAGCATGAGCGGCACCTCTCAGAAGATGAACGAGAAGTACGCCCAGGACTCGATGGCCAACATGCTCAAGCAGGCCAACGACATGCAGATCAACATCGACACGATGAAGAAGATGCAGGGCATCACCACCCAGATGGCGGCCGTCACGCACAGCATGGTCGGAAAGATGGTCAACATGACCCTGGACGTGGCCGACCTGCGCGACCACATCTCAGACTTCGACGACTTCTTCCGACCGATCCGCAACTACCTGTACTGGGAACCGCACTGCTACGACATCCCGGTCTGCTGGACCATGCGGTCGATCTTCGACACCCTCGACGGCATCGACACCATGACCGACGACATCCAGAACCTGATGCCGGACATGTTGAAGCTCGACAAGCTGATGCCTCAGATGGTCGCGTTGATGCCCGAGATGATCTCGACGATGACCAACATGAAGCAGTACATGCTGACCATGTACCAGACCCAGAAGGGTCTGCAGGATCAGATGCAGGCGCAGCAGGACAACGCCAGCGCCATGGGCGAGGCGTTCGACAACTCCCGCAACGACGACTCGTTCTACCTGCCGCCCGAGGTCTTCGACAACGCCGAATTCAAGCGCGGCATGAAGAACTTCATCTCGCCCGACGGCAAAGCGGTGCGGCTGATCATCTCGCATGAAGGCGAACCGATGAGCGCCGAAGGCATCTCGCACATCGACGCGATCAAGAACGCCGCCAAGGAGGCCATCAAAGGCACTCCCCTGGAGGGCTCCAAGATCTACCTCGGTGGCACCGCGGCGACCTTCAAGGATCTGCAGGAGGGCGCTGACTACGACCTGCTGATCGCCGGAATCTCCGCCCTCGCACTGATTTTCGCGATCATGCTGATCATCACGCGATCGGTGGTGGCCGCGGCGGTCATCGTCGGCACCGTGGTGCTGTCGCTCGGCGCATCATTCGGTCTGTCGGTTCTGCTGTGGCAGCACCTGATCGGGCTCAACCTGCACTGGATGGTCATCGCGATGGCGGTCATCATCCTGCTGGCCGTCGGCGCGGACTACAACCTGCTGCTCGTCGCCCGGTTCAAGGAAGAGATCCACGCCGGCCTCAACACCGGCATCATCCGGTCGATGGGCGGCACCGGTTCGGTGGTCACCTCGGCCGGCCTGGTCTTCGCCTTCACCATGATGTCCATGGCGGTCAGCGAGCTGCACGTGGTCGGCCAGGTGGGAACAACCATCGGTCTGGGTCTGTTGTTCGACACGTTGATCATCCGATCTCTGATGACGCCGGCCATCGCCGCCCTCATGGGCAAGTGGTTCTGGTGGCCGCAACGGGTGCGTCAGCGTCCGGTGCCCGAGCCGTGGCCGCAGCCCAAGCCGTCCGGCGAACTGCAAACGACTTCCAACAGCACAGGTATCTAGGAAACAGGAGTGAGGACTATGGTCGAGATCATGCGTGGTCTGAAGCGTGCCGGTATCGGGATCGCGGCCTTGGGCGCCATCGCGACGACTCTCGCCGGGCCGGCCGCCGCCGATGCCACCGACGACTACCCGATCCCCCACCGGATCATCATCACCACGTGTGATGCCGAGCAGTACCTGGCCGCCGCGCGTGACACCAGCCCGGTTTACTACTCGCGCTACATGATCGACATGCACAACCGGCCGGCCGACATCCAGCAGATGGCCCAGGACCGCATCCACTGGTTCTTCTCGCTCGACCCGGTGGGCCGCCGCCAGTACTCCGAGGACACCGCCACCAACGTCTACTACGAGCAGGTGGCCACCCACTGGGGCAACTGGGCCAAGATCTTCTTCAACAACAAGGGCGTCGTCGCCAAGGCCACCGACGTCTGCATGAACTACCCCAAGGGCGACCTGAACGTCTGGAACTGGGTCCAGGCGCCGTAGTCCTCCCCTGGCGATCTCGGCGTGATTCGCGACGGTTACCGTCACGAATCACGCCGTTTTCATTGCGCATGCAGCGCGGTGACCAGGTCCCGAATGTTGTCCGGACTGGCCTTGTAGTACGGGAAATAGCAACAGATTTCGTCGACGTGCGCGCCGAAGCGGCGACCGATCTCGGCGGCGCACTCCTCCGGGGTGCCGACGATGCCGATGGTCCGGACCATGTCGTCGCTGATCAACGCCCGCATGCCGGCGAAGTCCCCGACTTTCGACATCGCGTTGAGTTGGGGCTGCAGGTCCGCCCACCCCTCGGTCTCGAGCACCGGTAGATACGCCGGCGTCGAGCCGTAGAACGCGATCAGCGTGGCGACCCCGTTGATCGCCGCGGTCAGGTCATCCTCGGTGCGCCCCACCGCCACCATGGCCTGCGCGATGATCTGCAGATCGCCTGACATACGCCCGGCGCGCTGCAGGCCCTCCCCCACCGCCGCCAGGGTCCGGTCGGCGAAATGCCGGGCGCTGTGGAACGGCATCACCAACAGCCCGTCGGCGACCTCGGCGGCAGTGCGGGTCATGATCGGGCCCAGCGCACCCATCAGCACGGCCGGCGGCCCGAACGGATTGGGACCGGGGTTGAAGTTCGGCGGCATCAGGGTGTGGGTGAAGTGCTTACCGCGAAAATTCAACGGCGCCTTGCCTTCCCAGCAGTCGAAGATCGCCTTGATCGCGGTGACGGTCTCGGCCATCTTCTCGGCGGGCTTGGCCCACTGTGCGCCGTAACGTTTTTCGATGTGCACCTTGATCTGTGAGCCCAGGCCCAGCCGGAACCTGCCCCCGCTGTACACCTGCAGGTCGTAAGCGGCGTGCGCGAGATGCAGTGGGCTGCGCGGTCCGGCGATCGCGACGTTGGTCATCAGGTCCACACTCGCCGCACCGGCCGCCGCGACCAGCGGCAGGAAGACGTCGTGCGGGCCTTCGAAGGTGAACACCCCGTCGGCGCCGAGGCCGGCCAGCTCGCGGGCGTGGTCGGCCGCCCGCTGGGGCGCTCCGTCGATCTGCAGTTGTACGCGCATGGTCGATAACCCCTCGTCAGTGCCCGACGTAGTCCAGAATCGCCGCGGCCACCTCGGCCGGACGGTCGATCTGCAGGAAATGCCCTGCGCCGTCGATGGTTCGGACCGCGGAACCGGCGGGCAGAGCGTTCAGCAGCTGCTCGGTGTAGCCGACCTGCATCGCGCCGTCGTCCGTACCGTGCAGGTACAGGATCGGTACGCACGGCAGCTCGCGCAGATACCGGTCGAACTCGGCGTACGGCGCGCCGACACCGCCCGGGCGAACCAGCGCCCGGTAGTAGCCGACGGCGGCGGCCCGGTGCTCAGCGGTCGGTAGCGCGGCGAGCGTCGTCGCGACGTCCACGGCCACGTCGGTGCCCGCCGGCGACCAGTCGCGCCAGAGTCGCGGGATAACCCGATGCAGGGTGCGCGCCGGCAGCCCAGGGAGCTGGAAATACATGATGTACCAACTCATCCGGAGCTGGATCAGCCCCATCCGGGCGGTGCGCGCCGGGCTGAACTTGGCCTGGCTCATCGCCGCCAGCGGCGGGACAGACATCGACACCACCGAACCGAACGGCGAATTCGGGTACGCGGCAACAGCATTCGCGGCAAAGGCACCCCAGTCATGCCCGACCAGCACGGCGTCGGGACCGCCACCGAGGGCGTCGTACAAGTCCAGCGCGTCGGACACCAACGCACCGACGTGGTAGTCGCCGTCGCCCGGCACCGCGCTCGGCGCGTAGCCGCGCATGAAGGGCGCCACGACCCGGTAGCCTGCCTCCGCGAGCAGTGGAGCGAGCCGGCGCCAGCCATGTGCGCTATCCGGAAAACCGTGCAGGCACAACATCAATCGCCCATCGGCCGGCCCCCACGCCAGCGCTCGCATCCGCAGGCGCGGCAGCGTGAGGTCCAGGATCTCCTGATTGGCCATCATCGTTACGGGGTCAGCGTGACCTTGATGCAGTCCGCCGTACGCGCCGCCACCGCGGCGTAGGCCTTCGGCGCATCATCGAGCGACATGGCGTGGGTGAAGATGCCGTCGACGTCGAGCCGGCCCGACTGCAGCAGCGGGATCAACGCCGGCCAGGTTTGTTGCACCGGCGCGGTGGTCATGCGCAGCGTGATGCTGCGGATGAGCGACAGCGTCGCGGGGAATGGGAATGGGTTGAGGTCGTGCACGCCGACCACGGACACCGTGCCGCCCGCGCGCACGGTGGTCAGCGCCGCGGTCATGGTGGTGTCGTTACCGACGGCATCGATCACGGCGGCCGCTCCCCTGCCGCCCGTCGCCTCATGGACGGCGCCGATCTGCTCCGGGCTGATCGCGGTGGCGCCGCTGCGGGCGGCCATCTCGCGGCGCCCCTCGACGGGGTCGACGGCGAACACCTGCCCCGCGCCCTGTGCGATGGCGCAGCGCACGGCACACAGGCCGACCGCACCCAGACCGAACACGACGACGGTGCCGCCGGGCGGGATGTCGGCGCGCTGCGCCGCGCCCCAGCCGGTGGCGAGGTTGTCGGTGAGCAGTAGCGCGGCCTCGGTGCTGAGATCGATTGGCAGCCGGTGCAATTGGAAATCCGCGGACGGCACGGCGAGCAGTTCGGCCTGCGCGCCGCCGAGCACCCCGGAACCGAAGATCTGCGGACCCGACACGCAGGTGATCGGGTCCAAGGTGGCGCAGCCGACGCAATGGCCGCAACCCGCCACCGACGAAATCAGCACCGGGTCACCGACTTTGACGGTGCGCACCTCCGGACCCACTTCGACCACGGTGCCGATCGCCTCGTGACCGAGCGCCAGCGGCGTCGCCAACGGGTAGTCACCTTCGTAGAAATGCAGGTCCGATCCACAGATGGCGGCCGTGGTGATCTGGACGACGGCGCCGTCGGGCCCGGGCAGCACCGGATCGGGCACGGTGTCGACATAGACGTTCCCGGGGGCGTCGATCAATACGGTTCTCAACTGTCCACCTCTGCTGATCCGGCGTTCCGTAACGGTGTTACAGAGCCACTTTACGGAGTCCGGATCCCGCCGTGTCCAGAACCCTCGGGAAGCCCCCGCCGCGCCTACCATCGAGACATGGAAGCGGGCAGCCGGCGGCTGAGTGCCGCCGTGTGGGACCTCGCGATTCCGGCGCGCCGGCAGCCGGGTGTGGCCATGGCGGGGTTCCGCGGCCGGGCGCCCGCGCAGCTCACGCTGCAGCTCGTGCCCTACCCCGCGGTGACGGTGTTCATCGAGTTCGGTGACGGGGTGCTGATCGACGACGCGGGCGCGCAGCGGACCGGTGGCGGGATCGTCGGCCTGACGCCCGGCACCGTGACCGCCGTCGGCCGCGATGTCGACTGCCTGCAGATCCGGCTGTCGCCGGTGCTCGCCCGCGCGGTGTTCGGTTCCGGCGACCCCACCGGTGTGCTGCCACTCGACGCGGTCTGGGGCCGCGATGCCGAGCGCCTGTGCGAGCGGCTGCACACCGCACCGTCGTGGAATGAGCGATTCGCCATCGTCACAACGGAATTGGCGCGGCGCCGCGAAGCCGGACCCGCCGTGGACCCCGAGGTTGCGGCGGCGTGGCACTGGATGGCGCACAGCCACGGGCAAGTCCGGATCGAGCGCGTCGCTGACGAGCTCGGCTGGAGCCGCAAGCGACTGTGGTCACGGTTCGGCACGCAGATCGGCCTGCCGCCCAAGCGGGCCGCACAACTGATCAGGTTCGACGACGCCGCGCACCGCCTCGCCACCGGCACCGCGCCCGTCGAGGTGGCCGACGCCTGCGGCTACGCCGACCAGTCGCACCTGCACCGCGACGCCCGGTTGTTCGCAGGGATGACGCCGGCCGCCGTCGCCGCGGCACCGTGGCTCGACGTCGACCCCGTCGCCTGGCGGTAAGGGAACATTCCTCCAAGACACCACCGCATCCGGACGCCATCGTGAGGGCATGGACCCCGAGCTGCAGCCCTTCCTGTCGCTGTTCCCGAAAGCCGAATTGGATGATCCGGTGGCCGCCCGCCGGCGGCTTGCCGAGCTGTCTGCCGTCGTGCCGACGCCCGACACCGCCGGCCTGCGAATCAGCGACCGCCTCGTCCCCGGCCACCCCGACATTCCGGTACGTGTGTACCAGCCTGCGGAGCCCGTCGGCGCCGTCCTGTGGCTACGCGGCGGCGGCTTCGTGATGGGCGATCTCGATACCGAACACCCATGGGCCGCGCGCATCGCCCAGGCCACAGGCGCCGTCGTGGTCTCCGTCGGCTACCGCTGCGCACCCGAAAACCCTTATCCCGCAGCGCTGGACGACGCATATCAGGCCCTCATCTGGACGGCGGCGAACGCGCCACAGCTCGGCGTCGAGCCGAGCCGCATCGCCGTCGGCGGCCATGCCGCGGGCGCGAACCTCGCCGCCGCGACCGCGCTGCGGGCACGTGACGAGGGCGGCCCACGGATCGCCTTTCAACTGCTCAACCAGCCGCCGCTCGACGATCGCCAGCGCAGCTGGTCCGCCCGGACCTTCACCGACACCGTCTTCATGACGCGGACCAAGGTCGCCGCCAGTTGGCGGCACTATCTCGGCGGCCGTCCGGCCACGGCCTACGCGGCGCCGGCCCGCGCCGATGAGCTGTCCGGACTGCCGCCCACGTACCTCGCCACCGCGGAGTTCGATCCCAATCGCGACGAAGCGCTCGAGTTCGGCATCCGGCTGCTGCAGGCGGGCGTATCCGTCGAACTGCACCAGTGGCCCGGCACGTTCCACGGGTCGCAGGTGATCCTCGGTGCCGACGTCTCGAGGCGCCAGCTCGCTGAACTCGGTGGAGCGCTGCGCCGCGGCCTCGCCGCCGGCGCGGCGGACCTGCAGGAGGTGCCCGCATGACCGTCGACCTCTTCGCCTCCTTCGTCCACCTCTACGACGACGGCCGCATCGAACGGGCCGAGCGCACGTTCGGCTCCGGGGAGCCCGGGTGGCATGTCATGACGTTCCACGCGGAGACCGATGCCGAGGTGCATGCCGACTATTGGGAAATCCACACGGAGGCAGACGAACTCGTCGTCTGCCTCGCCGGTGAGATACGGCTTTACCTACGCGCCGAGGAGGCAGGTTCCGGCGTCACGCTGACGACGGGACACGCGCTGGTCGTGCCGAGTGGGACGTGGCACCGCATCGCGCTGACACGTCCCAGCGACATCATGTCGATCACGTTTCCCCGCGGCAGCCGGCTCGAACCGCGCGACTGACCGCGGGGAGAACGTCAGACCACCTCGCGGCGCCGACGCCCGATGTAGATGCTCAGGCCGACGGCACCCAGGCTCAACACACCGCAGGTGACCGCGGCGATGGTCAGCCCCTTGTTCGGGTTCTCCAGCCCCTTCTGGTCGTTGACCAGTTGCAGGTTGTAGTCGCCGGGCAGCGGTGCCTCACGCGGCTCGTCGAGGCCCGGGAACTGCTGCGTCCGGTGCACCTCGAATTGCCGTTCGCCACTGGGGCTCTGGGTCCACTGGCCCCACGCCGGGGTGACGCCGTCGAGCAGCACGCGACGCTCGCCGTACTGCACGTCGTCACCGGCGTCGACGATGCGCTGCACCCGGAACGGCTGGTAGACCGCGTCCGAATAGCGAACCTGCACAGGCACATTCGCGTAGCTCAGCACCGGCGGAGGCGGTGGGGGCAGCGGCACGCCGACGCCCGGGTAGTAACCGCCACCGAAGAAGCTGCCGACCGCCACGTTGACGGCCGTGTTGACGGCGTTCACCACGACCGCGGTGAAGCTGTACGCCGCGAGGTCGGCAACCTCCATGACGATGCGCTGCAGCGGCGGGATGTAGACGATGCGCGGTGCGTTGCGGTAGACGTACACCACCCGCACGGGGTCGCGGTACGGGTTGAACAGCACGGGACGGTAGTAGTCGTCGTACTGCACCCAGTCGGGCCGCCACTGCCGCACCCGGTTGTCCCAGTCCCGGCCCATCGGCCGGTCATCACGACGGTCCCAGTCCGGCCGGTTGTCCCGACGGTCCCAGTCCGCGCGCGTGTCGAACTGGAAGTTGGCGACGTTGACGACCTTGGCGAGGTCGGCGACGTCATGCACTGGGGCCGGTTCCGGCAGCTTCACGTCGACCGCGGCGGCGGCCTTCGCGGTGGCGATGTCCTCGGCCGGCGCGGTCACCGTCTCGGGCTTGAGCAGCTCGATCGGCCGCACCTCGCGGGAAGTCGACGGCGACGCCGACTTCGACGGACCCGCCGTCACCGTGGCCGACGCCGAGGCCGAGGCTTCGGCCCGGCCGGGACCGGCCTCGACGCGCTCACCGAACTGCCCTTCCAGACCGGCGACCGGCTTGCCTTCTGCCACCGTGCGATCCGTGGGTGCCGTCGACTTGTCCGGGTCGACTGCGCCGGCCGGTGCCGGGCGCTCTGCGAGCGCGGTGGTCGGGCCCTGCGTCGCCGAGGTGGCGGACGGGGCCGACTTGTCCGGCTCGGCGACGGCGGTCGACGGACGTGCCGGTGTGGTCGGGTCAGCCGGAGCTTCCTGTGCCTTGGTGACCTTGGTGGTCGGCGCGGGAGCTTCGGTGTGCGACGGCGGCGCCGCGACGACAGGCGTCTCGACCGGCGGCGTCGTGGTCACGGGAGCCTGCGGCGTCTTCTCCGGTGCCTTGCTCTCGGGGACCTTGTTCTCCGGCGCCTTGGTCTCCGGCGCCTTGGTCTCCGGAGCGGCGATCACCGGCGCCACTGGGGTGACGGGCGCCGCGGGCGGGTCGGCCGGCGGCTTGGCCTGCACTGGCGGCACGTCGGCAGGAGCCGGTCGGCTCGGCGCGTCGGCCTCTACCGGCTGCTCTCGCTGCTTGCGTCCCCGCTGGCCGCCGCCGTCCTGCCCGTAGCCACCCGACGAACCCGAGCCGTCCTGCGCCGCGGAAGAATCCTGCCGCGGCGGCTTGGGCACCAGTGTGGTGGTGCTCGAGCTGTCTGAATCACCGCTCGGTTTGGCGGACACCGGAGCCGCGCCCACGGTGAGCGCGGTCAACGTCGTCGCCATCCCGGCGGCGACGACTCCTGCGAGCCGGCGCTGCCGGCGGGCCTGCTGAATATTTTTGTTATCGGACTTATTGGTTCGAGTACCCATCGCGCATCGACTCCCTGCTGTGTCGCAACGTCTCACCGAGTCCATCTACTTAGACGGGCTCGGCGTTACATGCGACGTCTACTTGCCCGGGTTTGTTCCGGCCGCGACCGAAGCGGCCGGGCCGGCGGGCGGTGCCGGGGCAGTCGATCCCGCCGGGAATCCCGTCACCGGCACGCCGGGAGTGCCGACCCGTCCGGCCAACCACGGGAAGCTGGTCTGGAACGCCGTCACCGCGAAGGGCCAGTCGTGCTTGCCCGGCTGCGCGACGACGGCGCAGTCGATACCCAGCTGACGCCCCAGGTCGCACAACGCCTTGCCGGCCTCGGTCTGGTCGCCGGGGTTGCCGGCGCCGTCGCGGCCGCCGAGACCGACGGCGTCGGCGTGTGCTTTGGGCCCTTTCCACTGGGTCGGAGCATCCGACGAGATGGCGAACCAGCCCGAGACACCCTGATAAGGACCGTGTTTGGCCATCACCGTCCGGGGATCGAAGGCCGCCCACTGCGCTTCACTACCGCCGTAGAGCCGGGCGATGGTCTGTTCCTTGGTCCCCGCGTTGGGCCCCATGTCCCCTGCGATGTCGACGAATGTGCCGAACTGCTCGGGATGCATCACCGCGAGGTCCACCGCGCAGGTCCCGCCCATGGACCAGCCGACGACGCCCCAGTTCGCGGGTTTGGCGCTGACACCGAACGTGGACTCCAGGTAGGGCGGGATGTCCTTGGTGAGGTGGTCGGCGACGTTGCCGCGCGGGCCGTTGACGCACTCGGTGTCGTTGTTGAACGAACCGCCCGCGTCGACGAAGACGAACACCGGCGCATTGCCGCCGTGCGCGGCGGCGAAGTTGTCGAAGAGGTTCGCGACGTTGCCGATGCGCAGCCAGTCCGCCGGGGTGTTGAACTCGCCCGCGATCATCATCACGGCGGGCAGCGGCGGGGTGTTGTGCGCGAACCATGCGGGCGGCAGGTAGACGACCTCGGTGCGGTGCTTGAAGCCCGACGCGGTGTCCGGGATGTCCACCTCGACCACCGCGCCGTGTGACGGGACGACACCGGCGGCCTTCATCGACGTGACACTGGACAGCTCGGTCTCGTCGGTCAGCGGGCCGGCGGTGAGCTCGCCCCACGCGGTCTGCACCGTCGGGAAGTAGCCGACCCAGTCGTTGAGGGCGACGCCGGTGCTGAGCAGGCACAGCGGCACGGCCAGGACCGCGACGACGCGGCGCCACCACGCGGCACCGCGCCAGCCGAGCAGCAGCACGCCCAGTGCCAGCCCCGACAGGCCCACCCAGACCCACAGGGCTGCCGGTGCCGGATTCCCCGCCAGACCTTGTGATGTGGTGAACCAGTTCGCCCATGCGGCAGCCGCGATGCCGAGGATGGCGCAGACCGGTAGCCACAGGTAGCGCCACCGCCGACCCCGCCATCCGATGGCCAGGAGCAGGACGATCGCGGCGATCACCTGGATCGTCACGGGCAGCCATCCGTAGAGCAGGGACAGTCCGTGATGATTGGGGGCGACAACGGGCGGGAGAGGCGGGGCGGTCGAGCCGCCCGGGGCGTCGGCAAGAAGCGTCGTCGTCACAGAGTTCGATGATTGCCGCGGTAGCTGTGCGCCGGCTGTGCTGACCGCATGAGGCTCGTGAGCTTCGGGCCTAGCCGATCCCCACTCCGAAATACAGTTCGGGCACGACGCCCGGATAGAGGTCGCGCGGGTTGGCGCCACCTGCCTGTCCCGGGATGCCGACGCAGACGTCCTCCTCGACGCCGTCGACGTGCCGGCTCTGGCACGTGGCCGGTTGATCGGCGGTCGCGGCCGGCGCCATCAGAAATCCGGCACCCAGGAACACGAACAGCACAACGGCCGGCCGGCACCGCTGCCGTGCTCTCTTCGTCGGGTTCATCGCGTTCGCCATCACTCGTCCGGGCATCGGTGGCCACACCGGATTTCGGTCTTATGAGCAGTTTGCGCCACGACGAATCGCAATACCAGGGCGTCCCCTGAGCAATGCGGAGCCAGAATTCACTCGAGTCACACCAGTCACAGCTGCCACATAGGAAACTCTAATGCGTATTTGCAACTCAGATCACTTCAATAACATTTGCATCACTGAGCGCTATTGAATCACTAATAACAAATGAATCACAGGCCCCATCCGTGCCTATAACCACACGGTAAACATTACTCCCGTAACAGCTCACTGACCTGCAGCGACACGCTAGACAACAACAGTCCGTGCCGCCTCTTCCGCATCAGAAATATGCAGAAACACTAAAATTACTCGAAGAATAACAATTACCCCATTAGCACAGCTGATTATCAGGTTTAACGTCTGTATAGACAGCACCACGCGTCAATTGCGAACCATTTTGCGGCCGGAATAAGTCCGTTCGCGCAGCAGGATCGAGGTGGGTATGAGCGGACACCTATTTGTTCGTGCGGTCGCCATATCCGGCGTACTCGCGATCTCCCAACTGTCGTTGTCGATCTCCGAGGCGAACGCCGAACCGAACTGGGATGCCATCGCCCAATGCGAATCGGGTGGCAACTGGTCGGCCAACACCGGAAACGGCTACTACGGCGGGCTGCAATTCAGCCCCGGCACCTGGACCGCCAACGGCGGCACCGGCTCACCGGCGGCGGCCAGCCGCGGAGAACAGATCCGCGTGGCCCGAAATGTCATGAAGACACAGGGAATTGGCGCATGGCCGGTATGCGGAAGCGCGGCCGGGCAGGCTCAGGCACCGAACGTCTGCCGCACGCTCGTGCAGTTCATCCCGCTGTCGAACCTGCCGTTCCTGTGCCGGACGCTCCTGAGCGTCTTCCGCTGACGGGCCGGCGGCGCTACCGACTACTGAGCAGGGCGAGTTCCTGCTCGGTGACCAAGCGCTCCATCTCGGCGCGATAGGCCCGGTCGTCAGATGGACGACGGGTGACGGCGGCGGTGAGCTGCGCGACGATGCGTTCCACCTTGCGAGCTGTAGACATTGGACGCTCCCAACCACGAACTGAATGGCCTGACTGCCCTCAAGCCACTCTGATCACACTGGTCTACACGCGTCACATTTTGGCCACGGCTGCATCACATGTCGCACACGTCGGCGCGCCGTGCGCGTGTCTCGCCAAACCCTCGTGAGACCGTGCCGCGCCCGGACCGCACGACGCCGTCAGGCGGCGTCGGCACGGAGCGCGGCCAACAGCGCCGGAGCCGCTTCGTCGAAGAAGCTGTCCTGCGAATCTCCGCCGATCTGCACGAGTGCGATGTCGGTGAACCCCGCGTCCCGGTAGGCGCTGACGGCCTCGACGACGGCGTCGATGTCGGGGCCACACGGAATCTGGTCTGCCACGTCCTCCGGTCGCACGAATTGCGTCGCGGCATCAAAAGCCTTGGGGTTGGGCAATTCCGCGTTCGTCGGCCAGCCGCCGCCGAACCACCGGAACTGCTCGTGTGCCCGCTCCACGGCCTTGTCGCGATCCCTGTCCCAGCAGATCGGCAATTGAGCCACGGCACGTCCAGTCGTCTCCAGACCCTGTACCCGACGCTCGTGGAGCCACTGGTCGACAATCGGTTTGTCCGGTGCCACGTCGATCATGAAGTCGGCGAAGTCGGCCAGCCTCTGAACCGACTTCTCACCGGTCATCGAGATGCCGATCGGCACGGGCTCGGCCGGCAGATCCCACAGTCGACCGCCATCGACTTGGAAGTACTCGCCCTTGTGGTTGACGACCCCACCGTCGAGGAGCTGCCGAATGATCTTCGTCGCCTCACACAGCATGTCGAGCCGGCGCTCGTAGCCCGGCCAGCCCTGGCCCACCACATGTTCATTGAGGTTCTCACCGGTGCCCAGCCCGAGCAGGAACCTGCCGTCCGCCAAGATCTGCGCCGTCGCGGCCTGTTGCGCGACGACGGCCGGGTGATAGCGCATCGTCGGGCACGTGACATACGAACACAGCTCCACCCGGCTGGTCGCGTGCGCGACGGCGCCCAGCACCAGCCAGGCATTCGGCGCGTGCCCCTGCGAGACCAGCCACGGCGAATAGTGGTCACTACAGACTTCGAAGTCGAAGCCCAGCTCCTCGGCCCGAACAGCATGTCTGACAAGCTCTTTCGGGCCGCACTGTTCAGTCATCAGGGTGTAGCCGAACGAAGTCATACGGTCGTCTCTCCGGTGTCGCGCCAATTACTGATCCGATTGATTCGCCCGCTCCCGGGCTTCTGCCGCCTTCGCGGCAGCCCGGGCGGATTCCGCCTCGGCTTCTCGCTTCGCGGCGTCGCGCTGCGCTTCGCCCTTGTCCTGCTGGGCCTGCCCCTCCCGGAACAGGTCATCGCGCCCGAAGACCGCACCGAGCAACGTCTTCACCTTGCCCTTGATGCCTTCGACGACACCCTCGGCAGCTTCTTCCGGACCGCTCTTACCCATGAGCTCCTCTTTCCGGTCGTGGTTTCGCGGCGACCGATCCATCCGGCCGCCATAGGGTGGATTCCCCGGCGACCGGATGCGAAACATGGGCCCGCGCGGGCCGCAGCGAAGTCTCAGTCCCCCAGCGAGGCCAGATAGCGGATGCCGCCCATGCCCGGCAGGAAGAAGTATCCGCCGCCCTTCATCGTGGTGAAGGCGGGAAGTCCCTTGTGCACCTTGCGGATCGGGCGTTTGGGGACGGTGAAGTCCAGGGTGCCGTCCTGCGTGCCGCAGATCGGATCGTGTTCGTTGCCGAGCTCATGGAACGCCTTGTCGTTGATCCAGACGTTCTGTGCAAACTCGAACTGGCGCACCAGATCCGCACAGATGATGAAGGCCGCGATGCCGCGGTCGACGCCGTCGTCCGGTGCGCCCTCGGGCAGTGCCGGTCCGTAGGTGGCCCCGCGCCGGATCATCCGGCGACGATTCATGTAGTGCGCGGTGTCGCGGGGATTCAGCCGCCGCGCATGCGCCCCCAACGGACACGCGTAGCCGAACGGATCCTCTTCCTTGTAGTTGAAGTCGTTGTTGCGCATCGGATCCGCACCCAACTCGGGGTCGTCCCGGTCCGGCGCCAGCACCAGTGGGGCGCCGCTGCGCCACCGCCCCATGAATTTCGCGGCCAGCAGCTCTTGGTCTTCCGGGGTATCGGCGTTCTCGCGCAGGTAATCACGGAACACGCCGACGTGCTCCTCGAGTCTGCGGTAGGCCATGTAGCTGCCGTTGCGCGAAAGCACCTCGGGCTGCGGCAGATCCACCACAGGACCGTTCTCATCGTCGTACCCGAGGATGAACTCCCCGGGCTCCAACGGGTCGCCCGAGCCCGGCGTCGGCTCCTCCCCTGATCCCTTCATCACCGGTTGCGACAGGCGATCCCGGAATCCGAAGTGATCATGGGCGTAGTTGAACGGTGGCGTGGCATTGAGGTCGAGATACGACAGGCTGCGCACACCGTCGGTCCGCGCGAGCAAGTCGTCGTGCGCTGCGATGGATTTCGCGTTCTGTTCGTCGGTTCGGGAGAACAGGATCGCGATGGCGTGCAGGTCGTCGCCCGCCAGTCCGCCCACCCAGTGTTCCGGCGCGGCGGACCCGACGTCGCCCAGAATGCTGGCGCGCGACGCCATGCCTTCCCGGAATGCATCGGGGAAGGTCGCCAACGAATCCTCCGGCACGCCCAGTGCACGTAGGCCATTCCACGTGAACGCCAACGTGACCCAGCGATCGGACTCGTCCATGGTGGCCTTGGCGTCGGTGGCCGATTGCACCTTGTCCTGCATCTCCGACAACCACGCCCGGCCACCTTCCGGGGTGTCGAACGTCAGGAACTCGTAACGCCCGGTGAGGGCAGGGGTCCGGGTCAGCAGGATGTGCTGGATGTCATCGAATTCGAGCATTACTGCATCTGATCGAGCATGTCCGAGAACGCCGCCTTGAGCCGCAACGCCTTCTTGATCTCGTCCGCTGTCACGTACGGGTACTCGCCGTACTCGAGGAAGCTCGGCTGCTGGTGGTCCCGAACGAATTTGATGAAGGCGTCGGTATTCGTCTGCCAATCCTCGGGGAAGCCTTCGAGGTTGGTGAACACCGTCGTGACACCGGTTGCGCTGAACAGGGCCACCGCGTCCTCGGTGTACTTGTCGAAATCGGTGTCGAAGATGCCCATGTACTGGAAATGCAGACCCGAGCCGACGTCGAACAGATTCCAGCGCAGGTAGTGCAGACGCAACGGCGCCAAGGCCTCCGGGCTGGCCTTGATGGTCTCTTCGATGGTCTTGCCGTAGGCCCGAACCGCTTCTTCGCGGCCTTCTTTCACCTTCGCGATGATCGAGAAGCCGTAGCAGGCGGGCGTCCTCGGGAACACCGGGCCGTAGCGGCCCCGCACCTCCTCGAAGTAGCCCTCCTTCGGGATCGCCATGGCGGCCGGCTTGGTCCAATCCTGGCTGTTCTCGCTCATATTGACCCCTTCGTCACGCATACTCGACAGGGACGGACGGTAGCACCGCCGTCAGCCCTCGCGCGGCGATTGCGGTCCGGTCGCTCAGCGAATCGCACGAAGGATTAACAAAGGCTAAACACCGCAATAATCGCGCAACAGCTTCTTGAGGGGCAACGCCCAATTATGCTCAGCCGACCCCGGTTCCGCGCACCGGCACAGTGCCGACCACCGCGAACCAGCCGTTCGAAGGAAAAGACCATGCGACTGAAGCAGCGCTCCCTGAGCTTGGGTCTGGCGCTCACGTTTGTGCCCATCGGCCTCACTGCGGCAGCGCCGGCCTCCGCCGACTGCACCGGCGCCGGCTACGCCACCGTCTGCGCGCAGGGCGACGTTCGCGGCGGCGGCCCCACCCCGCCCTCCGCGGCGTACCCGTCGTACTGCGCCGACCCCTGGTATTGCGACGACGGCTGGGGCATCGATATCAACGTCCCGATCCGCCCGATCCGCCCGCCCAATGGCGGCGGTGGCGGTATCGGTCCGCGTCGCTGATTCCCCTGTTTCGACAACCTTTAGGAGCAACCCCACATGAGCATCCGCAACATCATCGGCGCCGGCCTGATCGCCGGTGCGACCTTCATCGGCACGGCCACGACCGCCATCGCCGACCCGCCGGACTGCACGGCCGGCGACCTCGCCAACGTGATGTCCGGGGTGAATGCCGCGACCGCGTCGTACCTGTTCACCCACCCGGACGTGAACGCGTTCTTCACCGGTCTCAAGGGCAAGACGCGGGACCAGATGCGCACCGAGATCACCGCCTACATGGATGGGAATCCTCAAGTGAAGGCTGAAATCGAAGGTATTCGCCAGCCGGCAGCCGACTTCCGCGCGCGCTGCAACGCACCGGTCCCGGATGGTCCGCTGAACTGACGGCTTCGGCAGGGGAGGAGTTGGTCTCGATGAGCGCTCACACGAGATTGGCCGGTGGCGTGGTTGCGGTCAGCGCGGCGGTGATCATGACGATCACCGGCTGCGGCAAGGATTCCGCGCCGCCCGCCGCATCGAAGTCGGCGACGTCGTCATCCGCCGCCACGTCGACGACCGCCTCCCCTCCGGCCCAGCCCGTCGACTACTCGGCGCTGCTGATCAAGGCGACCGACCTCGTCGCACCCGAAGAATTCATCGCGAGCCCGCCGGTGCAGGACCCGGACGGAAAACCGGGTATCGCCGCATCGTTCGGCAACGCGGACCGCACCCACGTCGTCGGCGACACGATCCTGATCCTGCCGGATCCCGCCGCGGCCACCGCGGCACTCGAGGCCGCCAAGTCCGCGCTCGGTGGCAGCGTGGTCGGCGGCACGCCTGCACCGATCGAGGTTGGGAGCGGCGGCATTTCGGTGTCGGGCAACTCGCCCGACAACACCAAATCGGTGACCGTCGTGCTGTTCACCGAGGGCCGCGCGTTCGTCACCCTCGAATTCGACGGTCCCAAGGATGCCACCCCGCCGCCCGACTTCGTTCTCGACGTCGGACAGAAACAGGCTCTGGCCGTCAAGAACGGGCTGCACGGCTGACGGTCGTCCACACCTTCCCGTAACCGCAGTCATCTGCTCACCACGCCCAAGTTGGGATCGGTAGCCGTTTCGGTGCTGTGTCCTTGCTCTGTAGGCGTCCCAAACGGATTCCAATCGGTGCGCCGTAGCGTCCCGTGGCGGTCACCGCTGACCGCGTCCGACCGACGGGCAACCTACCGAGTAGTGACCGGAAACAACGAAAGGCTGCAATGACTGAGATACCGCCAGGGAATTACCCTCCGCCGCCGGCCGGCGGCCTTCCGCCCGCAGGTGCACCGCCCAACAACAACCTGGTGCTGGGCATCCTCGTCACCATCTTCTGCTGCCTGCCGTTCGGCATCGTGTCGATCGTCAAGGCGACGCAGGTCTCGGGGCTGTGGGCCCAGGGCCAGTTTCAAGCCGCGCAGACAGCCGCGGACGAGGCCAAGAAGTGGGCGACGTGGGGTGCGATCGCCGGCGCCGTGGTGCTGGTGATCTACCTGGTGTTCACTTTCGTGATCGGTGCGGCGTCCTACGGGGGCGCGTTCACCTGATGCAGCTCGGCGGTGGGCCCCGGCACTCACACGAGCGCCGGCGGCCCACCGCCGAGTCGATGCACTGAAAGCGTTGGGTAACAACGCAATAACGAGCAGGCGTTCAGCCTGCGCAGTGGATGTGGAACTGCTCCCAGCCGTTGGCGACCGTTGCATCGGAATGGATGGTGTCGGTGGTCCGCCCGCCACCGCCCACGGCTGTGAGGAAGTGCCCGTCGATGGTGCCGATCGAGTACATGGTCTGGCCGCCCGGAGCCGACGGCAGTTTCGTAATGGTGAACTTTTCCCAACCCCGCAGTTGGGTGGCGTCGGAGTGGATGACGTCGGTGGTCCGTCCGCCGCCGCCCACGGCCGTGAGGTAGTGCCCGTCAAAAGCACGAATGCCGTAGTGCGTTCCGTCACCGGAGTCGATGAGCGAGAAGGTCTCCCATGACCCGACCCGCACTGCGTCCGTGTGGATTACGTCGAACGACGGTTGGCCGAGTCCCGTCAACCCGCCGCTGTTGACTGCGGTCACATAGTGTCCGTTGGAGGTCTTGAATGTGCAGTTGGTCTTCGTCGGGGTGGCCGCCGAGGCCACACCGGACAGGCTCACGGCCATGACGGCCATCGCCGAAACGCCGGCGGCGGCGAGTAGTCGCCTGCGCTTGCGCATCGACGTCGGTTTCGGCGCGGACGACTGGGGGTCGATATCGGCAACCATGAAATGCTCCTTCGATGTGATCGGAGTCCTGGTTGGACCCCTGACACAGGTAGGAGCACCGAGTCCCGAAAGAGGGGACACTTTTTCACGAACTGCACCTGGGCCTGCAGTCCGCCGAGCATCACATCCGAACAGTCACCTCTGTCAGCGCGCGGTCGATGACATTGAGCGCCCGGACCGACGCCCGTACCGGGCCTGGTCTCATCTCGGGTAGACCGACATCGAAAAGAGCTGGATCACTACGCTTCCCAGACGTGTTCGGGTCGTCACCCGCGACCAGCTTCCGAATGCCGGCCACCGCGGCACCGGCGCGCGCCGCCGCCTGGTGCAGGGCCTCGTCGGCACCGTCGGGAACCTGCGCACCGTGTGCCGCGGTGACCCCGGCGCGAGCCAGCGCATGCGCCGAACGGTTGGCGACCTGTAGTCCGCGCATCAGGCGCCGGACCCCATGGCGGAGTTCCGAAAGCGGCCCCATCTGAAGCGGTTTCCCCGCCGTGACGGCTTCCTTCAGTGCGTTGTCCATGCGGCGGGTGTCGGCAACGAGATCACCAGCATCACCTGCGGTGAGTACCGCCGTTACCGCGGTGTCGATCACCCGCTCCATCTGGTCGAGGTAATCGGTGACCTTCGCGGCGAACGTGGCGCGGGTCTTGGTGGAGAAGATGAAATACGCGGACGCGATACCCACCAAGCTGCCCACGGCTGTTTCCGCGATGCGCACCTCGAGCACCTGGGCACTGAAATTGCCCAGGAGCCCGTACAACATCGCCAGCAGCACCGTCACAAAGAACGTCAACCAGAAGTAGGCGACGGTCGCCAGGTAGAACGCGAAGAACACGCAGACCACCAGGACGACGATCTGCAGCGCCGGGTTCCGCCCGATCTCCGCGGCAAGCAGCACGCCCGCCACCACCCCGGCGATGGTTCCGACGATGCGATGCCCGGCGCGCGAAAGGATTTCACCACGCGTCGAGACACCGGTGAACACCAGGAAGGCCGTCAACACCGCCCAATACCCACGGTCAGGCGAGATGAGATTGCCCAAAACCGTTGCGGCGCTGGTCGCCACCGCGACCTGAATCGCGGCTTTGGTGCTGGGATTCAGTCCCGATGGCGCGTCCTGGCCGTCGTCACCGTCGGTCTCGGCGGCGGCTGCGGCGATATCGTCGTCGCTGATGCCCCGGGCGTTGGTGGTGATGTGGTGAATTGCCAAGTGTGCCTGCATCGCCCGGTACGCCGTGACCGTCGCGACGCCCGCCGAGGTCGACAGGTCAGCCTTGTCGGCCGCTACCGCGCCCATCCGTCGGGCCCGCCGCAGCTGTTCGTCGGTGGGGTTGTTGTCCAGGCAGATTCGCAGCGCCGCGACCGCGTCGACCAGACCCTCGGGCCACGGCTCGTCCTGGTCCAGCCACCACAAGAACGACGCCGCCTGCTCGAGCATGATCTGTGCCTCGAATACCCGCAGCGCCAGGTCCTTGCTGGTGACACTCAGTGATTTCGCGGCCTCATGCCGGTCCAGCCAGTCGTCGATGAGCAGCGCCGTCTCACCCAACTGGTCGAGTTCGTGCCGCGCGACGTCGACGCTGACCTGACCGCGCCGGGTGGCGACGTCCAGTGTCGAGAGCGACGCGGTGCGCAGTGCCGACAGCAGCCGACGTGCCTCGACACGTGGCCGTTCCGGAAACAGCAGCACGTGCACCAGCAGCGACGACACGATTCCCACGGCCACCGCGACCGCCAACACCGGAATCTGATGTACCGGGGTCCGCAGAAACATGACGAAGAAGTACGAGATGAACGCGACCATCCCGAGCGCATTTCCGCGCGGACCGTACCGCCGCACCCACACCGCGGCGAACAGCACGGCGATGAAGCCGACGTCGACGATCTTCCCGTGAGGCGTCAGCACTGCCGCCAGGGCCATGGCGCCGATCGCCGGGAAGAACAGCAGGACCGTGGTGATGTTGCGGCTGCGTTGGTCGCGGTCCTTGACGGCGGCCGACGCCTGCATCGCGACCACCGCACCCAGCATCGCGACAGTGACCGGCTGCCCGGCCGCACGGGTGAAGGCGAGCATCGCGCCGATCGCCAGCAGTAGTGAGAACGTGGTCGCCGCCGCACTGCGCAGCCGGATGCGGCCGGGGTCGGCAGCGTTGAGGACACTCGCTCTCCGCACCACCGCCGCTAACTGCACGGGTCAATTCTGCGGCATCAGCCTGTGTGGCATGTCCAGGTCGGTGGACGTCGCGTTTCTGGCTTCGCAGCGTTGCCAACCGGCGTAAGTTACCGTCGTGGCGCGTCGCAAAGGTGGGCTGACCAGCAGGTTGATCAGCGCTGCCATCGCATCGCGGCTAAGCCGCGATGAGGAAGTCGGTGGGATGACCCTGCCGAACGTGCGGCTGTGGCTCGGCGGCGAACGCAATCAGCCATTGGGCGATTCGGTCGTGCTGCAAGTGCGCTCGGCCGGCCTGCCCTGCGACGTGATCGCCACCGGCGAGATCGACGTGCCCCGCCGCATGCGCCAGCCGCGCACGTTGCATCTCCGCCCCGCCATGCTGAACCTGCCGCCGTTGCGCAAGGCCACTCTCGCCGTAGAGATCCCTCCCGTCGCGCAACGCAAAGCCGCTCGCGCGCTGAAGCGAGGCGAGCCGGTCATCGCGGTGATCGAAGTCGAGGCCACCGACAGTCGGGGCAGTTCGGCACGGGTCAAACGGCGGGTGTCGTTGAGTCCGACGCGACGGGGACTTGAGTAGGGCGGGCGGGGCTCGAACCCGCGACCAAGGGATTATGAGTCCCCGGCTCTAACCAACTGAGCTACCGCCCCATCGCGAAGATCGCGGCCACCATGGTCGCATGTCGCCGCGGGAAGGCGTTCCACGGGCTGATAATCGACGTCGGACGGAGGGGACACCATGGCGACCGACGAGGTGGGCACCGGTCTGCCGTGGGTCGACGCCATCGCGGCGTCGTTTCCGCAGCACTCGTTCGACGACTTCCACACCCACGAACTGGCCGCGCTCAACGCGCGGCACGGCGGCCTCATCATCAATGACCTCGTCGGGGTCCGGCCGATCGCGTTCCGGCTCCCAGACGGCACGACCTACACGTGGCGTGCGACGCCCACTGGCGTGGAAGCCGGCAGCGGTGACACCGCCGCCGCCCTGGTCGAGCTCGACGAGACCACGTTCTCGGCGTTCCTGAACCGACTGCTGTCGGTGTCCGGCGCCGTCCGCACCGAGCGTGCTCGGCTGGTGCGCGGCACCTTGCAGGACTGGCAGCGCTGGGAACCCGCCATCCAGACCCTGATGACGGGCATTCCGATCTACACCGCCGGAGTACGCGACACGCTCATCGACCGCGACGGCCGGCCGCTCGATCTGCAACAGACCTTCACCCCCGACGACGACATGGAAGACCTGCGCCACTTCTTCAACGTCGCCGGCTATCTGCACATCCGGGGCGTGTACAGCCCCGGCGAGATCGCCGCGTGGGGCGCGGAAGTCGAGAAAGTCCGAGCCATGACCACACCCGGTGACCCGTTCTCGTGGTGGTCACTGAACTCCGGCGGGACCGAAATCGTCACCCGCATCAACTATCTGGGCCGCTACTCCGACGTCCTGCAGTCGTTGTGTACCGAACCACGCACCACCGCGTACGCGCGGCTGGCCGGGCCCGCGCTTCGCGTCTGCGACGACAGGTTCGACGGCCCAATGGTTTTCATCAAAAACTCCGACGTGGTCAAAGGCGACGGCGACCTGGGCTGGCACGTCGATGACGGCATCGGCGGGCACCCCGTCATGTGTCCGCTCATCCAGGCAGGCATCCAGCTCGATCACGCGAACTCATCCAACGGTCAGTTGATGGTGCTGGCCGGGTCGCACCGCTATACGAAGCACTGGCTCAAGTGGGGGCAGGAAGGCGACCTGCCCGTGGTCAAGCTCGACACCGAACCCGGCGATCTCACACTGCATTACGGCGACATCATGCACAGCACTCCCCCGCCGACCGCACCGAATGCCGGGCGCCGCGTCCTGTATTACAAGTTCGCCGAAGAGAAGACCTTCGACTGGATTCCGGCGGGATGCCACTACAACGACGCCCTGTTCCGCGCCGACGCGACGGGCAAGGTATCCAGCCGCGCCGCAACACACTGAGGGCGCCCGACGGGCACGAGGCATCATGTTGAGCGTGACCGGCTCTCATTCGTTCGACAAAGCCCTGGAACTGCAACCCATCGATGACACGCGTATGCGTGGCCGCACGCAGCCGGACTGGGCCAACATGGTCGGCCCGTTCGGCGGGATCACCGCTGCGGCGCTGCTGCACGCCGTCGAACTGCGGCCGGACCGTATCGGCGAACCGCTGGCGCTCACGGTCAACTTCGCGGCACCCATCGCCGACGGCGAGTTCGACATCGCGCTCAAGCCCGCGCGGACCAACCGTACCAACCAGCACTGGATCGCCGAACTCAGTCAGGATGGCGATATAAAGACAACGGCCACCATGGTTTTCGGTATCCGCCGCGGCACCTGGTCGGACGACGAGTCGCGCATGCCAAGTACGCCTAGACCCGAAGGGCTCGAGATCAGCGGTCCTCCCCTGCCGTGGGTAAGCCAGTACGACATGCGTTTCGTCGAAAACCCTTTCCCGGCAGAGGATGCCGAGCCCAGCGAGTCGTCCCGGACGACGCTGTGGGTGCGAGACGCGAACCAACGTGGCCTCGATTTCGCCGCCCTCGCTGCGATGTCCGACATCTTCTATCCCCGAGTCTTTCTGCGGCGCGGCGGATTCTTCCCGGCCGGCACCATCTCACTCACCACGTACTTCCATGCCAACGGGCAGGAGCTCGAAAATATCGGCGGTGACTACGTGCTGGGCAGCGCCCACGCAAACCGCTTCTCCGACGGGTACTTCGACCAGAGCGCCCACGTGTGGTCCCGCGATGGCGCGCTGCTCGCCAGTACCCACCAGATTGTGTACTTCAAGGGCTGAACCTGGGCTCACGGGCGGAACGCCTGGAGTCCTCTGAAGCTGGGGGCGCTCGTAGCGTGTCATCACCGGCGCTTCAGCCGCGGCGCATGCGGTATTGCCGTCGCGGCGTGGGTAGCCGTGGCGGAACACCGGACTAGCTTGCCGCACTGCAACTTTCGTCGCCGTCTTCGCCGTCGGTGTCTCCGCGCTCGGCCGGGTAGAGCGTGGGGCGGTGGTATTGGTTGGTTCGTGGTTGGCCGACATCTAAGAGGGGTGGTGGGGTCCAGTGGGTGCGGCCGTCGGGGCCCATGGTGGTGCTCCAGCCGCCGGTGTCGGCGAGGCGGTTGTCGGGTCCGCAGGCCAGGGTGAGGTTGGTGATGTCGGTGGGGCCGTCATCACGCCAGTTGGTGTTGACGTGATGGGCCTGGGAGCGGGATGCGGGGGCGGTGCAGTTGGGTTTGGTGCAGCCCAGGTCGCGGGCGAACAGGGCGAAACGTTGAGCGACGGTCGCGGTGCGACGTGCGCGGCCCATGTACAGCGGTTGTTCGGTGTGGTCATCGAAGACGACGAGGTAGTGATCGGCTCCGGTGGCGGCCATCCGGATGAGGTCTTTGACCGGGAGTTTCGTGCCGGTGTGCGTCACAGCGACCCCGGTGCGCTTTTCCAGGTCGGTGACGGTGCAGGTGGCGACCACCGAGACCGGCAGCCCGTTGTGCTCGCCGAGCATCCCCGAAGTCAGGGCCATGCGGGCCACCCACATCTGGGCATCGTGTTGGCGTTGGGCGAGGGTTCTGGTGTCATTGGCGATCTGTTCGACGGTCGGGGTCCCGGAGTAGCAGGGGACATCGTCAGCCGGGTTGCACATCCCGGGCGCGGCGTACTTGTCGTAGATCGCATCCCAATACGCGCGAGCTTCGGGGGTCAGGGTGCCGGACACCTCCGAGGTGCCGTCGGAGCGTTGCCTACCGTGGGCGATGCCGCGTTTGCGGTCACGTTCGGTGTCATCGGGTTCGGGGCCGTCCTGATCCAACTTGTACAGCAGATCACTGGCCGCCCGCCGAAGCTCTTCGGGCGTCGTGTACCGGGCGGCGGCGACCAGGTCACGTTCGCACTGGGCGAGGGTGACCGGGTCCACCCACAACGGCACCTTCGCGAAGAACGCCGTGATCACCGCGACGTGCTCGATATTGATCGCACCCTCAGCCAGCGCGGCGGCCACCAGCTCCCACACCGGGCCCAACGCCTCCCCGGTGATCGCCGACCGCGGACCCAGATGATCACAGTCCCGCACCCGGCGACGCGCCTCCTCCCGGCTGACACGGAGCCGGATATGCAACACCTCAGGCCAATTCTTGGCGCCGATGTCTTTGGCCGTGGCCTGAGTTTGCGCGGCGGCAAGGATCTGCTGATCGACCGCCTCAGCCGCGCACTTCAGAGTTTCCCGGCGGGACTGCAACGCCAACAACGTCCGCACATCCAGGCCGCTGTGATCCAGGGACGCGAGCCGCGCCTGCGCGGCTTCGTACGCGGCGTACGCCTCCTCGACAACGGCCGGATCGGTGTGATGTATCAGGACATCGGTGACAGTTCTGCATCAGGACATAGGTGACAGTTGGTGTATCAGGACATCGGTGACGTTTCGTCTGGTTTGGGGTGTGAGCCGCGGGGCTTTCCGTTGCCGACGTAG
>Ga0209051_1001027_pt1 | contig 26555 bp, 24 predicted proteins | sample AraplaCvi_mMS_r2_2_FD_184286 | JGI IMG/M metagenome (GOLD analysis project Ga0209051, IMG submission 184286) | Arabidopsis root microbial communities from North Carolina, USA - plate scrape MF_Cvi_mMS_r2 (SPAdes) (version 2) | ecosystem: Host-associated > Plants > Roots > Endosphere | place...
TTCGTGAAGTCGGCCGTGGGCAACTTCGGTTCGGGCTGGACCTGGCTGGTGAAGAAGGCCGACGGCTCGCTGGACATCGTGAACATGGGCGCCGCGGGCACGCCGCTGACCACCGGCGACACACCGGTGCTGACGGTGGACGTTTGGGAGCACGCCTACTACATCGACTACCGCAACCTGCGCCCGAAGTTCGTCGAGACCTTCCTGGCCAAGCTGGTGAACTGGGACTTCGCGGCAAAGAACTTCGGCTGAGCGCTCAGCCGTTGATGAGGTTCAGGATGTTCCCGTCCGGGTCCTTGAACCACGCGACCTTCATGTCGCCCATGACGTGGATGTCGCCTTCGAGCCTTGCGCCGGGCATGTCGTAGTGCTCGAAGCGCACGCCCTTGGCCTTGAGCGCGGCCACGAGCCGCTCGATATCGCCATCGACCTGCCAGGTCACGGCCGTGGCCTGGTTGGTGCCCGCGAAGGCCGAGCGGTACACGTTGACGCGTGAGTTGCCGCTGCGGTAGACGATCACCTCGTCGCCCTCGGCATCGACCTGCGCCAGGCCCAGCGTGTCTTCATAGAAGCGGCGCGCCACGGCGAGGTCCTTCACCGCGAGATTGGCCACCGCGTTGATGTTTCCAAGCATGAGAGTCTCCTGTGAAGCCCATCGCGCAGTGGAAGCGCGGCGGGCGAGCCAAAAATACTCAACCATTTGGTGGAGTATTCGACTCTCGGCGGCCTGTGTCAATGCCGTGCGACCTGCTCGTCCCGTGACGCCCCGTGAGGGGCAATCGGGACTCATGGGATCCGCGCCGACAACTCCACCATGGGCGCGTCACTTCAAGGTAATTTCACGTTTTTCAGCGAGGCGGTTCAATTTCCACGGAGTTGAAAATTTCTTGAAAACTGACCGCCTGCTTCAACCGCCCGCTCTTGATTTCTCGACCTGCTCCGTCGAAAAATTTGATATCGGTGTCAATGATGAGTGTGACAGGGACGTCGCCGTTGGCGCCTCGCCATGTCGCTTGAAAGGCGTATGGGCCCATTCGAGCTCCACCGAGGTGGGGCATTGCCTGGTCAGAGATACGTGTGCCTAGACCGTCATCTGAAATCTTGAATGTTTCAAGCAGGAATTTTTCGAACTCCGGCCTTGCTTTGATCATTGGCTGGATGTGCGCGCGGAAGCTCACCGTACCGTCAGCCCATGCCGGCGCTGCAGCGAGGCAAAGTAAGCCGCTGATGACGGACAGTGCTATGAGGTATCGCTGCTTCATGGCGAGAGAATTAACCGAACCCTACGGCGCGCGAGTTGTCGGGGGCAAAAGCACGCAAAACGCGTCTTCGATATCTTGAGCTTTTACCAAATAATTACTCGAAGCCAATGAATAGCTTTTCACCTTCTTCCTGCCTGTTACGAAATTCATCATGCGAGCCCCACCTTTGTTGGAGTAAACCACTACTCCATCCAATCCTTCATCAACCCCACCTTCAGAATCTTTGAACGACTTCAGAAAATAGTTTAAACGCCGGAGCGAGGACCCGTCTTTTTCGATAAAAACCCTTCGAATCAGATCATTAGTAATTCCATTGGGACGCTTTTTCATATACAAAGTCGACCCCCATTCCTCCCAACGCACACCGCAACTCGAATCAATTCGTCCCGAATGTATAAAATTGAAGATCACCTCATCAACATTTGAATCCCTAGAGCCCTCCTCCAAATTCACCCAAACCACGAGCCGATCATCCCGATATCCCGCAACCGACCTCAAAGACCAGCCAAATAAAAGACAAGCCAAATAAAAGACAAGCCACCACAAACAAAAAAGACAGCCTCTTTAAGCGCACATCAATCACCCATTTCCCCCAAAGTATTCTCGTTATCAATTTTGACGACATCATCAAAAATACAATAATTTAAATTCAATAATAAAACCACCTACCAAGCACAACCCATTTCACACACACTCGCAGTGAGCCCGCCGCACCCAATCCAGCCCCTCTATGGCGTGCGAATTATCGGAGGCAGGAGCGCACAGAATGCATCTTTTATTGACTCGGGCCTTGGGAATTTATTATTCAAGGCTGCCGTGTATGTTTCGATTTTCGCCTTCCCAGTTGTCAAGCTCATTATTTTCGCTTCCCCGCCATCCTTAACGTAAACCATGATTCCATCAAAACCATCATACGCCTCGCGATCTTTATAACTCCTCAACAAATAATGGAGGCGCTTCTTTCCACGACTACTTCCTTTCAAGAAGACATCCTTTATCAGATCGTCATCAATCAGTGGTGGTCGCTTTATCATATAAAGAAGCGATTGAGTCGACCAATTTCCGTTGCAGTCCGTTGATTTGTTGTTGGCAAAATCTTGAACTATTTGATTGATTTTTTGCCCCTCAGCGGTTGAGTCCAGATTAACCCAGACGACATTGGGGCCAGTGACAGATCCAGCAAAAACCAGTTGGCCCTGAATCCAAAATGCGATCAATAGAAAACACACAATCACCGGCCTTCGCCGGCCTCTTTCACTTAGAAGATCAGCGCGTATTCGTTGGTCCATCTTTCTCATTTTCTATTCCCATTAACTCATTCAATTCAGCGGCATCCATTTTTTCGAGCCCTGGATTAATGAGGTCTTTGGTAGACTGCTCATAGTAGGAGACCGGGACAAAGTATTTCAAATAGTTTGCAGTTCCTCGGTGTTTTATAGTCTTCCCCCGTTCATCTTTTGTCTCATACGACTCAGCAACGCCAATCTTGAAGCTTGAGAAATTTATTCTTTGATTTTGATTTCCTCCTAACAAAATCAGGTCCTTAGATCCGCTCTTTGCGTATACGAACCCAACATGATGCCCACGATCGCCTCTGCTGGTTACCATGGCTATAGCCCCATATACCGGCTTACCGAGCTCGACAAACAAGGGATTCCTGATTGTGGGCGCCGTTTCCTCTGATTTATCTTTTGGTCCGTCCACTCTATAAAATCCATTCGCACGCGCTTTTGCAATTCTGTGATTTGGATAGCTGGCATTATCAATTGGGTATCCTGCGCGCGATAGGCACCAATTGACAAAAGCAGCGCACCATGCATTGCTATTTCCACTCAGAGATTTCAAACCATCGTTGATTTCGACGTGATAATTGATTTTGTTTTGCAGAGTGCCTTCGGTTTCGCCGGCCCTGAGCTTCGCCTCTGCAATAGCAATAGGCATCCACGGAGCACGACCAGCCACAGGGTTGATCAACGCCAGGACCCTCCCCGTCCCCTCCTTGGACCGCTCCGAATCCGATGGTTGTGTGCTTGACGGGATCGGTGCTGCTGGCGGAGCAGCACGAGGTCGGGGTTTCGGAACGGGTGGCGTGCTTGATGGTGCAGCTTTTGATACGGAGGAAATTGAAGCCGACTGTGCTGCGCCGGGCTCCTCGCCACTCCCACCGATCAGCAGCACTTCGCCAGGATAGATCCTGTCGCTGCTCAGGCCGTTGCCATCCTTGATCGCGGCGACGCTGGTGCGATACAGCTTTGCGATCTTTCCCAGGCTGTCTCCGGGCTGCACCACGTAGCTCATCGGCTTTTTCTGGCCGGGCATGGAGCTGTTGATCTTCTCCGACCCCGCGACACCCTTCCATTTTCTGAACTTCGCCAGAAGATTGAAGTCCTGGCCGGTATCGCCTTGAATCGTTCCGACCGTCACTGGCTCCCTGGTCTTCGGGTCTGTGACCTTCACATGCACAGCGGCTTTGTCCGAAGGGTGAATCACAAGGGGAAAGCGCCCTGTGGCGTCGGATTTGACCTTTTCTTCCCTGCCTCCCTTTTGCAGGATGATTTCCGTATCGGGCAAGGGCTGGCTGCCGTTGGTGGCGTTGATCGTGCTCACGACCACCCAGGTTTCTTTCCGGGTTTCGGGTTTCGCGTGGTAGCCCTCGATTTCCGAGATGCTGTCCACTATCTTCTCAAGCTCTGCATCGGTGCATTCGCTTAATTTCCGGTCGGCCGGGATGCCGCTTGTCCGAAGCAGGTCGTCTGTATATTTTTCCGTGTTGTTTTCCCCTTTGGGGGCGTAGACCGGAATGGCTTCGGGGATGGTTCGGTTGCCATGCAGGCGTTTCAGGTTGGCCTTCAGTTCCGTCCGCCCGGAATCCTCATCGGGGAAGATCAGGAATGTTCTGCCGGACTTGGTTGTGGCGAACCCGACGTAGCCCTTGGCCTTCTTGGGAGCGGGCACGCCATCCACCATTCGAGCGGTCAAGTCGCCAGGGTTATTGATTCGCCATGGCAGCGTTCCACCGGAGCGCAGCAAATGCCGGCCGTCTTCGCAGATGAATTCTGCGACTTCGATGTTGGGGTGGTAGGTTGCGGATATCAGCTTTGACATGTCGGATCCAAGGACTCAGGCCAACCCGTTCAGATGAGCTTCGACCACTGACTCAGAAAGAAAGTGGTTCAGGCCCGACCCTCCTTCCGGTTGCGCAAAGAATCTCGAGTCTTCGATGTCAGGCGGATCGTCGTCCGCGTCCTCGCTTTCTGCGTCGGCCATATCGGGATTGGCCTGCTCCGTGCGCATCGTGGGAACCGGGCTCCAATCCCAGGTTTCTTCGCCCACGATCAAGATCGCCTCATCGGGCGTCTCGAAGGTGATTCTTGGAAGTCGCCCGTCGTCCGGAATGACTCCTTCGGCTTTGACCGCCTGCCGCTCGTCCAGGATCTTGTAGGGCAGCCCCGCCATTTCCAGATGCTTGAAGACTTCGTCGCTGCCAAGCGGCGCGAAGCGGACGCTGTACTTGTCGTCATGGCTGACGCCTTGCATCCGCAGAAGTTTTTCCATGCTCATCGGCCCCGCCAGGCTGTGGATGCCCGCATGCTCGCGCCACACCCCGCTGGTGCCATGCACGATCCCCGAGGCATTCCACCGCGTAAAGCTGCTGCCCCCGTTGATCAGGATCTCGTCCTTGGCGGTGATGCTGATCTTTTCGGCTCCCAGGTTGATGTCGAGCCTGGCGAAGAGATTGATGCCTTTCTCCAGCGCGACGATGTCGATGCCGGCGGTGGCCGCGGTCAGGCGGATGGACTTGTAGGCGAACACGCGCACGGCCTCCTTCACGCTGGCCAGCAGGCTCTTGCCCGCGCTGATGCTGGTGTGGCCGCCGCTGCTCAACGCGTTGTGGGTGAGGCTCGCAATGTGCGTGGCGCCTGCCGCGGTGCTCTGGATGCCCGCCGCGCTGGCGATTACCAGGTGAGGTTCGTCGAGTTCCGGAAACCGGTCTTCCTGCCCGTCGCCACCCCTGCCCTTGATGGCATCGTTCTGTTCCTTGAGAACACGGGTGACGGCGTCCTGGTCGCCCGCCTCGTGCGCCTTGGCCTGCTGGGCGGTCTGGCTCTGGCGCTCATGCAGGTCGCGCGCAGCCGTCAGGCGCGCGGCTGTTTCGCTGAGGTCGGTAATGTGGCCTTGCGCATGGGAGCGTGTCTCGGTGGTGAGCAGCAGGCCCCTGCCCGCGCGCACGGCAGCGTGCCCGTCGGTGCGCAGTTCGGCGCCCTCGCCGCGGTCGTCCTTGCGGCCCGCTGCGTCGTCGATGCGGCCGACGTGGCCCAGGCTCAGGCTGCTGCTGAGGTGATCGCTCTTGAGCTGGACCTGGATCTTCCCGGGATGGTCATCCAGCGCCAGGTGATTGCCGCGCGTGCCGCCAGAGCGCTCTTGCAGGCCCAGTTCGCGGCTGCGTATGCCCGAGAGGTTCGCCTGGGCGGGCAGGTGCCATGCAGGCATGTGCTCGGCATTGAACACGCGCCCGGTGATGAGGGGGTGGTCGGGGTCGCCGCCCAGGAAATCGACGACCACCTCCTGCCCGATGCGCGGCAGGGCGGCCGCTCCGAAGGTCGCGCCGGCCCAGGCCATGGACACGCGCACCCAGCAGCTGGAGTTCTCGTCGCGCTGGCCGAGCCGGTCCCAGTGGAACTGGACTTTGACGCGGCCGTACTGATCGGCCCAGATCTCCTGGTTGCGCGGACCGACGACGACGGCGGTCTGCGGGCCACAGGTACGCGGCTTGGGCGTGGTGCGCGGCGGGCGCCAGGCATGGCTCGTGGGCTGGGCCTCGAAGGCGAAGCGCTGCACCGAGCCCTCGGAAGGGACGGCGCCTTCGCTGGCCTGCAGGTTCTCCTGCAGTTCGTAGTCGACACTGGTCAGGAGGTAGGGCTGGTTCTGGTCGTCCCGCGGATGGTGCGTGAGCTGGAAGGTGCAGCCCGGCGCCAGGTCGCGCCGGTTGGAACGCCCGCTCGCGGTGCTGCGCCCGCTGGCCTGTTCTTCGGTGCGGATGCGCGCATAGGCCTCGCCGTCGTCGTGCTTCGTGTAGCCGCCGGGCCAGTCGTAGCGCTCGAAGCTGTCGTGCGTGTGGCCGGCGGGCATTTGCCGCTGGCTGGACAGGTCCGCCTTGGGCTTGAGGAAGTCGTAGTCATCGGTGGCATGGAAACCGGCGCGCACTTCCTCGCAGGTCTTCCATTCGTAGATGCGCTCTCCCGGGCCGGTGCCGCTGCCTCGGACCATGCCCGCTTGCTCGGAGGGATGGAAGCGCACGGTGTCGCCACCCGGCAGGGGGTCGTGCGAGGCCGCGATGTCGTCGGCGAACACCAGGATGTGGCGCTCGGCTTCGTGCCTGAAGTAGTAGTAGATGCCTTCGCGTTCGCACAGGCGCGAGATGAAATCGAAGTCGCTCTCCTGGTACTGCACGCAGTAGTCCCAGGTGCGGTAGCCGCGGCTGAGCCTCATTTCGAGGGAATGGCCGTAGCTGCCCAGCACCTCGCCGAGGATCTCGGGCACGGTCTGGTCCTGGAACACCCGCAGGTCGCTGCGCAGCGTGGCCAGCCACAGCCAGGGGCGCAGCGTCATCCGATAGAAGGACTGGCGGGCGTCCACCTGCGTGAGGCCGAAGTGGGTGACAAGGCCGGCCAGGTAGCGCGGGGCGCCGCTCTCGGTCTCCATCACGACGGTGGCGGGCTCGCCCAGCAGGGCCCTCGCATCGATGGCGTGGCTGCGGCCCAGCAGGTCCAGATCGAATTCGAAGAGCTGGTGCAGCGCCTCGCGTCCGGCCAAACGGTGGAACTGCAAGGCTTCGCCCAGGGGCGAGTGCAGGATGACGCGCCTTCTCATGGACGCGGGCAAGCCACGGGCGAGCGAGCCCGCGCGATCGAACATTGACATGAAAGCTCCCTGGCCGCCCTCAGAAGCTGGGGGGCCGTTTTGTGGGAGGATTATGTAAGCCGCTGTTGCAGGGCCGAAAGCAACCCAAAGTAGTCATCGCGAACGCACACGCGCAATTCGTGAAGGAATGCACATCGCGCGGCCGCCGCAGCTTGAGCGGTTTTCAACGAAGCGTTCAGCGCCGGGCGACCACGTTGCGCGCCAGCAGGCACAGGATCTCGTACATCAGCGTGGCGCCCAGCAGCGCCGTGTTGCCCGACGGGTCGTAGGGCGGCGATACCTCGACCACGTCACCACCCACGAGGTTCAGGCCATCCAGGCCGCGCAGCAGCCCCAGGGTTTCGCGCGTGCTCATGCCGCCAACTTCGGGGGTGCCGGTGCCGGGCGCATAGACCGGGTCCAGGCCATCGATGTCCAGCGACAGGTAGGTGGGTCCGTCGCCGACGATGCGCCGCGCTTCCCGCACGATGGCTTCCACGCCCTTGGCCTCGAACTCCTCGATGAAGACCACGCGCATGCCGCTGTCCAGCGAGTAGCGCCAGCCTTCGTCGGAATTCTGGGCCCCGCGGATACCGATCTGGATGGTCCGCCTGGGGTCGAGCAGGCCCGCCTCGACCGCACGTCGGAACGGTGAGCCATGGCTGAACTTGGAGCCGCGGAAGTCGTCCCAGGTGTCGGTGTGCGCGTCGATGTGCACCATGCCCAGCGGTTCGCGCGGCGCCATGGCCTGGAATATGGGGAAAGTGATCGAGTGGTCGCCGCCCGCGGCCAGCACCGTCTTTCCGGCCGCGAACAGAGGCTCGAAGAAGCGGCGGATGTCTTCGTGCGAATGCTCCAGGTGGAACACGTCGGTGAAGGGCACGTCGCCGACATCGGCCACGCGGCAGGCTTCGAAGGGATTGAAGCCCGTCACGTGATGGATGGCGCGTGTCATGGACGACATGTTGCGGATCTCGCGCGGACCGTAGCGCGCGCCCGGACGCGCCGTGACGCCGCCATCGAAGGGCACACCGGCGAGGGCGATGTCGAGATCTTCGAGGCGCTGCGCGAAGGGCACGCGCATGAACGTCGGAATGCCGCTGTAGCGCGGCAGCGCCTGCATGGCAGTGTCTGTGCTCATCGAAGGCATGAGGTCTCGATTGAAATCAGAAGGTGGCGGGAGTGTTGACCCACAGCACGCGGGCCGGCGTTTTGCCGGGATTTCGGTAGCTGTGCGGAACGTCGCTGGAGAAGTAGAACGAGTCGCCGGTGGAGAGCCGGTAGACCTCGTCGCGCAGGCGCAGCTCGAATTCGCCTTCGATCACGTAGCCCACCTCCTCGCCGGAATGCGCGATCTGCTCCAGGCTTTCGGCCTTGGGCTCGAGCACGTGGATGTCGGCCTGCATCAGCTGGCCCCGGATGGGCACGATCACGCGCTCGAGCTTCACGCCGCTCTTCTTGCCGCGCGCGCCCGTGAACTCGATCACCGGCCGCTCGGCCGCGCGCGTCACTGGCGAGCTGGGCGGCGCGAAGGCGGCCGTGAGCTCGGCCACGTTGGTGTCGAGCGCGCGCGCCAGGCGGTGCAGGTTGGCCAGCGACGGCATGACCTGGCCGCGCTCCACCCGCGACAGCAGGCTTTCGGAGCAGCCGGCCGCATCGGCAAGTGCCTTCAGCGTGAGGCTGCGCACCATGCGCGCATGCTTGAGCCGCGGCCCGAGCGCGGTGAACGCGAGCGAGTCGTCGTCAGGCAGCGGGGCGCTGCTGTCGGCGGTGTTTTTCTTCGTTGTCTTGGCAGTGCGCATGGAGTGGTCAGGAGGCCGGCCTCGTGCCGGGAAGGTCAGGCATTCGCCATCACGGTGAAGTGCACTTCGACCGGGCGGTTGTCGTTGATCGGAATGATGTCCTGCGGGCAGGCCGACATCACGGCGACGCAGTCCATTTCGGCGCGAAGGTCCACGTAGTCCCCTGCCTTGGAAACGGGCGGGAGCCAGTCTACGCCGCCATCGGCGGCCACCGGAATGTTCATCCAGAGGTTGAGCGGCTGCGGCACCTCGCGCGCGCGCAGGCCAATGGCTTTCAGCGCCATTCGCATGTTGTCGGCGCAGTTGTCGTGATAGTCCGCCACGCCCAGGTTCTGGTAGCGGTAGGCGTCGCAGGCGGCCATGAGCGTGTCGTGCACGCCGGGCGAGGTGTCGGCCAGCAGGGTCATGATGGGCCGGCGGCGGTTGGTGGCCAGCGGGTCGCCGGCCTTGGGGATGATGCGGTCGATCACGGCGCGCGCGTGCTCCATCGACATGAACTCGCTCAGGTCGTCGGCCTTGAAGGCCCAGAAGTCGCACACCTGGCTGCCGTGCGTGTTGATGACGCGGATCACCTGGCCCTTGGCCAGCCGCACGGCGCGGCCGTTGCGCGCCGGCACTTCGTAGACCTTGCCGGGTTCGGGCGTGCCGTCGGCGGACACGGGTTCGCGCAGCGTGTTGTTCGCGCCGACGGGTTCGCCGTTGTCGGCCACGGCGGCGGGGGAAGCGGAGGACGGATGTTCCATGGTTCTATTCCTTGGTGTGCTCGAGAGGGGTGGAGGGAAAGACCGGCTCGGCCAGACGCACCAGGCACCAGGCCAATGCGCGCGTACAGGCCGTGAGGTCTGCGATGGGGGTGTCTTCGTCCGGGTGATGGCTGATGCCGGCGCAGCTGGGCGCGAACAGCATCGCGGCAGGGCAGAAGCCCGCCAGCGGCATGGCGTCGTGGAAGGCGCCGGACAGCATGTCGCGGTGGCTCAGCCGCAGGGCGAGGCAGGCTTCGCGCGTCAGGTTCACGAGTGCGCCGTCGAACTGCACGGTGGGCTTGTCCTGCAGCACCTCGATGCGGCCGCCGGCAGGGAGCGTGGCGTCGAGCAGCGCGCGAACGGCATCGAGCGCGGCCGCTTCGGGGTGGCGGGCATCGACGGTGAAGGCGACGCGGTCGGCAATGGTGTTGATCGAACCGGGGCTGCATTCCCAGCGCCCGATGGTCACGCGCAGCCGCTCGTCGCCGCAGTGCGCCGCGTGTTCGAGCAGCGCGTGGGCCATGCCTATCGCCTTGGCCTGCGCGTCGTCGCGCGCGGCCAGCGGCGTGGTGCCCGCATGCGCGCTGCGCCCTGGCACAGTGACGCGAAACCAGCGCACGCCCTGAATCGCCGCCACGCAGCCCACCTGCAGGCCGCCGGCTTCCAGCACGGGGCCTTGTTCGATGTGGGCTTCCACGTAGCTGTGGACGGGACGCGCCAGCGGCGTCTCGAGGCCGATCCAGCCCTGCCGCCGGGCCTCGGCATGGAAGTCTTCTCTCGCCGCATCGCGCGCGGCCTCGAAGCGCACACCTTCGCCGTCGCACGCGTCGAGGAATGCCCCCAGGCGTTCCGGTGCGGTGAAGGACACCGAACCCATCAACCCGGGCGCGAATCGCGAGCCCTCCTCGTTGGTCCACATGACCACGTCGAGCGGCCTGTGGGTACGCACACCGAGCCGGTCGAGCGCATCGAATACTTCCAGCCCCGCCGCGACACCAAAGGCGCCGTCGAGCCAGCCACCCAGGGGCTGGGTGTCGATGTGGCTGCCGGTCATCACGGGCGCAAGGCCCGCATCCTGGCCGTCGCGGCGCACGAACACGTTGGCCGCCGCATCGATGCCGACGCGGTAGCCGGGTCGTTGCCCGAAGGGCTGCACCAGCCAGCGCCGCGCCGCAAGCTCCGGCGTGCTCAGTGCCTGGCGCGCCACGCCGCCTGTGGCCGCGCCGCCGTGCACCGCCAGCCCGCGCAGGCGCGCGTCGAGGCTCGCGGCAGCGACCGCACCAGCCACGTCGTCCGCGACGGCGTTGGCCCTCATGATGCCGATGGCCTTCATTGCACGCTCCCCATCGCGGTGTTGTTCAGGCTGCGGCGAATCCAGGGCTGGAGAAAGGACTGGATCCGCGGATGCGTCGGCTGGTGGATCACCTCACGCGGAGTGCCGATCGTCACGATGCGGCCCTTCTCCATGAACACGATGCGGTCCGACACCTCGGCCGCGAAGCTCATCTCGTGCGTCACCATGATCATCGTCATGCCGCCGCGCGAGAGCGACTTGATGACCTCGAGCACCTCGTCGACCAGTTCAGGGTCGAGTGCCGAGGTCGGTTCGTCGAGCAGCATCACCTCGGGCCCGACCGCCAGTGCCCGCGCGATGCCCACGCGCTGTTGCTGCCCGCCGCTCAAGTTGGGCGGCCGCGCGTCGGCCTTGGCCGACATGCCCACGCGCGCCAGCGCCTCGCCGGCCACGGCGCGGGCCTGGTCCTCGCGCAGGCCCTTGGCCAGCGTCAGCGGCGCCATCACGTTGGCCAGCACCGTCATGTGCGGCCACAGGTTGAACTGCTGGAACACCATGGCGACCGGCGCACGCACCTCGGCAATGATCCGCTCGCTCTCGCGCGCCAATGCACCGGCCGCGTTCCTGCGGTAGCCGAGCAGCGCACCACGAATGCGGACCTCGCCCTCGTCGTAGGCTTCGAGAAAGTTCATGCAGCGCAGCAGCGTGGTCTTGCCCGAACCCGAGGGCCCGATGAGCGAAACGACCTCGCCCTTGCGGACGTCCAGGTCGATGCCGGCCAGCACGCGGTTGTCGCCGAAGGACTTGCCGACGCCGCGCATAGAAACGATGGGGATGGTCACGGGTGCGTTCATGGAGGGAGGCTTCTCAGAGGGCCGAACGCGTACGCAGCGCCCTGGCCGCGCGGTTGATGAGCAGCGAGAGCCCCCAATAGCTCAGTGCCAGCAGCAGGTAGGGTTCGACATAGACGAACTGCTCGGACACGACCTTGCCCGCCGTCATCGTCAGCTCCGGGTAGGTGATGACGGAGGCCAGCGCGGACTCCTTCATCAGCAGGATGGTCTGGCTCGCGATCAACGGCAGGCTGGCGCGCAGGGCTTGCGGGCACTCGATGGTGGTGAATATCTGCCGCGACGACAGCCCCATGCAGCGGCCGGCCTCGATCTGCCCGCGCGGAATGCTTTGCCAGCAGGCGCGAAATATCTCTGCGAAGTACGCGCCGCCGTAGACCGCCAGCGTCAGGCCCGCGGCAGCGAAGGGGTCGAGCGAGATGCCCGCATTCGGCAGACCGAAGTACACGATGAAGAGATGGATCAGGAACGGTACGCCGCGCCAGATGCCCGTGTAGCCCCAGTAGAGCCACGCCGCCGCGCGCCACCCGGTTTCGCGCAGCGCATGAAAGCAGAAGCCGACGACGAGGCCGCCCGCCAGGCCGGTGAGCGTGAGCATCACCGTGCGCCAAGCCGCGGCGCCGAAGGCAGGCAGCAGCTCGCCGAGCAGCGAAAAATCGATCATGTGCGCCCCATCCGGCTGCGCAGCCAGCTGCCCAGCAGCAGTACCGCACCAGTCATCAGCAGGTAGCAGGCACCCACTGACAGGTACACCTCCAGTGGCCTGAAGTTGGACGCCACGATCTGCCGGCCGCCGCGCGCGAGGTCGGCCACCGAAATCACGGAGACGATGGCCGAGCTCTTCACGACATCGATGCCCTCCGACACCACCGCCGGCCACACAGCCCGCGCAAGCTGCGGCAGTTGCACGTGCCTGAAGATGCGCGATGGCGAGATGCCGAACGAGGCTGCGGCCTCGATCTGCCCTGCCGGCACCGCGACCAGGCCGGCTCGCAGGATCTCGCACTGGAACGCGGCGGAGTTCAGGCCCAGCGCCACGATGGCCACCAGCAGCGGCGGCAGGTCGATGCCGTAGGCGCTGGGCAAATAGAACAGCATGAGCAGCTGCACGAGCAGCGGCGTGCCGCGAAAGAAGCTCAGGTAGGTGCGCACCGCGGCGGGCACCAGGCCTCGGCCGCCGCGGCGCAGCGACAGGCCCAGCAGCACGGCGCCCCACGCGAAGCCCAGCAGGATGGCCGCCACCGCGACCGCCAGCGTCATGGCGGCGCCCTGCAGCAGCACCGGCAGGTAGGCGGCCAGGCGCTCGGAGAGTGTCGCGGCGTTCATCGCGGGCGGGCTTCGTTGGCTATGCGTTGGCTAAGTGTCGGTCGCGGCTTCGCTCACATCTGGGGCACCGGCACCGCATCGGTGGGCACATCCATCGTGAAGCCGAACCACTTCATCTGCAGCGCCTTGAGTTGCCCGCTCTTCTGCGCACGCGCGATGCCGTCGCTGAAGAACTTGACCAGCGGCGCGCTGTCCGCGTCCTTGCGGCCGACCCAGCCGAAGTAGGTCTTGGGGCCGATCGGCGCGGGGATGACCGCATAGACGTCGCCGCGCGTCTTGACCAGCGTCGCAAGATTGGACAGCGACTGCGCCACCGCTGCCAGCCGGCCGGCAGCGAGGTCGGCATAGGCCTCGTCGAAGCTCACGTATTCGCGGATGGTGACCGCCGGCTTGCCTTCGGCCTGCAGCTTCTTCGCGTACTCCTGCAGGGCGCGCAGCTGGGCCGAACCGGCTTGCGAGCCGACCGTCTTGCCGGCGATGCCCGCGGGATCGGTCAGGGCCGCGTCGTCCTTGCGCTTGACCAGCGCAGTGGTCGCATCGGCGATGGGCACGGTGAAGGCGAACTTGTCGGCGCGCTCCTTGGTGAGCGTCACCGAGGTCACGACGAAGTCGAAGCGCTTGGTCGCCAGCCCCGGCAAGATGCCCTGGAACGGCACGTCGAACTGCTTGACCTTGACGTCCGGCAGGTCGGCCAGGATCAGGCGCATGAGGTCGGGCCCGTAGCCCACGATCTTTCCGTCCTGCAGGTACTCGAAAGGCGCGAACTGCGCCTCGGTGCCGATGACGATTTCCTTCTTGCTCTTCACCGTCTCCAGCATGTCGGCGCTGTGCGCGGCACCGATCAGGAACAGGGAAAGAACGCCAGCGAATGCGCGACTGAACAGCATGACAAGGCCCTCGAATGTGAAGTAAAGGCGGGTGCGTTGGGTGGAGTTCCACAAGTCACTTGCATTTGTGCAAGTGACTTGCATAAAAAGCATACAAGTTTCGTGCCAGGCAAGATGAGTTCTCGCGGCACAGGCGTGGTGCAAAAAAGCGCGTCGGGCGCACTGGCGGAGTGCCCGAGCCCCCCGCAAGTCGATATGAGGCCCATCGCGAACGAAGAAATCCGCCGAGCGCGGGTTCCGGCACACTGCACCTTTGGTGCAGTGGGGTCATGCCCGAAGACTGCAACCCTGAAATCGCCCCGATAAAGAGACAACACCCATGATCCGCAAGCTCACCTGCTCGCTGGCCCTCGCGCTGGCACTTCCCCTGGCCTTCACCGCCCCTGCGCAGGCACAGTCCTACCCCGCCAAGCCCATCCGCATGATCGTGCCCTTCCCGCCCGGCGGCGGCACCGACATCCTGGCGCGGCTGGTCGCGCAGAAGCTCACCGAGGCCAACCACTGGACCGTGGTGCCCGACAACCGCGGCGGCGCCGGCGGCACCATCGGCATTGCGGAGGCCGCGCGCGCCGCGCCCACGGGCTACGACATCGTGATGGGCCAGAAGGACAACATGGTCGTTGCGCCCTGGCTCTACAAGAACCTGAGCTACCACCCGGTGAAGGACCTCACGGCCGTGGCCCACGTGGCCTACACGCCGGTGGTGATCGTCACGCAGGCCAACTCGAAGTTCAAGACGCTCGACGACGTGGTGAAAGCCGCGCGCGCCGCGCCCGACACCGTCACCTACGGCTCGCCGGGCAACGGCACCACCATCCACCTGGCCGGCGAGATCTTCAACGGTGCCGCCCAGATCAAGATGCGCCACGTGCCCTACAAGGGCTCCAACGCGGCCATGATGGACGTGCTCGCGGGCAACGTCGACCTGATGGTGTCGTCGGTGCCCTCGGCGCTGGCGCAGATCAAGGCGGGCAAGCTGCGCCCGCTGGCCGTGACCTCGGCCAAGCGCAGCACCTCGCTGCCCGAGACGCCCACCGTGGCCGAGCTCGGCTACAAGGGCTTCGACGTGTCCACCTGGTATGGCCTCTTCGTGCCCGCCAAGACGCCGAAGGACGTGATCGCCACGCTGAATGCCGAAGTCAACAAGCTGCTGGCCACGCCCGAGATGAAGGCCGCCATCATCGCGCAGGGCGCCGAGCCGCAGGGCATGACGCCCGAGCAGTTCGAGACGCTGCTGAAGACCGACTACGAGAAGTGGAAGGGCATCGTGCAGGCCTCGGGCGCGACCATCGAATAAGCGCGGCCGCCGCACAATGGCGTCTCCACCACAGGCCGCAGCGACGGCACGGAGACACCGATGGCAGCACAGCGCAAGAATTCGAAGAACGCCCTCCCGCTGAAGGCCGCCGCCCTGGCAGCGGTTGCCGCACTGGCACAGGGCTGCGCGCAGACACCGCCCAGTACCACCGCGCCGCTGGCCGCCACCCCCTCGGAGGCCAGCGTGGCGGCCCACGTGGCCACCGCCACGCGCGCGGCCGGCACCGACCTCAAGCCCCTGCTGACCCTGTGCCAGCCCGCCCCCGCGGCCCGGCCGCCGCAGGACGCGCTCGACAAGAGCCTCACCGCATTCATCAACCGGCCCGCGCCGCCGCCGGGCCAGGCCTTCGACAACCTGTATTTCGTGGGCGCCGACTGGGTCAGCGCCTGGGCGATCAAGACCTCGCAGGGGATCATCCTGATCGATGCGCTCAACACCCAGGCCGAGGCCGCGTCGCTCATCGAGGGCGGCATGCGCAGGCTGGGGCTCGACCCGGCGCAGATCAAGTACGTGATCGTGACGCACGGCCACGGCGACCACTACGGCGGTGCCGGCTACCTTGCGCAGAAGTACCGCGCGCGCGTGGTGATGAGCGAGGCCGACTGGACCATGACCGAAACCCGGCTCGAGTTCGCGACGCCGATCTGGGGCGCGCCGCCCAAGCGCGACATCTCGGTGAAGGACGGCGACCGCATCACGCTCGGCGACACCAGCGTCACGCTATACCTCACGCCGGGCCACACCATGGGCACGCTCTCGCCGGTGTTCGACGTGAGCGCAGGCGGGCGCAAGCACCGCGCGATGCTCTGGGGCGGCACGGGCTTCAATTTCGGCAAGGACGTGCCGCGGCTGGACGCCTACATCGGCGCCACGCAGCGCATGGGTGCGATCGCGCAGAGCCAGCGTGTCGACGTGCTGCTGTCGAACCATTCGAACATCGATGGCTCGCAGGCCAGGCTCGCCGCCCTGCGGCAGCAGCCTGCGCCGGCCGCGAACCCGTTCGTGCTCGGCACGCCGGCGGTGGAGCGCTCGCTGGCCGTGATGGGCGAATGCGCGCAGGCGCAGCGCGACCGGTTTTTGCTGTAGCGACGTCGCCTTGCTCCTTCCCCCTCTGGGGGAAGGTTGGGATGGGGGCTGCCCCGCATTTGGCGCTGCGAGGGAATTGATGCCGCCATGCCCCCACCCCAACCCTCCCCCGGGAGGGGAGGGAACCATACAGGAGATCAGTCCGGCGTGAACTTCTTGTTGAAGATGTCGACGTCCGATGCCAGCTCGAAGGTCGCCACCTGGCCCATCTTGCCGTCACTCAGGCGGCAGGCGGAGAACAGGCTGTAGCGGCCCTTGAAGTAGAACTCGTCCATCACGATCAGCGCGTACGGATACGGCACGAAGACCTGGTGCTCGAAGATGACGCGGTGCACGTTCCTCGGCGACGGAAAGAGCTTGTAGTCGCCGGTGTCGATCGACTTTGCGGTGGCCATGGTGTGTTCGCCTTGCCGGCGCTCAGGCCGGGTCGCGCACGTCGGCCACGGGGTTGCGGCCGAAGTCCGCGCGCGCCAGGTACTTGAGCACCTTGGCCGCGGCGGTGGCGGGACTGTCGAGCCGGCCTTCCTCCTTCATGCTCACGAAGCGCGTGCGGTCCGGGAACTTCTCGGCCGATGCGCCGCGCAGCTGCACCTGCATGTCGGTGTCGATCACGCCGGGTGCGAGCGAGACGATACGCGCGCCGTTCGGTGCAGCGGCCTCCTCGAGCGCCACGGCGCGCGAGAAGTGGTCCATGCCGGCCTTGGCCGCGCAGTAGGGTGCCTGGCTTCCCATGGCATTGCGCCCGAGGCCCGACGAAATGTTCAGCACCTTGCGCGTGCCGCGCCATTCGCGGGTCGCGCCCAGGAAGGCGGCCGTCAGCAGCATCGGTGCTTCGAGGCCGATGCGCAGCGCCTGCGAAAGATCGCCATCGGCCGCGGCCGAGAGCGGCGCCGGATTGCCCACCGTGCCGGCGTTGTTGATCAGCGTGGCGCTGTCGAAGCGCCGGGCGTCCTGCGAGGCGAGCCAGTCGCGCACGCGCGCAGCGGCCGAAACCGGGTCGGCCAGGTCCTGTTCCCATTGCATGAGTTCGACGCCACTGCCTGCCTTGGTCGCTTGACCGGCGAGTTCAGGGCTCTGGCGGCGCGAAATGCACAGCAGCAGGTTGCCGGGCTGGAGAAGCTGCTCGGCCATGGCGCGACCGAGGCCGCGGGAAGCGCCGGTGATCAGGTAGAGATGAGAGGTGGGCATGGGCGATGTATGAGGGTCGGGAAAGCCGTTCGACGGAGCCGGTGAATATAGAAGATGCCGATCCTGCGGGTGATGGCCTGGCTCATTCTCGTTCGCCGGTCCGCTCGCGTTTCCGCCATTTGACAACTCACCGCTCCAGCACTAGGCTGAGCTTGCAGAACGTAATACTTTTGCTTTACCCAAACCTGGGTCAGGAGGCATCATGCTAAGGATCATTGCAGCCCTGAGCGCCGCGCTCATGCTCGCTACCGTGACCGCGGTGGCGCAGGAACCAGCCCCATCCAGCCACAAGGGCATGGCCAAGGCCGGCGGAGCCAAATCCGACGCCGCCGCCATCAGCAAGGCAACGAGTGCCGCGCCGCCGGACATCGGCCGCCATGCCGCGGTCATGGCCATGGGCGCCGACGGCAAGATGAGGGAGTTGCGCCCCGGCACCAATGGTTGGATGTGCATGCTCGATCTCGCCGGCGATTCGATGTGCCTCGACAAGACGTGGCAGGCCTGGGGCGACGCCTGGATGAACAAGAAAGACCCGCCGAAGCCGCAGGCGGTGGGCGTGGCCTACATGCTCAATGGCGACAAGGGCGCCAGCAACACCGATCCCTATGCGACCAAACGAACGGCTGACAACCAGTGGGTCGTGAGCGGACCGCACATCATGATCCTGCCGACGGAGGCGAGTCAGCTCGAGTCGTATCCGACGGACTGGACCAAGGGTGGTCCGTGGGTGATGTGGAAGGGAACGCCCTATGCCCACATCATGGTGCCCACGAAGGCAATGGCGAAATAGGTGCGCGCCGCCCACCCTACCCGCCGCGAAACTGCCCCCTCAAAAACCCCCGATGGCGCGCAATATGCGCCATCTGCGCCGGCGCAATCGTTCCGTCCAGGTCGTGCTCGTCGGCGCCATTGAGCACCGCGTTCGCATGCCCCATCGCGCGCTCGACGATCTCATGCTCGCTCACGCCGAGCTGCGCGCCCAGGTCCATGGCCACGCGCCGCATCGCGCGCTGCGAGAGCATCCACATGGCGCCGAAGCGATCCCATGCGAGCGCGGCCTGTTCGGCTTTCTCATGGTCGGCCAGGATGTCCTTGAGCGGCCTGGCGAGCAGTTCGTCCATGGCTTCGAGCCGCTCGCTCAAGGCGGCGTTACGCTGCGCCAGCTGCTCGGGCGTCGGGCCTTCTTCTTCGTTCTTCGAAGGTTGTCGAGGCGGCGGCACATAGCCCGCCAGGTCGGCATCGGCGGGCACGATGCGGAGTTGGTCGTCGAGGCTCATGGCTTGCGTTCCCGTTCTTCAATGTCAATGCCGGTGTCGGCGGATGCGTTCTTGCGGCCGCTCATCGCGCTCGCGCGCAGGCCCGGCAGGTCGAGCACGCGCAGCCCACCGTACTCCACGCGGATCAACCCCTCTGCCGACAGGCCGTTGAGCGCCTCGTTCACGCGCTGGCGCGAGAGGCCCACCAGGTAGGCCAGCTCCTGCTGCGTGATGCGCAGGACCTCGCCCACGCCCGGATAGAGCACCGGGTTGAACAGCGACACGAGGTTGCGTGCCACGCGCGCGTCGGGGTTGTTGAGCCGGTCGATCTCGAGCGCCGCGATGAACTGCCCGAGCCGCTCGTTGAGCTGGTTCATCACGAAGCGGTTGAAGCCGATCGAATGATCGAGCAGCCAGTGGAAGCTCTCGATCGGCAGCCCCGCCACCACGCTGCGCCGCAGCGCCTGGATGTTGTAGCGGTAGGGCTCGCGCTTCATCACCGTGCCTTCGCCGAACCAGCCGCCGGGCGGCACGCCGGTGTAGGTGACGGAGCCGCCGTCGGCGTTGTCGTTGCTCATCTTGAGCAGGCCTTCGACCACGCCGAACCAGTAGGTGGGCGAGCGGCCGACGCGGCAGACCAGGTCGCCGACCTCGGCCTCGCCCACCACCAGCGCAGCTTCGGCGCGGCGGCGCTCGGCCGGTGTGAGCGTGGGCAGCCAGGGAATGCCGTCGAGCTCGGCAGCATTGGCAGGGCGCACGCGGTCCTTGATCGAACCGCCGAGCACGCCGTGTGGGGAATTGCCGTGAGGCATCGGGAAACTCCGGGGAGTAGTGTCCCTAGGATTGTCGTTGGAACGACAACCTGGCGTCAAAGTGGGGCCTACGATCCGCCCACTGTGCAAACCACCGCCCCCACCTTTCCCCGTCTGCTGCTTGCGCACGCGCAAACCCAGCCCCAGGCGCCCGCCATCCGCGAGAAGGACCTCGGCATCTGGCAAACCTGGAGCTGGAGCGCCGTGGCGCAGGAAGTGCGCGAAATGGCCTGCGGCCTCGCGAGCCTGGGCTTCAAGCCCTTCGACAACCTGTCCATCGTGGGGGCCAACCGCCCGCACCTGTACATGGCGGTGCTTGCGGCGCAGAGCCTGCGTGGCGTGCCGGTGCCGCTCTACCAGGACGCGGTGGCCAGCGAGATGGTCTTCATGTTGCAGGACGCGGCCATCGACTTCGTGATCGTCGAGGACCAGGAGCAGGTCGACAAGCTGCTCGAGTGCCGCGAGCTGCAGAAGGACCAGCAGCACGGCATCCGCCACATCATCTACGACGACCCCAAGGGCCTGCGCCACTACGACCAGCCCGGGCTCATGAGCTACGAGCAGCTGCGCGAACTGGGCCGCGAATTCGACAAGGCCCACGTCGGCTACTACGACCGCGCGGTGGCCAGCGGCGAGGCCACCGACGTCGGCGTGATCCTCTACACCTCGGGCACCACCGGCCGGCCCAAGGGCGTGTGCCAGACGCATGCGAGCTTCATCGCGGCGGGCCGCGGCGGCGTGGAGACCGACAGGCTCGGGCCCGGCGACAACATCATGAGCTACCTGCCGATGGCCTGGGTGGGCGACCACCTGTTCTCGGTGGCGCAGTGGCTGGTGGGCGGCTTCACGCTCAACTGCCCGGAGTCGAGCGAGACGGTGATGAACGACATGCGCGAGATCGGACCGAGCTACTACTTCGGCCCGCCGCGCACCTTCGAGGGCCTGCTCACGGCCGTGTCGATCCGCATGGAAGACGCGGCGGCTCCGAAGCGCTGGCTGTACGGCAAGTTCATGGCGCTCGCGCAGCGCGTGGGTGCGGACATTCTCAACGGCGCGCCAGTGAGCCTGGGCGACCGCCTGATGTACGGCCTCGGCAACCTGCTGATCTACGGACCGCTGCGCAACGTGCTGGGCATGAGCCGCATCCGCGTGGCCTACACGGCCGGCGCGGCCATCGGGCCCGACCTGTTCCGCTTCTACCGCTCGATCGGCGTCAACCTGAAGCAGTTCTACGGCCAGACCGAGACCTGCGCCTACGTCTGCCTGCAGCAGGACGGCAAGGTCAAGCTGCAGACGGTGGGCACCGCGGCACCGGGCATCGAACTGAAGATCGCGGACGACGGCGAGGTGCTGGTGCGCGGCGTCTCGGTGCTCAAGGAATACTACAAGCGCCCCGACGCCACGGCCGAGGTGCTCGACGCCAACGGCTACTTCCACACCGGCGACGCCGGCGTGCTCGACAGCGAGGGCCACCTGCGCATCATCGACCGCGCGAAGGATGTGGGCCGGCTCGCGAGCGGCGCGATCTTTGCCCCCAACTACATCGAGAACAAGCTCAAGTTCTTTCCGCAGATCAAGGAAGCCGTGTGCTTCGGCAACGGGCGCGACGAGGTCTGCGCCGCCATCAACATCGACTTCGAGGCGGTGGGCAACTGGGCGGAACGGCGCGGACTGGCCTACGGCGGCTATGTCGATCTGGCCGGCAAGCCCGAGGTGCTGGCGCTGGTGGGCGAGTGCATCGCCAAGGTGAATGCCGACCTTGCGAGCGAGGACGGCATGGGCGAGACGCAGATCGCGCGCTTCCTGGTGCTGCACAAGGAGCTCGATCCCGACGACGACGAGCTCACGCGCACGCGCAAGGTGCGGCGCGGCTTCATCGCCGAAAAGTACGCGGTGCTGGTCAGCGCGCTCTACGGCGGCAGGACCGAGCAGTTCATCGAAACCCAGGTCAAGTTCGAGGACGGACGCACCGGCGCGGTGAGCGCCACGCTGAAGATCGTCGAGGCCAGGACCTTCCCCATCGTGAAGGCCGCGGCATGAGCAGCAACAGAAAAGTCGGCGACGTCATCCTCGACGTGCAGAACATCAGCTTGAGCTTCGGCGGCGTGAAGGCGCTCACTGACATCAGCTTCAACGTGCGCGAGCACGAGGTGCGGGCCATCATCGGCCCGAACGGCGCGGGCAAGAGCTCGATGCTCAACTGCATCAACGGCGTCTACTGGCCGCAGCAGGGCTCCATCACCTTTCGCGGCCAGACCTTCAAGCACATGAACTCGCGCCAGGTGGCCGAGATGGGCGTGGCGCGCACCTTCCAGAACCTGGCGCTGTTCAAGGGCATGAGCGTGCTCGACAACATCATGACGGGACGCAACCTCAAGATGAAGAGTGGCCTGTTCGCGCAGGCACTGCGCTGGGGCCCGGCCGAGCGCGAGGAATTGCGGCATCGCGAGTTCGTCGAGCACATCATCGACTTCCTGGAGATCCAGGCGCACCGCAAGACGCCGGTAGGCCGCCTGCCCTACGGCCTTCAGAAGCGCGTGGACCTGGGCCGCGCGCTCGCGATGGAGCCGCAGGTGCTGCTGCTCGACGAGCCGATGGCCGGCATGAACGTGGAAGAAAAGCAGGACATGAGCCGCTTCATCCTCGACGTGAACGACGAGTTCGGCGCCACCATCGTTCTCATCGAGCACGACATGGGCGTGGTGATGGACATCTCCGACCGCGTGGTGGTGCTGGACTACGGCAAGAAGATCGGCGACGGCACGCCGCACGAGGTTCGCAACAACGAAGACGTGATCCGGGCGTACCTGGGCGTGGAGCACTGACATGGGCTTTTTCCTCGAAACCCTCTTCGGCGGCCTCATGGTCGGCATGCTCTATTCGCTGATCGCCATCGGCTTCGTGCTGATCTACAAGGCCTCGGGCGTCTTCAACTTCGCGCAGGGCGCGATGGTGCTGTTCGCGGCCCTTGCGATGGCGCGCTTCGCCGAATGGTTCCCGCAGTGGTTCGGCTTCGAAAGCCAGGTGCTCGCGAACATCCTGGCCTTCATCGCGGCCATGGGGGTGATGGTGATCGTGGCCTGGCTGATCGAGCGGCTCGCGCTCAGCAAGCTGGTGAACCAGGAAGGCATCACGCTGCTGATGGCGACGCTGGGCATTGCCTACTTTCTCGACGGCGTGGGCCAGACGATCTTCGGCAACGACATCTACAAGATCGACATCGGCATGCCCAAGGAACCGCTGATGGTGCTGCAGGGCACCTTCCAGGGTGGGCTGCTGCTGAGCCAGGAAGACCTGGTTGCCGCGCTGGTGGCCGCAGGCCTCGTGGTGGTGCTGGCGATCTTCTTCCAGAAAACCGCCACGGGCCGCGCCCTTCGCGCCGTGGCCGACGACCACCAGGCGGCGCAGTCGATCGGCATTCCGCTCAAGCGCATCTGGGTGATCGTGTGGTCGGTGGCGGGCTTCTCGGCACTGGTGGCCGGGATCATCTGGGGCTCCAAGCTGGGCGTTCAGTTCTCGCTCTCGCTGGTGGCGCTGAAAGCGCTGCCGGTGGTGATCCTCGGCGGGCTCACCTCGATACCGGGCGCGATCATCGGCGGCCTGCTGATCGGCGTCGGCGAGAAGCTCTCTGAAATCTATCTCGGCCCCATGCTCGGCGGCGGCATCGAGATCTGGTTCGCCTATGTGTTGGCGCTCGTCTTCCTGCTCGTGCGGCCTCAAGGCCTGTTCGGCGAAAAGATCATCGATCGGGTCTGAAATGTTTTACAGAGAAAACGGCCAGTTCAAGTCGAGCTACCGCGCCGACCAGCAGATCTTCCCGATCGCGCAGGACCGCATCGCCATCCTGGTGCTGCTGCTCGTGGCCTTCATCGTGGTGCCGCTGGGCGTCTCGGACTACTGGATGCGCGCCATCCTCACGCCCTTCCTGATCCTGTCGCTCGCGGCGCTGGGCCTCAACATCCTGGTGGGCTACTGCGGGCAGATCTCGCTCGGCACGGGCGCCTTCATGGCGGTGGGTGCGTATGCGGCCTACAACTTCCAGGTGCGCATCGACGGCATGCCGCTGATCGCGTCTCTGCTGCTGGGCGGCCTGTGCGCCACGGTGATCGGCGTGCTGTTCGGCATTCCGAGCCTGCGCATCAAGGGGCTGTACCTGGCCGTGGCCACGCTGGCGGCGCAGTTCTTCACCGACTGGGCGTTCCTGCGCATCCAGTGGTTCACCAACAATTCGTCGTCGGGCTCGGTGAGCGTGGCAGGGCTCAACGTGTTCGGCGTGCCGATCGAGTCGCCGGTGCAGAAGTACCTGTTCTGCCTCATCTTCGTGGTGGTGTTCGCGCTGCTCGCGAAGAACCTGGTGCGCAGCGCCATCGGCCGCGAGTGGATGGCGATGCGCGACATGGACGTGGCCGCCGCGGTGATCGGCATCCGCCCGGTGTACGCCAAGCTCACGGCCTTTGCGGTGAGCAGCTTCATCGTCGGCGTGGCGGGCGCGCTGTGGGGCTTCGTCCACCTGGGCGCATGGGAGCCGGCGGCGTTCAGCATCGACCGCTCGTTCCAGCTGCTGTTCATGGTGATCATCGGCGGGCTCGGCTCGATCATGGGCAGCTTCTTCGGTGCCGCGTTCATCGTGCTGCTGCCGCTCTTCCTGAACCAGCTGCCGGGCTGGCTGGGCTTCTCGATCTCGACCGCACTGGCCTCGCACCTGGAGACCATGATCTTCGGCGCGCTGATCGTGTTCTTCCTGATCGTCGAGCCGCACGGCCTGGCGCGGCTGTGGTCCACGGGCAAGGAAAAGCTGCGGCTCTGGCCCTTCCCCCACTGATTTTCCGTTCGTAGAAACCGGCACCGAGGTGCCCACATAAGGAGACAGGCATGAAACTGAAATCGCTCGCTCTGACCGCCGCCCTGGTGGCCAGCACCCTCGGCGCGCTGCTTGCGCCATCGCTCGCGCAAGCCCAGGTCAAGGAACAGTTCTTCCCGCTGCTGGTGTACCGCACCGGCCCCTATGCGCCCAACGGCACGCCCTGGGCCAACGGCAAGCAGGACTACATCAAGTACATCAACGCGACCGGCGGCATCAACGGCGTGAAGATCACGTTCGAAGAGTGCGAGACCGGCTACGCCACCGACAAGGGCGTGGAGTGCTATGAGCGCCTGAAGGGCCGCCCGGGCGTGACGCTGTTCGACCCGCAGGCCACCGGCATCACCTTTGCGCTGACCGACAAGGTGCCCACCGACAAGATCCCGCTCATCACGCTGGGCTACGGCCTGTCGGCGTCGCAGGACGGCAGCGTGTTCAAGTGGAACTTCCCGCTGATGGGCAGCTACTGGACCGCGGCCGACATCCTGATCCAGCACATCGGCAAGAAGGAAGGCGGCATGGACAAGCTCAAGGGCAAGAAGATCGCCCTCGTGTACCACGACTCTCCGTTCGGCAAGGAGCCGATTCCGCTGCTGCAGGAGCGCGCCAAGCAGAACGGCTTCGAGCTGTCGCTGATTCCGGTCACCGCGCCCGGCGTGGAGCAGAAGTCCGCCTGGCTGCAGGTGCGCCAGTCGCGCCCCGACTACGTGCTGCTGTGGGGCTGGGGCGTGATGAACTCCACCGCGCTGAAGGAAGCCGTGGCCACCGGCTATCCGCGCGAGAAGATGTACGGCGTGTGGTGGGCCGGCGCCGAGCCTGACGTGAAGGACGTGGGCGCCAATGCCAAGGGCTACAACGCGCTGGCGCTCAACACCTCGGGCGCGGAGCCGAAGGTGATCCAGGAGATCCTCAAGCAGGTGCACGACAAGGGCCAGGGCACGGGGCCGAAGGACGAAGTGGGCTCGGTGCTCTACACCCGCGGCGTGATCATCCAGATGCTGGGCATCGAGGCCGTGAAGCGCGCGCAGGAACGCTTCGGCAAGGGCAAGGTCATGACCGGCGAGCAGGTGCGCTGGGGCATGGAGAACCTCGCGCTCGACCAGAAGAAGCTCGATGCACTGGGCTTCTCGGGCGTGCTGCGTCCGCTGAGCACTTCGTGCCAGGACCACATGGGCTCGACCTGGGCGCGCGTGCACACCTGGGACGGCGCCAAGTGGGGCGGCATGTCCGACTGGTACCAGGCCGACGAGCAGATCATCAAGCCGATGGTGAAGGTTGCGGCCGAGAAGTACGCCGGCGAGAAGAAGCTGACGCGCCGCGACGCGGCGGACTGCAGCATGTGACGGCTTGAAGAACCGTGGCGGCTCGCAGGAGCCGCCATTCGAAAGCGCAGCCCTTGTTGTTCTTTCGAATGCTTCGGACCACACCATGAGCGAACCCAACATCATCCTCAACGTCAACGGCATCGAGGTCATCTACAACCACGTGATCCTCGTGCTCAAGGGCGTTTCGCTCGTGGTGCCCGAGGGCGGCATCGTGGCGCTGCTCGGTGGCAACGGTGCGGGCAAGACAACCACGCTGCGCGCGGTGAGCAACCTGCTCGCAGGCGAGCGCGGCGCGGTCACCAAGGGCACCATCGAACTGCGCGGCGAACGCATCGAGGCGCTGTCTCCGGCCGAGCTGGTGAAGCGCGGCCTGATCCAGGTGATGGAAGGCCGCCATTGCTTCGCGCACCTGACGATCGAGGAAAACCTGATGACCGGCGCCTACACGCGCACCGACGGCAAGGCCGCGGTGCAGCAGACGCTGGAGAAGGTGTATGCGTACTTCCCGCGGCTGAAGACGCGGCGCACCTCGCAGGCGGCCTACACCTCGGGCGGCGAACAGCAGATGTGCGCGATCGGCCGCGCGCTGATGGCCAACCCGACCATGGTGCTGCTCGACGAGCCCTCGATGGGCCTGGCACCG